>Ga0187894_10000408_pt1 | contig 57932 bp, 59 predicted proteins | sample GBC1701081metaG_FD_136650 | JGI IMG/M metagenome (GOLD analysis project Ga0187894, IMG submission 136650) | White microbial mat communities from a lava cave in the Kipuka Kanohina Cave System on the Island of Hawaii, USA - GBC170108-1 metaG ...
GAGAATGGCCAGGTAAACCGACTTGTTGGCGAACGGTGACCCGCCGGAGTCGCCGCCGCCGTTGCGCTGGCAGGCTTGGGGATCGCTCTGGCCGAACTCGTCGGCTCGCAGTGTCTGGGAGATCTCCCCGGCCGACAGGGGCCTGCCGGTGACCACTTCGCAGGGGATGGCGGCGTAGGAATAGCTGAACCTGGTCTGGTTGGTGTCGCCCGGCCTTTGAACCAGGAAGTAGACGAAGACGTTCATGGCAATGAGAACCGCCGTCACCACTGCGAAGCGCGCCGTGGGGTTGTAGTCCTTGATGGGGATCACGCGCCGCCAGCCTAGAAGTTGCACAGTGAGGCGGGATCCCCGGTGGCGCCGCCTCGACGGCGGCTACACGAGGGTTCCAGGGGAGGGCCAAGATATGGTCGCGACCGATAGTCTCGAAACGCATGCGCCGTCGGCTCGATCTGGAGCTCGTTTTCCGCGGCCTGGCGACAAGTCGCGAACAGGCGGTGGTTGAGATCGGGGCCGGTCGAGTGCTGGTCGGGGGGTCGCCGGCGACCAAGGCTTCGAGGCTGGTCTCTCCCGCCGAACCTGTGATCCTGGCAGGACTTCGCAATCGCTTCGTCAGCCGAGGCGGCGACAAGCTGGAATCTGCTCTGGACGGTTTCGGATTGGAAGTCAAGGCGCGCCGGGCAATCGATGTGGGGTCGTCGACGGGAGGTTTCACCGATTGTCTCCTGACCCGGGGCGCCGCCTCGGTCGTGGCCCTCGACGTGGGCCGGGGCCAACTGGACTTCGGTCTGCGCCGCGACCCTCGGGTGGCGGTGTTCGAACGGACCAATGTTCGGACCGTTTCGCTAACTGCGGTGGGCGGACCTTTCGATCTCGTGGTGGCCGACCTGTCGTTCATCTCGCTGCGAACGGTGGTCGGGGCCTTGGTGGCGCTGGCCGCGTCCGGCGCTGATTTGGTCATCCTGGTGAAGCCCCAATTCGAGGTGGGCCGTGCTCAAGCCGGCCGTACCAAGGGGGTGATTCGCGATCCGGCTCTGTGGCTCTCGGCGCTGTCCGACGTGCGAATTGCTTTTGGCGAGGCGGGGGCCATGATGCGGGCCCTGACCCCGTCGCCGCTCAAGGGGGCCGCCGGCAATGTGGAATTTTTGATGCATCTCGTGGCCGTCAGGGCGGCCTGAGCATGGCGTGCGTGGCGATCTTCGTGCATCGGGGCCGGCCGGAGGCGGTGACCAACGCTGCGCGCACAGTTGCCTGGCTGGCAGCCAGAGGCCATCGGGTATGGATGCCCGAGTCCGACCGAGAGCCCAGCGAGGTCGACTCCCCGGACGCGCCGTTACCCGAACAAGTGGATGTGGCCATCGCCCTCGGTGGTGACGGCACCTTGTTGCGCGCCGTCGGTACGGTGGCGAGCCGGCAGGTCGCAGTTCTGGGCGTGAACCTGGGCCGGCTCGGATTTCTAAACGCGGTGGAGCCGGCTGGTCTGCAGGAGGCGCTGGAGGCGGTTCTGGCCGGGAACTACATCGTGGAGGAGCGGATGATGATGGCCGTCGTCCACACTCGCCACGATGGCTCTTCGGCAACATTTCAGGCGCTGAACGAGTGCGTGGTGGAGCGTCCCAACCCGGGCCACACGCTGTTGGTGGCGGTGAGCATCGCAGGCGTGGAATGGACAACCTATGCCGCCGACGGGGTGATCGTGGCTACGCCCACAGGGTCGACGGCCTACGCATTCTCGGCGGGTGGACCCATTCTTTCGCCCCGCCTGCACGCCTTGGAGCTGACGCCGGTGGCCCCCCACACGCCGTTCGGACGCAGCCTGGTGGTGGATGGATCGGAGGCCGTCACCTTGAGCCTGGCCGGGTCCCCCGAGGCGGTGCTGGTGGTGGACGGGCGCGTGGTGGGCCACCTGCGCGGTTGCGACGAGGTGTCGTGTTCGAGCGGGTCACAGCCGGCGCGCTTCGTCACTTTCGGGTCCCAAAAGTTTTATGGCGTCCTAAAGACCAAATTTCTGCTCCCTCCCAGAGGGCCGCTCGGGCCCGGGTCCGATCGATGAGACGGTAGATGCTGGTGGAGCTTCACGTCCGGAATCTGGGCGTGATCGCAGATCTGACCCTGGAACTGGGCGCCGGGATGACGGCGTTGACTGGTGAGACCGGCGCCGGAAAGACGCTGTTGATCGAAGCCATCCAGCTCCTGTTGGGGGAGCGGGCCGATTCGGTGCTGGTGCGCCCGGGCGCCGACGAGGCGCGGGTCGAGGGACGCTTCGCAGTCGGCGAGGACGACTTGGTATTGGCCCGGGTGGTTCCCAGGGCGGCGCGATCTCGGGCTTACGTGGACGGTCGCCTGGCCTCAGTGGGCGAATTGGCCGAAGCGGGTCGCCGCCTGGTCGACCTCCACGGCCAACACGCCCACCAGTCCCTGCTGGAGGCCAAGGTGCAGCGCCGGGCCTTGGACCGTTTCGCCTCAGTGGACACCTCGGTGTTGAAGGCCGCGCGAGCGCGACTGGCTGCTCTTGACGCCGAGTTAGCGGCCGTGGGAGGCGATGCCCGGACGCGGGCCCGTGAGGTGGACATGCTCCGTTTTCAGCTGACTGAACTGGTCGACGCGGATCTGGCCGATGCCAACGAGGACGATGGTCTGGCCGCCGAGGAGAAAATCCTGGCCATGGCGGGTGAATTGCGCCGCAGCGGAATAGTGGGCGCCGACGCGCTGACCGGCGAGGGTGGAGCGGCCGACAGTCTGCATGATGCGGTGGCCGCGTTGTCGGCCGGGTGCGGGATGCGGGTGGGGCGAAACCCGAGGCCGGGCCGGGGACGCGAGGTCGGTTCGGCAGGGGAGTCGAATAAGGAGGATTGCGGCCTGCCCTTTGATGAGTTTGAGGCTCGACTGCGGTCCCTTATCGCCGAGGTGGAGGCGGTGGCAGTCGACCTGAGGACCATGGTGGAAGCGATAAGTGAGGATGACGAGCGAGCGGCGGCGGTCCGATCCCGACGCCAACTGCTGCGAACCCTGCGCCGCAAGTACGGTGAACGGCTGGCTGACGTAATGAAATACGAGGCTGAGTGCACAATTCGCTTGGCTGAACTGTTGGACATCGAAGGGCGAGGTGCGATTCTCGAAGATGAACGGGCCGAGGCGGTGGATCGACTTGGTCGAGAAGCGGCCCGGGTTCGCTCGCAACGTCAGGCGGCAGGGCCTCGGTTGGCCGCAGCCATCGAAGGCCATCTCCGTACCCTGGCCTTGCCGCGAGCCCGAGTGGGCGTGGCCGTCGAGGGCGACGAGGGCGAGGCGGTGGAGTTGCAGCTGAGTGCCAACGCCGGTGAGGAGTTGTTGGCCCTGACGAAGGTGGCGTCGGGGGGAGAATTGGCCCGTACCATGTTGGCGGCGCGGCTGGTGCTGACGGAGGCGCCGGCGACCCTCGTGTTCGACGAAGTCGATGCCGGAATCGGGGGCGAGGCGGCGCTGGCCGTCGGTCGGTCGCTGGCGCAGTTGGGATCGCACCACCAGGTGTTGGTGGTGACCCATCTGCCCCAGGTAGCGGCCTTTGCCGATGCTCAGGTGGCGGTGACCAAGAGCGAACACGCCGGGCGCACGGTGGCGTCGGCCCGCCTCGTGGAAGGCGAGGATCGAACCGTCGAACTTTCCCGGATGTTGTCAGGTCATCCCGACAGCCAGTCGGCGCGCATCCACGCTGCCGAGCTGCTGGCGCTGCGATCTCGTGGGGTCAATCGGAGATGACGCGGTCGTACACGCAGCCAGCTTCCTTTAAGTTCGCGTTGGCGCGGCGGAGCCGTCGCAGCGAGGCAGGCGAACCGATCGGACAGGCTCGCGTCGATCGCAGGACCAAGGACCTGGCCGCCCGACTGGTCCCGGGCGAGATCGCGGTGATCGATCATGCCGACCTCGATCCGGTCGCCGCCCAAAGTTTGGTACGGGCGGGCGCTGCCGGGGTGGTCAATGCAGCCAGGTCGGTTACCGGGCGTTATCCGAACCTCGGTCCGCTAGTCCTCATCGATGCCGGGATCCCTCTCATAGACGACCTGGGAAGCGGGCTCATGGACTTCGTCGAGGACGGCCAGATAGTGGAATTCAGGGGATCCTCGCTGTGGAGAGGCGATGTAAAGGTCGCGGAGGGCCAGCGTCAATCGCGCGACTCACTCGAAGCCCAGATCGATGCTGCTCGCGTTTGCCTGGGAGCCGAATTCGAGGCTTTCGCCGAGAACACGCTGAAGTACCTCGGTCAGGAGATGCATCTCCTGACCGACGCCCTGCCCATTCCCGATCTAGCCACGCCCTTTGCCGGCCGGCAGGTGTTGATAGTGGTCAGAGGCCCTGATGCCGCCGCGGATCTAGCTGCGCTCAGGCCGTACATCAGCGAACTGAGGCCCATCATCGTCGGCGTGGACGGCGGTGCCGATGTGATTCTCGCCGCCGGTCTTTCTCCCGACCTGGTGGTGGGCGACTTCGACTCGGTGACCACGGCTGCCTTGATGGGTCGTAGTCGCAAGTTCGCACGGAGCCCTGGGAATCCGCCCGAACTGATGGTCCACGCCTACACGGACGGACGCGCTCCCGGGGCCGAGCGCCTCGACGGCCTAGGCCTGCCCTACATCACCTTCGAAGCCCCCGGGACCAGCGAGGACGTGGCCATGTTGGTGGCCTTTGAAAAAGGGGCGGAACTGATCGTGGCGGTGGGAACCCACGCCTCAATGGTGGATTTCTTGGACAAGGGCCGCGCCGGAATGTCCTCGACTTTCCTGGTACGGCTCAAGGTGGGCCCGGTGCTGGTAGATGCAAAGGGCGTGAGCCGTCTTTACCGCAATCAGGTTCGGACCCGGGACATGCTGCTGCTGGTGGGCGCAGCGCTTTTCGCCATGATGGTGATGGTGTTGGCCTTCTCCCCACTGCACGTGTTCGCCAGGACCTTTCTGTTCACCTTGGGGGAGCAGCTGCGAGCGCTGGTGCGGGCTTTCGGTTTCTGATGGTCAACCTGCGTTACCACATCGTGTCAATCGTGGCCGTGTTCCTGGCTATCGGGATCGGCATCGTGATGGGGACCACCGTGGTCGATCGGGTGACGGTCGAGGCTCTGAACAGTCGCCTCAACAACGTGGAGCGATCCGTGAACGAGGCGCGCGAGGAGAACCGAGTGTTGGGTGAAAGGGTACGGGTGGGCCAGGACTTCGCTCTGCAGTCCCGGGACTTCATGGTGGCCGAGCATCTGTCCGGCGTGCCGGTAATGGTTCTGGCCGTAGCCGGTGTGGACAGGGTGGCGCTGGATGCCCTGCGGGATTCGTTGGTACAGGCCGGCGCACTGTCCCAGGGAACGGCGCGGTTCACCCCTCGGATGCGCCTGGATCGTGAGGAGGATCGAAAGGCCTTGGCCGCCCTGAGCGCAACGCCCGAGACCCCCGCGGCCGGGACCGCTGCGACCAACCGGGAGGAGCTTCGGCTGAATGCATTGAGGGGCTTCTCCATGCCGGGACGGCTGGCGGCTCTGGTGGCCGGTGGGTTTGTCGACTACGAGCCCGGTCCGGCACTGGTAGGTGCGGGGCCGGATCAGCCGGTTGTCCCCACCAACCTGGAGGCGCTGCCCCTGGCGGAGACCCGCTTCGCCGTTGCGTCGGGGTGGGGAGCCGAAGTCGGAGACGACGCCCTGGCACTGCCTCTTGTCCGGCTGCTCGTCGACGGGGGGGTACGGGTGGTGGCCATGGAGCCGGGTCGCGACGGTCCGGGCGAAAGGGGTCTTTTCGTGGGGCCCATCCGGGCCGATGTGGGTCTCGGGCCCCGCTTGTCGACAGTAGACAACCTTGATTCGCCCATGGGCCAGGCTGCAGCCGTCCTAGCCCTCGAACAGCTTGCAGTGCCCCGGTTGGGTCATTTCGGAATCGGGCCGGGGGCCGAGAGGCTGTTGCCGCTGCCGCTGGCCGTTCCAGCGCCCTGAAGCCAGTTTCAGTGCTGAGATCTGTTCTCAGGACCCGGAAATAACGGCGATGTCGCGAACCACAGTGAGCCCTACGGGGGTGGTCACCCTCGCAACGGTGGCGTCTCGGGTCACGGGTTTGCTGCGGGTGATCGTGGTGGCGGTGGTCCTTGGAACCACTTTCCTGGGCAACACGTATCAATCGGCCAACGTGGTTTCCAACGTCGCGTTTGAGCTGCTGGCGGCGGGAATGCTTTCTACCGCCCTTGTCCCCGCCTTTGTCGTCCTCTTCGACGAGGGACGCCGCGCAGAAGCCGAGCAACTCGCCGGCTCCATTCTGGGTCTTGCGCTCGGCGTGCTGGCAGTGGTGGTGGCGGTGGCGGTGGTGATCCGGCCCTGGATCATGCGGGCTCTCACGATCGGAGTCGCTGACCCGGCGGTGAGGGGGGATCAGGTTCGATTGGGGTCGAGCCTGTTGCTCTTGTTTTTGCCCCAGATACTGCTCTATGCCGTCGGCGCCGTGGCATCCGCGTTGGCCGCGGCCGATCGTCGCTTCGGCGCCGCGGGCGTGGCTCCGGTCGCCAACAACATCGGGGTGATCATGACCATGGGCGCCTTCTGGTTCGTTTCGCGAGGCACCAGTGATCTGTCGCCCCGCCCATTGGCCGTATTGGTTCTGGGTGCGGGCACCACCCTTGGCGTCGCGGCCATGACCGCGATCCCGCTGGTAGGTCTGCGCCGGGCCGGCTTGCGCCTCAGGCCGCGTTGGCCCGGGTCAGGGACTATCAGGAGCCAAACCGTTGCAGCGGGAGGATGGGCGGCCGTCCACCTGGGGGCTTTGCAGGTTCTGCTCGTCGTGACGCTGATAGCCGCAAACCGGGTGGCGGGTGGTGTGGTGGCCTACAACCTGGCCTTTACCTTGTTTCTCCTGCCCTTTGCTGTGGTGGCCTATCCGGTGGTTACAACTCTCTACCCTCCGATGTCATCGGCGGCACAAGAGCCGTCGCGCTTTACCGCGCTTGTGGCGTGGGGCATTCGGACGATCGTGGTCCGGGTAGCTCCTTTCGCCGCGTTGGTGGTGGTCCTTGCCGAGCCCGGTTTGGCAATCATCCGCCTGGGGGCTCTGGACTCGGCCGGGATCCAACAGGCGAGCCGGGCGCTCGGGGCCTACGGGCTGGGTCTGGTGAGCTACTGCGTGTACCACCTGGCGGTTCGCGCTGCGTTCGCGGCCGACAGGTCCAAGCTGGCGGCCCAGGTAACGGCGGCCGTAGCGGGGGCGGCCGCGCTGGCCATGACCGCGGCAACGATCGTGTTGCCCGACCTCGACCCGTTGATCGGCACCGGGCTGGCACACTCTGTTGCCCTTACCGCTGGGGCGGCGGCGCTCATAATGATGCTGAAGCCGGGCCCCTTGAGGATCGCAGGGATACTTGCGCGCGCAGCGGCCGCAGCGGTGGTGGCCGGAGCCGCCGGATGGTTGGTAAGTCGAGCCGTGATGGATGCCGCTGGCACCGGGCGACCGGCCTTGATCCTCGCCGTGGTGGCGGGGGGTCTTGTGGGCGTGGGAACCTACGTAGCTGCACTAGCCCTTATGGGTGGGCCCGAACTCGATCGCCGGGACTGGTCACCACCGGTGGTGGGGACGAAGCTGTGACTGCTGTGCGGGCCTTGGTCGCCTCCAAGGACTCTGCAGGATCGGTCGGGGCGACGGTCGAGGCCTTGTTGTCGATGCCCGAGGTCGATGAGGTCTTGGTGGTGGACGACGGGTCTTGCGATGCCACCACCGAGATGGCTCGGGCGGCCGGGGCCTGGGTTCTGAGGTTGCCCGCCAACGGGGGAAAAGGTGCGGCAGTGGCCGCGGGACTCACCGCAAGGGATCCCGCCGACGTCTACCTGTTGGTGGATGCCGACCTGGGGGCCACCGCCTCCGGGTGCCGGGCCCTGCTCGGTCCCGTCTTGAACGGACAAGCGGATATGACGGTTGGGGTGCTGCCTCCAGCCGGTGGACGTGGCGGAATCGGTTTGGTGCGGGTTCTGGCAGCCAAGGGCATTTCGCGTGCGTGCGGCTTTGCAGCGGCCGCTCCGCTGTCGGGGCAGCGGGCCGTGAGGGGCGAAGTGATCCAGAACTGTTGTCTGGCCCGACGATTCGGTTTGGAGGTCGGCCTCACCATCGACGTCATCCGGGCGGGCTCCCGGGTCCTGGAGGTCCCAATCGAGGCCGATCACCACCACCGGGGCCGCAGCCTGGGGGGATTCGCCCATCGGGGGCGCCAGGGAATCGACATCGGGCGAGCGTTGTGGCCCCGGCTGACGTCGCCCGCGATCCGGATCGGCCTGGTGATCCTCGTGACACTGATGGCGGTGGCGGGCCTGGTCGCCGTAGGCGGCCGTCGCATTCCCCCGGGGACCACCGTTGTCGGCCGGGCCGACAAGGTCTTAATCATCGGCGTACCCGGAATGACATGGAGTGACCTGGAAACCATGCCTGCGGTGAGCCGCTTGACCGCGACCGGCTCCGCAGCCGCCCTCGCCGTTCGCACCCGGTCGAAGCGCCCGGGCATCACCGAGGCCTACGCCACCCTGGGGGCGGGGAGCCGCGTTGCGGCCAGCGACAATGTCTTCGGCGCTGCGAAGGACGAAGCGGCCAGCGACGCAGGCGGGAATGGGCTGCGGCCCCGGGTGGTCGACGCGGTCGCGCTTCGCCAAGGCGCGGGACGCGACGTGGCCTCGCCCCCCGGCACATTGGGCGACGTCCTACGTAGGGCCGGCAGGTCGACTGCCGTGGTGGGCAATGCTGACATTCCGCCCGAACTGGTGATGATGACCTCCGATGGGGCTCGGCGCCCGGCCCGGTTCCATCCTGCCGCGGCCGCCCTGGCCGATAGCCAAGGCATGGTGGACGCTGCATGGGTGAGCGATGCGTTGCTTTTGCGCGACGCGTCGGCGCCCTTTGGCCAACGAGCCGACCCCGACGCCACCACGGCTGCGGTGAAAGCCGCCCTGGCCGCTCACGATGTTGTGATCGTGGATCCGGGCGACCTCACCCGGGTGGCCTCGCTGAGCGACGATCTGGCCCCCCCCGGCTACCGGGAACGAGCGTTGCGGGATACCGATGCGATTGTCGCCCGGTTAGTCGCTGACCAGGGCCCTTCGACGATGGTTCTCGTGGTGTCGGTGCTTCCGCCGGCGGTGGCTGTGGGATCCAACCCGTGGGCCCTGACCCCGCTCGTGGCTAGGGGCCCCGGGGTGGAGACGGGCAACCTCTATTCGGCGGCAACCCGCCGGACCGGGTTGGTTGCCCTCACTGACCTGGCACCGACGGTGCTTGCCACCCTTGGTGTGCCCTCGCCACGCCGTCTCGTCGGCGCTGCCCTCCAGGTCGACTCCGGGCCGCCCGCTCCGGCGGAACACGCCCGTCTCGATTCCGTGGATCGTTATCGACAATCGATCCATACCACTACGGTCGCCACCTTCGTTGTGTTCCAGCTGCTGGTATACGGATGCGTTGCGCGGTGGCGTCGTGCCGGTCGACACCATGGCCGTCGATGTTCGCCTGCTTGCGACGACCCCGGCGACCCCGATCGATGGCGCGAGGCTCTGCGCTTGGCCGTCATCGCCGTGGCTGCCTTTCCTTTGGCCACGTTCCTATTCCGACCCGCCGAGTTCGCGATTGGCTGGGGCCTCAACGGCTTGTGGGTCCTGTTGGGTATCGACGTCGCGTTGGTGGCGGCGACCATGTTCGGCGGTCTCCGACGTCGGGCCCGTACCCGACCCCTCGAGCCTCTGGGGTGGATCATGGCCGCCACTGCGGCGGTGATTGCCATCGACGTGGCCCTTGGGGGACATCTGCAGCTGGCTTCGGTAATGGGCTATCACCCTCAGGTGGCGGGGCGCTTCTACGGCATCGGCAACGCCGCCTTCGCCGTTCTGGCCGGCGCGACCCTGCTGGCCGGGGCGATCCATCTGGAACACGCGCCTCGTAAGGGTGAGGCGCTGGTGAGCGTATTCTCGTTGTTCGCCCTGGTGGCCTGGGTGGATGGGGCTCCGGGGGTCGGCGACGACGTGGGTGGACTGCTGAGCCTGGTTCCGGTCTTGACTCTCACTCTCTGGGCCTTCAGCGGTCGCCGGATCACCTGGAAAGGCGCCGTGGCCGCGGTGGTCTTGACTGTGGCGGCTCTCAGCCTGGCGGCGGTCGCCGATCTGGCCCGGGGCTCGGGCCAAGAGGCCCACCTGGGAAGGTTGGTGCGCCTCGTGGGCGAGGAGGGAATCGGCCCGGTGGCGGCGACCATTTCCCGCAAGGCCGGCACCAGCATCGGGATTCTCGGCGCCTCACCTTGGAATTTCCTTGCTCCCCTGACCGCGCTGGTCGTAGCCGTGGCAGCCCTTCGCAGCGGTCGCCCGAGCGGCCCCCGGAGCGGGGAACAGAGCTCGGACTCGTTGCTGGCGCTGGGCTCCCCCCGGCGAGCCGGGATGGTGGCCACGCTCGCAGTCGGATTCCTGGGCGCCCTCGTCAATGACTCCGGCGTAGTGATCACCGCCCTGATCCTGGCCTTCGTGGGGGTTTTCGGATCCACCATCGCCATCCAGGCCGGAGGCCAGGCATTACCGGCCTTACTCGCACCCCTGACGCCGCCCAAGATGGTCACAGCCGATGGGCGAGGCGCCCGTAGTTGATGGTGATCCTGGTCGGGCTTGTCATAGGCTTCGCAGCGGGCCGCCTCTTGTGGGTGATAGGCCACGACGTCTTCACGCAGCCTCTGTTGGCTCGTCAGAACTATCGCGGCCGCTCGGTGCCAACCGCAGTGGGAGTGCTGCTGTGCGTTTCGGTTCTTATTGTCGAAGCGGGCCGCGCACTGGCGTCGGCCGCGGGAATCGGTTCGGCGGGCCCTTCGTCGCGCTGGGCCTTTGTGATCGTGGCTCTCGGATTCGGGTTTCTAGGCCTGATCGATGACTTGATGGGCAACGCCGACCAGCGAGGGTTTCGAGGTCACCTTCGGGCGCTTCGTCAGGGACGGTTGACGACAGGCCTGCTGAAGTTGCTCGGTGGCGGGGCGGTGGCCTTGATCGCAGTGATGGGCGCCGCCGCTTCAGCGCTGCCGCCACCGCTACCACCATCGGGCGTAGGCCGACTGGTCGCCGACGCCGCTGTGGTGGCCCTAGCCGCCAATCTCGGCAACCTGTTCGATCGAGCCCCAGGCAGGGTGATCAAGATCTCGAGCCTGGCTTTCATCCTGATCGCAGTCAGCGCGATTATCGGCGGCGCCACCTCGGATCTGGTCGGTGTCGCAGTGGTGATGGGGACGGCCTTGGCCCTGATGGGCGGGGACCTCGCCGAGCGGCTGATGCTCGGCGACGCCGGAGCCAACGTCTTGGGGGCAACCTTGGGAATGAGCGTGGTGGTTGTGACGGGCACGCCGGCCCGAACCGTGGTTCTAATGGGGCTGGTGGGGTTGAATCTGGTGGCCGAAGCCATTTCGTTCAGCCGGGTGATCGATTCGGTGGGACTTCTGCGCCGGATGGATCGGGTGGGGCGACGGCCTTGGCATGAGCCGCCGAGACCAAACCGTTGACCGCATCGATTAGAGTCCGCAGGCGGCCGTGGCTCAGGCGGTTGAAATATAAGGCGATACGAGGCAGGTCGACGTAGTCGCCTGAAGCCACTTCTGCGGGTGTTGCAGAAATAGACTCGAAAGTTCCGCGGGTGCAGATGTCGGCAAAGTTCGCAGCCAGTTGCTCCAGTTCGGGGGCTGTGGGGGCAACCTGCAGGCGCATCACGAGCCGGCGGCCCACATAGCGCATGGAATGAAAGTTGGAAAAGAAACCCAACAGTTCGGCCGTCGCGTCGTCGACGTTGTCGGTAATGCGATAGAGGGCACGATCAGCCGCCGAGACCAGGCCAAGGGCAATGACCTCGTCGACCACGAAGCTCTCCCACGCCTGCCAGTAGGTGCCGCCGGGTACGTCGAGAAGGACGATGGGGGCGGGGGCGGCCTTGCCGGTCTGCAGCAGGGTCAACAACTCGAAGGCCTCGTCCAGGGTGCCGAAGCCTCCCGGCAGGACTGCGAATCCAGCCGACTCCTTGATCAGCATGAGCTTGCGGGTGAAGAAGTACTTCATCGATACCAGCTTGGGATCGGCCGCGATGAAGGCGTTCGCGCCCTGCTCGAACGGAAGGCGGATATTCACCCCGATGGAGCGAGACCGCCCCGCCCCCTCGCTCCCGGCGGCCATGATGCCGGGTCCCGCCCCCGTGACCACCATCCAACCCACGTCGGCCAGAGCCGAGGCCAGGTCGCGAGCCTGAACGTAGAGCGGATCGGCCGGCAGCGTTCGGGCCGACCCGAAGATGGTCACTTTGGGCACGCGCCGGAACGGGGCGAAGACCCGAAACGCCTCGCGCATCTCGGCCAGGGCCGCGTTGGTTATCTTCAGGTCGAGGCGATCGGCCCCGTCTCGGGCCAGGCCGAGGGCGGAAGTGAGAATGGCCGAGAGCTGATCGATATCGCTAGTGGCGCCGGTTTGAGCCAGGAGTTCGGCCACACGGCCCTGCAGATCCTGGTCCGATGGCTGGGTCATATCTGCGCCGCCAGTCGGTTGTCACCGAGGAGCGCCACCCGCCCATAGAGCGTGGTTCGCTGCTCCAGGGGCCGTCCGAGGGGCCGGACCACGTCGGCGAAGGCAGCCGCATCCATGAACTGGCCGTGGGCTGCGCCCGCGGCCCGAGAGATGTTTTCGTCCATGAGAGTGCCGCCGAGGTCGTTGGCCCCGGCCCGCAGGACTTGACGGGCTCCGGCTGCGCCCATCTTCACCCATGATGCCTGGATATTGGGTACCAAGGGCCCGTAGGCGATGCGTGCGATGGCGTGCATCAGCAACGCCTCGCGAAATGTCGGCCCTCGTCGTGCCCGGCCCTCCAGGTAAAGCGGAGCGGCCATGGGCACGAACGGCAAAGGGACGAACTCGGTGAAACCGCCCGTCTCCACCTGAAGCGCACGGGTGCGCACCAGATGGTGGGCCCAGTGTCGAGGCGCCTCGATGGCGCCGAACATGATGGTGATATTGGATCGCAGGCCGATCCCATGAGCGGTGCGGTGGGCGTCGAGCCATTCCTCAGTGTCGATTTTGTCGGGGCACAGGACGGCTCGGATCTCGTCGTCGAGAATCTCAGCTGCGGTACCCGGCAGGCTGGCCAAACCGGCGTCGCGCAGGCGGCCGAGGTAGGAGACCAAGGGCTCTTCCAGGCGCCGGGCTCCCTCGGTGACCTCCAGTGCGGTGAAACCGTGGACGTGAATGGAAGGCGCCACAGCCTTTACCGCTCGGCAGACGTCGATGTAGTAATCCCCGTCAAAGCTGGGGTGGATTCCGCCTTGCAGGCACACTTCGGTGGCGCCGCGTTCGACGGCTTCGACCACCCGACTCTGGATCTCGTCGATGCCCAGGAGATAGGGGGCCCCCCTCAGATTCAGCGACAACGGGCCCTTGGAGAAAGCGCAGAAGCGGCACTTGAATGTGCAGACGTTGGTGTAGTTGATATTGCGGTTGGCCACCCAGGTCACGGTGTCACCCACCAGCGACTGGCGCAGGCGGTCGGCAGCGGTTGCCACTTCGATCACCTGGCGGCCGCGAGCGCTGAAAAGGGTGACGATCTCGGCGACATCCACCCGGTGGCCGGCGGCCACTCCGGCGAGTACCTCCGCTATTGCCGAATGGGCCCTGGTGTCCGGGGGCAGCGTCTGGTGAGCTTGGTCCAGCACCGCCTCCGGCGGCCGTTCATCGCCGGACACCCAGGCAGAATCCCGGGCCAGGCCTTCGCCATCAACGCAGCGCAATACCGCCCGAGCCACCTTCGGATCCAGCCAGCGTCCCGGGTCGGCGGCAAACTCCGGATAGACAGCCAGGCGAGGGGCCAGCTCGAAGCCTCGACTCTCGGTCGTGTAGCGCAGGCGATCGAGTTCGGGCCACGGCCGCTCGGGGTTGACGTGGTCGGGCGTCACCGGGGACACGCCGCCCCAATCGTCGACACCAGCATCCAAGAGACGGCCGAAATCGTCGCTCAGGTTCGGAGGGGCTTGAAGATGGATGTCGTGGGGCAGTACAAGCCGGGCCACAGCCAAGGTCCACAGGTGCTCGTCGTCAGGGCAGGCCCGCTCGGATCGCATGGCCGTGGACGGCTTGGGTCTGAAGCTCTGGACGATCACTTCCTGCACGTGGCCGTGGCGCCGGTGAGAGTCGGCGACGGCCTTCAGGGCTTCAAGGCGGTCGAGCCGGCTGTCGCCGATTCCCACCAGCAGTCCGGTAGTGAACGGTATGGCCAGTTCCCCAGCCGCCTCCAGGGTGGCGAGGCGTCGTGCCGGATGCTTGTCGGGACAGCCACGATGGCAGTCGAGATCGGGATTGACGGACTCGATCATCATCCCCTGGGAGGCGCTGACCGTCCTGAGCAGGGCCAGGTCTTCGGGTCCGATCGCGCCGGCGTTGGCGTGCGGAAGGAGGCCCGTCTCCTCGAGCACCGCTCGACAGGCGTCCGCCAGGGCCTCGACCGTGGAGGCGAATCCGTGGCCGTGTAGCCAAGCGCGTGCGACGCCGTACCGATGCTCGGGGCCCTCGCCGAGGGTGAAGAGGGCCTCGTGGCAACCCTGTTTGACGCCAGCTTTCGCAATGGCCAGAACGTGGTCGCGGGCCAGGTAGGCGGCTTGCACCCCTGCCGGGGGTCGCACAAAGGTGCAGTAACCGCAGCGATCTCGGCATAGGCGCGTGAAGGGTATGAAAACTTTCGGGGAGTAGGTGATCCGCTCTCCGAAAGTGGTGTTGCGCTTTGCCCTGGCTGTGGCCAGCAGATCCCCCAACGGGGCGGTGAGAATCTCCGCTTCCGTCACCGCGTGAGTCTAAGAGGCTTTAGAACCGCCAGGCTCTCGGGTCGGGCCAGCAGAATATTAACAGCTGACTAGTAATTGTCTTAGGCATGCCTTAGTCTTACCCTCCATGAAGACCTCGGAGCGGTGCAGAAGTGGGGCCATGGCCCAGACCTTTGAATGGCTGCTGGAGGAAGCCACAGAGTTCATAGCCGATCCTGACGAGGAGCCGATCGGAGCGCGGGCTCGGGCCCTGGTGACCCTGGTGCATGCCAGTCGCCAGGCTCGCCAGCTGGTGATCGACCGGGTGGAGGTCGGAACCGTGGTCGCCGTTCAGATCAATGTCATGTCGATGGCAGGAAGGTCAGATGTGTCGGTGCATCGCTCTCTGCCCAATCCGTTGGCTTTGCTTCTGATCGCCAGCCAGCGTTGCCAAAGGGGCGACCGGGTTTGCATAGTGGTACAGCGGGCCGGCATGGAGCCAACAACACGTTCATCGGCTTGGCCATTCGGGCTGGAAGTGGCCGAACGCCTTACCCGGCCCGGGCCTCCGCCGGCTAACTGATCCGGCCGGCGGCGGCGGGGTCCACTAACCACACGATGTGATCGGCGGCCACCCGTGCGGCCGGACTGGCCGGATCACCGGCCATTGCGGCCGCAAACGCCTCCCGCTTGGCCGAGCCTTCGACGGTGAAAATAATCTGGCGGGCCCGGGCCAGACCCGACAAGGTGAGGGTCATGCGGTCGTGGCGGTTGCGTCCGCTGGGGTCGCTGTTGAGGGCCACGAGTCGCCCGGGGTCGGCGTCGAGGGCGTCGGACGCGGGGAACAGCGATGCGGTATGGCCATCGGGGCCCAAACCCAGATGGACCAGGTCCAGGCGCCCCACCGATGCGATCCGTTGCTGATAGGGATCGGGACCCTCCAGACAGCGCATGGGGTACACCGCGTTGGCCGCCCCCACCCGAACGAGGAGCGATTCGCGCACCAGGCGCTCGTTGGAATCGACGTCGTCAGGCGCCACACAACGCTCGTCTCCCCAGTAGATGTCCACCTGCCACCAGTCGATCTGGTCGGCCCCGTCAATGGCGAGGCGTTCGTAGCACCGTCGCGCCGTGCTGCCACCGGACAATGCCACGGAGAAACTCTCTGCCTGGCGATGGTGGAACGCCTCGACCACCCGTTCGGAAAATTCGGCCGCTACGTCTTCGACCACGATCACATCGGTGTCCATGCCGGTCACACGTCCCTTGCCGCAGGCTTGGCCGACTGAAAGGCAGTGGCCAGGCTCATTGCGCCGGTCAGTGCCTGTTCGTAGCTCGGGTCGTGACTGAGGCGGGTGAGGGCTAGGCCTAAGTTCTCCGATGGGCTCATCGCCTGAAGCTCGCGACGACAAGTTCGGTCCCCGAAGCCTTGGATTCGAATCTCGGCTTCGAATGAGGCGGGGATCTCCTCCGCTCCTAGCGACGACCAGACCCGGCAGGTGTCCGGGACCGGCCGGTCGGCGTTCAAAAGGTTTATCGATATTGCGGGGCTCGACGCCAAAGTCATCTGCGGAGGTCGGAGCTGGAGGCGCTGCATCAGCCACCCGCCGATGAGCAGTGGAAAGTTGCCCGGCCCCGACACCTCGACGTGGTCGACGTCGGCGAGAAGATTGCGCTCGGGGCCATCGCCGAAGAGGCCGGCCATGGCCCGTCGCCACGACGAAAGGGCAATCCAGGCGATATCGGACACCGGGATCCGCCGGGCCAGGGCCGCGTGGGTGGCGACGGCCGAAGTCATGGCCGCCGGGTCTGATCCCCAACAACTGCTGTCGAGTACGGCCATGTTGGCCGCGGCCAGAAGAGGATCGCCCAGAGCAGCCCGTCGTCGGGGCATCCACACCGCCATGGGAACGTCGGCAAACGTGAACGGCTCCACGATGGAATGGAGATGGTGGCGTCCCTGGCCCCGGACCGTGATGGTGAGCTCTTCGAAGGCGTAGGTGCGACCGCCGTGATCGGCGGACAGGATTGTTGCCACCGCATCGCGCCCGCTGAGGCCCCCCGCTTTGGCGCTACGGCCTGCTCCGTCGGTTTCGCTCCGGACCCGGTGTTGGCCGACGACCAACACGATGGTGCGAGAAGGATGGCGGGATCCCAAGGTCCTGAGTAGACCCAGGGCCGCGTCGGCTTCGGCCTGATCGGCCACCACGACGACGAGGGTCAGGACGTTTACTCGCACGGCGGCGGTCAATTCGTGCCGCCGCAGCGTCGACAGAGCGCTGTCCACCTGGCCGGTGGTGACGTCGGCAGCCCGCCACGTCCCAATCTGTTTGATCGTGGCGGTGGTCATGGCTTCCGCCAGCTGCGATCGTCACGACGGGCCAGCTCATCGGCCTCGGGCGGGCCCCAGGTGCCAGCCTCGTAGCGGGCCATGGGCACCGCTGCCTGAGCGAACGCAGCAAGCACCGGGTCGACGATACGCCAGGCCTGAGCTACCTCGTCGGACCGGATGAACAGGGTCGGATCGCCCACCAGTGCATCGAGGAGAAGGCGTTCGTAGGCTTCAATGGTCTCCTCCAGGAAAGCCGCTCCGTACAAGAAGTCCATGGACACCGAGCGAACGGTGAAGGCCTGACCCGGCACCTTGGCCCCGAACCGCAAAGTGACGCCCTCATCGGGCTGGATACGGAGCACCAGAGCATCGGCCTCGAGTTTCTCGACCTGCCCGGCGGCGAAGGGGAGATGGGGTACCGGGTTGAACTCGAGCGCCACCTCGGTCACCCGCTTGGGCAGGTACTTGCCCGTACGGATATAGATGGGAACCCCTGCCCACCGCCAGTTGTCCACCCGAAGGCGCATGGCCACGTAGGTCTCGGTCTGACTGTAGGGGTCCACCCCTACCTCGTCGCGGTAGCCGCCGACGGATTCTCCCTCAACCCAACCGGGGCGGTACTGGGCCCGAACTACGTTGTCGCCCACCTCTTCGGGGGCCAGCACATCGACGGCCCGCAGCACTTTGACCTTCTCATCGCGGATGGCGTTGGCCTGGAAGGTGGCCGGCGGCTCCATCAAGGTGAGCGCCAGCACCTGTAACACGTGGTTCTGCACGATGTCGCGCAGCGCGCCGGCCTGTTCGTAGAAAGGTCCCCGATGGCCGACGCCGAGCGATTCGGCCACCGTGATCTGCACGTGGTTGATGTATCGCCGATTCCAGATCGGTTCGAAGATGGCGTTGGCAAAGCGCAGCGCCAGGACGTTTTGAACGGTCTCCTTGCCCAGGTAGTGGTCGATTCGGTACACCTGGTTCTCGTCGAAGGCCTCATGGACCACTGCATCAAGCGCCGCCGCCGAAGGCCCGTCGTGGCCGTACGGCTTCTCGATAACGATCCGGACCTGGCCATCGGGGTGGGGCGAACGGGCGAGATCCTGGCCCGCAAGGCCGCGCACCACGACCGGGAACGTGTCCGACGGGGTGGCCAGGTAGAAGAGGCGGTTCAGCGGTCCTTCGGCCTTCTGGTCCAGGTCGGCGAGCACCTGCTGAAGGGATTGGAATGTAGTCGGCGCTGCGTAGTCGCCGGACACGTAGTGCAGATCGAACGCGAATCCGTCCGGCAGGTCTCCGATCGCCTCGGTCATCCGCCCCCGGAACTCGTCGTCGGTCATGGGCGTGCGGGCGACTCCCACGACCGAAAAGCCCGCCGGCAGCAGTCCCCGTCGGGCCAGCTGGGCCACCGCGGGCATCAGCTTGCGGGTGGTCAGGTCGCCCGAGGCCCCGAAGACCACCAGGACCGAACGGGGAGCCGTACGCGAGTCGCGAGGCTCGGCCAAAGGATTGAGGTCCTCAGGCACCGTCACCTCATGGGTAGGCAGTAGATCGAAAGAGGACGACCGAGGCGGTGAAGCCGTGAAGAAAGTTGCGGCCGCCTATGGGACCCAGCTCGCCGGCACAGAACATTCCCGCCACCGGTACGCCTCCCAGGCATTCCGAAACGATCGCGGCGTCGTGATCGGGCTGACCGAAAAGGTTGGTGCCCCGGCCGTTGCAGGTGAACACCAGGGCGGCATCAGCGAGGCGGCCGGCCATCAGCTCGCGCAGGTCCTCGTCGGCCGACTCGGCGTCGCGAACCTGGAACTGGGCCGTCGATCCCACTTCCACCCGGTCGCCCACGGCCACCGCCCCCACGTCGGGATCGGCGCCGATCACATTGCGAACCAGAAAGTCACCCCGGCCGAAATCGACCTTGCTCTCGTCGATGACCCGGCCGAGGTGGACGTGGCGAGACAGCAACAGACGCTCTGCGTCGCTCATGCGGGCTGCCATGTCCTGGAGACGTGTCAGTGCAGGCCGGCCGGCAAGCTCATAGACCACGTTGTTCTCGCCCTTGGTCACCACGAACGGCTTGCCCACCGGACGACAGCCCTGGGACACGACCGTGGTCACCTCCACCGACGGCGGCAGGAAGGCCGCCACCGCACCGGTGGTTTTGACCGACGATCCGAGGATCAACCGATTGCCGCCGGGTTCGGAGGCTGCCGACGCCAATCCACCCACTATGGGAAGGCCGGGCCGATCCAAGGCCATGCGCGCCAGCAGGTCGTCGACCGGGAAGGTGAAGGGATCGGCCACCAACAACAGGGCGCTGGGGTCGTCGGGAATGCGATCGGGCCAGCCGGTGAAGGCGGCGCCGTCGGCCGTGGGCGTGGCTTCGAGGCCGAAGGTCTCCACGCGACCGATATGACCCGCCCATAGTGAGACGGCCGGTTCGGCTTCCACTTCGTGGACGCCTCCTACTACGGAAATGGCTGCGCAGCCGAGGATCTTGTCCGTATGCAGGGCCGAGGCCACGGTGGCCGCGGCCTCCTGGAGTTTGCCCGCGTGGGGCGGAGTTACGAACAGAAGGACTAGGTCCGGGGGGGTATTTCGAACTGCATCCTCGCCGCCGAACTCGGCCAGGACCAACCCAAGGGCGTCGGCGACTGCCGACTTGGTCGCGCCATGGCGAGACAACGCACCGGCGAAGGTCATACCGGCGGCAAGAGAGTCAACGGCACCACCACCGACCCACCGCCGATCAGGCTGACATGAGCTTCGATGGTCCCGTAATCGGCGTAGCTCAGCTCGCCGCGGACCAGCTGACGTCCGAACTTACCCGGAACCACGTTGACCGGCTGGACGTTTCGGGCCACCTGGGCCCCGGTGGCGGCGTCTTTGAATTCGACCTCCAGCGTCGTCGAGCCCGACTCGTCTGGAGCACACCGCAGGAGCACAACGAGGTGGGGGGCGATCGTCACCGGGGGCGGGCTGGGCGCCACCATCGAGAACATGACGCCGATGAGATCGATTCGGGTTGCGGGGCCCGGAGCCTGACGCTGGTCGAGAGTCTCCACGAACAGGGCGGCCACGATGTCCATGAAGAGACGCTAGTCCGGCCGTCGCGACGTTCTTGGGAAGTTGGAATCCACGGTTTCCCCTTGCGATCGCAGGGATCGGGCAAATTGTCCTGCAGTTCGGACTCGGTAGAGTGCGGCGACCGTTCCGGCACTGCGAGCCGGGCTGCCTGGAGGGGAATGATGGAAAACAGCACTGGCCAGAGCGATGCGCTGGAACAACTTGCGATAAACGTCATCCGCGGCTTGGCGATGGATGGCGTCCAAAAGGCGAACTCCGGCCACCCCGGAACGGCCATGGCGTTGGCTCCGTTGGCTCACGTCCTTTGGACCAAAGTCATGCGTCACGACCCGTCAGAGCCGGATTGGCCCGATCGGGATCGTTTCGTACTGTCGGTCGGACACGCCTCGATGCTGATCTACTCGATGCTCTACCTCACGGGCTCCAGCCTGACCATCGACGACCTGAAGAACTTTCGCCAGTGGGGGAGCAAGACTCCTGGCCACCCCGAAGTTCACCACACTGCGGGTATCGAGGTAACCACCGGGCCCCTCGGCCAGGGGTTTGCCAACGCCGTGGGCATGGGAGTGGCCGAGCGGTGGTTGCGAGCCCGGTTCGGCCCGGAGCTATGCGATCATCACACGTTCGTGTTCTGCGGTGACGGCGACCTTCAAGAGGGTGTGAGCCACGAGGCCGCCTCGCTGGCCGGACACCTTGGCCTCGGGCGTCTGGTGTACGTCTATGACGACAACCACATCACCATCGACGGCCCCACCGAACTGTCCTATTCCGAAGATGTGCCCAAGCGTTTCGAGTCCTACGGGTGGCACGTCGACAACGTCGGCGAGGTGGCCAACGACACAACAGCGCTGGAGGCGGCCCTGCGGGGGGCGATGGCCGAGACCGACCGCCCCTCCATGATCGTGCTGCGCAGCCACATCGGATACCCGTCGCCCAAGTACACCGACACCGAGGCGGCTCACGGGAACCCGCTGGGTCACGACGAGATCCGGATCACTAAAGAAATACTCGGTCTCCCGGCCGACGAAACCTTCTGGGTTCCGCCCGAGGTCCTGGACCACTACCGCGAATGCATCCCCCGAGGTCAGGAACTTCGCCGTCAGTGGCAAAGCCGAGTCGACGCTTTCGAGGGCGACCGTACCCGTCTGGATGCCTGTCTGGGGGGATACGGATTGCCGGGATGGGAGTCCAAATTGCCCACCTACTCGGTGGGCAAGAAGATCGCTACCCGCAAGGCAAGCGGAGAATGCCTCAACGCCATCGCCGAGGACGTTCCGGCCTTGATCGCCGGCGGCGCGGACCTCACCGGCAACACCGGCACCATGCTGGCCAACCAAGGTGTGCAGTCGGCGGCTGATCCCGGCGGACGCCTCTTGTACTTCGGTGTCCGCGAGCACGCCATGGGTTCGGTGATGAACGGCGCTGCCCTGCACGGCGGCGTGGTGCCCGTGGGCGGCACCTTCTTTGTCTTCAGCGACTACATGCGCCCGGCGGTACGCCTTGCCGCCGTGAGCGAGGCGAAGGTGATCTATTCGTGGACCCACGATTCGGTGGGCTTGGGCGAGGACGGCCCCACTCACCAGCCGATCGAGCACCTGGCCGCCGTTCGGGCCATTCCCGGCCTGAGGGTCATCCGGCCCGCGGATGCGAACGAGACCGCCCATGCCTGGCAGGTGGCGGTCAATTCAAACGGACCCACCGCGCTGATCCTCACCCGTCAGGACCTGCCGGTGTTGGAGGGAACACAAGGGCGGGCGGCCGACTTGGCCCGGGGTGCCTACGTTTTGGTGGCGGCCGAGAATCCCCAGCTGGTTCTGGTGGGAACCGGCAGCGAGGTAAACGTGTGTGTGGGCGCCGCCGAACTGTTGGCCGCGAATGGTGTGGCGGCCAGCGTGGTGTCGATGCCGTCGTGGGATCTCTTCGAGGCCCAGGAGGGTGCCTATCAGCAATCCGTGTTGCCGGCCGGAATCCCCAAGCTCGCCGTCGAGGCGGGTTCGCCGTTCGGTTGGAGCCGGTGGGCCGATGACTCGGTCTCCATCGACCGCTTCGGGGCTTCGGCTCCCGGCGGCGTAGTCCTGGCCAAGCTCGGCTATACCCCAGAGAACGTGGCACAGCAGGCCAAGGATCTGCTGGCGAGAGGCCCAGGACCGGCAGCTGTCTGAAACGGGAGTGCGAACCGCCGGCAGCGGCGGATCGTCGACGGCGGCGCTGCGACCGAAAAGGCGGGAGTGGCCCTACGAGCTGGTCTGGGCCTTCTCGGCTACCAAGAGCTTGTAGCCGGCGATGCCGTCGGCCACGGCCTGGCCGGCCAGGGCCACTCGCCGCCGGGCCTGTTCGAAGTCGATCGCCTCCAACGCGGCCACTCCGGCCATTTTGAACGCCACCAGGCGAGCGTCGATCTGGTCGATCATGCGGGCCAAACCATCGTCGTGGTCCTCGGTGAGCGTCACCCGCAGGCCGGCGTCGGCCAGGAGGTCGCAGTACTCGTCGAGGGGACGGGCGTCGGCCAGGCAGGCCACCCAACCGGCCAGGCTGGCCAACTCCGAGTCGAGGCGGGCGGGATCTAGGGCCACATCGGTGATGCCGATGCGGCCGCCGGGCCGCAGCACCCGGGCCATCTCGGCTACCGCGGTGGGCTTGTCGGGGAAGGTGCACAGGGCGCACTCGCACACCACCGCGTCTACGGAGGCGTCGTCGATGGGGAGGCGCTCGGCGTCGCCCACGGTGAAGTGCACCCGCTCGCTGATGCCTCGTTCGGCCGCAGTGGCGTTGGCCTTGGCGACTGCGATATCGCCCAGATCTACACCTTCCACGGTGGCGCCGAACTCTGATGCCAACAAAAAGGCAGTGGCGCCCGGTCCGCTCGCTATGTCGAGCACCTTCTGGCCTGCGCGCAGATCGAGAGTCCGGGCCAGGCGGCGGGTGAGTTCCAGGCCGCCCGGGTGATAGCTCTCACCTAGGATGAGGGCCACCACGTCGCTCTGGTAGCTGCGCGCACAGCAGGCCTTTGCTTCGTCGGCGGGCACCCGGGTGCTTCGCACCTCGCCCACCGATGCCGACGGGGGCCCCTGCCCCGCCGGCCCGGCCGGGCTCAACGCAGCGTCTTGCCGACGTTGGTGGCGTCGGCGGGGACATGGGCGCCGCCATTGGCCTCGCCCCTGCCGTCGCCATTCCCGAAAGTCTTGGAGCCGTACTTGGTGGTCATGAGGACGGGCTGCAGCTCACCGGCGTTGGGCACGATGGTGGGGATGGCCACCCCACTCAGCTGCTCGCGTACCTGCTCGCGGTACCCGACGGAGTTGTAGGCGCAGAAGGGGATGAGACGCCCGTCGGGGGTGATCTCCTCCACGCAGCACTTCATCAGGGCCTTCACGTTGAGGGTATAGGGGTCCTGGAAGTCCTGGATGACGACCATGAACGACTTGTCGGCAATGGACTTGAGGGCCTCGGGCAAGTCGATTCCGCAGGTGGCGCATTCGAGCTGGCTGGTGGTGTTGCCGTCGGTGCCCGGCACAGCCGACGCGCTCCAGAGCTTCTCCAGCGCCCCGCGCACGCTCATGTCGGGCATGACCCGGTTGCTCACGTAGTCGAGGTAGTTGTCCACGTCGACCAGGCGGGGGATGGGTACCACATTGTCGCCGTCGACCAGCAGGTATGTGATCGACCGGCAGGTGGGGAAGCAGCACGGCACAGGCACGAAGTCGCTCAGCTTGAACCACTCGGGAATCTGGTCCACCAGGCCGTGGATGATGTCGGCATTGGTGAGGCGCGCCATGGGGTCGAACGTGATGTGGCGGCCTGAGTGGGTGACCGGCTGGAAGGCCACGGATCGCACGGCCGGGTGCTTGACCCCGAAGCGGAGGATCTCGCCCATCTCGTGTTGGTTGAGGTCCTTCTCGATGGCCGCCACGAGTGAGACGCCGAGACCGAACTCGGCGCAGTTGTCGAGGGCTTTTTGCTTGGCCGCCCGCAGGTCGCGGCCGCGGATCTCTACGTGGGTCTTCTCATCGAATCCGTCGAACTGCATGTAAATGACCGGCTTCAGCTCTGCCAGGTCGGCCACGAACTTGCGGTCGTGGGCCAGGCGGATCCCGTTCGTGTTCAGCGTCACCATGTGAACGCCCTTGTCCTGGGCCATCTTGATGAAGTCGAGGATGTGGGGATGGATAGTCGGCTCGCCGCCGGAGAACATGACCACCTCGGGCTCGCCCTCGGAGCGCACGAACGCGTCGAGACCGGTCTCCACCTGTTCGTGGGTGAGCGAAAAGCCGTCGGGCTGGTGACCGGAGTCGGCGAAGCAAATGGGACAGTCGAGGTTGCAGTTGCTGTTCACCTCGATAATGCCGAGGCAGGCGTGTTGTTTGTGCTCGGGGCACAGACCGCAGTCGAGCGGGCAACCGTCCTTTACCTCGGTCTGGGTCTCCAGAGGGTAAGTGCCGGGCTTGTTGTACTTCATCGACGCGAAGTACATCTCGGCGTCGGAATAGAGCAGCGCCTCGAACTTGCCGTGCTCCCGGCACCGCTTGCGCAGGAAGACCTTGTTGTCCTTGACGTTGACCTCGGCATCGATAACCGTTTTGCACACCGGGCAGATGCTCTTGGTGTACTCCAGGAAGACCTCGTCGCGGTCGACCTTGCGGGCAGTGATTTGCTCTATTGGCGGGGTCATCGTCATTGAAGAATGGCCTTTCGTAGTCGGCGATCCCGCCGGCGAGGTTGGCGAAAATTAGCCCACGTGGAGCATGTGGACCGTATCGGCGTCATAGGGCGACCGAGATCATCAATAGTCGGCCGTCTTCGCCGACTTCTACCTCGTCGGAGCCGTTCATCAGCGGCGATCCGTCCGGTCGGTTGATGTGCCACCCGAACCGGTAGTAACCGGTTCCGGTGGCCTCCAGCGGTGCCCCCCGGCTGACGATGGCGGCGCCGACTCGGCTGCGAAGTGCCACGATGAAGTCGGCTACCGCCGCATGGCCCGCGAAGTCGCCGGTGGGTCCCTTGAAAATTGCGTCCTCGTGGAGTCCTATACGTAGGAGCCGCAGCCGTTCGATGTCGTCGGGTGTATTCCATGCCGCAACGTAGGCGTCGACAGCTCGCTCCACTACTCCGGGCACCATGAACCCAAAACTAGGCCGCGACGACGGCTACCACAGGGCGCCAGCGTCAAGGCGCCATTTTGATTATCAAGCAGCGTTGATGGTGAACTGCCGTATGCGCCTCACTAACGTTTTCCCTTCGACCACCACAGTCCTTGCAACTGTCTTGACTGCTGTGATCCTGGGAGGTTGCGGCGGGGGAGCAGAGGCCGGATCCGCCGCCACGTTGCGGATCAGCGGTTCGACCACGGTCAACCCCGTCGCGGCCGACGCCGCTGAGGCCCTCCGTTCCGACAAGCTGCGGATAACGGTGGACAGCCAGGGTGGCTCGGCGGGAGGTATCGCCCAGTTGGGAGCAGGCGAGGTGGACATCGCCATGAGTTCCAAACCCATCACCGATTCCGACCGGACGATGTTCCCCGGTGTCGACTTCGTTGCGACCGAGATCGGCAAGGACGCCGTAGGAGTGGTCGTGCGGCGCGAAGTTGTAAACGGCGGTTTGAAGAGCCTGACCAAAGACCAACTCAGGGAGCTGTTTGAGGGCCGGGTGAAGAACTGGTCGGAGATCGGTGGCCCAAACCTTGCGGTGTTCGTATACGACAAAGAACCCGGCCGTGGTACGCGTGAGGTGCTCGACGCCTACCTCTACGGCAAGGGCGTCAAGGCGCCGCCGCCACCCCAGTCCGACGCCTTCGCCATTGTGGGCGGCAACGAGGAGACGAGGGCCAAACTGCTTTCGACGCCTGGTTCGGTGGGGCCGCTGTCGTCGTCGTTCGTCGACGGCGTGGACCAATTGGTCGCGGTTCCGGTCGAGGGCGTCGCCCCAACTCCGGCCAACGTCGCCGATGGTCGTTATCCGATGGCTAGGCCGCTGTTTTTTCTCACCGACGGACCCCCTGAGGGTGAGGCACGCCGTTTCATCGACTACGCGGTCGGCCCCGAGGGCCAGAAGCTGCTGAACAAGCACGGCTACCTGAGCTTGGCTGATCTGGCCGCGAGGTGATCCTGGCACCATCGCCCGCTGCCGGACGCCCGTCGGGCAGCGGAGTTGGGGGCCACGGTCGTAGCAGCCCCCGGAGCGTGGATTCGGTGCGCGCTCTCACGTGGTCTCTGGCCGCTCTGGCCGGGTTTGCGCTCCTGGCCATCGTGGGCTTCTTGGTGATCGGGGTCGCCTCGGCGCCCCTGCGCTGGGGTCGGCTGCTGTCGTCATCGACTTGGGACCCATCCCGGCTCGACTTCGGCGCTTCGGCCATGATCTTCGGGACTGCGGTCGTGGCTCTCGTGGCGCTGGTTATTGCCGCCCCGCTTGGTTGGGCCGCAGCTCTGGCGATTCACGAACTGGTCTCGCTCCGGTGGCGCAGGGTGCTGCGGGCGGGATGCGAACTCTTGGCGGTGATTCCGTCGATCGTCTACGGCCTCTTGGGCGTGGCCTTCGTTCGGCCCCTTATCTCATCGGTGGCAGATGTGCCCGGGGGGGACAGCCTTCTCGCGGCCGCCTTGGTACTTGCCTTGATGGTGCTGCCCACCATCGTGGCCGTTTCGATCGATGCTCTGGCCGCGGTGCCCGATCGGGTCCGGGAGGCGGCGTCGGCCTGCGGCCTCACCCGAATCGAGGTCATTCGCTCCGCGGTCGTGCCCCTGGCTCGGCGGGGTATGGGCGCAGGCTTGCTCTTGGGCCTGGCCCGCGCCCTGGGCGAAACCATCGCTGTCTTCCTGGTGGTCGGGCGGGCCGACGGCCGATTCCCCACCTCGGTTGGAGATGTCTTCACCCGCCTGTTCAGGCCGGGCCAGACGCTGACCACGAAACTCAATGGTCCCGAAAGCGTGCTGGCCGGGACGGCCGGGCCGCATTGGTCTGCCCTGTGCGGGCTCGGCCTGTTGTTGCTCGCCTCGGTGGCGGCGCTGACCGTTATTGGCCGCCGGTCGGGCGCGTCAGCTTCAGGGGTGCACCGTCGGCGCCGGCCCACCAGAGTCACGGGAGCATCGTCGGCCCGAAAACTCCGGGATCAGGCTGCCCGTAGTGCGTTGATCAGCGCCGTTGTGGTTGCGTTGGGGACGGTGGCGGCCGTGGTCGTCGTGGTGGTCGGTCGGGGGGCAGTCGCTCTCGATCCCGGTTTCTGGGTCATGCCTTCCTTAGGGGCGAGCGGCGGCGGCGTGCGGGACCAGCTATTGGGAACCTTGCTTCTTGTGGGGGTGGCCGGACTGCTGGCCGCACCCGTAGGCCTGGCCCTGGGCCTTGTGATATCCGAGTACGCCCAGCCTGGTTTGGCCCGCTGGCTCCGCACCCTCACCCTGACTCTCGGGGGCGTACCGTCGATCCTCTTGGGGCTGTGGGGTTACTGGCTGTTCAGCTCCCGGCTCGGTTGGGGCAAGAGTTGGCTGACGGGAGGCATCGTATTAGCCGTTGTCGCGCTTCCCCCGGTGGCCGTCGCCGTAGCTACCGCCGTGGCCGCCCTACCTCCAGAACGTCGGGAAGCGGCATTGGCCCTGGGTCTTCGGCGAGAGCAACTGGTTTTGTCTGTGTTGGTTCCCCGCGCCGTGCCCGGTCTGGTGACCGGCCTGTTGTTGGGGCTGGCTCGAGCTGCGGGCGAGACGGCGCCCCTGCTGTTCACCGCCACCGTATTCTCCGGCGCCGGGAGTCTGCCGGCCGCGGTACGGGAGTCTCCCGTCGTCGCCCTTCCGACACACATCTTCGCCCTGGCCCAGGACGCCGCCGACCCCGCCGCCCTGGCAAGTGCATGGGGGGCGGCCCTGGTGCTACTGGTGGTGGCTGCCGGCCTGGCTCTGGCGGCCGTGCCCGCCCGCCATCGCCTGGAGGCCAACTCGCCGTGAGTGCCGATCCGCCAGTTACTAAAGAGCCTTCGGGTCTGCAACTGCCGGTGGAGCAGGCCGTGGCCGTCGAGGACCTGGTCGTGTCGTGCTGCGGGCAGGTGATCGTCGGACCCCTGTCGATGGTCGTTCCCACGGGGAGGATCGTCGGTCTCCGCGGACCATCGGGCTCCGGTAAGTCGTCAATTCTCAGGGCACTGGTGGCGCTTCTCCCGCCTGCCCTGGAGACGACCGGTAAACGCGTGGTGCTTGGCCGTGATCTGTCGGCCCAGGGCGTCGATTTTCCGAGCCTGCGGGCCTGCGCTGTTCTGGTGGGTCAGGTGCCGGTGGTGTTTCCGGCATCCATCCTCGCCAACGCCGCCTTTGGGCTGCGTCACGTGGTTCGCGGGTCTAGATCCGAACTGCGGAGGCGGGCCGAGGCGGCGTTGGTCGAGGCGGGGCTCTGGGACGAGGTGGCCGAGCGCCTCGACTCGCCGGCCGAAGAGCTGAGCATCGGTCAACGCCAGCGCCTGTGCCTGGCCCGGGCGTTGGCACTCGACCCTCGGCTTTTGCTGCTCGACGAGCCCACCAGCGCCCTCGACGACGAGTCGACGGCGGCGGTGGAGGCGGCGGTGGCCGGTTTGGTCGGCAGGCGCACCGTGATCATCGTTTCGCACGATCGGGCTCAGCTGGAGCGCCTGTGCTCCGAGATCGTCGTGTTGGAGCGCAACGAAGCATCGCGATGCCAACCGTTGGCCGTTGGTGCCGACTCGTCAGAGGACCCCTGTCAGTAACGGTTCAGTCGGTTTCGTCGCGACAGCAGGCCGGATTGCCGCCGGGCTGGGCGATCGCAGCGAGGTCCTCGGAACCGAGCAGGTGCCCGGTGGCGGCTCGGGCCGAGGCCAACCCGTCAGGATCGACCGCGTACATGGTGAACCCGTCGCAGCGGCGGGCGATGACCAGCTTGGCCTCGGTGAGCACCCGAAGGTGGTGGCTCACCAGCGGTTGGGCTACGTCCTGGGTGACCACCAGATCCCGCACGCACCGCTCGCTGGAGCGAAGGGCGCGAAAAATGCGCAGGCGGGTGGGGTCGGCGAGGGCACGCAAGACAGCCAGTGCGTCGTCGTGAGGCGCGTCGGTCGAGCCTGGCGCGCGGGTGATCATGGCGCTTCCTACGCTACCGCCCATGGCTGAGCGACCTCCCGATCCCCTGGCTGCCTGGGCAGCCGTCGCGCCCGACGCAACCGCCGTCATCGAGGGCGATCGACCCGTCACCTATGCCCAGCTCAACGACCAGGTGAATCGCCTCGTCGGCGGGCTGGCTGATCTCGGCCTGCGGGCGGGCGAAAAGGCCGTGTGGTGCGGACCCAACAGCCTGGCGGTCGTCACTTTCATGCACGCCTGCCGCAAGCTCGGCCTGGTGGCGGTCCCGGCCTGCTATCGATTTATGCCCGCTGAGCTGGCTCATGTTGTCCTCGACAGCGGGGCCGCGGCGGTTGTCGCCGACGCAGAGGTTGCCGCCGCCGTGGCCGCGGCCACCCGGAATGCACCAGCGGTGCGCGAGACGATCGTGTTCGAAGGTCGGTATTCCGGTATGCGGGACTGGGTCGATGTCGTGGCGCGCGGTTCAACCACCGAACCGCCTCCGCCTGATGACTACGGCACGGCGATGATGTACACGTCGGGTACCACCGGCCGGCCCAAGGGGGCAATCCGGACCCGCTCAGACCGAAGCCTGATCGCTGCAATGTTGGCCGAACTCCGGTTCGGATCCGCCGAGGTCCACCTGACCACGGGTCCGCTCTACCACGCCGGCCCCAATGCCTTCGCCCTGCTCACCCACATCGTGGGTGGCACCCTGGTCCTGACTCGTCATTTCGATCCCCAGGACTGGCTGAACCTCGTCGGCCGTCACGGGGTCACATCGACCTTTTCGGCCCCCACCCATCTCAAGCGCATCGTGTCGCTACCCGACGACGTGCTGGCCGGGGCCGACCTGTCCTCGATGAGGACGCTGATCGCAAACGCCGCCCCCGTTCCCTTCGCTCTCAAGCAGGAGGTGGTGGCCAAGTTGGGCGAAGGATTTCTCTTCGAGGTCTACGGGTCGACCGAACTGGGTTTGGCCGCAATCCTGAGGCCTGAGGACCAGCTTCGTAAGCCTGGGTCCTGTGGGCGACCCTATGGCGGAATCGAGCTGGCGATCCTGCGATCCGACGGATCCCGGGCGGAACCGGGGGAGGTGGGGGAGTTGTATGTGAGCACTGCGCTGGCCATCGACGGCTATCACGGCGACGTGGACCAGATGGCCGAAGTAGGCGGGCGGTGGCATTCGGTCGGCGATCTGGCCTATCTCGATTCCGAAGGGTTTCTGTACATCTGTGACCGCCGGACGGACCTCATAATCACCGGCGGGATGAACGTGTACCCGGCCGAGGTGGAGGCGGTTGTGCACTGCCACCCCGACGTAGCCGATGTGGCCGTCGTCGGAGTTCCCGACGCCGAGTGGGGCCAGCGGGTGCACGCGCTTGTTGCACCCCGCGAGGGGCGAACCCTCGTCGTCGCCGACCTGGCGGACCTGGTGGCCCGGGAGTTGGCCGGATTCAAACGCCCTCGTTCCTGGGAGGTTCGAGCCGATCTGGGACGAACCGAGAGCGGCAAGCTGCCCAAGCGCTTGTTGGATCCGGTAGCCGGGGACGCGAATTGAAGCATCACGTTGGGGGCGGGTTGGCCGTGGTGGCACTGCTGGCTATGGGGTCGGCGGCGGGAATTGCGGCCCCGGCACACTCGCAGGTCGCGCCGGGCTGGGTCCGCGCCGCCGCCAAGTCTCCGGCAGCGCTCACACCGGTATTTAGTCTGCGCCGCCTCGCCGGACCCTTGCACCGCCAGGTGGCCCAGCGCCGCCTCGTCACTGACCTGGCTACGGCCACCGCCGTCACCGGGCCCGAATCGCTGTGTCTCGACGTCAGGACTGCCGCCGGCTCCACCCTCTACGCCCAGCGCCCGCAGACCAATCTGATTCCTGCGTCGACCCTGAAAGTCCTGGTGGGTCGGGCCCTTATCGCCACGCTGGGGCCCTTCCAACGCCTCGTCACCGAGGTTAGAGGGGGTCCCGCCGCCGACGGTGAGGTGACCGACCTGTGGCTGATCGGAGGGGGAGACCCTCTTTTGTCAACGGCGGAATTTTCTGCCGCCGCAACAACCTCGGGCCGACCTCGCGCCGGTACCTCCATGGAAGCGCTGGCCGATTCGGTGGTGGCCGCCGGCGTGCGACGCGTGGGACGGCTCTCGGGCGACGACAGCCGCCATTCGGGGCCGCGCGTCCTGCCGGGCTGGTTGGCCACCTACTCATCTCAGCTGGAGATCACGCCGCTATCGGCCCTGACCGTCAACAAGGGTTTGCTCTTCAGGGCTCGCCCGGTGGTGGCCGCGCCCGACCCCGCGATCCATGCAGCCGAGACCCTGGCTGAGTTGTTGGCCGTCCGAGGGGTGGCGGTGGGTGCCACGGGGGCCGGTGTCGCGCCCCTGTCGGCGGCGTTGGTGGCCACCGCGGAATCGGTCCCTATGGCCGACGTGGTCACCGACATGCTGACCAACAGCGACAACCTGGCTTCCGAGGTGCTCCTGCGGGAGTTGGGCCGGGCAAAATTCGGCGAGGGGACCACCCCTGCGGGGATTGCTGCACTAAAGGCCCAATTAGCCGATTCGGGACACGCCCTGAGCGGGGTGGTTGTGGCCGATGGTTCGGGATTGGACCGGGCTGATCGGGTGAGTTGCGATCTTCTGGCCGACACTTTGGTGGACGATGGTCCCGAGGGCGTCGTCGCCAGGGGCCTACCGGTGGCCGGTCGCAGCGGCACTCTGGTCGACCGCTTTGTGGCGACGGCGGCCGAGGGTCGGGTGCGTGCCAAGACGGGTTCGCTGCGGGGCGTCTTCGGTCTGGCAGGCTGGGTCGATCCGGCCGAGCCGGGTAACGGTGAGGCGCTCGCCTTCGCTTTCTTGGCCAACGACGTCTCCGGAGCGCGTGGGGCCGCCCTCACTCAGGCCGTGGCCGAGATCCTGGCGGCCCACCCCCAGGCGCCGCCCCTAGCCGACCTCTCACCCCTGGGATCCACGACCACAACCGCGGGACGCTCTACGTCGCGACGGGGGGCGATCGAGTGAGTGTCCCCATGTTTCCAGTGGGGAGCGTCCTGCTCCCTCACCATGAGCTTGTACTCCACATCTTCGAACCGCGCTATCGCGCTATGACCCGGGTCTGCCTCGCAGGCGACCGGCGTTTCGGCGTGGTGTTGATCGAGCGTGGCAGTGAGGTCGGCGGCGGCGACACCCGCTGTTGGGCCGGAACGATGGCGGAGATCACCGAAGCCGTGGCGTTCCAAGACGGACGATTCGGCTTGGGGCTCCTGGGTCGAGAGCGCTTCCGGGTGACCAGGTGGTTGACCGACGATCCCTATCCTCGAGCCGACGTCGAGCCGCTCGTGGATCGTCCCAGCCCAGAACTTGGGCCGGCGCGGGTCATCTTGGAACGTCATCTCCGCAAGGTGGTGGCCATGCGGACTGAGTTGGGTGACGTCGCTCCGCCGGCAACATTCGAACTGAGCCCCGATCCCGTCGAAGCCACATGGCAAGCCAGCTCCCTGGGCGGCCTGGGCCCGGCCGATGCCCAGAGGGTGCTGGAGGTGGACAGCGCCGCCGAGCGCCTCGCTCTGGTCACCTCGATCCTCGCCGAAGAAGAGTCCGTGCTTGCGCAGCGGATGGCGGGAGGGTAGGAAAGCGTGGTGGCGGGCGTGAAGAAGGGCCCGATTGCCGGTTTGCCCGATGACATCAGGGACCTGTGGAAGCTCACCGTCACCTATGCCCGTCAGGAGACAATCGATCCACTCAAGGGTCTGGCCCGATTCGTGGCCCTGGGCCTGGCCGGTTCAGTGGTCTTGAGCATCGGTCTGGTACTGGTGGTGCTGGCCACCCTCAGAGCGCTTCAGACCGAGACCGGTTCCACATTCAAGGGTTCATGGTCCTGGGCTCCCTACTTGTTGACTCTGATCATCGCGGCGGGGGCGGGAGCCGGGGCCTTGTCCATGCGGGGACGCCGAAGTCCCGCTGGAAGCAAGGCCAAGGTTCGATGAGGCGACCGACCAGGCAAGCGCCACAGTGAGGCCCGGTCGATCGTCGCGAGCCTCTGGCCCCGTCACCCCGGCCGATATCGCGGCGAAGATGCGATCGATCGCGGGCGACGTAAAAGAGACCACGGAGGAGTCACGCGAGTCGATCGTGACCGTCATCGTGGTCGCCGCCGTCGCAGTGCTGGCGGTCGCCTATCTCTTCGGGCGTCGCCGGGGCCGCCTCCGTTCCACCGTCGTTGAAATAACCCGGCGCTGACGATGGGGGTCGGTTTTTGATCGTCGCCCTCCTTCGCATGGTCATGGGCCGCTCGGGTGGTTCCAAGGCCTGGGTGACGCTCGGCATGGGGTTGAGCCTTCTGCGCCTCTTGCGCCGGGTGACGACCAGGCAGGAAAAGGTGGTCTTTAGCAAGCGCCTCAAAGCGGGCGAACGCCTGGTGATCACCAACACCGCCCCGCCGCGGCGTTGACGGCTGCGGCCGGAGGCCTCCTTCGAGCGGGCGACAGGGCCATGTTCATCGACGGGAAGAACCGCCGCTACATGGTGACCCTGGCCGAGGGTGGTGAGTTCCACACCCATAGCGGCGTGACTTCGCACGACGCGGTCATAGGCGGCTCCGAAGGGGTAACTGTCGCTTCCACGTCCGGTGCGCGATACCTGGTTCTGCGACCGACGCTGGCGGACTTCGTGCTTTCGATGCCCCGGGGAGCCCAGGTCATCTATCCCAAGGATCTCGGCCCCTTGTTGATCATGGCCGACGTCTATCCGGGGGCTCGGATTCTCGAATCCGGGGTGGGTTCGGGCGCCCTTTCGATGACCTTGCTGCGAGCCGGGGCCGACGTGGTCGGATACGAGATCCGCGCCGACTTCGCCGCCGTTGCCCAACGCAACGTGGAGTCATTCCTCGGACCCCAGCCCAACTACCGGGTCCAGCAGCGCGACATCTACGAGGGGATCGACGAGGTGGATCTCGACCGGGTGATCCTGGACCTGCCCGAACCATGGCAGGTGGTCGCACCCGCAGCAGAGGCGCTACGCCCAGGCGGTCTTTTCGTGTCTTATCTGCCAACCGTCCTGCAGGTCGCCCGGCTGCGCGAAACACTCGACGACGGGCCCTTTGGCTTCGCTGACACTGTCGAAGTGCTCCAGCGGGGGTGGCACGTGAAGGGACAATCGGTCCGGCCGAACCATCGAATGGTCGGCCACACCGGGTTTCTGACGGTCGCCCGGTTGCTGGCGTCGTAAGGACGTAGCCTCGCGGCGATGACCGAGGAAGTGACCAAGTCCGACGCCGAGTGGCAGGCCGAACTAAGTCCCGAGCAGTACGAGGTCCTGCGCCGCAAGGGAACCGAGCGGGCCTTCACCGGGCGCTACGTGAATTCCAAGGCGGACGGCGTCTACCGCTGCGCCGGTTGCGGAGCCGAGCTCTTCCGTTCCGACACGAAGTTCGACTCCGGAACCGGGTGGCCGAGTTTCACCGAACCGGCGGTGGCAGCCAACGTGGAGCTGATCGAGGACCCCAGCCACGGAATGCGGCGCACCGAAGTCGTATGTCGGGCCTGTCGGGGCCACCTGGGCCATGTATTTCCCGACGGGCCCGGGCCGTCCGGACAGCGGTACTGCATCAATTCGGCTTCGCTCAATCTTGAGGAGGTTCCGGCCTAAGGCGTTGGTCTTGAGCGAGAGAGTCAGTCGACCTCGATGAAGATGCACTCGCCCGGGCATTCCTCAGCCGACTCAATCGTGGCGTCTTCCTTGCCGGCCGGTACCGGGGCCAGGCCGTCGGCGCCCCCGGGGTCGTTCAGGATTTTGCTGCCGTCCTTGACGTAGGCCAAGCCGTCGTCGAGCAGGGTGAAGACGTCGGGAGCAATCTCCTCGCAAATTCCGTCGCCAGTGCAAAGGTCCTGATCAATCCAAACCTTCATGCCCATTTGATCTTCCTACCTTCTCGGTCGTGCGTACGCGAAAGCGTAACGACGGGCTGCTTGAGCCTGCAATTTACACGGAAATTACAGGTAAAAGGTGGCCGCAGGGGTACTCTCCAACGGCGAGGCCACCCTGTAGGGTGCCCAGGAATCCAGCACCGGGGAGGTGATTCGAGCGACAAGCTTCGAGTACGAACGGCGCTTGACAGCCTACGACCAGGAGGTCTCCGGACTTCTGGAGCAGGTCAAAGCGCTGGAGGAGGAAGTCGTTGGGCTGCGCCGCAAGCTCGCGGATGCCCCCAAGCGTGTTCGCACCCTCGAAGAGCGTCTGCTCGAAACCAAGGGCCAGCTCACCCAGGCCGTGTCCCAGAACGAAAAGCTCAGTTACACGCTGAGGGAATCTCGCGAGCACATATCCGAGCTGCGTCGCGAGGTCGAAAAGCTCACCCAGCCGCCGTCGGCCTACGGAACCTTCCTGGCCACCAACGACGACGGCACGGTGGACGTTTACGCATCAGGCCGCAAGATGCGGGTGGCATTGCACCCGGCCATCGAGCACCAAGCTCTGGCGAGGGGCCAGGAGGTGGTCCTCAACGAGTCTCTGAACGTCGTTATGGCCAGAAGCGCTGAGACGTCGGGCGAGGTGACCACGCTCAAGGAACTGCTCGATGACGGGCTGCGGGCCCTTGTGGTCGGCCGGGCCGATGAGGAGCGGGTCGTGGAGTTGTCCGAAGCCTTGGTGGGCCAAAAACTGCGCTCGGGCGACAGCTTGTTGATGGACTCCCGAACGGGTCTGCTGCTGGAGCGCCTCGCTCGGGCGGAGATCGAAGATCTCATCCTTGAAGAAGTGCCCGATGTCTCCTATGCCGATATCGGTGGCCTCGACGGGCAGATCGAACAGATAACCGACGCCGTCGAGCTGCCTTTTCTACACAGAGATTTGTTCGAAGAACACCAGTTGCCGGCACCAAAGGGCATTTTGCTCTACGGACCTCCCGGGTGCGGAAAGACTCTCATTGCCAAGGCAGTGGCCAACTCCCTGGCCCAAAAAGTGAGCGAAGTATCGGGCGACAAGCACGCTCGGAGTTACTTCCTGAACATCAAGGGCCCCGAGTTGTTGAACAAGTACGTGGGCGAAACCGAGCGCCAGATTCGCCTCGTCTTCGCGCGGGCTCGGGAGAAGTCCGAAGAGGGCTGGCCCGTCATCATCTTCTTCGACGAGATGGATTCACTGTTTCGAACCCGGGGCACGGGCATCAGTTCCGATATGGAAGCGACCATCGTTCCCCAGCTCCTGGCCGAGATCGACGGGGTCGAGACTCTGCGCAACGTGATCGTCATCGGGGCCTCCAATCGCGAGGACCTGATCGACCCGGCCATCCTGCGCCCGGGCCGTCTCGACGTCAAGATCAAGATCGAACGCCCCAACGAGGAGGCGGCGGCGCAGATATTTGGCCGCTATCTCACCTCGACCCTGCCGCTGGACGCGGGCGAAGTAGAGAGCCTGGGTGGGGGAGACCGCGACAAGACCGTGGCCGCCATGATCGAGTCCACGGTGGCCGACATGTACCTGGCCGACGACGCCAATCGCTTTTTGGAGGTGACCTACCAAAATGGCGACAAGGAGATCCTCTATTACAAGGACTTCGCCTCCGGCGCCATGATCGAGAACATCGTTCGGCGAGCCAAGAAGCTCGCAATCAAACGCACCATTGCAGGCGAGGGGCGGGGAATTCGGGCCTCGGATCTGGCTGCCTCAATAAAGCAGGAGTACAAGGAACACGAGGACCTTCCAAATACCACGAACCCCGACGATTGGGCCAAGATTTCGGGTAAAAAAGGTGAGCGTATTGTCTATGTGCGAACCCTCGTTTCCCAGGGCGCCGAAGCGGCTGGAGGTCGCTCAATAGAGCGGGTCAGTACCGGCCAATACCTATGAGCCGGCTCCGTTCCTAATCGATGGCTATTCGCAAGGTTTGCGGTCTGGAAACCGAGTACGGCATCTGGCTTCGAGGTGGCGACGGTAATCCGGTGACCGCCTGTTCGCTTCTCATCAACTCCTATCTGGCCCGCCTGGCTCGCGAGCGGACCCGGTGGGACTTCGAGGACGAGTCACCTGGACGCGACGCCCGTGGCGAGGCGGTCGAGGGAGCTATGGCGCCCGAGATCGAGACCCACCTGGTCAATACCGTGTTGACCAACGGCTCGCGCTACTACGTGGACCACGCGCATCCGGAGTACTCCACGCCCGAATGTGCCGACGCCCGGTCTCTGGTTCGCTTCGATCGGGCCGGCGAAATGATCCTGGCTCGATCAGTTGAAGCGGCCGCTACCGCACTGGCGCCCGGCCAGACGATTACGGCCTACAAGAACAACTCCGACGGAAAAGGCAACTCGTACGGGTGCCACGAGAATTACCTGCTGGACCGGGCCGTTCCGTTTTCGCAGGTTGTCGCCGGAATAATGGCGCACTTCGTCACCCGCCAGATCTTTACCGGCGCCGGCAAAGTCGGGTCGGAGGCCCCCGGTCTAGGAGCCGACCGGGTGCCATACCAGCTGAGTCAAAGAGCCGATTTTTTCGAAGAAGAGGTAGGCCTCGAAACCACTCTCAAGCGCCCCCTGGTCAACACCCGCGATGAACCTCACTGCGATGCGACCCGGTACCGCCGGCTCCACGTGATCTGCGGCGACGCCAACATGAGCGAGGTGGCCACCTATTTGAAGGTGGGGACCACGGCCATCCTGCTCAGCATGATCGAAGACGGCGAGCTGAGCGGCGCAGATCTGCTGCCGGCCACCCCGGTGGTCGCCCACCGCATGGTGTCCTACGACCTTTCGTTGGCTCGTCCCTTGGCCATGGCGCAGGGTCGATCCATGACCGCGCTGGAAATCCAGTGGGAGCACCTGGATAGGGCTCGTAAGTATGCCGCCAGTCGGGGCCTGGAATCTGTGGGCGAGGTCGTCGGAGCCGACGTTTTGACCCGCTGGGAGGCGGTACTCACCGCCTTGGAGGTGGATTCATCGTCATTGGCTACCCAGGTCGATTGGGTGGCCAAGCACAGGCTGATTGCCGGCTACCGCGATCGCCACGGGCTGGCCTGGAGCGACAGTCGTCTGGCCGCCCTGGATCTTCAGTATCACGATGTCCGGCCCGAAAAGTCCTTGTCGGCCCGGGTGGGGTTGGAGCGCCTCACCGATGACAGCGAGGTGGCCGAGGCCGTCAGCGAGCCCCCGCGGGATACTCGGGCGTATTTTCGGGGCCGCTGCCTGCAGCGGTGGTCGTCGTATATTTCCGCAGCGAACTGGGATTCCATGGTGTTTGATCTCGGCACCGATCCGCTGCGACGCGTTCCCATGATGGAACCGCTAAAAGGTACCGCCGTACACGTCGATAGCTTGTTGGCAACGTGCCAAACCCCGGGCGAACTGGTTGACGCCCTGGGTTCATACCCTTCATAGGAGGCGCACCCGTGGCCGAACGAGAGCAGATACGCCGAGCAACCCCCAGCCGATCCGACGAGGCGGTCGAAGCGGCCCCCGCGGCGGCCAAACAAGGCGAGAAGCTCAAGGCCGACCTGGACGATCTCCTGGACGAAATCGACGACGTCCTGGAGGAGAACGCCGAGGACTTCGTCAAGAGCTACATCCAAAAGGGCGGTCAGTAGCAGATCCTTGTCTGCGCCGGAAGGTCGGCGAGGCGTTAGTCGCCTTGGCGGCAGAACCAGATGATCTCGGCCAAGGGCGGTTTGAAGCCCTTGGCGGTGGCGTGGGCGCCCAGAACGGGCACTCCCAGAGTCGACGCCAGCGCCCCCGCGTCGGTGGTCGGATTAGGTCCGGCGCCCGGTGGTCGGCGTGATTGGGGTCGTTCGACGATCATGCCTCCGGTGCGCATGGGTCGTAGCACCGGTTCCGGCGGCGGCGGCAGTCCAACCTTGGCCGGATCGAGATGGCAGCTCACCACCCGGATGCGGGCATGGGCGCTGAAGGCATCCAGGTCGCGGCGGCTGATCTCGGCCCGTAGCGAGTGCTCAACGACCAGACTCACGTCGGCCGCCAACAAGCCGTTGACGGCGTCATGCCACGCATCCGACGCCCTGGCTGCCAATTCCGCCGCAGGTAAGCGGGACCGACCCGCCTGGGTTTCGACCAGTCCGCCCCGGACAGCGTCGCGCGTCACGAGGGGTATGCCCAGTTCGGCGGCCAGGCGTGCAGCCAGATTCGATCGTCCGGTTGCGACCGAGCCACTCACCACCACCAGCAGTGCCCGTTTCATTCCGCAGCTCCCCTGGGTGCTGGCTGGATGCCAGTCGACGTGTCGGACATAGCTGTACCGCGTTTTGGGGTGGGGGCGCAGCCGGCCGCACTAACCTGCGCGCGCTTATGCCCCTGCCATCCTTCGCCGCCGGCGACGATCCCGGTCCCAGCTTCAGCGAGCTCCTCCGTCGCACGGGCCCACCCCAACGCACCGGTTCAGCGCCGGGACCCTCGTCGGTGTCGCTGCCGGTGACCCATGCCACAACCATCGTGGCGCTGCGCTACGCCGAGGGCGTGGTCATGGCCGGCGACCGGCGGGCCACCGAGGGTCACACCATCGCCCATCGCGCCATAGAGAAGGTCTTCGCCGCAGATCGTCACTCGGGGGTTTCCATCGCCGGAGCTGCCGGCCCGGCGGTCGAGATGGTCCGGCTTTTCCAGACCGAACTGGAGCACTACGAAAAGGTGGAGGGCTCTGCGCTCAGCCTGGAGGGCAAGGCCAACAAGCTGGGTCAGATGGTGCGAGCCAACCTGCCAATGGCCATGGAGGGCCTGGCTGTGGTGCCCATATTCGCCGGGTTCGACCTTCGTCGCGGCCTCGGGCGCATTTTCAAGTACGACCTCACCGGGGGCCGCTACGAAGAGGCCGATTTCCACGCCACCGGGTCTGGCGGCCGCGATGCCCGTACAACGATCAAACTTGGTTTTCGGTCGGACATGGATCGCGCTGCGGTAATAGAACTGGCGGTCGCCAGCCTGTACCAGGCGGCCGACGAGGACTCGGCTACCGGCGGGCCCGACGTGGTTAGGGGGATCTATCCCACCGTGGCCACGATCACTGCCAGCGGATTCGCCCGGGTGAGTGAGGCCGAGGTGGCCGAACGCTTCGGAGCCCTGATCAGCCACAAGATCGCCGAAGGAACGAGACCATGAAAAGCCCGAGCCGCAACCAACGACGGCCCGGCGTGGGGGAGGGGCCCCACGCCAAGGGAGGAGGCTGGGGTTGGGGGCCCAGCCGGGAGAACAAGCAATGAGCATGTCCTTTTATGTCGCTCCCGAGCAGCTGATGAAGGACAAGGCCGACTTCGCCCGAAAAGGTATAGCTCGGGGCCGCTCCATGGTTGCGGTGAGTTTTGCAGGCGGCATCGTGATGGCCGCCGACAACCCGTCGCGCACTTTGCGCAAGGTGAGTGAGATTTACGACCGCATCGGTTTCGGGGGCGTGGGCAAGTTCAGCGAGTTCGACTCGCTTCGAACCGCCGGCGTTCGCCACGCCGATATGAAGGGATACACCTATTCACGCGAGGACGTCGACGCCCGATCCCTGGCCAATGCCTATGCCCAGCTCCTGGGTCAGGTGTTCACCCACGAGATGAAGCCCATGGAGGTCGAGGTGTTGGTGGCCGAAGTGGGCGCCACTCAATCCGTTGACCAGTTCTACCGGGTTTCCTACGACGGCACCGTTGTCGACGAGCGATCCCTGACTGCCCTCGGGGGCGATGCCGAAGCGTTGCGGTCCCGCTTGGTCGAAGCATGCCAGGACAGTGACGACGAGGCCGCGACGGTCCGGGCTGCGGCCAGCGCCCTGGGTGGGCCCGACCGGGTTCTGGGCGTAGACGACTTGGAAGTTGCCGTCCTCGATCGGACCGCACAACGACGGGCTTTTCGCCGCATCGAGTCGGCGACGTTGCAGGCACTGCTGGACGCGAGCTGACCGGCGACCCCTCAGGCGGCGCGAGCCACCGCCGTCACCGCAATGGCCACCAGACAGGCGACCACCACCAGCAGTTGAAGTATTCCGGCTCCGCTTCGTCGCCCGGAGGCATCGGTTGGGGCCTCGAAGGCTGATTCCAGTTCGTCGATAAGCAGGATTTCGCTGGCCTGAGCCAATTCCTGGCTGGTGACGTAGACGTGCACGTCTCCCATGGGGTAAGGGCCGTCGAGGCTGCCCCGCAGTTCGGTAAGGATTCCGTCGGCCCCCAAGCGGGCTGCGATGACCCGGGCGTGAAAGCCGGTGGTCACTGTGGCTAGGCGCACCATGGGGGCAGGATCCATTGCCTGCGACGGTAGCGTGGCCGCCATGGAGCGTCGTATCTTCGGCCTGGAGAACGAGTACGGCGTTACCTGCACACTGCGAGGTCAGCGCCGCCTCAGCCCCGACGAAGTAGCCCGATACCTGTTCCGCCGGGTGGTTTCGTGGGGCCGAAGCAGCAATGTGTTCCTGGAGAACGGCGCCCGCCTCTACCTCGATGTGGGTAGTCACCCGGAGTACGCCACCCCCGAATGCGATTCCATCGAGGACCTGGTGATCCACGACAAGGCCGGTGAACGGATCCTCGAGAGTTTGCTGTCCAGTGCTGAACAGCGCCTGCGGGAGGAGGGGATACGCGGTGTGGTCTACCTGTTCAAGAACAACACCGACTCGGCCGGCAACTCCTACGGCTGCCATGAGAACTACCTCACCAGCCGTCGCGACGACTTCGGCCACTACACCGAGGTACTCATTCCCTTCTTCGTCAGCCGTCAGATCTATGCGGGTGCGGGCAAGGTGCTCAACACCGCCCGGGGGGCGACCTATTGCCTGAGCCAGCGGGCCGAGCACATCTGGGAGCCGGTCTCCTCGGCCACTACCCGTAGCCGGCCCATCATCAACACCCGCGACGAGCCCCATGCCGACGCCGAGCGCTTCCGGCGGCTCCACGTGATCGTGGGCGACTCCAACATGAGTGAGTACGCCACCTTCTTGAAGGTGGGGGCCACGAGCATCTTGTTGCGGATGCTCGAAGACCCCGGCGTGGTGATGCGGGACATGACGCTCGACAACCCCATTCGGGCGATTCGCGAGATCAGCCACGACATCACCTGCACCCGCAAGGTCCGGCTCGAAAACGGGCGCGAGCTCAGCGCTTTGGACATCCAGGGCGAATACCTGAGCCGAGCCCTCCGCTATAGCGAGACGCGGGGCCTCAGCCCGCTCGAGGAGCAGGCGCTGAAGATGTGGGAACACTGCTTGGCCGGCTTGGAGAGCGACCCGATGAGCCTGGACCGGGAAGTGGACTGGGTGATCAAGTATCGCCTCATGGAGAACTTCCGCCAGCGCCACGACATGTCCCTCGACCATCCCCGCGTGGCTCTGGTGGACCTGCAGTATCACGACGTCAATCGCAGCCGAGGCCTCTATTACCTGTTGGAGGCTCGGGGCATGGTTGATCGGATCTGTACCGACGATCAGATCGAGCTGGCCGCCACCACACCGCCCCAGACGACGCGGGCCCGGCTCCGGGGTGAGTTCATCCGCAAGGCCAAGGAAGCCAAGCGCGACTACACGGTGGATTGGGTTCATCTGAAGCTCAACGATCAGGCCCAGCGAACGGTGTTGTGCAAGGACCCCTTCAAGTCCCACGACGATCGGGTCGATCGCCTGATCGCCGGGCTCTAGCAGCGCCTCGCCGTGGTCGGATAGGTGCCGCGCTTCGTGGCGGGCCACGTGACCGCTCTTGTTTCGCAGCGACCGGGTATGCAGCGGGTGGAAGTCGACGGTCATCCCGCCTATGTCCTAACCGAGCTGATCGGTCCGGTGGAGCTCGGCGATCGGGTGGTCGTCAACACCACCGCCGTGGACCTGGGTCTGGGCAGCGGTGGATTTCACATCGTCCATTGGAATCTGGCCCGCGACCAGTGGGAGCACCCCGGGGCCGGTCCGATAATGAAGCTGCGCTACACCAGCCTGCAGTGCGACACCGGCGCCGCCGAGGAGGCCGAGGCCTTCAAGCCGGCCCCCGACTTGGGAGGGCTGCCGGTGGTGGCTTGCGACCTCCACAGCCACGTGGCGTGGGTAGCCATGGCTTTTCACCAACGCGCTCCGCACCGGCGATTGGTGTACGTGATGACCGACCAGGCGGCGCTGCCTCTGGCTTTGTCAGATCGCGTGGCCGAACTGCGAGAGCGAGGGGTTCTGGCCGCCTCCGTCAGTATGGGCCACGCATTCGGGGGTGACTACGAGGCAGTGAATCTCTATTCGGCGTTGCAGGTGGCTCACGCCATGGCGGGCGCGGATGCTGTGGTGGTCGGCCCGGGGCCCGGCGTGGTGGGCACCCGTACCCGGCTGGGTTTCGGCGGGCTGGAAGTGCTGGGCGTGACCGACGCCGCAGCCCGGCTGGGGGGCCGCCCAATCGTGGCCGTTCGCAGCTCCGACGCGGATGGCCGCGCCGAGCACCGCTCCATCAGTCATCACAGCGCCACCTGTCTGGGCATGATCTCGGTTCCCACCCTGGTGGCCGTACCGAACGGCGAGACCCTGCCTGTGGACCTCTTGGCATCGATCCGCGCTGTGTCGGTCGACCTCGCACAGCTGGATCTTGAACCATTTGCTTCCGTTACCTCCATGGGGCGTCGGGGTTCAGACGACCCGGCTTCGTGGCGCTGGCCGGCCGCTGCCGGCCTCTTGGCGGCCGATATCAGGGCTGATAGAGCGGCGCTCTCCTAGCATCGTCGCAGTGCAGCGCCTGGAACGGCTCATAAATCTGGTGGCGGCGCTCCTTGAGACCGATCGACCCCTCAGCGCCGAAGAGGTGCGCCGCCGCCTTCCCGGTTACGCCGACGACCTGACCGCCTTCCGCCGCACCTTCGAGCGCGACAAGGAAGCGCTGCGCGAACTGGGAATACCGATAACGGCCGAACCCATCGAAGCGGCCAACGAAGGCTTGTTGGGCTACCGGGTGGACAAGACGCAGTACTACCTGGCTGACCCCGGCCTCGAAGCTGACGAACTGGCGGCGTTGCACTTGGCTGCCTCAGCGGTGCACCTCGGCGGAGGTGACGGGTTGGAAAGGGTCGACCCGACCGCTGCGCTGTGGAAGCTGGGCGGTGAGGTGCGCGGTGGCGAGCCCATCGCCGCTCAAGCCTCCCTTCCGGTCCCGGCGGGGCTGACCGCGACGTTCGGCGCCATCGCCAGCCGATCGCGCGTGACCTTTGAATATCGGGGCAGGCGCCGCCGCCTGGACCCCTATCGGTTGTCGTTCCGCTACGGAAGGTGGTACCTGCTGGGTTGGGATCACGCCAAACGAGACCAGCGGTGGTACCGGGTGGACCGTATCGGCTCGGCCGTGCAAACCGACGGCGAGTCAGGGGTCTTCGACCGCCCCCGATTTCTGGCCGAGCCAGTGGCTCCCTGGGAGATGGGGGAGGGCGAGGCAGTCAAAGTTCGCCTCCTGGTCGATGCTGACCAAAGCGGCCTGGCCATCGGTCAACTGGGCCGCGAGGCAGCCGTTGAGCACCGGCCGGACGGCTCGGTCGTATTCGAGGTGGCCGTCACCAACCCCCATGCCTTTCGTTCCTTCGTCCTTGGCTTCGGCGACTTTGCCGAAATTCTCGAGCCGCCACAGTTTCGTCTTGAGATGGTTGCGTGGCTCGAGGCCATCGCCACGGCATGCCCAGCGCCTTCAAGTCGGCTCAATGCAACACGGGGCGAGTCCCAGGAGCGGTCGCAGTGAGCACCAACCGCCGCCTCGGCCGCCTCCTCGCGATGGTCCCGTGGGTTGCGGCGGCGGACGGTCCCCGGGTGGCTGATGTCTGCGAGCGGTTCGGCTGTACCGAGGCCGAACTGATGGCCGACCTGGAGCGGCTCTTTATGTGCGGCCTTTACCCCTACACGCCCGACACCCTGGTCGACGTGGATTTCTCGGGAGGACGCGTTTGGATCCGCTACGCGGACTTCTTCGCTCGTCCTCTCCGCTTGACACCCGGGGAGGCGTTGGCGTTGTTGGCGGCCGGTCGCGCTTTGTCAGCCGCCGACGATTACGACCCCGAGGGGGCTTTGGCGCGCGGTCTGGCCAAGCTGGAAAAAGCACTCGGTCCCGGCGCCGACGGCGGGCTCGACATGGTGCTGGGCACCATGGCCGATGACGTTCGAACGGCCGTGGAGGCCGCCGCCGGCGAGCGGCGTCGGATCGAAATCGAGTACTACACCGCAGCTCGCGACGAATGGTCGCGGCGGGTCGTAGATCCCTATTCCCTTTTTTCAACTGGTGGAGCCTGGTATCTGGCCGCCTACTGCCACCGCTCGGAGGACGAACGCATCTTCCGTATGGACAGGGTCCGTTCGGTCACTCTGGCCGAAGGTCACTTCACCCCTCCGGATCACGATCCCGAACTGATCGCCTATCGACCGCGGCCCGATGACACCCGAGTCACTCTCGATCTGAGCGACTCGGCCCGATGGGTGGTCGACCAGTATCCGGTCGAGGCCGTGACCGACCCGGGACCCCTCGGCGGAGTGCGAGTTACCTTGGCCGTCAGTTCGAAGCGCTGGCTGGAGCGACTGATGCTGCGCCTCGGATCCGACGCCACCGTGATCGAGGGTGATGACCGCTGCGGGCCGGCAGCAGCTCGCCGCCTGCTGAACCGCTACGACCGGGAGTCCGGTAGCCTCGGTGCCACATGAGCGAGCACGATTTCCCTCGTTCTCGCATAGCGGTTCCCCGTCAGTCCTCTCTGCGCGGCGCGATCGAGTGGGTTGGGGTGGTGGCCGGGGCGCTGTTGATCGCTGTGGTGGTGAAGACCTTTCTCATTCAGGCTTTTTACATCCCCTCGCTGTCCATGGCCCCGACTCTTAAAGTCGACGATCGGGTTCTGGTGAACAAGCTTTCCAACCGATTCGGTGAGGTGGAGCGCGGCGACGTCTTAGTTTTCCGGGGGCCCGGCGGTGAAGGCGATAAGGACCTCATAAAGCGAGCGGTCGGCCTCCCCGGCGACGTGGTCGAGGTGCGGGATGGAAAAGTGTTTATCAACGGTCAGTCCTTGGTGGAGCCCTACCTGCCGCAGGGGGTTCGTAGCGACGCCCTCACCCAGACCAGTCGCTGGGTGGTCGGCCCGGACGAGTACTTCATGATGGGTGACAACCGAGGCAACTCCAGGGACAGCCGGTTCTTTGCCCCCATCGACGGGTCCCTGGTGATCGGGAAGGCTTTTGTGAAGGTCTGGCCCTTGACTGACTTCTCACTGCTGTGAGGACCCGGCTGGACGCGGCCTGGTCTGCGACAGGCTTGGCTTTGACGATCCCGGCGTCGTGACTGCTGCGACCTTCGCTGGCGCCGGGGGAAGGGCGGAGCCCCGGGTCCTTTCCATGGTGTTGGCCGGCGGCGAAGGCAAACGCCTCCACCCGCTCACGGCCGATCGGGCGAAACCCGCAGTTCCCTTCGGGGGCCACTACCGCCTCATTGACTTCGCTCTTTCCAATCTGGCCAACGGTGGCTTCCTGCGCATCGTGGTGCTCACCCAATACAAAAGCCACAGCCTCGACCTCCACATTTCCCGGACCTGGCGGCTGTCCACCCTGCTCAGCGACTACGTAACCCCGGTGCCGGCCCAGATGCGTCGGGGACCGCACTGGTTCGCGGGCTCGGCCGACGCCATCTATCAAAACCTCAATCTGGTTCGCGACGAGCGACCCGAGTACATCGTGGTTTTCGGCGCCGATCACATCTATCGGATGGATCCTCGTCAGATGCTCGAAGCCCATATCGCATCGGGCGCAGGAGTGACAGTGGCCGGGATTCGGGTACCGGCGGAGGAGAGCAGCAAGTTCGGCATCATCGAGACCGACGGCGGCGACAGGATCGCTGCTTTCCATGAAAAGCCCAGCGCGACCCGGTCGGCAGGCGTCGGCGGCGAGACCCTGGCGTCCATGGGCAACTACATCTTCACCGCGTCGGTTCTGACCGCGGCCGTGACGGCTGATGCGGCCGACTCGGAATCCAAGCACGACGTGGGCGGCAATATCATCCCCATGTTGGTGGCCTCCGGGGCTGCTTGCGTCTACGACTTCGGTCGCAACGTGGTCCCGGGCGTGACCGAGCGAGACCGTGGATACTGGCGAGACGTGGGAACGCTCGACTCCTATCACGAGGCCCACCTGGACATGGTTTCGATTCATCCGGTGTTCAACCTCTACAACGATGCCTGGCCCATCTATACGTCGATGCCCCCGCTGCCTCCGGCCAAGTTCGTGCTGGATGGCCCGGGAGGAACCGGCCAGGCGGTGAACTCCATGGTGTGCGCGGGGGCGATCATCTCGGGGGGCACGGTTCGCCGATCGGTGATTTCGCCGGCGGTGATGGTTCAATCCCAAGCGTTGGTCGAAGACTCGGTACTCATGCACGGAGTGGTCGTGGGACCCGGAGCGGTCATCCGCAACGCCATTATCGACAAAAACGTGTCGGTCCCGGCGGGGGCCCGCATCGGCGTGGATCCCGACGCCGACCGGCGTCGCTTCACACTCTCCGACCACGGAGTGGTGGTGATCGGCAAAGACGCCGTGATTCTGCCGGAGTGAAGGTTGCCCTCTTCAGGGGCAAGATTCGCGGTGGGGTGCCCTTGCCACCGGGCCAGCGGCCCTAACGCAGCATTTCGGCCGGCGAAGGCCCGGCGCAGCTGCATTCTTCGGTTACCTTTTCGCAGTCCTTGCAGGCCACCCGACCGATGCTGTCGTCCATGTAGACACCTGCGCCGCAAACTGAGCAGCTACCCCGCGCGATTATTTCGGCCAGCCTGTTCATCGGCGCTATCGTAGGAGCTGACTGCGGCATGGGTGGTCCTCTGTCAGTGTTCCTTCCGGAAAGCGCCCGTCCGTGCCGAGCAAGGCAGTGATGGCCAAGAGTTTCCGTTGCCCTGAGTGCTATGCCCGTGTTGTCGTCGAACCCGGCGACGACGATAAAACCACGCTTTGGCTTCACGGCCTATCCGGTCGGTGCCGAGCCAAAGCCACAGCCAAGGCCGAAAAGCCGCGCCGCAAGGAACGTCTCGAAGCGATGTTGGGCGAGGAATGGGGCTGACCACTACCCGTCGACGCCCGGGCCTGCTATTGGCCGGGTGGGTGGTGGCGGTGGCTATGGCCGGCGTCGGTTTGGCAGCCGCGGCACTGCTCCTGGTCGGTCAGGCCAAGGCGCTGTTCACCGCCGGAACGGTGGGACCGGGCGACATTGAGCGCTTGAGTTTCGGGGACTTGGCTACCCGTTCGGTGATGTATGCCCGCGACGGATCGATGCTCCGGCTTTTGCACGCCGAGGAGAACCGGGTCACTGTTCCTCTGGATCGGATCCCGCCGCATGTCGTCCAAGCCGTGTTGGCGGCCGAGGACGAGCGCTTCTTCGAACATGGGGCCTTGGACCTGAGGGCCATGGCTCGGGCGCTGGTTGTGGACGTGAAGCAAGGCCAGGTGCTCGAAGGAGGGTCCACGATCACCCAGCAACTGGTCAAAACCGAGTTGTTGACTCCTCGACAGGACCTTTCCCGCAAGACTCAGGAGGCGGCGCTGGCAATTCGCCTTGAGGAGCGAATGTCCAAGAGGCAGATCCTGGAGCGCTACCTCAATGCCGTTTATTTCGGTAACGGCGCCTACGGACTTCAAGCCGCTGCCGAGCGATACTTCGCCACCAACGTCGAAAGCCTCAGTCGCGCCCAAGGGATTCTGCTAGCTGGGCTGATCCGCAATCCGGTCGGGGCGGATCCCTTCGACAACCCGCAGGCGGCTCGTGTCCGTCGCGACGCCATCATCGACCGGTTGGTGCTGCTTGGTCAGGCCAATTCGGAATTGGCCGGTGCCCTCAAATCAGAACCTCTGCCGACGCGACCGCCGGATGCGCCCGCGGTCGGGGCCGATTACTTCTTGGACGAAGCCTTGGAACAATTACTGGCCGACCCTCGCCTGGGAGCCACCGAAGCTGATCGCTACCAGGCGGTCTACAAGGGTGGACTGTCTATTCACACCACCCTCGATCCCGTCGCGCAGGGCAGCGCCGAGAAGGCCGTGGCCGACATATTGCCCGATAGCGGCGGCCGCTTCAATGCGGCCGTAGCCTCGGTGGACCCGGCCACCGGCGCGGTCCGGGCCCTGGTCGGGGGCGCCGACTTCGATCGCAGTCGTTTCAACCTGGCCACTGATGGTGCCGGCCGCCAGGCAGGTTCGTCGTTCAAGCCCTTCACTTTCGTGGCGGCACTGGAGGCGGGCTATCTACCCCAGGACGTGGTCTTAGGCAGTGAGCCGTGTCCCATATCCAATCCCGACGGCGAGCCCGACCCCTGGTTACCCGGCAACGTCGAAGGCCAGTTCGCCGGCGCCCTCACGCTGAGCGACGCCACGATCCAGTCGGTCAACTGTGCCTACGCACGACTGGTGAAGGTGGTGAGCCCGGCAAGGGTGGTGGATGTGTCCAAGCGGCTGGGAATTACCAATCCCCTGGCGCCTGATCTTTCAATAACTCTGGGGAGCCAGGGTGTGACCCCTCTGCAGATGGCAACCGCCTACGCAACGTTGGCGGCTGATGGAATGCGCCACACTCCCTACATGGTGGAGCGGGTGAGCGATGCGTCGGGCCGGGTCCTCATCGAGGGCCGGGTTCCCGGTACCCGTGCCATTTCCTCGGAGCACGCTCGGATGACCACGGCGGTGCTCGCCGACGTGGTGAAACGGGGGACCGGGCGCGCGGCTTCGATCCGGGGCTGGTCGGTGGCGGGCAAGACCGGTTCCACCGACAACAACGCCGATGCCTGGTTCGTTGGCTACACGCCGACGCTGGCGACTGCGGTGTGGATGGGATCGCCCGTCGGGCGAGTTCCGATGATAAATGTCGGCGGCGTCGCCCGAGTGTACGGCGGCACTTTTCCGGCCCGCATCTGGTCGGCTTACACCGCCGGAGCGTTGGCCGGTCAGCCCAGCCAGTCCTTCCCTTCCGCGCCCGCAGCATCTAATCGCGCCGCCCGTTTCGTCTTTCCGGACAACTCGACCAATCCTGATGATGTCGCCACCTTCGGCGGCTACCTCGTCGACGGTTACTACGAGATCCCGTCGGGCCGCAACAACGCAGGCCCTGTCCGAGACGGTGATCCCAACCGCGATATCGGCCGTATTGGCGACGTGCAACCCTTTGGGATCCCCCCGGGGATGCTCCCGCCCGGACTGGTTCTCCGGCATCCGCCCGTCGTCGAACCCGATCCGGGCGCCGGTCAGGACGTTCAGGAGGACCCCCCCAAACAGAAGCGGAAGAAGGACAGGACTGACGGCGACCTTGGGTGATTCTTCGCCTGCGCTGGGTTCGGTCTTCGATGCCCTTCTGGCCGTGCAGAGCCGTGATCTGGCCATCGCCCAGATTGAGCACCGTCACGCGAACCTGCCCGCCCGCCGACAACTGGTGGATCTCGAAGGTCAGCTGGCGGACCTGGAACGGGCTCTGGACCAGTTGGCGGGTAGCCGAAACGCGGTGACGGCCCGCCTTCGCGTCGCCGAGGACGAACTGACCAAGGTGGAAGGCCGCGAAGCGGGGGAGAAGCGCCGCCTCTATGGCGGCACGGTCACCGTGTCACGGGAGCTTCAGGCTCTGACGCTGGAAGTGGAGTCCCTGGGGCGCCGTCGCAGCGCCCTCGAAGACGACGTGATCGCGTTGATGACCGACCTCGAACCCATCGACGCAGCGGAGCAGGAACTCGTCGCCGATCGGGCTCGTCTCGACGCCGAATGCGGCCAGATCAGAGCCGAGCTGGCTGAAACCGAGTCGGCGCTGGCCGGCGAACTCGCCAACCTGCGAGCGGAGCGGAACACATCGGCGGCGGGGGCGGACGCCGCTTTGATGGCGACTTACGAAAAGGTGCGGGCCAGCCACGGCGGGGTGGGGGTCGCCCGCCTCATCAGCAATACGTGCGGGGGGTGTCATCTGTCTCTGCCGGCCATTGAGGTTGGTCGTCTGAGGCGCCTGCCGCCCCACGAGGTGGCCTACTGCGACCACTGCGGTCGCTTACTTGTCCGGTCCTGAGGGAGCCAGCCCGGTTGATTCTGTGGCCGATAGCGTCGGCCCTGGTCCTGGTCTGGGTGGTGTTGCGAGACCCGGCGTTAGACCACCGCATGGTTATGGGCGGAGCCTTGGTGGTGGATCTCCTCGACGCACCTTTCGGGGGGGCCGCCATCGCACACACCCTCGTGGCCAGTGTGGCCCTGGTGACCGTCGTGATGCTGGCGACCCGGGGGCGCCGCCTCGCCCGGCGGCGGTGGTTGGCGCTGCCCATGGGAACCTTCGGCCACCTGATCTTCGACGGGGCTTGGGCTGACACCGCCACCTTCTGGTGGCCGGTGTTCGGATCCGGGTTCGAAAGTGTTCTACCGGCGCTCGGACGCCCGCCGATCGTCCTCGTTATCCAAGAAGTGGTGGGCGCCGCAGTCCTGGCGTGGTTCTGGTGGCGCTTCCGCTTGTCCGATCCCGGTGCGCGCGCCGCCTTCGTACGTACCGGCCGGCCTCAACTGACGCCGCCCCAACTGCCGGGCGGTCGCTAATCTCAGCCCTGGCGTGCTTGGAACAGGTGGTACAGGAGGATCAGTTGGCTGATGGCCAGGGGCTCGCTGCGGTGGGTGGCGTCGATGGTGCCCAAAGAGTCGGGAACTTCTTCGTCCACTCCGAGCTGCTTCCAGATGGCCTGTTCCACATCCCGGGTGATCTCCCGAGGGGCGTCGGCATGGATGTGGAGGGCATCGACCGGTTTGCCGTCGTCGTCGCGCGACAACTTGAGGTGCATGGCTGGCCGGTGGTCATCGGTGAGGATGCTGGCCAGGTCCGGATGCGAGATGGTCGGCCGGAGCATGAGCGTGGCCGACAGGGTGGAATCCGGGTCGGTGTTGCCCTCCTCGCGATCAAAGCGCATGACGATGTCGGCGCAGGCTCGTTGGGGCCGGATGAAGGCCGCCGACTCGGGTTCGCGACGAGCCAGTTCCTCGGTTACCGCTTCGGTGGCGTAGCCCCGCTTTGACGTGTCGCGGTTGATCTTCCATTCGTAACGGATGTTTTCGGGAGGGTCGAGGTAGACCGAGGTGTCGAAGCAGGCCCGGGAGAGCTTCGAGTGCAGGGGCAACAAGCCCTCGATGATCACGTACTCACGCGGTTCCACGAGCACGGGGCGCCCCAGAGTGCCGTCCTTGTGGTTGTAGACCGGTTTGAGAATGGGATGACCCAAGGCCAACAGCTGGAGGTGCTGCTCCATGATCTCGACGTAGTTGCAGTCCGGGTGCAGAGGCGTGAACGACTTGGTCTTGCGCTCCTCGCGGTCGAAGCAGTGGTAGTCGTCAACGCAGATCGACGTGATCCGGTCGGAGCCGAGGGCATCGACAAGGCCGCGGGTGATGGTGGTCTTGCCGGCAGCACTGTCGCCGGCGATGGCCAACATGATCGGCCGATGGGGTGCTTCGCCCCCGGCTCCGTTTCCGCGCCATGCCCTCTGAATACTGACGGACCGACTTCCCATTGCTCTAACCCCCCAAGGGTTGGCTGGATTGCGCGATGGCCTTTTCGGCTGTCGCCCGAATGGTGGAAACGGCTGCGGCCAGACCGTCGGGGTGGCGGTACAGGGCGCTGCCGGCGATGAAGCTTCTGGCTCCGGCGGCGGCGGCCCCCGCCACCGTCTCGGGACCGATACCGCCGTCAACCTCGAGTTCGATTCGTCGGCCGGAGGCGGCGATCAGGGCGGCCGCCTCGGCGATCTTGGGTTCCATGGTGGCGATATAGGCCTGGCCTCCGAAGCCGGGGTTCACGGTCATGACCAAGAGCAGGTCGATCAGGTCGAGGACGTGACGAACGGTTTCCAGGGGCGTATGGGGGTTGAGGGCCACGGCTGCCTTGCCCCCGGCATCGGCAATGGCCCCGAGAGTGCGATGCAGGTGGGTGCAGGCCTCGGCGTGAACAATGATCAGTTCGCAGCCGGCTTCGATGTACTTGTGCATCAGCTGGTCCGGATTCACCACCATGAGATGCGCTTCGAAGGGCACGCTGGTGTGTTTGCGGGCAGCGGCGATGATGTCGGGACCGCAGGTGAGGTTGGGCACGAACACGCCGTCCATGACATCCCATTGGATCCGGTCGACGCCTGCGCTCTCGAGCGCCGCGACTTCTTCACCCAGCCGAGCCCAATCGGCGGGCAGAACGGACGGAATTATGGATACCGGACTGAAAACGGCGTCGCTCATGGCAGGATTCCTGTTCGTGGATGCGTTCATGGATGCCGAACGCCACCTTGGAAAGAGCACAACCTATGTTCGTCGGCCACTACCCGCATCACCCCTGGGTGGGATAGAAGGGGTGAGATCCGGATGACGACCCCAGCTCCTGTGCGTGTGCTGGTGGTCGACGACCATCGGGTGGTGATCGAAGGGCTCGTATCCATGCTGGCCTCCCAGGCAGATCGGGTGCACATCGTCGGGTCCACCACCCATGGCGACGAGGCGCTGGCCCTCGCCCACGACCTGTCTCCTGACATCGTCTTGTTGGATGTTCGCCTGAGCGGCTTCAGCGGCCTCGACGTGTGCGAACAGCTGGTGGCGCGCCACCCCGAACTCAAGGTCGTCTTTTTCACCGTCTACGACGACGAGCAGTATCTGTTTCAGGCGTTGCGGGTGGGAGCCGCCGGGTTCCTGCTCAAGACCATCACCGCGCCGGAGCTAGTCGAGCACTTCGATCGAGTCATGGACGGTGACGTGGCCATCGACCCCGCCCTGGCCGGGCGAGTGGCCATGACCGCAGCGCGTCTGTCCAGTGGCGAGTTCTGGCCGGGTGCCCGCCTCGGTCTGACTCAGCGCGAAAGCGAAGTCCTGGAGCTGTTGGTACAGGGTCTGTCCAACCGGGCGGTCGGGGTCAAGCTGACCATAGGTGAGGACACCGTGAAGACGCACACGCGCAACCTCTACCGCAAGCTGGAAGTGGTCGACCGGGCTCAGGCTATCGCCGTCGCCCTGCGCGAAGGCGTGTTCCACTGATGGAACTGCCGGTGTTGACGTCCCAGCCCGGGAGCGATCTGGCTGCAGAGAACCGATTGTTGCGTCGGATCATCGAGGTGACCGCTGGCGATCTCGATACCAAGGAGGTCAGTCAGCGGGTAGCTGCCCTTGTCACCGAGGCAACCGGGTCCGACGTGTGTTTTGTCCACTTGGTCGATGTCGACCGAGGCCGTGTGATCCTGGCCGGGGGAACCCCGCCCTTCGACGAGTTGGCCGGCACAGTCGAATTGGCCATGGGAGAGGGAGTGGCCGGCTGGGTGGCTGCCAATGCGCAGACCGCCGTGATCCATGACAAGTGGTCCGACCCCCGCTACCTCTACTTCCCGGCACTACGGGGGGAGGACTACACGTCCATGGTGTCGGTACCCCTGCTGGTGAGAGGCCGGCGGGTCGTCGGGGTGTTGAACATGCACTCAACCAAGCCGCACGCCTTCGGTGACGCCGAAGTGGCCACACTCACCCGGGTAGCCGAACTTCTGGCCCGAACGCTGGACAACGCGAATCTCTACGGGCGCCTGGCCGAACGGGAGGAGGCGCTGGAGCGATTTGCGAGTCGGGTCATCGACGCCCAGGAGAAGGAGCGGCGGAGGCTTGCCGGCGAAATTCACGACGGTATCAGCCAGCGCCTCGTCAGCCTTTGGTACCACCTGCTCGCCGCCGAAGACGCCAGCGACAACGGCGCCGTCTTGGCCCAGGAGTTGGCTGTGGCCAAGGACCTCGTGACTGCCGCCCTGAGCGACGCCCGCAGCGCCATCGGGGGCCTGCGGCCTTCGGTTCTCGACGACCTAGGCCTGGGACCGAGCTTGGAGAGTCTGGCCCGAAGCCTGCCGGTCCCCCATGTGGAGGTGTCCGTTGCGGCAGTGACACTCGCGCCCCACGTAGAGGTGGCGCTCTATCGCATCGCTCAGGAGGCGCTGCAGAACGTGGTCAAACATGCCCGGGCGACCACGGTGGCACTCCGCCTGGATAGCGAGGCCAACCAGGTCCGCCTCACCGTGCGCGACGACGGACGGGGTTTCGAAGCCGTCGAAGCTCACGACCAGGCTGCTCCGGGCACCAGGGCTGCGGCCGACGGCCGCTATTCCTACGGTATGGGCGGTATCCGCGAAAGAGCCGAGCTCATAGGAGCCCGGCTCACAGTGGCGTCTCGACCGGGAAGAGGTACCACCCTCGAAGTGGTGGTACCTCTTCGCTAGTAGCTAGTCCAGCCGTTCTGCCGGCCTCTCGGGGGCCGTCGGGGGCAGAGCCCCCGATTGTCTATACCCCTGCGGATTCCATCTCCCGGGTGTAGGTGCCGTAGACCGCCGCCCCGGTGAGCTTGGAGCGATGGGTGAAGGCCTTCTGGGCCTCCCCGACGTTGTCGGCCTGACCCTTCCAGGTGTTCAGCGCCTCGTTCTGCAGGGCACGGCCGTAGGAGAAGGTCATGGCCCACGGGTGCGGTCCGGCACGGTTCATCAAGTCGAGGTGCTCGGTGGCCAAAGCCGCAGACTGGCCGCCGGAAAGGAAGGCAATGCCGGGCACGGCGGCCGGGACCGTGCGATAGAGGCACTCGAGCGTGCGGTCGGCCACCTCTTGAGGCGAGGCCTGGCTGGCGCACTTCTTGCCCGAGATGACCATGTTGGGTTTGAGGATCATGCCCTTGAGGTCCACCCTCTGCAGGGCCAGCGCTGCGAACACCTTGCGTTGGGCCTTTTCCGTGACTGCAAAGCATGTGTCGATGTCGTTGTCGGCATCCATCAAAACCTCGGGCTCGACGATGGGCACCAGCCCACCCTCTTGACACAGGGCGGCGTAGCGGGCCAGGGCGTGGGCGTTGGCCGCGATGCAGTAGTCGCTGGGGATCCCGTCGCCGATGGTGATCACTGCCCGCCACTTGGCGAACTTGGCTCCCAGCGTGACGTACTCGGCGATGCGTTCTCGCAAGCCGTCGAGACCCTCCGTTACCAGCTCTCCGGGGGCGCCGGCGAGGTTCTTGGCGCCGGTGTCGACCTTGATGCCGGGCAGCATGCCCTTTTCCTCGAGCATCTTGGGGAAAGGAGTTCCGTCGGCAGAGGACTGGCGGATCGTCTCGTCGAAGAGGATGACCCCGCTTATGTGTTCCTCGATGCCCGGCGTGGACAACAGGGTGTCGCGGTAGGCCCGACGGGCCTCGAAAGTGGTTTCGATTCCGAGCGCCTCGAAGCGCTTGCCGCAGGTGGCGTTGCTTTCGTCGGCGGCCAAAACGCCCTTGCCTCGGGCGACCATGGCCTGGGCGACGGCGGCGAGATCGGTCATGCGTTTCCTCCTGGTCAGACTTCCGCGGTTGCGGGCGAATGGGCTTGAAGTAGTTGCGGACGTTAGCCCCCGAAGCTGGCGGCGACCAGGGTGAACCGGCGCCCCAGGTGATATGGCGTCACTCAGGAACGAACCCGTCGCCACGTCGCCAACTCGTGATGGCCGTCAGGCGAGACGGCGCGAGATCAGTGGCCGTACCTCTGCGATGCGCTCATAGTCGGAGTCCACATGCACGACCCCCAGTCCATGGGCCAATGCGGTTTCGGCGATGATCAGGTCAGGGATAGGCGTCCGGTGCCACATGCCGTGATGGCGGGCCAGATCGTGCTGCAGGCGCAACGCACGATCGAACACGTTGTCGGGCGCGACCACGAGAGGAAACCTCTCGGCTAGGTCCGCCTTCAGTGAGTCGTAGTCACGGGCTGAGCGGGCAGAGTAAAGCTGTTGGAGAACGCCTATCGGACAAAGGTAAAGGGACCCGGCGAGTTCGGTCAGGGAAGCTGCGATCGTCGGCTGGTCGACCCTGGCAGCCGCACTCTTGTCGAGAATCCAACCTCCTACCGCCACATCTCCTCCGAGGCTAGGACTTCAGTGTCGACTCGGTCGGGAAGCTGTTCCAGGAAGGCCATCTGGAGCGCTGCCCGCTCGGCGTGCTCGCCTTCAGCGGCGACCGCCGTTCGTCTCAACGCCTCTTCAACCGCAGCGCGGGTGGTCTTCATGTTGAGTGCCTCTTCGCCCTTGCCAGGAGTTCCTCGTCGATTTCCACTGTGGTTCTTCGAATCATGCACACATCCCAGGCACCGAGCATGTATGTACCGGTGCTGGCGCCACGGGTCCGGTCGCTTGGGCCAGACTGTGGTCGTGACCGAACCTCGAGCGCAGCGTCCTGCGGCGCTCGGGGTTTCTCTTTGGTTCGGCGCCATCGGCGCCGTTTTGGTCCTGCTGGGGCTTGTCGCTGCGCAGCGCCCCCTTCTCTTCGCCGGCCTGGTGGCCGGATGCGCCTCCTTGGGCTCGGTGCTGGTGTGGCGCAGCCAGCTGATCGAGGCCTGGACTTCCGAGCGCCGAAACCGTCTCGATACGTAGTCGCACGGCCGGTGTCTGGCACAGCCGCTCGTAGCGGCTGTGGAGTCGGGTGAGGCCGGAGGTCGAGGCAGCGTTCTCCGGCGGCTTCACCCTCGTCAGCGTCGGCAGGCACTTCTTCGACTACGAAGTCGACCTTATGCCTATGGATTGAGGCCCGATTCTGATCGAGTCGTTGACGGTCGCTGTGCTTCGACCGGTGGAACTCGCCATTAAGGGGCCCTACGCGTTTGAGTGGGGAGCACGGGTTCGGACGCGCGGTGGTCGGGGCCGGCTCGGCCAGGTCACACCACCGGCGTGGAGCAGGACTCGCAGCCGGTAGTGCTCGAACTTCTTGAAGCCATGGCCGCAGCGCTTGACGCGTTTGACGCAGAGGTTCAGTCCCTCGGTCGGGCCGTTGC
>Ga0187894_10000410_pt1 | contig 57887 bp, 54 predicted proteins | sample GBC1701081metaG_FD_136650 | JGI IMG/M metagenome (GOLD analysis project Ga0187894, IMG submission 136650) | White microbial mat communities from a lava cave in the Kipuka Kanohina Cave System on the Island of Hawaii, USA - GBC170108-1 metaG ...
GAAACTGTGATTACTCATGGATACTTTTTGTTCCTTTTTCCCAAAAAAACCCCGCCGCATTCGCACTCTGGGCGACTACCAGCAGTCCCGCCAGTAACAGCGCTTGCCGACCATGCCCCTGTACAAACGGGGATCGTAGCAAATTGAGATAAAACGAAGGAGGCTCTATTTTGATAGGCGCGCGCTCTCGCCGCGCTCGCGAGCAGTGAAAATTGAAGGCCCCACGACCGTAGCCGAAGTGCTGTCGCCAGAACGACCCGAACGTCAAAGCATGAGCATGGTAGACTACCGCCTCAGGGGCGTAGATCATACGGCGGCCCTGTGAGAGCCAGCGGTCACAGAGATCACGGTCTTCCGCTGCAGTCCTGAGATAGGTCTCATCAAAACCACCGACCGCGCGAAAGTCGTTCGCCGGGAAGGCAAAATTGTTGGAAGCAAAGAAGCGAGCTTGGTCAGCGTCGCTATTATAGTAGGCATAGATGAAATCGCTAAGCAGCTGACTGGCCGTCGCATAGGGGTTACGGTGGAGCGCATTGAGTGTCCGTCCACCCACGGCGTACGCTGGCGCCGTGGTGAACCGCGCGACAAGGGCGGTAAGCCAATCAGACGCAGGGGCACAGTCATCGTCGGTAAAAGCCAGGAACTCTCCCCTGGCCGATGCCGCTCCGGTGTTCCGTGCCGCGGCCGGGCCGGCATGAGGCTGGCGTATAACTTTCACGGAAGGTTTTTTACCGGTGGACACGGCCGCAGTATCACAAAGCGAATCACCACCATCGTCGACAATGATAATCTCAAAGCGGTCATGAGGGTAATCGAGCCGAGCCAAGGCTTGCATACAGGTCGCGAGCGGTCCCGGACGGTTGTAGGTTGGGATAATGATTGAGAGGAAGGGGAAATCTGTATTATTCATCGGAAGAGTATAGCGGCCCCACTGGTCTCTCTGCATTGAGCTTTTCTAATCTAGCAGAATTTTTCTCTCGCTCTGAATGACGCGTAACTCTTGTTCTGTCGCGAAAGAGAAATACCGCTCTCATTTTATGACGATGAAAGTCGTGTGAAAGAGCAAACCTCGCGACGGGTATACCAAGCCAGATACTAGCTACCGGCGGCACTGCCAGAGTATCCACGTCAGGTTGTCAATCCAACCAGATCTTATCGCCACAGTAAACTTCTTGTCGAACATCGGGCGAATTTTCTACGAGCCAAAGATGCCTCATGCACTGTTAGGGAAAACGGAACGCTAGCTTTCTCCCCCTTTTGTCCCCTGAGGTTGAGATGTATGAACGAAATTTGCGCTAGGACAGTATCCAATCCTGGCGCGGGTTGCTTACTGCCCTACTATTTTCAACACTGTTTCATTCCGTCCGACAAAAGCGATCTGAAGCCCGAAATCCTTGGGCAATGCAGCGACAATGTCCTCAGCCTGATTCTTCACGACAATCACATAAGTAAAGCCCTTTTGTCGATAGAAAGTCCATCGGTCCGGGATAGAGAGAAGGCGGCGGCGTTCCCACAGCCACTGGCGTTCCTCGGTTGTCTCCGAATTCAACAAAATATGAGGGTCGACGAAATAGCGACAGCGGAACCAGTCCTCCGCAGCAACCCGCTGTCCTGGTTGGACCTGAGCGTTTAGCCACGTCGCTACATCGTAACTATAGTAAGCGTACGTCCCGTATATTGCACCGCGACTGTCGATTGCGGCCAAGTAACGAATCCCGTACAGTACGGCGCGGTTCTGAAACAACAAGAAGAAGAGCACGAGTAATATCGCGCCTCTGATAAGCCAATGTACCAATCGAGCAGGGCGACAATCCTGTTCGGCCGCGATGGTCGCTGCACTGAGCAACACGGCAAACAATCCTAAGGGGACTAATATCCAGCGAGGGTAAGGGGGCAGTTCGTTAACGATTAACCACCACATACTCACCGAGATAAGGCCAGCGAAACCAGCTATGAGCGCAGACCGGACAAGAGAAAAATGCTGGTAAATCCAAAGCAAGGGCAAGAAGCCAAGAAAAAGTGGCGAGATGTTTCCAAGCATACCTTCTTGATGCGAAAAAGTGAGGGAAAAAGGAGAGGAAAGTATCTTCACTAGTGGAAGGCGCTGCGGGTAAGCAATTCGGATGCCCTCCCGAATACCTTCGAGTGCACCTGTCCAAAACGTTTCTTGACATCCGAATACTGGTGCGAGCGGACAGCCAACTAACAGAAAGTTCTTCACTAGCATCGGTCCTCCTGCACATATCGCCGCGATACCACATACAAGAGCATTCGTGATCCAGAATTTCCACATCTGGACTTTGAGGCTCTCGACCAGGAAGACTCGCCAAAAGCCATGAATCCTCAACACGGCAAAAAGGACGACAGCCGGGAAAAGAATAATGTTCGTGTAGCGGCTGGCCATTGCCCACCCTAGACACAACCCTGTGAGCATGGCTGCCCGGTGACCTCCGACCGGCCAAAGAGTTATCCATAAAAATGCGGCTGCGCCATATTGAGCAGCCGCATTGTCTGTCTTGCCACTGCCCATTAAATCGAAGAATCCCGAAGTACTTAGCATCATGAGCAGAGCCAGCACGGCGACCCTTCTGCTTGCCGTTAGAGACCGAGCTAAAAGTCCAACCCCGCAAAGAAAGCTGAGGGAACACAGATAGTCCCACATCTTCACCGCTGTTTCATTCGCAAGGGTAAACAGCACCGCCCAATGTATCTCTATTTGTAAGGGGTATAACGCGTTGTGAGGTGTGGCAAAGGGTTGGAGTTGCAGTTTTTGACTGAAAGCAATCATCTTTGGCACGACTAAATACCACGACAGGGCATCATCGTTGGTAGGCGGGAGGAGTGCGATGACTCCTCGGAGGAATACGATGAGTCCGATTCCCGTTCCAACCACCATATACCAAGAGCGGTTTTGGCAGCTCTGTCGCAAGCGCACCCAGGCCCAGCTTACTTTGTGCGCTACTCGTTTTCTCCATACGAAGAGCTGGACACACCCCAAAGCCCATCCCAGCGTGCAAACGGTCTGCATCAGACTTGCACGGAAGATTCCTGCAAGAGCAAGGGCAAGCCAAATCACCCCTAGAACCCCTTGTCCAAGCACAAAGCCAAGCCAGAGGAAGCTTAGCGAGCCCAGATGGGTGCGAACCGTGGCTCTGCCCTGTTGACCGAGGAACACACCCAACAACAGGACGCCAACAGCGAGCACGGCGCCAGCATAGAATATTGCCACGATTAGGCCGAGAAACACTTGGACAGTCTGGGAAGGAATCATCTATCTACCGCACCCCGAAGAGAAACAAGATTTTTTTGATCCACTGAGAAGGAGGAGTACGGACTCGATAGGAAAACTCGATGACGACAAAGGTGATAACGATTATTTGCAACCAGAGTGCTGTTATCGTAAGTGCCAGCCTTCTCTTTCTTGAAAGCTGTCCCTCTCTCTCACTGTCTCTAAGCCGTGGTCGCAGCGCGTCATGGATTGTTTGCATTTATCACCTTTCTTAGTTTACCAGGAAACTCACCGGGAATACCTGCTGGCCGCGCAATAATCTTGCCAGGCCGCGATAAGGGCGGATTGAGAATCCGCTCGTCTGCCCTTTGCGGATTGAGCCTACAGTGGCCTCTGGCTGTTCATAAGGAATTGTCACAATCCAAGGAAATTGCTCGTCCTGTTTTTGCAGACTCCTCCGCAGCCAGGAGAACTGCGAGGCTGCGATATCCATCCCAAAAGTCTGGGTTAGTCGGTTGATTGGCACGTACCGCAGCCACAAAATGGGTCAATGCCAGACGATAAGACGGCTCGTTGGCAGAGGCAAGCAGTCGATTCAGCAGATAGGGACTGCGGCCGAAAGAGTGTAGCTTTCTTGTGAGGTGCTTGAAGCGAGCAAATCTGAGTTGTGCTTCGCTGAATTCGACGGCGAACGAACGGTACCGATCAACGGCGAGTTTACCGGCTTGTCCATAAATCTCGAAGCGATCTTCTTCGACACTGTTCAGCGAAAAGAAAGACTGGACCAAGAGGCCACCGACGAGCCGCAATTGCAGTACGGCGCTATCCTCCTCACTGCGTTGCGAGGGCAGTTCAGCAAATACCTGTCGTATTTCTTGAGCAAAGAAAAAACGGATGAGGTCCACGTGATGAGAGGCAAGATCGAGGAGAACTCCGCCGCCGTGTTGCCGAGTTTGCTTCCAGGTCGGTAGTGGACGCGCCGCGGTGGAAAATACTGAGCGCACACTGACTAAGTCACCGATTCTTCTTGCTTGGATTTGCGCCTTCATAGATTGATACAGCGCATTGAAGCGATAATTGAAACCGACCATCACAATCATCCCGGTTCGGCGCCAAGCAGTGAGAACCTCACGTGCTTCCTGGAGATTGATCGCGAGCGGCTTTTCTAGATAGACGTGCTTTTTCCGCTCCAATGCAGCGATTGTTGCTTCAGCGTGAAGCCCAGACGGCAAACAGATTACCACCGCCTCGATATCGTTACGTTCTAGCAGTTCTCGGTAGTCAGCATAGGAAATGACCACCGACGCATATTCGCTCGCCGCCCGCCGCCGGTGCGGATCAAGCTCTGCAATCGCGACAAGTTGTACGTTCGGTAGTTTGCTGAGAATGGGAAGATGGACCGACTGGACGATACTGCCGCAACCAATAAGTCCGACTTTCAGTTTGGCCTCGGTCATCAGTCACGCTTTTAATTTGGTCCTTGTTTGCACAACAACCTTGCTTCCTTAGCCAACGATTAAGCCAATCGCTTATCCCGTAGTTTCAGATTGAACTGGGGTCTGCCAGCAAACACAGCCGCGGGTCACTGCCGCAGTCTTCCAGGTGTGAGCCCGGTCCCTCAATGAGGCAGCGAGTATACTCAGTTTGCCGTACTGGTACGCCTCCTGTAGGAGCAGGAAGAACGCTTTCCAATCTCCTTCTCCATTCGTACTTAGCCGGAAGAAAACAAGCGAGCGGGTTGGGTTCCACGGAAGGGTCCGAGGTTGCTCGATAAGGAAACGGTCTTTTTCTCTCATTCCTTGATCGCGGTTAGGGTATTAGCTTGCGTGTTGCTTATATTACCCTTGTCGGATCCTCACTACTCCATTGTAGATCCTGCCGATAGTCCACCCGATGATTCCGCCAGTTAATGCTCCATAGAGGAGTCCGAGCACACTCCCTGTCCAGGTCACCGCATACCCAGGGAAATATTGACCGAGGAGCTGTAAGTGCGCGCCGACCTGCGAGCCGCCCTTCAGGAGCAGCCACACTGTCATAAGAAAGAGCCCGCCCCCACCAATCACGGCACAAACTAAGGCCAGTACCCCAGTCTGGATCTTTACGATTGCACGACTCACTTCAGTGATGTCGTCGTGTGTCTTCACCATAAATCAACTCACTTCTTGACCTCATCGGTTGACCAATCATACTTTATCGAGGAGATCCCGTTGGGCCTCAGCTTCAGCCCGTCGTCGCACCATTGCTGCGTACGCGGTCATTCCCCAGTTCCTCAGCCACGCCCCAAGGTAGCCTAAGGCAAATCCGCCAATCCCTGCTTCAAGCAAGCCGATGAGCGCGCCTGGCCAGGAAACCGTGAAGCCAGGGAGGTATTGATCAAGCAGCAGCAGATTTGGCCCAACAGGGTCCCTTCCTTTTAGCAGTAAGACCATAGTCATCAGAAAGAGCACTACGCCGCTGACTATTCCCAGAGCGGTTCCTAAGGCTAACGGATCAAGTTTGGCAAATGCGGCCTCGATAATCTCTTCAGGGGGCACGGGGAGGGATCCTTCTTCCCTCATTATCTTCGTCGGTACTACCCGATCGCCCGTGGTCACTTCTCTCTTACTTTTCTCTTCGAGATAATCCATTTCTGTATTGACCGACCATACATCATAATGCTCGCCGACCAGGTTCCGGGCCGCATAGACCCCGGTCAACATCGAGTGATCTTGGTTGTTATACCGGTGAAGGCCATTTCGTCCAATCGTTTGTAGGTTTGGCAGCGTTTCTAAGTAGCGGCGAACCGTCGCGACACAATCCTGATACTGTTGGTCGTAGACCGGATACGCTTTCTGCATCCGTACGACGGTACCATCCTCTACCTCGTATGGATTAATGAGACCGATCTGTGCACATTCCCCGATTCCGAGTTCGATGAGCTGATCCCGCGGCCATCTCCACTCTGCATCTTTGTCCCACAAGAAGTATTCGAGTCCGAGCGAGGTCCGTGATAAATCGGGCACCATCTCGGGACTCCAGTTTTTGTAGTTTTGAATCCGTCCCATTTTCACTTCTGGTGAATGGATATAGACCCAGTTGTCGGGGAAAATTTTTTCCCGCCGCACGATCAGGACAACGGTGAGGTAATCTCGATAGCGTAAGCGGTTTGCCGCGTGGAGGACCTCGATTGGGGGAATTGGGTCTAGTGTATTAATAAGTTCGCGCAACGGCATGGTCGAAATAAAGTGCTCGCCAGGAAATTCCAGCCACTCGTCTGCGCTGGTGCGCCCGATAACACATTCAATCCGTCCGCGAGCATGGCGAATACGCTCGACACGCACGCCACGAACGGTTTTTGTTCCTCGAGCTGCTAGGAGCTGTTCACAACTCTCCCACATCATTCCGGGACCAAGACGAGGATAATGGAACGAGTCGATAAGCGTCGTGATAGTTTGCCCATCTCGAGCGTGGTTCGCACCGAGGAGCGCGTTCCGCACGGCTTCGCTGAGCGATAGATTTTTGATGCGCTGTGCGGCCCAGTCGGCTGAAATCTCCGCGCATGGAATGCCCCAGACTTTTTCGGTGTAGGTCTGGAAGAAGATTTGATAGAGGCGATGGCCAAAACGGTTGGAAACCCACTGCTCGAAGCTGGTCTCCTTCTCATGAGGAAAGAGTCTTGCCTTCGCATAACTGAGGCTCACAAGAAGAGCTTCCACCGGACCTAAGCCAGCGAGCGCGTTGAGCGCTTTCAGCGGATAGTCAAAAAAATGCCCACCGTAGTAAATACGCGAGAGACGAGGCCGCGCCAGGAAATCTTCACCTAACATCTCTCGCCACAAATCGTTAATCAGGGGAACTTTCGAGAAAAACCGATGCCCGCCGATGTCGAAGCGATAGCCGCGATAATTGACCGTACGTGCCAGCCCCCCAACCTGAGTATCCGCCTCCACGACGACGGGGAGGAGCCCCAGTTTCGTCAGTTCATAGGCTGCGGTGAGGCCAGCCGGACCGGCACCGATGATAATGACAGGATGGGTCATGGCTACGACTCTGCTCGTTCTTCTGAACCTGCCTCTTTTCGTGAGATGGTTGGCGCACCGGTAGGGCGATTCTCTCCGCAGCTCAGGTAGTAGATAACGCCGATAACGAACGCAAGACCGCTGTAAAAATAGTATAACCAGTGCCAGGGGACCGCTTGAAGAACAAAACGCCACCCTCGCTTACACCAGAAGAAGTGGTACAGGGGCGCGTTTAGCAAAAGCAATCCGAGGGCACATCCCCCGGCGACGGTGGACAGCTCAAGCCGCCACCACCCGCCAAGCGCCGCACCTAGGAGTCCGTAGGTAAAGAGGACACTGAGGCGGCCAGAAAGGCGCAAATTGAGATCGTTGGGGAGATGCCGGTCGCGGAGGATCAAGGCGGTCCACGGGAGGGCGCGAAAGAAAAAATCTGCTTTCAGTAACGAACCAATTTCCCACCGCTTGAGATGCTTCACCTGCAACGTTTTGCACAGGCGAACCCGTTTCCCCGCCTGTTTCAGTCGATACCCCAGTTCGATGTCTTCGATAGAAGGCCAGCGATACCGCTCGTCAAAACCATCAAGGGCAAGAAAGACTTCACGCCGGATGGCGCCGCACGCGCCCCAGAAAGTCGAAGCTTCCTCACTCGCCGTTTGGTGCACGTAATGATGAAGTAAGTTCTTGTATTGCGAAAGAAAATTGCTCGCAGCCGGTTCGTCGTCATACGAACCGAAGATTGCCGCGAGAGCTGGCTCCTTGCGAAAGGCCGCGATGACCTGACAGATGGTATTTCCCGCGACAGAGACGTCCGCATCAACGAAAAGCAAAATATCTCCTCGTGCGAGGCGGGCTCCGCAATTCCGCGCTCGCGCGGGTCCGCCGGTGGTGGAGAGCCGAAGAACTCGTGCCCCGTGCTCTTCAGCAATACGCCAGGAGCCATCGGTGTCGCCATCCGCCACGACGATGACTTCGTTGGCAGGTAGCGTAGATCTTGCGAGACTCGCTAAGCATTGGCGAAAGCTTTCTCCCCCATTATAGACAGGGATAATAACCGAAATGGTCATCTCAGCAGTCAGAGATGTCGAATTCAGTGCCATATGAGAGCAGACCATTGCTATTGTACAAGAATCTTATCGGTTTGTCGCAGCGCGGAAGGAGAGAAGAACCACTCTAGTAAGGAAGCGCTTTACGTGGAGCTACGGGGAAGCCGTTGAGAGATCGCCTCCATGGTTTGACAAAGAATTGGGTAATCGTGCAGGAAATAGACATCACGAGCGGCGTCATTCTTGTATGGCCAAGCGCCGTAGCGGCGCTGATATTGCTGCATGATCTCTTCAGCGCTGCTCGCGATGCTTCCAGAGTCTGCATATAATCGGTGTTGTGCGTACTGCAACTTGACTGCTGTGCTGCGTCTTTCTCTTCTGCCCAGGGTCCACCCAACTCGGCGAGGGATCTCTCGCGCTAGTGATGCCTGTACAGACCGGCGCAATGCCCGTTCTGCAGGAGGAGGACAGAGCCAGGGCGGATTGGCGTCTGGCGTCGTGTAATACTCCCAAGGGTTACGATGGTACCAAGCCGGGCGTAGACGCTCGATACACAAGCGCAAGTACCAAGTCGCAACGCCGTAGCTTTCGCAATGAATCGATAAATAGCCGTGCCAGGATGAGATAGATAAAACATTGGTGTTGAGGCAACCAATAGAAATATTTTTTACCAGGAAGATTTTTCGTTGGCGGCGGCTCTGCTCAAGACGCGAGCATACGATTGCGCCCATTGCAGCGGATCTTCAGCCATAGCAACCGTGCGTGCTTTCTCGCCAATGCGATGGCGCAGCGCGGAGTCTTGAACCACCGCCAAAGTTTTTGCCGCCAAATCTTGTACATCACCCAAGCGAAACAACCTGCCGGTCTCTCCGTCGACTATAGCCTCTTGCGCGGCAGGAATATCGCTAACGATCAACACCCGACCGCACGCCTGGGCCTCGCGATACACCAGCGGAAACCCTTCCCTTTCAGAGGGTAACACCACGATATCTGCCAGGTTCAGATACTGTGGCACTTGTTGGTGAGCGATCTCACCGGCGTAGCGGAAACTAGAGGCAAGGCCTTTTTTCCGCCCCAGTTCTTCCATCTCGCCGCGGCAAGGACCATCGCCGACGATCACATACACCACATCTGGGCGCGAGCGGAGCACCAGTTCTGCGGAAGCGATAATGTCGAGGGGCCGTTTTGCAGGCTTGAGCACCGAGAGATGGCTCACTACTGGTTGATGCGCAGTGAGATGCAAATCCTTCAGTAGCTGTGGATCTTTCGGTTTGGGACAGAATCGAGCCGGATCGGCGATATTAGGGATCGTGCAAACGTTTGAGACTCCCAGGCTTCTTATGAGTGTCTCAAGATGTTTTGCCACCACAACAACCATATCGACTTGACGAAAGCGATCGGCCAGATCTTGCTGTACAGCTTGGGGATAAGTATCTGGAGAAAAGGCAGAAAGGGGCGCGCCATGAGGAAGCAAAAGGGAAGGGAGACGGTACTCACGGCAGAGCTCAAGGACGTTCCAGACGAGAGCTTGGCGTCCAATGATGACAATGTCTGGCCGCTGTTCCTTTACCATACGATTGAACACCGGCCTAAGGTCGCGTTTTTCTCTTGCTAAGAAAGAGGGCGACGGAATGGCACCGAACCGATACTCCAGGGCAAACCATTCAACCGTAAGGCGAGGAATTTTCCACTTCAGACCAGTCCGCTTCTGCCCTTTCTGTGCCGCGGGAGCTTGAGCGATCACACGTACGGTATGTCCTAATTTAGCCAAGCCAGGAAGCAGCTCGGTATAAAAAACAGAGCCTCCGTTATGAAAAGTCACCTTGCCATCGCAATAAAAGGGCAGAAACGCAACAACCAGAATGTTGAGGAATTCCGTGCCGCCAGATATAGCCCGCTCATTCATATGGGGAGAGCCATCTGCCACGGCGAGATTTTCCCTTCATCTATTTCCTGGAGTCGGGCCGGACTGAGTGGGTAGCCAAACATCTCGTTGCGCATGAGCACCCGTTGTCGGGAGATCTCTTGCACGATGGTTGAGGCTTTTTGCCAGTCCTGCTCACTTTTGGTAGAGCGCGCGATGGCGTAGATCTCCATTGGGCCGTGCGATCGTTCATCGGCCGCGATAACTTTGAAGATTGCCGCAAGCCGTCGCTCAAACTTTCCCCCGTCGAGTTGGCTCAGAACTGCAAACATTGCTCCCCCTCCTCCTTCGGTGAAGGCAGCAGCCGTTCGCTCGAGGTCCCCCTGTTTCTTGTAGGTGGCACGAAGCTCTTGAAGTTTATGATCTTCCCTAAGCGGTGGGAGGTCAGTGAGAGCTACCGGCTCATCACTTATTTCTGCTATAAGCTCGGCCAACAGGCGAAAGTGTTGTACTTCTTGTGAAAGTCTCACACTGGCCTCTGGTCCGTCCGGATGATATGTGAGGGTACCGGTCCGCAAAAATTCATCCCGAAGATTCGGCGGTAGATCACGGAAGGGCCGGGCTTCTTTATAAGCCTGCGCCCTCAGCCAGAAAAGGTCCTGAGTTTGTGTGCGAGGATAGCTAAAGTACGTGCGAACGACCTCCGCCTCTCCCGCCCAGTAAGGAGAGGCTACCGCGACGAGAGCTGCCACATGACTACGGACGTCATTCATATCGCTCTCCATCAATCTATCCAGCCAGCCGATAAAAGCGGCGGGCGTTTCCTGACAAGACACTTTGTTTTTCCATATCTGAGAGCCCATCCCATCCAGTCAGCATGGCAAGCTCTTGCCGGCAGCGCTGCAAATTCACTTCGTGCGGGAAATCAGAGGCAAAGAATAAATTCTGTGTGCCGACTGCGCTCACAACCGAGGCAAGGGTACTTTCCCCTGGATCGACGCTAAAATACACATTCCCGTTTTTGAGATACGTACTGGGCTGCTGTTGCACCCCTCCGGTGTACTCGGGACGCTGGCGGATTTCGTACGATCGGTCCATACGATCCATTAGGAACGGGACCCAGCCAACTCCCGCTTCGAGAAAGGCGATGTGCAGGCGCGGAAAGCGATCGAGCACTCCGCTCATAATGATACTGGTAACCTGGATCATTTGCGCAAAGGGGTGACTGAGAGTATGCATCTGGGCAAACTTATCGAACACATCCAGTCCCAATCCCTGTGAGGGGCCGCCGTGCACCGCCAAGGCACAGCCCAGACGCTCAGCCTCGGCATAGACCGGGTCGAAGTCGGTGTGGCCTAAAGGCTTGCGCAGTCCAGTCGCCGGCAGTACTGCTCCGACGAAGTGTAGTGTGGTGACCGCTCGTCGGAGTTCCTTCACCGCTTCTGCCGGGTCCTGCATCGGCAGCAACGCCATTCCTAGGAGTCGGGGGCTTACTTTGGTATAGCGCTCTGACAACCAATTGTTATATGCTCGCGTGACCGCAACCGCCCACTCTGGGTCTTTAATAAAGCCGCAGGCTAATCCCGCAGTGGGATAGAGAACCGTCAGTGCAATCTGCGCCTGGTCAAGAAAGTCTAGCCAGATTCTCGCAGTGGTTTCCAGCGCTTTATGAATGTTCAGGCGAGCATGGATCGCGCCACGTTGAAAGCCGTCGATCGCCGGCCAGAAGGGAAAAGCCAACAGCGTAGGCTTGCCTGCATACGGTCCGTCCAGGTGCTCAAACAGTTCCGTATCTCTTTCGTAGACATGGCCGTCAGCATCAATGACAGCAAAATCCTGCATACTGCTACCTCCAGAGGGGGTCTATGATTTTCCTAGCATCAAAGGGGAGTGTCTGCACTTTAGCCATGTTCTCACAACTAGAGTGTCTTACGATTCAGCCCTTTTCGCAACAAGCATAGCACAAGAAGGATAGAACCTTTCAATCTAGGTTCGTGGCCGGCGAGGAAGGCTCCGTCCCTTTCCGTGATCTTGGAGACTTTTGTTTATAGAGGCGCCAGAGACACCACCCCAGTATCCCTATACCGACGGCATCAGAGAGCAGCCGAGCATAGATGGCTCCATATGCGCCAAAAAGAGGAATCAAGGTTCCGTGCGCAAGAAAGCTCACTCCTACGCTGAAGATGACGACCCGTAAGACGCGCGCTTCCTGATACAATCCTTGCAGAATAGAAGACAAAAAAGGATGAAGAAAACTCAAAGGAAATAACAGCGCCATGACTCGCAAAAGTGGAGCAACCGTGTCCGCGAGCGCGCCATAGAATAGGGCAGAAATGGGAACTGCATAGAAGAAGACGATCCCCGAGCCAAGCAGACCGAGGCCAAAAAGGAAGCTAATGCCGTAAAAAAGGAGTCGACGATTATCCGAACTCAGGCCGTGGGCAGCAAAGCGAGGAAAAAGAACCGAGTTCACGACCATAGGAATAAAAAGCGAGGCGAAAATGACACGGAACGCAAGTTGATAATACCCAACCGTATCATAGTTGGTGAGAAACCCAAGCAACAGCGTGTCGACGCGCTCTCGAAGCAGAATGAAAAGATTAAGGAAAAAAAAAGGCATTCCTTCTTTGATCAAACTCTTATCCCACGAGACCCAGAGAGGACAGAGCCAACGGTGAGTCACGTAACCCGCTGCTACCGCCAGGCACAAGGAGCGTACGAAGTTCGTCGCCACCACCATCTCCAGCGATGGGGCCCACCACATCCCGAAAAGAAAGAGCAGGAGAAAAACCGATTGTATAACAACACCAATGCTGACGTTGTAGATGGTCTTTCCTAAAGCAATAAAAAGAGCGCCAAAAGTAAAATAGATGTTATCGAAGAGAGTAAACAGCGCGACGACGACGATGACTCCCCAGACGGTTCTGGCAAATACGAGTCCGGCAATCGTCACCCACAGAAGATACAGCCCGCTGCTGAGCAAGCGGAACCCTAAAAGCGGAGCCAGATGAGACGAAGCCTCCTCTGGAGCAACCGCCACCCGTCGTACCAACACTGGGTTCAGGTGGAAGCTCGCCACTGTCAGGAACGACTCGGCAAAGGAGGAAGCAAAAAAGAAGACTCCGATCTGCTCGGCCGGCAAACGACGAGACAAAACCATAAGCAGGGCAATGCCGCTCAGCTTATAAAAGGTCTGGCCCGCCAGCAGGAGAAGCGTATCACGTTGGAGTTGGCCTCTCCAGAAAAGGCGAACGAATTGCACAGGCAGTCCTGATCTGATCTTCTCTTTCGCAGAAGGAATAAACCATCAGTGATCAGAGGTATGATCTCGGCTCATTCCTGCCTTCGCAAGAAACTCCAGCAGCGTTTGGCAGTTTTTCTCCGTGTTACGACCGAGAATGAATCGGTAGGTAGATACGTTAGACAAGAGACGCAGGCTATTATAGAAGCGTGAGCTGATCACCCCTCCCTTGCCCAACAACTCCCAGATTCCCCGTTCAAGGAGAAACTCTATCCCCTGATAGATTCCGAGTCCAACCACCATATCTTTAACCAGCGCTTGCAACGCGCGGTGACGGGTCAGCGGGATAATTTCCGCAACCTCACCGAGGTTACGCTGTCCGACCAGCACCCAAGCAGGCCGCACCGCCTGCCCTATACGGTCGCGAAAATACTCGAGGTCGATTAACGTTTTAGGGTCGAATTCCATCCGCCGCATAGTCCGTAAATACTGCGACGGGATCTCGGTATTTTGCTCAGGCCGCACCCCCAGACGTAAAGGAAAAGGCCGCATATAGCCCCGGCGGTCGATCAAGGGCGTATCTTCGCTGAGCAGCAAGAAGTCGGGCTGGCACAGCAACCTAAGCGCCATCGTACTCTTTCCGCCACCCGAGGGCAGAAGCAGAAGTATTCCTTGTTGGTGATAGCTCACACCAAGTGCATGTATGCGATGAATTCCGCGACTGTCGAAGTACTCTCCGACTGTAGACAGCATGAAGAGATAGGCAATTTCATGCACCAAGTCAAAGTCTGTCCCATATATCGTACACTGTTGTTCCTTGCGATCGTACACCGCCAGACCATTACCGAAATAATCGATGTAGGAAACATCTCCATTGCGAAAGCAGACATTACGCGGAGTGATGAGAGAAGCTGGGACAGAAGGAAGCTCTTTATAATCAGGTGGAGAGAGAGACAGATGGATACGCACCAGTTTCTTCTCTGCCGGCTTACAAAAATACGAAAAATCGCGGCGAATTTCCTCAACTAAAGCGACCGAGGGACTGCTGACTTCAATCGTGCAGTCATAGAAGTCGAAGGATTCCTTCGCAAACGTCATTTATTTTCGCCTACTGCTCGCAACCTCGAAAGCGCGACAGAAGCAGGCGAGATGGTACGGAGGACCTCTCCTAGTGTCAAGTTCTTTTCTTTCTCGACGCCTCACTGAGGATTACCCATACAGCGGGACAGGATCAAGAAAATAAGAATCGGCGAAGCGGAGAAACTGAGCTTTCACTCACCTCTGTCCCACTGTTCCGATTCTTAACGATTACGCTTGCGCCAACCTCTGTTTCTTGATGGGCTTCCCCACAGCAGTAAGAAACATCACACTCTTCCCCGCCGCGTGCGGCGAGAAGAAGGCCATGACATCATCATCAAAAAACGTCAGACCGGTCGCGCCGAGCCGTTGGGCGTAGGCAGCCAAATAACATTTGCCACCAATAATCGCCGCTTCGAGCTGTGTCGCACGGTATCCACGATTACCGAAGCGTTCCAGCATTGGCGGTAAATCGGCCAGACAGAAAATATTAACGCTGGCATCGGCGGGAAGTTCTTGTCCCAAGCCAAGGTAGCCGGCCTCACGTCGGAAGTGTCCCTCACGGAGTAATTCCAGCGCCTGACGATCCCGATGAAAAACGTAGGTACCGGCAGGGAGATCATCGACTGCGTTCACAATAAGATACAGGTCAGTCCATATCGTACCAACCGGATCTAAGAAGTCGGTTGGCACTCCCTGGGTCGCACGGTGCAGGAGAGTCGAAAGCTGCGCGAAAGAAATGGGCTCACGAGCAAACGCACGCGAGGAGCCACGGTGACGGATGGTGTGATCGAGTGTGACGTCAGGGAGTATGGTGTCGTTTAAGCGGGTCAGGGGGAAGAGCCTCCCGGTCGGCACGCCTGTAGGCTTTTGTGGCGTTCCTCCTCGCCACACCTTGACTTCCTCAGTATCCAACAGTGAAGAGGCCGCATGTAGCATGCGGATCGGCGGATAGTCTACCTGGTGCTGAGAAAGCGCAACCGTGGGTAAATTGAGAGGAGGAGTTGCCGAAGGCAAATCCGGGGCTGGTTGGGCGATGTCCCCGAAAGGTAGGAGAGCCAGCGCCACCTCACGTTCGGTATCGAGGTCGAGGAGGCCATTGACCTCCGTATCAACAAAGCCGGCAACGACCCGGGTCGGTATCTCTATGCCTGCGGCAACGGCCAGAGAGTTGGCTAATAACGTCCCCGCATCCCAGAAGCAATGGCGGTAGGTCCGGGCCTGGTATTTCCAGGCATTACGCCAATAGGTACTGGTGCAGATAATAGTGATTGGCGCGCTCATCACTGCCTGTTCGTAGCCGCTTGCTCGTACCAACGAGGCACGGTAGTCGCCTTTGCGTAGACAACGCAAAGAAAAATCATGTGGCCCGAAGTGATAGACACCAGCCAGGAGCCCGGGCACATCGCCACAGACGACATAAAGATCGATGTGATAGAGGGCGCCGGTGCATGCTGCTGCACGAAAGAAAATTTCCCCACCCGGATACGTTCGGCGCTTAGTAATGCCGGCAGAGAGAAATAACAAAGCTGCTAAGGTAGAAATATCGGGTATGTACGCTGTTCTCGCAGAACTGCCAGTTACTGCAATTGACGCAAGCGTCGACATTGACACAGTCGGAAAATCATGCGGCAGAGGCAATGGGTCAAGGGTGGAGTAGAGCTTGAAAGCGAGCGGTTGATTAGGCCAGTCAAGCGAATGAAGATTACTACGTACCCTTTGCAGCGAGTGTTTGGTTCCATCATGATAGGTCCAAGTCGCTGAGAGGTCACGATTAGTGGCCATGCATACCTCCGTATGTTAGGCTGTTTCGGCTCCGCCTCGATTGCTTTTCATCATTATGGCACAGACGACTCGCGTTACTATTGAGGTCGTCTTCACCGCCGAGTTCGTTATGAAAGGAACATCATTGATATGGCTTCCGTAAAAATCTTCCCTTCTATTCTTTCCGCCAATTTTCGCTGCCTCGGTCAGCAAGTGGAAGACGTCGAGCGCGCCGGAGGGAGCAGCTGAAGGGGTCAAGCGTTTGCGTGCGAGCGTCGAGGAAAAATGCGTTAAGGAATGAGAACTGGCCTAGTCTTTCCTCCGTCGACACTCATCACTCAGTCCTTCCTTTTCTGTTTTAACAAGTCTCCCAGCGTCACGCCGAACCCTCCACTCTTCTGCGCCCCATGCAGGTATGCCTGGGTCTCGGCCTGTTCTTCATGGACCAGAGCTTTTGCCCGCGATAAGCGAATCCGCTTGCCGCCTTCTTCAATCGCCAGCACGACGACCTTGACTTCTGTTCCGGGCGTAAACTCCTTGCGGTGGTCGGTTCCGCGCTGCATCCCCATTTCGGCATTAGGAATCAAACCGATCTGACCAGGACCGAGACGGACAAACACACCAAACTGCTCAACCCGCTCCACCGTTCCAATGCTTACTGTGCCAACTTCTAGCTGTTTCACCTCCTCACCAAGAGTCATGCCTTCAGCCGCAAGCGCCAGGGAGATACGGCGTTTTTCGAGGTCGATGCCGAGGATGATGACAGCAACCTCGGCACCTGCTACGGCCGCCTCTTTGACCTGGCCTTGCTGATTGCGAGGAATCTCACTCAGGTGAAGAAGGCCATCGACCCCTGGGAGGAGTTCTACGAACACGCCAAAATCCATGACTCGCACAAACCGGCCTTTAACGATCTCCCGTTCGCGCAACTGCCCCGGCACCATAGCCCAAGGATCACCTTCAAGCGCCTTCAAACTTAGTGTGACTTTTCCTTTCTCTTCGTTCACTCTCAACACCTTAGTGGTTATCACTTCGCCCACCTGTAACCGATCTGTCAGTTTGCTTACGCGTGTGTGGGAGATCTCTGACAGGGGGATTAATCCCTGTATCCCACCGAGGTCAACGAACGCGCCAAAGTCGGTAAGCGAGGTCACTGTTCCAGGAAGGACAGCGTCCGGTACGATTTTCTTGCGCGTCTCTGCTGCGGCTTTGGCTGCCTGCTCCTCTAGCAACTGGCGGCGAGACAGAACAATGTTCCGCCCATTATTCTCATAGCGAGTGACCCGAAATTCTACGACCTGACCAAGGAAGACATCAGAGGACTCGACCCGGTGAACATCAATCTGTGAAAACGGACAGAAGGCACGGAACCCGGCAACCATGACTTCGTAGCCGCCTTTGATGACTGCGGTCACCTTCCCTTCCACTGGCAAATCGTTCGCCGCGGCGATCTCTAGCATCCCGCGCGCCTGGGCCCCTTTGAGGAGTTTGCGAGATAAGCGCACCTCACCGTCGGTGGATACAACCGTCGCCTCAATCTCATCCCCGACCGCGGTTTGCACGTTGCCGTCCTCATCCTCAAGCTCTGCGCGCGCGATGAGCGCCTCACCTTTGCCGTGGACATCGACAAACACACTGTCCGCCCCGATCTGAATCACCCGCCCTTTCACCACTTGTCCAGACTGGAGGGTCGGACCCGCCTGTTCGCGGGCAAGCAGTGTGGCAAAATCTTCTTGGGGTGTTATCCCGTGTCCTTCACTCATTGTTCTGTTCCTTTCTCTTGGAGAAACCAGCGAGTGTAACACGCACGAACCGCTTCTCGCTGGCGTTGGTAGTCCGCCAATAAGAGGTCAGCCGCAGCCTCGCCTTCATACCCCAAGCGACGTGCCACCGAGAGGAGCTGCCCCTCGTTCCTCTCCAAGGCTTCAACGGGCTGGTCCCGTTCAATACGGAGCCGGTTCTCGAGGGCGCGCAGGAAGCGATACCCGTGAGAGAGCACCAGGAAGTCGTCGGTTGGTAGTATACCGCACGTACGTAAAGCATCTAGAGCCGGGAGAGTCGCTCGTTGTCGGAGAGCGGAGTGCTGTTGCCCATAACGTAATTGCAGCATTTGCACAAGAAATTCAATGTCGACAATCCCACCTCGCCCTGTTTTAATATTGAAACGGGTGCTATTCTCTCGTGCCAACTCTTGCTCCATCCGTGCGCGCAGGCGGTCAATCTCGGCTACTCCGGCAGCATCAATTGCTTCGCGATAGGCAAATTGTTCGAGCATTGCGTCGACGCGCGGTTTGATCTCCGGATCGCCCACCACCACGCACGCCTTAATTAGAGCTTGCCGCTCCCACAATTGCGAGCTCTTTTGATGATAGCGTGCAAACGCAGCGAGTGAAGACACGAGCGAACCAGAACGCCCCGACGGGCGCAGACGGGTATCAATTTTGTAAACATACCCCTCTCGGGTCTGTACCTGGAGCACGGAGATGAGCCGCTGCGCCAACTTGGTGAAACATTCGTGCGCACCTAGTTCGCTGCCAAAATCTTCCTCTTCAGCGGTATCGTACAGGAAGATGAGGTCGAGGTCAGAATTGTAATTCAGCTCCCCTGCCCCCAGTTTCCCCATGCCGACAATCGCCAAACGTCCGGGTGAGAAGGACAGTCTCTGTTGCTCCTGGAGGGCGACAGACGCGACACGGTACGCGCCAACCAGACACGTTTCTGCCAGGGCGGAGAGCTGGGTGCTCACCTCAGTGACGTCGAGTAGGCCGTTGCTATCATTAATCCCAATACGAAGAAATTCCTCGGTGCGGTAGCGTCGTAAAATATCGAGTTGATCCTCAAACTCCACCACTTCTGCTAGACGGGCGTCAAGTTCCTTCTCCATGCTGGCGCGATCTTTTCGTATTTGCACCAGATCAGCCCGCACCAAGCTATCAAGTAATTCTGGGTGCCGCAGGAAGGTCCGGGTCAAATACTCGCTCGTGCCAAATAACCCGACTAAGGTTCGCAGCGTCGAGGGGTTCTCGCGCAAGAGCGAGAGAAAACTTGAACGGGCGCCAATCGAAGCGACAAGATTCGCCATCGAGGCCAATGCCCGATCCGGATCTGGGGCTCGCAATACCTCGCGAAACAGTACCGGGGCCAGCGCGTACAGCAGCTTCCGCCGTTTCGGTGAAGCCGGGGAATGAGGCGGGCCATCATGCAGCAACTTGAGATGCCGATAGCTTTCCGCTAATTGGCGAAAGCCAAGCTGTTGCAAACGCCAAAAGGTCCGCTCTTCATGGTGCAATTCCTCCAAGAGCCCGGCGATATCGGCCTCTTCACTCACCTGCACATTGCTCGGGCTATGGAAGAGCGAGAGAAAGATGTGATGCACAGCTCCCGTATGGGCTCGGAGCACCGATTGAAACAGGTCGACTTCATCTTGCGCGTCCGCGCTTTGGCGTGTGGTATCGAGCGTCTGCAGTCCGGTGTTGCTGTGGCGACCGGCTACTGAGTGCCCACTACTGACTACTAGTTCTGCCATCCGCAATCGTCGGGCGAGTGCCCGCAGCCCGGCGTCGTCACTCGGCAACGTATGTGTTTGTCGATCCTGCAGGATTTGCAATTTATGCTCAACCTGTCGCAGGAACCGATACGCATCGCGCAACACGTCACGGTCAGTCGCAGCTAAGTATTTTCCTTCGACGAGACGGTCGAGCGCGGGCAGGGTGCTGCGCTCCCGCACGTGCGGATCTTTGCCCGCGTGAATCAACTGTAATGCTTGCACGATAAATTCGATCTCGCGGATACCGCCCCGACCGAGTTTCACATTTAATGGGCTCCGCCCTCTACCTTGCAACGTTCGCTCAACTCGCGCCTTCATCTCCTTGATGTCCTCGATGGTCGAGAAGTCAAGATAGCGACGAAACACAAAAGGAGAGGCATCACGCAGGAACTGCTCACCGAGCTCTCTCCTCCCGGCAACCGGGCGAGCCTTGAGCAGCGCGGCCCGCTCCCACGTCTGCCCCCAGGATTCGTAATATAGTAGCGTATTGGGCAACGAGTTGACGATCGGCCCATTCATGCCATCAGGACGAAGTCGCAGGTCGACCCGGAAGACGCGACCGCCGGCAACAAGGTCACTCAGCGTCCGCGTCAGCCGCTGCGCAAGGTGGGTAAAAAACGTCCGCGGTTCGGTTCCCCCCTTGCTTCCGCCGGTAGTGGGACCGGCGTCGTTTTCGTATAAATAGATGAGATCGATATCGGAGCTAAAATTCAGCTCTTCTCCACCGAATTTTCCCATGCCAAAAACGACGAAGCCGAGCGGCCGTTGGGAAGCGCCCTCGCCAATCACTGCCTCCCCATACTCTTTACGTAGTTGGCCCCGAACATATTCGTAGGCGACTTGCACTGCCGCTTCAGCTAAGTAGCTGAGTTCCTGAACGGTCTCTTCCAGGGTCGCTAACGCGAGGAGGTCACGGGTGCCGATACGCAAGTACTCACGGTTGCGGTAGAGGCGTAGTCCTCGCAGGAACTCCGCCTCGGGGAGGTCGAGGGCAAGCTGCGCGCGTAAGGTAGGCAGGTGCGTCTCGACCCTTTTGACCGCGGAACGGAGATCAGCGAGGAAGGCATCTTCCCAATCCTGCCCTTGACCGACTAGCACCCCAGCCAGATGCTCACTGGCGCCGAGGAGAAAGAGCAGGTCCCGGCAGAGAGCGGGAGAGCTAAGGACTTCTTCGTGCCCCAGTCCATTCCCAGTTACCCGACTGAGATGGGCGGCAGCCAAGGCCGGGTCGGGGGCTAATGTGACTCCAGCGAGAACTCTCTCCCAGTGAGTTCCTAGTATGTTACGAAGGGGGTCAAGGAGGCGCAAGACGGGGGTGGGAAGGGCCGTTACTGCCGACATAGAGGTGAGAGAGAAGACTAGAGGCGAGAGATGAACAAAACCAATACCCCGCCTCGCCCCTTACGCCATCGCCGGCGCCTCTAGTCACAAATAGTTCGTATTTACGCGGTCTTGGTCGCGCTTAAGGTCGCACAGGCCTCGGTGAGCCACTTAATGCTCGACATTTCGTCATCGATAAACGAGCGCAGCAGTTCCTTGCTCTGCTGATCTTCCTTAATCTGGGCGATGACGTCGGTAATCGACTTGAGCACCGCGGCAGGATCTTTGACGCGTTCGGCAATCGTTTGGACTTTCTCTACGTCTTTTTTCTCAGCTGACGCATAGAACGACAGCTCTTTATCGCGCCGCTCTTGCGGTACGGTGCATTGAGGGACGCCACCGAGTTCCCGCAACCGTGCCTCCAAAATCTGGCCATGAAAACATTCGCGCTGCTGAATCATCCGCAACCCACCTTTGACACACTCTTGGTCGCTGACTACGATCCACCGATCGAGATACTCCGCCGCAAAATTTTCCGCGCAGCGGGCTTCGTCTAGTAAATGCATGATCATCTCCCGCTCCGTCGTGTGGGCTTTGCCGTTATACATATAGCACGGTTGTCCGTTGCCATTCTGATTGAACTCCCGCATCTGTTCTTCGAAGAGCTCATCCGAAATGAGTCCTTTGCGATAGGCCTTGAGTAGTTGTCGCATCTCAAAATCCGCGGTTGCCATATGACTCTCCTTTCGTAGGCGGTTTTCTTGCACCCTTATGAGTACGGCAGACACTACGAGATCGGCTGCTGACTGTCAACGGACACTGTTCAGAGTTTAGGCAGCTGTCTGTGCTCTCTGCCGCTCTTCTAGGCACTCGGCACCCACAGTTATGAACATTACGCGATTTTCTTAAGATTTTTCGCGACTCCTTGCTGGTATGGGCTTTGCTCAGAGCACCATAGCGCCCTCTGCCCTTCCAAGAGCGGAGCGGCGACACTTTCGCGAGGGGGTAGTGGATGAAACGACTGATCGCTCTTCTGTGTATGGGGCTGGCAATGCTTCTGAGTGGGCCGGCCTGGGGAGATGGAGGAGAAGGAGAAGCAGAGTCTTTTAAAGACGCCCTCCGTGCCATGCAGCAACGGATCAAGGACCTGGAGAATGAAGTTAATCGACTCAAAAGCACTCAACCTCAACCCGTAGCAGCCGCCCCCGCAGTGCCGGAAGGTTGGGAGGACCGGATCAGGAAACTCGAAGCCGGCTATAGCCTCCTCAATGGCATCAAATTCGGCGGTATGATCTACGGCTCCTATAACTATAACCTTAATAATCCAGACTCGAAGAACAATACGCTCGATCTTTTCGATACGCGGGCAAACAACTTCACTCTCGACCTCGCTCAGCTCTCGGTCTCGAAAGAAGAGGAAGGCGGGGTTGGCTTCAAGATCCTCTTGGACTACGGACACACCGCGGCCCTCATCCAATCGGATTGGACTGGCGATGGCACTTTTTCCAACGGCACGAGCAATTTCGCCCTGCAAGAGGCTTACATCACTTACACCGCCGGCATCGGCAAAGGGCTGGGGTTGAAGGCCGGTAAGTTTGTAACGCTGCTTGGCGCAGAAGTCATTGAGTCGCCCTTCAACTATAACATCTCCCGTTCGTTCTTATTTGGCTACGCTATCCCGTTCACCAACACCGGGGCGCTCCTCTCCTATCCGATAATTGACAAAGTCGGCCTCACCGCTGGTATCGTCAACGGCTGGGACAACGTTATCGACTCGAACAAAGGCAAGACCTTCATGGGCGGGCTGACCCTCACACCGCTAGACTGGCTCACCTGGGCATTCAACGGCGTTTATGGTCCGGAGCAGCCCAACACCAACAGTTCGGACCGCGGCGTCTTTGACACCGTACTCACGGTTAAGCCCATGGACAATCTCGCCCTGGTCTTGAACTACGACTACGGTTCGGAGACCAATATTCTGCCGAACGATAAACTGGCCGTCTGGCAGGGGATAGCCGGATACATCAACTTAGGCGGCGCTCTCTTTCATCCGGACTGGGATCGCTTCTCTTTCACGCAGCGCGCAGAGTGGTTCTCTGACACCAACGGGGTGCGCACCGGCACACCGCAAGACCTCTGGGAACTGACGTCCACCTTCAAGTGGATGTTAACCGAACACCTCCACGCCCGTTTTGAGTACCGACACGACGAGTCTAGTAAGAAAGTTTTTTCGCAGAAGATCACTCCGATCGGTCCTGATGAAACTTTCACCCGTTTCTTACGCGGACAGGATATTTTCATCGCCGAGCTCGCCTATCTCTTCTATTAACAGCCCAACTGATGGTTCCCCTCGCTCGCCGCGAGGGGAAGTTGCTTGCCAGCAGCCGAGAGGAAGGAGGTCCGTATGAAAAAGATCGAAGCGATCATCAAACCTTTCAAACTCGAAGAGGTCAAAGAAGCCCTGGCGAAGGAGAACATCCGGGGCATGACTGTCTCAGAGATCAAAGGCTTTGGGCGACAGAAAGGGCACACTGAACTGTACCGAGGGGCGGAATATGTGGTTGATTTTCTGCCGAAGGTGAAGATCGAAATCTTGGTTGAGGATGAAAAGGCGGCAGCGGTAGCCGACGCCATCATTACCGCTGCCCGGACCGGGCGGATTGGGGATGGAAAGATTTTTATCCTTCCAGTGGAAGACGCGGTCCGCATCCGCACCGGCGAGCGCGGACCTAACGCGATCTAAGCACGAGAAATTCAAGACCCAAGGGAGGAGAAACGCTATGCACCGGAAAACAATATCGACGGTTCGCTTGACCTTGAGCCTGGCCGTTGTAGCCTCGCTTCTCCTCTTCGTCCCCCTGCTCAGCTGGGGCGAAGAGGCAGCAGCACCCACACCGGCAACTGCCGAGCAAATCACCGAGTTGTTACAGTCACCAAAGGTGATTGCCGACACCATGTGGACCCTGATCACCGCCATGTTGGTGTTTTTCATGAACCTGGGGTTCGCTATGGTGGAGAGTGGCCTGTGCCGGGCAAAGAACTGCGTTAACATTTTGGCCAAGAATTTCATCGTCTTTGGCGTTTCCTCCCTCGCTTTTTTGATTTTGGGTTGGGGGCTAATGTTCGGCGACGGGACCGGTTTTCTCGGGCTGCAGGGGCTCTTTTTCCTCCACGGGGCCGATAACAGTCCAGCCAGCGGAGACGCATATAGCGGTGTCTACAGTGCGATCAAATGGACGACAGTGCCCTTGTGGACAAAATTTTTCTTCCAGCTCGTGTTTGCCGGGACGGCAGCGACGATCGTGTCTGGCGCCGTGGCCGAGCGGATCAAGTTTCTCTCGTTTGTTATATTCTCCTTTGTGATTGTTGGGATCATGTATCCGATCACTGGGCACTGGATTTGGGGCGGGGGCTGGCTCTCGACCTACGGTTTTTGGGATTTCGCCGGTTCGACCGTCGTGCACTCTGTCGGAGGATGGGCGGCTCTCGCTGGTATTCTGCTGCTCGGTCCACGCCTTGGTAAATACAAAGATGGACGAGTGAATCCTATCCCCGGCCACAGTATGACTTCGGCGACGATCGGCGTATTCGTCTTATGGCTGGGTTGGTTCGGGTTCAACCCTGGCAGCACTATGGCTGCCGATGCGAAAGCGATCGGCCACATTGCAGTTACTACGAACACGGCTGCGGCTGCGGCATCGCTGAGCGCGCTGCTCACTGCAACTGTCCTTCTGGGCAAACCGGATCTGTCGATGATTCTCAACGGCTGCTTGGCTGGGCTAGTGGCAATTACTGCTCCGTGTGCGTGGGTCAGCGTTGAGAGCTCGCTGATCATTGGATTGATTGCTGGTGTTTTGGTCGTCTTCGCAGTCCTGTTCTTTGATCGCGTGAAACTGGACGATCCCGTTGGCGCACTCTCAGTCCACCTGGTGAACGGAGTTTGGGGCACTCTCGCGATTGGACTGTTTGCTGATTCGGCGGCGGCACCAGTGACCGGACCAGCAAATGGTTTGTTCTTCGGCGGTGGGTTCGAGCAGTTGTGGAAACAATTGGTTGGGGTGGTCTCTGTTGGGGCGTATACCCTCGGGATCGGTTTAATCGCCTGGGCGATCATTAAAGCAGTCATGGGCCTACGGGTGAGTGCAGAGGAAGAATTCGAAGGTCTGGATATTGGCGAACATGGCAACGCTGCCTATCCTGACTTTCAGCCGGTAACCGTGAGCGGACTCTACGGCAGTAGTGCTCACGGAGGCGGGCAGTCAGCCATGTCAACTGTGCATGCGATGAGCATGCGTCCAGAAAAAGCGTAGTACTTGGCGGGGGCAGGTCTCCGAGCCTGCCCCCGCCCCCAGGTGGCCTGCTGAGGCTGCCCTTCTCATCTCAATACTGACCGAGGGCCGATGCGATGAACGCGTTGCAGGAACGGCTGGAAGCCCTCTTCTCTATCAGCACTGAGATCTCTTCTACCCTCCAACTCGAAGAAGTCCTTCATCGTGTCGTCGCCCATGCATGCCGCCTGATGGAGGCGCGGGTTTCATCGCTCCTCTTAATCGACAAGGACAGTGGAATGCTGCGCCCCGCGGCCACGTCCGGCGCGAGCGATGCCTATCTGGCCCTGCCAGACCGTGAAATCGCTACCAGCCTCACCGGTGAGGTCATCAAAAGTGGCCGCCCGCTCTACATCGCCGACGTGCGAGCGGATGCAAAATACTTCCTCTCTGACCTCGCACGGCATGAAGGACTGTGCGCCCTTCTCTCGGTGCCGTTACGTACCAAAACCGACGTCATTGGCGCCCTCAACGTTTACACCGGAGAGCCTCGCTGCTTTGATGAGAATGACATTCGCTTGCTCACTCTGCTGGCGAGCCAGTCCGCCATCGCTATTGAGAATGCCTCGCTCCACCGAGAGGAGATGGAAGCACGTGAACGGTTACGGCAATCGGAGAAGTTGGCGGCCCTGGGAAAATTGTCCGCCGGACTGGCGCATGAACTCCGCAATCCGCTCAATACCGTGAGCATGGTGATCTACGCCATGGCTCAGGAAACTCCGCCAGATGGGCCGTTCGGTTCGGACCTCCGTATCGTTCAAGGCGAGCTTCGTCGGATGTCACTCCTGATCGAGCAATTTCTCGAATTCGCTCGCCCTCGCCCGCCGCATTTTCAGCGCGATCGCCTCGATGAGATCATGGAGGAAACGCTCTTACTCATCGGACCCGAAGCTCGCACGCGCGGGGTCGTCATTCACAAAGAGTGGGAACGAAATCTACCAACGGTCTGGGTCGACGGCTCGCAAATCAAGCAAGTCTTCTTAAATCTGCTGCTGAATGCCCTTCAAGCTATGCCGAACGGTGGTAAACTTACTGTGAGTCTTCGCGTCAGCGGTGGTTGCCTGCTCACCTCTATTGCCGACGAAGGGGAAGGGATTCCGCCCGAGGTCCGGGCGAATCTGTTTGAGCCATTTTTTACTACCAAACAAGGCGGCACCGGCCTCGGATTATCTATTTCTCAACGCATTATTGAAGGTCACAATGGTCGCTTGCGCTTATTCTCTCGTCACGGGGTAGGAACAACCGCAGTGGTGCGACTTCCTCTCTGAAGCATACACGGTATGAATAAAATCCTTGTCGTCGATGACGAACGCAACGTTCACTATTCGTTCCGACGAGTCCTGGGCAGTGAGTACGAGGTGATCTCGGCTTTCTCCGGCAAAGAAGCCTTGCAACAAATCGCCGCCGAGGGGTTGCATCTTGTTCTGATGGATGTGCGTATGCCCGGAGAAGACGGGCTCGACACTCTCCAGGAAATCAAACGCCTGCGGCCAGAACTACCAGTGATTATGATGACCGCGTTCGTCTCGGCCGAAACCGCGATTCGCTCCACTACTCTCGACGCAGAGGACTACTTGGTGAAGCCTTTTGATGTCGATAGCCTCAAACGGCTGATTGCCAACACGCTGCACCGGCACCGCCCTCAACCTCTTACTGCCGAGCTCCCCCTTGACACGCTCAACTCCAGTGCCGTGCCTATTCTCGGGCACAGTCGAGCTATGCAAGAAGTGTATAAAGTCGTCGGCAAGAGTGCGGCCCGGGATGTAACCGTGTTCATTACCGGAGAGAGCGGGACCGGCAAGGAACTCATCGCCCGTGCGCTGCACGCCTATTCCGGCCGCGCGCAAGGACCATTCCTGGCCATTAACTGTGCGGCCATTCCGGAGACGCTGCTCGAAAGTGAACTCTTCGGCCATGAGCGTGGCGCTTTTTCAGGGGCCGTGGAAGCGCGACCGGGAAAATTCGAACTCGCCCACGGCGGCACCTTGTTTCTCGATGAAATCGGCGACATGCCGCTCCTGTTGCAATCGAAGTTGCTCCGCGTTCTCCAAGAACGGGAACTTTATCGCTTGGGAGCCCGCGAGCCGCGACATGTCGATGTCCGCATCATCGCCGCGACCAACCAAGAACCGGAAGGACTTATCCGCGCGGGCCGCTTCCGCGAGGACCTGTATTATCGTCTCAACGTTGTTCGGATCGCGCTCCCTCCTCTGCGGGAACGCGGCGAGGATATTCTGCTGCTCGCCGATTACTTCCTCGGCATTCATCGCCGCGCGGATACCCAGGGTCCTCAGGGGTTCTCCGACGACGCGCGTGAGAAACTCCTGTCGCATCCCTGGCCGGGCAATGTGCGTGAGTTGGAAAATGTCATCGCCCAAGCCATGGTGAACGCCCGTGGTGGCGTTATTACTGCTGACGATCTGATCTTGAACGAAGTCGCGCTTCGGCCTCTTTCTCTTTCGTCCGAGGTGATACCATCCCCAGAAGCGACTATCGACGCTCTCTTCGAGCAACAAGCAGGGAATGTCTTTGCCGCGGCGGAGCGATTGCTTATCGAAAAGGCGCTCGAACGCGCACGATACAATCAGGTGCAAGCTTCTCGGCTGCTCGGCATCAGTCGTAACGTGCTTCGCGACCGCATGAAACGCTACGGCCTCGAAGCACGAGGAAACAATGGAGATCGCTAAGTATCCGTCAAGAAAAAGAGCGGCACCTATGCTTTCACCATTTCATCACTCGGGGAATATCGTTGCTTACTTCTCGATGGAGGTAGGTCTCGATGCGGCTTTGCCTACTTACAGTGGAGGCCTCGGCATACTGGCCGGGGATACGCTCCGTGCCGCTGCTGATCTCGGCGTACCCATGGTCGCCGTTACCTTGCTGCACCGGAAAGGATATTTCCGTCAGCGCCTAGACGCTGCAGGCAATCAGCTCGCCGCCAATCTCGTGCAGCGAGTACTGGGCGAAGAACGAACCGCAGCCTTAGCAGCGGCCCAGTGCGGACTCAACGGAACCTTAAACATGACACACTTGGCGCTGCGCTTTGCCCGCTATGTCAACGGCGTCGCTATGCGTCATGGCGAAGTGTCGCGCGGTATGTTCCCAGACTATCCGATCGACACCATCACCAATGGAGTGCACGCGATTACCTGGACAGCGGTACCGTTTCGCAATCTGTATGATCGCCGCATCCCGGAATGGCGGCGCGATAATTTCTATCTGCGCTACGCAGTCAGTATCCCCCTCTTCGAAATCCAGCGCGCTCACAGCCAAGCCAAGCGGCAATTGCTGGAACGAATCGAACAGCAGACCGGCATACCGCTGGCCCAAGACACGTTCACCCTCGGCTTTGCGCGGCGCGCGACCGCCTACAAACGAGCAGATTTGTTATTCTCTGATCTCGATCGACTGAAGACTATCGCTCACAATGTCGGCCCCCTACAGATTGTGTATGCCGGTAAAGCCCACCCTCGTGATGAAGGAGGCAAAGCCCTCGTCCGGCGCATTTTTGAGGCTTCAGCCAAATTAGGAGAGGACGTGCGCGTTGTCTATCTCGAGAATTACGACATGGCGCTCGCCAAGGCCATCTGTGCCGGAGTCGACATCTGGCTGAACACTCCACAGCGACCGCAGGAGGCTTCCGGCACCAGCGGCATGAAAGCCGCACTCAATGGGGTTCCGAGCTTGAGTGTGTTAGACGGCTGGTGGATCGAAGGGCATGTGGAGGGGGTGACGGGCTGGGCCATCGGCGAGAAACTCGAGGACAGCAGCGATCCCATTAGTGAGGTGGATTCGCTCTACGACAAACTCGAGTGGGTCATTCTCCCGCTCTTTCATCAACAGCCGATGGCATTCGCGGAAGTGCGGCGCTCGGCGATCGCCTTGAACGGCTCATTCTTCAACACCCAGCGGATGGTGTTTCAGTATTTGCGCAACGCCTATTTTGGCGTCGAGTCATAAAGGCAGAAGGGGAGAGCAGAAAGTTGGTACGGGAATAGAGCGACGGGGAAGCCTGCATGGGGTAGGCGGACGAGAGAATGTTAATTGCTGTCACCGAGAGTTTCTCGTCTCGAGTTCATAATGGCTTTTGCGGCAATCTCGCCCAGGCTTCGCTGCATCCCGCATCGCCGTGGAGAGCACCCTATACGCGGCTGCCCAAGCTTCTTTGACCCCTCCATTGAATCTCGCCCCGAGACATTCGTTGAGAGTCCAGAGTAACGCTTCACCCATGGTCTCGTAATGTTCGCCTTCTAATCATGCAAAAAAGAAAAGCGCAAAGCAGCCCCAGCCTATTTCTCCGGCAGCATGGTGCTGCTCTAGGGACAAAATGAGGCTAGGATACGAAACAGGTGGAGTGGAGCAGAACGCTAGATCGCGAGTTTTGATCATAGCAAGGCTTGGCCTATTTCCTGCGCCAAAATTTACGCTGTGGAGGAAACGCTATGTTTTCTGAGGCTCTTTCTCGTCGCGGATTTGGTCGTCTGGTCGGTGCAGGCCTGAGCGCAGCGTTCATCTCCCGAAAATTTACGCGCGCGGTCGCCGAAGCGCGATTGCCTCCCGGCGTACCCGAGAATGTCATCCAGCTCAACTCAAATGAGAACCCGTACGGACCCTCGGCGCAAGCGTTAGCGGCGATGACGAAGTCACAACGTATTGCCTCACGTTATCCAGGCGCACTGGAGCAGCGCTTGCTGGAAACTCTGGCTCAGCTGCATGGGGTTGAGCCGAAGAACGTGCTGCTTGGTTGCGGATCAGGAGAGATCTTACGGATTGCCGACATGGCCTTTTTGGCGCCGGAGAAAAACGTCGTCGCTGCCGAGCCGACCTTTGAGGCGGTTCTGTCCTACGCTCGCGTGACCCGAGCAACGCCGATCACCGTGCCCCTGACGGAAGATTTTCGCCACGACCTGCCCCGTATGGCGGCGGCGTGTAATGCCAAGACGGGGTTGGTTTATCTCTGTAACCCGAACAACCCCACCGGAACGGTCGTCACACGTGAAGAGCTGGCCACGTTCTTGACTCGTGTCCCACAGTCTACGGTTGTCCTGGTCGATGAAGCTTACTACCACTTCGTCGAGGATCCGGGTTGCGCCAGTGCCTGCGAGTGGATAGGCAAAACCCCCAATCTGCTCGTGGTCCGCACCTTTTCGAAGGTCTACGGGATGGCAGGAATGCGGCTTGGTTACGTGATCGGCTCACCAGAAACAATCGCCAAGATGCGTGAACACGTGCTCTGGAATAATAGCAACGCCGCCGTCCTCGAAGCCGCGCTCGCGAGCCTTGCCGATGCCGATCTCGTCCCGCGGCAGCGCAAGCTCAACAGCAAGACACGTCAGTGGCTGTGTAACGAGTTAGAGAAAGACAATATCCATTATCTCTCTTCGCAAGCGAACTTCGTCATGCTGGATGTGCAAAACGATATCCAGCCGGTGATCGATGCGTTCCGCCAACGCAATATCCTCGTAGGGCGAAAGTTCCCCTCAATGCCCACTTGGCTACGCGTCTCGATCGGCACCCAACAGGAAATGGAAGCTTTTGTTGCTGGTCTCCGCGCCATCGCCCCAGCTTCGGCTGAAAAAGCTGCCTAGGTATTACGAGGCGGCGCATCCATGTTTACCACAAATCAACTCGATCCACCTTTCACTGAGTTCCGTTGCGGTCCTTCCTGATAGAGAGACGAGCAAAGCACTGGATGTGACGATGCCAACAGAGCAGATGAAACGCTTAGGAGTCTTAACCAGTGGTGGTGATGCTCCGGGCATGAATGCCGCAGTTCGTGCGGTGGTGCGAACGGCGCTGGACCGCGGCTTGGAAGTATATGCGATCTCCGAAGGATTCCAGGGCATGATCGATGGAGGCATCCGTATTCGACCAATGACCTGGGATTCGGTGGGCGGCATCTTGCAACGAGGCGGCACGATTATCGGCACGGCACGCAGCGACGCTTTTCGCACCCATAGCGGACGCTTACAGGCAGTCAAGACTCTTTTGCAGCAGGGCATAGACAATTTGGTCGTGATCGGCGGGGATGGAAGCCTGGCGGGTGCGGCTCTTTTCCAGCAGGAGTGGCCCGGGCTCGTCGCCGAACTCAGAGAGCAGGGCCAGCTTGCTTCTGACCTTTGTGATCGGTACTCGCACCTCACCCTCATTGGGTTACCCGGCTCAATCGACAATGACATGTACGGGACTGACATGACCATTGGCGCAGATACCGCACTGCACCGCATTACGCAAGCGGTTGATGCGATTAGCAGCACGGCGGCCAGTCATCAGCGCACCTTTGTGGTTGAAGTCATGGGCCGCCACTGCGGCTATCTCGCCTTGATGGGCGCGCTCGCCAGCGGGGCGGACTGGGCGATCATTCCCTCGAACCCTCCCGCCGGAGAGAAGTGGGAAGAGCGCATGTGCGAGGTACTCAAAACCGGGCGCGCCGCAGGTCGCCGGGATAGTATTGTCATTGTCGCGGAAGGCGCCCGAGACCGGCAGGGGAATCGCATTACCAGCGAGTTCCTCAAAGGTGTCCTGAAAGAGCAGCTTGGGGAGGATGTTCGCGTTACTATTTTGGGACACATCCAGCGCGGCGGATCTCCCAGTGCGTTTGATCGCAACCTCAGCACCATCCTAGGCTACGCCGCCGCCGAAGCCATCGCCTCCGCTACGCCGGGCATCCCACCGTATCTGATCGGCATGCGGGGGAATCGTATCACCAAGACACCGTTGCAGGAGTGTATCGATCGCACTCGGGCCGTGACTGCCGCGATTGCCGCCCGTGATTATGAAACCGCTATGACGTTACGAGGAAGTAACTATCAGGCCGCGTTTCGCACCTTGCGGACGCTCGTTCAAGCGCTCCCACACGCTCCTGCGCCGGGGCAAACGCGGTTGCGGTTAGCGGTCATCCATGCCGGGGCACCCGCCCCCGGAATGAATACCGCCGTGCGCGCGGCCGTACGACTGGGGGTGGACCAGGGTCACATCATGTTTGGTGTTCGTAACGGCTTTCAAGGCTTGATTGCCGGCGACGTGAGTGAGATGGATTGGATGAGTGTCAACGGCTGGGCGCCGTTGGGTGGCGCGGAGTTAGGCACCAACCGGAAAATGCCGAGCGGGAAAGATTTCTATGCTATTGCGCGGGTTTTCGAGGAGCATCAGATTCAAGGTCTGTTGCTGATCGGTGGGTGGTCCGGCTATGAAGCCGTCCACCGCCTCCATAGCGCTCGCGATACCTTCCCGGCCTTTCAAATCCCCATGATCTGTCTGCCGGCGACGATCGATAACGACTTGCCCGGCTCCGAATTGAGTATCGGTGCTGATACGGCGCTCAATAGCATTGTTGAAGCGGTCGATAAGATCAAACAGTCCGCCGTCGCCTCGCGACGGTGCTTCGTCGTCGAAGTCATGGGGCGCGATTGCGGCTATCTGGCGCAAATGAGCGGTCTCGCCACTGGGGCCGAGCGCGTGTACCTCCCCGAAGATGGCATCACTTTAGGTGACCTACAAACCGATTTGGCGACGCTGATCACCGGGTTTCAGCAAGGTAAACGCTTAAGTGTCATGATTCGTAGTGAGAATGCCCACCCGCGGTACACCACCAGTTTTCTCTCCACTCTTTTTGCTGAAGAGGGCAAGGGACTGTTCGACGTGCGCCAGGCCATTCTTGGACACTTACAACAAGGCGGAAACCCCACCCCGTTCGATCGTATTCTTGCCACCCGACTGGCGGCGATTGGCATTGAGTTCTTGGCCACGGAAGCCCGGAACTCCTCCCCTGCCGGTGTCTTCGTTGGTTTACAAGCCGGGCAAGTACAATTTCACAATCTCGAAGACTTCCCTCGTATGATCGATCCGACCCACCAACGCCCCAAAGAGCAGTGGTGGCTAGAGGTGCGACCGATCGCTACAGTGCTGGCTCAGCCGGCCCCACACTGTGTAACAACAGTGCCTTCTTAATACGGTCTCTCTTTGACTCTTATTCCTTCTTCTCTTCCAACCTCGCTTCTGCTAGGAACTCCTAGAGACTCTCATCTTGGAGAAGAAGGGGGTTGCTTGGCAGGAATCTCGCTCACTCCCGCTTTCGTCGGCCGTACCCGCGAATTGGCCGAGTTAACGCAAGCGCTTGAAGCCTCCACCACTGGCACTGGTCGGGGGCAACTAGTCCTGCTAGCCGGCGAGCCGGGCATTGGTAAAACTCGGCTGACAGAAGAACTTGCTACAATTGCCCGCCAGCGCGCCACGACGGTGCTGGTGGGCCGTTGTTGGGAAGGCGATGGCGCCCCCGCCTTCTGGCCGTGGGTGCAAATCACTCGTGCGTACCTGCAGCACGGGGACCCCGAGACACTCGCCGCAAACCTCGGTGCTGGCGCGCCCGCTATTGCCCAAGTCATTCCCGAAGTTCGTGAGCGGCTTCCGCACTTGCCTGCCCTCTCAGAAATTGAGCCCGCGCAGGCGCGCTTCCGCTTTTTTGATAGCTTCACCCTCTTGCTCAAGCGGATGGCAACCACACGGCCGATCCTGTTGGTGTTAGATGACCTTCATTGGGCCGATACCCCCTCCTTGTTGCTCCTGCAATTTCTGGCGCGAGAATTGACTGACACGCGGGTACTGGTGGTGGGCACGTATCGCGACACCGAGGTTGACCGCACGCATCCGCTCTCTGAGGTACTGGGCGCACTGGCGAGAGAGAGTCAACGGATCGCACTTGCAGGGCTGTCGGTAGAGGAAGTGGCCCAGTTGATTGCGGGGGCGACCGGCACTCCATTCTCGGCAAGTCTATCCCACACGGTGCATGCGCAAACCGAAGGCAATCCGTTCTTCGTCAGTGAACTGCTACGGTTACTAGAGGCCGAGGGACGTCTGACAACCCCAACCGCGAGTACGGGAGCACGTGGAAGAGTGCCACAGGCGGTGCGGGAGACGACCCGGCGTCGAGTGGCCCGCCTCTCAACCCCTTGTCAGCAGGTGCTGACGGCTGCCGCTGTGATCGGACGGGAATTTGGTAGTGAGCTGTTAGTCAAGGTGGTCACCGATAGTGACAGTCTTGACCGCGCTGCGTCGCTGTTGGCACTGCAAGACGCAATGACTGCACGTCTTATCCACGCAGTCGAAGAGGAACGAGGGCGGTATCGTTTCGTGCACGCGCTGGTGAGGGAGACGCTGTACGAGGATTTATCACTCGTGGACCGCGTCGACCTGCACCGCCGGGTGGGCGAAGCGGTGGAGACACTCTACGCGGGGTACTTGCGGCCCTACTTTGCGGAGCTGGCTGACCACTTCTGCAAAGCGGCGCTTGGAGGCACGGCGATCAAAGCTGTCCAGTACGCCGTCAATGCTGCGGAACGGGCCACTGCGCTGCTGGCTTACGAAGAGGCTATCGCTCACTACGAACGTGCCCTGCGGACTTTGGCACTTACCGAATCTACCGAGGCGCAGCGCTGTGAACTCCTGCTGGCCCTCGGAGACGCGCAAAGGAAGGCTGGCAACGCTAGACAGGCGCGGGAATCCTTCCAGCGGGCGGCAGCGATCGCACGCAAGCAGGGCCTACCTACCCACTTGGCGCGCGCCGCTCTGGGCTTCGGCGAAGTGTGGATTATGACCGGGGTGGGAGTTGTCGATGCACCCCTGGTCGGTCTGTTGAATGAGGCCTTAAGTGCCTTAGGGCAAGAAGACAGCGTGCTGCGTGCCCAGGCCCTCGCCCGCTTAGCCGTGGAACTCCGCTGGTCGGACGGCCATGAGCGGAGGACCGTATTGAGCCAACAGGCGGTGGAAATGGCTCGGCGGCTGGGTGACAAAGCAACTCTGGTTTATGTTCTGAACGCCTGGCATTGGGTGCTCTGGGGGCCGGAGAACGTCGAGGAGCGGCTCGTTGCCGCCAGCGAGATCGTGCGGCTGAGTGAAGAGACCGAGAATAAAGCAATGGCCCTGGCTGGTCACAAGTGGCGCATCGCAGCCCTCCTAGAGTTAGGCGACATCGCTGCAGTGGATAGAGAAATCACCGTCGTCACCCGGCTGGCGGAAGAACTTCGGCAGCCCTTCTACCGCTGGTGGGCAAAAGTGTTACAGGTGATGCGCGCCTTGTTAGAGGGACGCTTGGCAGAGGCCGAGCACCTCGCTCAGCAAGCCTTGGTCCTCGGGCAGCAGGTGCAAGCGCCAGACGCAGTCCAGGCCTTCGGCGCGCATATGGCGTCGCTGCGCCATGAGGAAGGGCGGTTCCAGGAGCTCGAGGGAGCGATCAAGGCGTTTGTCGAGCAGCACCCCACAGTTCCTGCTTGGCGGGGAGTACTGGCCTATCTCTACTACGAGTCGGGACACCAGGCGGAGGCGCGCCGAGAGTTTGACCGCTTGATGGCAAACGGCCTCACCGATCTCTCTCACGACCAACAATGGGTTACGACGGTCGTACTACTTGCTGAGGTCTGCGTCTTTCTTGGTGATAGGCGCAGTGCCGCGCTGCTGTATGACTGCTTGCATCCCTATGCGGAACGTAATGTGGTCGTCGGTCCGGCTACCGCGTGCTACGGTTCCGCAGGGCGTTATCTGGGCCTCCTCGCCACTACCATGGGTCGCTGGGAGGAGGCGACACGGCACTTCGAAGCCGCGCTCGAGATGAACGCGAGGATGGGCACACAGCTCTATGTTGCCTGGACTCAATATGATTATGCCTGCATGTTCCTGACCCGAGGTCAATCTGGCGACAAAGAACAGGCTGTGACATTTCTCGACCAAGCACTAGCTACGGCTCGGGAATTAGGGATGGTGCGGTTGGAGGAGAAAATCCAGAGGTTAGGGGTTAGGGGTTGGGGGTTAGGGGAAGAAGGCAAAGTCCAGAATGACACCGCCCCTATGCTTGAACGTCCAGTCCCGAGTCTCTATTCTCCAGCACCCAGCACCCAGCACCCCACACCCCACACCTTCCGTCACGAAGGCGACAATTGGATGGTGAGCTACGAGAGTCTCACCGTGCGGCTGCGCAATGCAAAAGGATTTCGCCACCTCGCCACCTTGCTGCGCGAACCGGGACGCGAATTTCACGTGGTTGACCTGTTAGCCGAGACTGACCACGAACCTGCCACAGTTCACCCGCAACAACTCGCTCAGGACGTGTCAGTTTCCATTCTCGCAACCTCGTCTGCCTTACCCGACCATCAAGCACGAGCAAGTTACCGTCAGCGGCTTGCAGATTTGCGCGACCAATTAGCAGAAGCCGAACGTTTTAACGATACAGGCCGGATTGCCATACTCAGGAGTGAGAGCGAATTTCTTACGCAAGAACTCTCTACCAGGTACGGTATCAGCCAACATGCTCGTAAAAGCAGCACTGAAGTTGAAAAAGCCCGAAAGGCGGTTGCGTATCGCATCCGTTCTGCGCTCACCAAGCTCAAGAAAGCTCACCCCATCCTCTGGCGGCATCTGCATCTCACCATCAAGACTGGCGTCTTCTGCTCGTACAACCCAGAAAAGCCCATCTCCTGGCGGATATAGAGGCAACCTTCGTCTAGCCTTGAACTTTGAACCTTGAACTTCGAACATTTTTGCCCTCCCAGCCCCCAATTCCAAACTCCCAACCCCTTTTCCTGCATTTGCTAGAGCAACCCTAGCATTGCTAGGCCAAATCTAGCGCCTCTTTTAGTGACGGGGGAACTCTTACTACGCTCTAGGCAGACAATTAGTAAGGAATCCCCTCGGCAGAAAGAGAGGTTCGTATGATCACAGGGAACCGCTTTTTTTCGATCATCTGCGACCTGCTTGTTTGCCTTGGCTTGTTAGGGCTGGTCGTGCCGCCGTATAGCCTCGCCAAAGACAAGGATGGACAGCAGGAGGTAAGAGACGACCTCCAAGACGAGGACGACCATGACGACCGCGACGATCGGGGCGAGAAGGGTCGTCTGGAACGCTGCCTACGCGCCCTGTCGGAAGGAAAGAAAGTACCCAAAAAGTGCCCTCAAGGCGGGAGCAGTAGCGGCATTGCCAAGGGAGATTTTAATGGCGATGGCTTTGGTGATTTAGCCGTCGGCGTGCCGGACGAAGACGAAACTGAAGAAGATACGCCCGAGACTGAACCGGATGCGGGCGCCGTCATTGTCATCTACGGCCCCGGCACAGGGCTCACCACTACGACTAGCGGCATTCCCGCCAGCCAGTTCTGGTCGCAGAACGCCACAGGGGTGCCCGCTATATCCGAGGAGGGGGATGGATTCGGCTCGGCGCTGGCCGCCGGCGATTTTAATGATGACGGCTTCTCGGACCTCGCCGTCGGGGTGCCGGGTGAGGACCTCAACTCCGTCCAGAATGCCGGCGCGGTGAACGTCATCTACGGCTCAGCGAACGGGCTCACGGCTACGAATGATCAGTTCTGGTCACAGAATACCACTGGCGTCCCTGGAGACGCGGGGGCGAACGACCACTTCGGCTTGGCGTTGTACTGAACAAGAAGTGAGGGAAGGCGGGTCACGACCCGCCTTCCCTCCAGCTACAACCTACCGAGGAAAGGAGGGGGGTGGTTTATGCCCACTACGTTTAAGCGAGGATTGTACACGCTGTGTGATGTCCTGGTTCTCCTTGCTATGGAAAAAACACCCAATCAAACCAACTCAAACAACCAGAAGGAGGGAAGAGAAATGGAAAACGAAAGACATTCCTCGTTTGTAAAGGCAACCGTGATAGGGTTAATAGAAGTTTTGCTTTTGACTTTTAGCTTTGCGAACTTCGCACATGCCCTGCCGGGCGACCTTGACCTAAGCTTCAGTGGAGACGGCAGGCAGCTTACGGAAATCATTGACGGAGGGGACGATGCGCACGACGTGGCCATACAATCTGACGGCAAGATTGTGGTTGCTGGAACTGTAGGTGATGGTCTTGCCTTTGGCATCGCCCGTTATAACACTAACGGTTCTCTGGATACTACATTCAGCGGAGACGGTAAAGCAACAGTAGACTTTTTCGGAGCTTTTAACAACGCATCTGCGGTTGCCATCCAGCCCGACGGCAGGATAGTCGTGGCAGGGTCCACCCGCTTTGGCGATAGCGATTTTGCTGTAGCCCGATTCAACACCAACGGCACCCTGGATTCGACATTCGGCCCCAGCGGCATCAGGACCACAGACTTCTCCGGCGGTAACGACCGTGCCGATTCCCTGGTCATACAGCCTGACGGCAGGATTCTGTTGGCAGGCTCTGCCACTGTCAATGGCAATGTTGGCTTTGCCCTTGTCCGTTATAACTCAAACGGCTCGCTGGATAACACATTTGACGGCGACGGCAGGGTGCATACATTGGGGGGTGGACTGATCTTCGATGTTGCAATACATCCTGCTGACGGCTCTATTTTCGTGTGGGGATCGAGAGATCAAGGCTCTTGTCTGGCAAAATATAGGCCCAACGGTGTGTTCGATGGGTCAAATTGCATTCAGGTCGATCCCGACGACAGCGATAGCCCATTTGGGCTTGTTATTGAAGCAAACGGCAACATACTGGCTCTCGCAAACGATCTTAATCCACAAAGAACTAATGAACGTATAAGAGTTCTGAGATTTAACACCCTCCTGACTCAGATTGCTAATGGCACTTTTGAACTTCAGAATAACAGTGTGTTTGGAATCGATATTGCCCTGCAACCCGACGGTAAAATCGTGGTGGTTGGGGATGTAGGTTCTCCGTCTAACTTTGCCGTTATACGATTTAACTCCAACCTCTCACCGGATACTACATTCAGCGGCGATGGTCTGGTAGCCACTAACTTCACTGGTTTTGGCGGCACTGGCCAGGCGGTAGCCATACAGAGAAATGACGGCAGGATTGTTGCGGTGGGATCATCCGAGAATAATGGCTTTGGCATAGCCCGATACCACGCATTCGAATGCGACGGTTCTAACGCCACTATTGTCGGGACTCAAAGCGGAGAAACGATCAACGGCGGAGTTCTTCCCGATAACAGAAACGTGTCAGATGTAATAGTGGGCCTGGGTGGCAATGACACGATTAACGGCGACCCAGGGTTCGGCACCGGTGTGCGCGACATCCTCTGTGGCGGGGATGACAACGATACAATCAATGGTGGAGGCGGAAATGACACTCTGCTGGGTCAGCTCGGCAATGATAGCCTCAACGGAGGAAATCAGACCGACGTGTGTATCGGCGGAGGCCAAGCCGGGGATACTTTCTCCCTGTGTGAGACCATCAACACAGGCAGCTCTGGCTTCTCTGGTGAATGGGTAGATGTCACTCAGAGGTGCAATAACTCAGGACAGAACCCCATGTGCAGGGTTCTGGGGATAATTGAGGTTGAGAACCCCGGGACGGAATCAACTGCAGTGCCTACTCGAGTTGCATTCTACCTCTCTGATGATGAGGTACTGGATGAGAACGACAGATTCCTTAAATACGCCCGAGTATCAGCCCTCGAACCTGGGGAGAGAACGGACGTCAAATTGAAGGCGGAGCTCCGGGGAGAGGAGGATTTATTCGGGATGTTTGTCATTGCGGTGCTCGATTTCTTCAACGCCGTGCCCGAGCGGAATGAGGATAATAATGTCGTTGTGTCTGCTCCAATTCAATGAGCGGGATGGTGTCGATTGCCTCCGAGTTGAACGCGCTGCGGCTCGCAAGGGCACGGATTAGCAGCGGTAAATAAAGAAATCCTAGGTCGTGAACGATGGGATTCCCGGCGTACATGCCGATTGCATTGTTGCCGTATTGCTCGCGGATGGCGAGCAGTCGAGAGGTAACTTCTTTGTAGGCTTCGTCCCAAGATATTTCTTCCCATCCGGTTGCCGTGCGCCGCACAGGTTTCCGCAATCGGTCTGGGTCGTGATACAACTCCTTCAACCCGTACGCTTTCGGGCAAATGTAGCCTCGCGAGAACGGATCTTCCTTGTCTCCACGAACCGAGACGATGGCATTACCTTCGACTTCGATGGCGAGATCGCAGGTAGCCTCGCAAAACGGACAGACGCGGTGAACAGTGCGACGATCGGACATGTCTCTACTCCTTCGTTATTAGTCTGGCATAGAGTATTTTCAAGTTTGTGCCAGTGAACCAGGTGTGGAGAACGGGCTGATTACCGCCTTTTGGCCGAGTAAAGATGTTCTCCGTTAAAGATTCTTCCGCGGAATCAATCGGCTTCATTTTTTCCGCTGATTTGGCAACAAGCGGAACAGAATTCTGATTGGCGCTTCAGAATTTTTCCTTGAAGGGACGGACCTCCAGTTCCTGACTCCAGGCACTTCGATCCTGATGCGCGAGATGCCAATACGTCTCGGCGATCGCGTCGGGCTTCAGCAAATCTTCATCCCCCGATTGAGGCAAGCGCTCACCCCCTCCAGGGATGTCGATGATCCCATCGATGTTGACCCAGGCGACGTGAATACCCTTAGGGCCGAGGTCGCGTGCCAGCGATTGCGCGAGCCCGCGCAGCGCGAATTTGGCCGGACCGAACGCGACGGACTTGGGGCCGGCCTTCACATCCGCCGTCGCGCCGGTGAACAGGATCACGCCGCGCCCGCGCGCGATCATATCCGGCACAACTGCTTTCGCGCTGACAAAGGCGCCGTAAGCGTTGACCCGCCAGTTATCCTCATACTGCTCCGGCGTGATGTCGGTGATCGTACCCCACGTCCCGCTGCCGGCGTTATAGAGCAGCACTTCGGGCGGGCCGAGCCGCTCGTGGATCGACTTGAACGCGGCCTCGACCTGCGCACGATTGCTAATATCAGCCGGGACTTCGAGCACGTGGCCGCCCGTGGCCCTGATTTCTTCGGCAAGTGAGTGCAAGTATCCCGCATTGCGTGCGTTGAGTGCGACCGCGTACCCTTGGGCGAACCGGCGAGCGAGAGAGGCTCCCAGCCCGGGACCAACTCCTACTATGGCTGCAACTGGGACCTGTTTTACTTCTGCCATGATGCTTACCTTCCTCGTTTATATGCTCGATATGCGATACCCCGCACGAGGGAAATGCACAGCAACTTCACCCATCGCCGAGTCTTGGCGCCGAATCGTGATCTCATCCGCCGCTAATCGCACGACCGTTCCGCGACTTTCCTCAATGCCGTAATCATCGGCGGTAATCGCCACTGTATCGCCGAGCGCCAAGCCGTCTACTTTCATAAGTTCCCCACCAGCGACATCCGTCGGTTCAGACTCGCGGGCAATCGCGAGCGCCTCAGCGGTGGTCATTGGTTGTACCTTTCCCGGGCCGAAGCCTTCGATGCGCGCGAACCACGCCGCGAGCGCTGGGCGCAGGGTGACCGCGGCAAACAGCTTGACGCTCTGCTTCATGAACCAGATCGAGCGAAAGCACGCCGCATCCGCGATCGAGAACATGTCACCTAGTAGGAACGGCCGGTCGCGAAGCTGGCCGTCCAAACGATCCAGTGAGATTAGAGCTTGACTCAGCCCGTGCGGCGCCGCCTTGACGAGCGCGTCCTTGCTCAGTGTTGGCGACATCGCCGCGCGATCGATCAGGATGCCGGGGGGCAATACCGGCAGCATCTCAACAATCACCGCCGGTATAATCTGGAAGCCAAACTGATTGTCCGCCCACTCCTCGATCAGGCCGGCCACGCCGGCTTGACCCGGCGGGAAGCAGGTCGGCTCCGGTTGGAGCTGCTCCAAGCGCCGCGCGATACACGCAGAATCACAGTAGATGTCTGCGCCGATCTGCAACGCTGGAACCCGCCGATATCCACCAGTCAACGGTGTCAGATCTGGTTTCGGCATCATGATCGGCTGTTCCACCGCTCGCCACGCCATTCCTTTGTACGCGAGAATGCGGCGAATCTTCTCCGCGAAATGGGACAACGGATAGTGATGAAGAATGACTTCGGCCATGGGGAATCTCCTTTTATACAAAAGGGAAACGAGCGTTCAGCTCAAGCCGCACTGGTGCGGCGGGCGAAGAACTCCACGGTGAGGCGCCACGTCGCTCCCTCATCGACAGACACCTCACCCCGCCAGCGAAAGGACTGTGACGTGATCTCCGAGAAACTCCAGCGGATCAGATTCCCGTCGGAATCTTTGCCGAGCTGCACGATATCAGTGCCCTGCCTGCGGCCGATCATCGTGAGATAGGTCTGCGAGACCGGATCGGTCCATTGGATGTGCCAGGCGTCGATTCGTGGGTCGTAGACGCGCAACGTCGTGCCGTAGTAGTTCCCGTTGGCAGTGGCGTCTCCCTGGCGCGCCGCCCCACGCGGGGGCACGATCCAGACATCTTGGATGGCCCGCCCTTCGAGTGCCCACCCGAAATGCCATTCGCCCGGGCGCCGCCGCTGCGAGCCGTCTTCGCGGAACGCGGTGACGTCAATGTCCCAGGAGCCCACCAGCCACCCGTAGAGGTCCATGTTGCCGGTACGATCGGCTGCCGGGCCGTCGGCGTGCAGAGCCCCGGCGAAAGAAGATATGCGTGCGCTCACGTCTCACCTCCTTAGGCATTCTGGTTGCAATAGGCTTCGAGCCGATAGCCGTCGGGATCGACCACGAAGGCGGCGTAGTAGTCGGGGCCATAATCCTTACGCACCCCGGGCTTGCCGTTGTCATGTCCTCCCGAACGAAGCGCTGCGGCATGGAAGGCCTCCACGCTTTTGCGGGTCGGCGCGGTGAAGCAAACGTGCAACCCTGATTGCTCGTCTGCTGGCACAGGCCGCTCTGTCGCGCTGATCCACAGCGCGACGGCCTCGCGCCCGTAGCCGAGCGAGCCTGCTCCCTCACTCAGGCACGTGTACCCGAGTGGCTTCAGTGCCGCGTCGTAGAACCGTTTCGTCTTGGCGATATCGCGCACCCCAAGGGAAATATGATCAATCATTGCACTCTCCTTTCACTCCAATATGGTCATTCATGGATACCTCCTGTGTAATGACTTCTTTGGTCAGCGGTCACTTTAGAGAGAACACACGAGCCGATCTTGGAAAATCTTGCGATTTCCTTTCGCTGCCTGACGGAAACTTCGCGGTGAGACGCCGGCGGCACGATGGAAAGTGCGCACGAAGTTTGAAAGGTCGCCGAACCCGACTTCGTACGCAACGTCTGTGATCGACCTCGTGTCGTCGGCCAGCAGCCGCGCCGCGTGGCGCAGCCGGGAGCGAACCACGTATTGGTGCGGGGTCACGCCGAGAACTTCGGCGAAGAGGCGCAGGAAGTGAAATGAGCTGAGTCCGACCTCGCTCGCGGCGTTTTCGAGAGCGACTGGCTCGTGTGAGTTCGCGTCCAGCCACAGCGCCGCCTCCACCGCGCGGCGATGGTCGCGCGTCCGAGCTTCTGACGGTTTCCGCTGCCGCCCGGAGACGACTTCGATGAAGCGGGTAGTAAGTAATACTCCCGCCTCGTCGAGGCCGACGTCGCTCCTGCCCTCGGCGGCTGCCTGCGCAAGTTCACCGAGCACCATCAGCTCGGGCAGCGGCGGTACGCAGCCGGTCCGCCAGAGACCGCTTCGATCCCCGAGCGTGTCGACCAGCACCGGTGCGAGGTGAAAGGACAGACATTCGTCGCCGTAGACGTGGTCGTGGGTGCACATGTACTCGTCGCCGGGATGGCCGACCATGATCGACCCGGCCACCAGCTCGAACATTTCACCCCGAATGCGATACCCAAAGCTGCCTTTGCGTACATACGAAAGCGAGAAACTGTCGTGCAACTCAACGAACGGCACATCGGCCGGTCCAGCGTTGCACCGGTAGTCAATCACCGAGAGCGATTCACACTGCAATATCGTCGTGGCTGTCATTGCCCACCTCCGTCATTTTCAAACAAAGACCCCAGAGATGAATATTTGTGAAAAATGGCGAGACGCAAGGCAAAGGGTTTCTCGCCTCTAAATCCGACCACAGGACATTCGTACACTTCGTCACTTGTTGTACCTACCTCTGTCCGACGATTCATCGTCGAACTCACGGTACGAAGCCTGTCCTGAGTCCTGAGCCTATCGAAGGATCAAAGGGCTTGGTAAACCAGGCTCTGAGGGGCTGTCTGAAAAGGGGATAGACACGTGTCATTGCGAGGAACCGAAGGCGACGAAGCAATCTCTGTTTCGGGCAAAGATTGCTGCGCGGGGTCTATCCTGAGCAGTTCGACTACGCTCACTACAGGCTCCGTTGAAGGGCTCGTAATGACCAAAGAGAAAGCGCCCAGCTTCCGAACAGGGAAATATTTATGAGACCAGTTCTAGAAATCTCCCTCTCTGGCATAGGGCTGGCTCCACAACGCCACCTGGAGACACACTGATTTGCACCATGCCTGGTACATCTGCTCAACCTCCTCCGGGCGGTGCCCCTTGGCAGCGAGGAACGGCTTGATCGTCAGAGAGATAGGAGCAATGGAGGCAATCATGTAGCGCAGAGGGATGTGGGGAGTCGTCTGCGCCTGATCGGTCTGATTCTTCTTGGTCCGATGGTGACGCAGCCCGATTTCATGCTGGTAGTTCAACCAATCCTGATCATAAGGGCGTAAGCACGTATCACGAATCCACTGTCCGAAGCGCTGCCGCACGACGGTAAAATACTCCGGGTCGAGTTGTCCATTCGACCGGCTGTAGTACGTAGCGAGAAAGGGAGTTGCCACCACGGGCGCCAACCAGACATCGAGAATGGCTTCGATCTGATCTCCCAAGACCGCTCCCGCGCGGCGCAATGCTTGTTCATCAGCGTCGCCGAAGCCAACACTCTGCTTGAGCAGGGCAAACTCCTCAAGCGAGACCGGTGAGGGCACGACGGCAGTGGTGCCATAGGTATATCCAGCAAGTTCTTGACGTGACATATGCTCCTCCATACGTCCCACAAAATAATCTGCTGCTCAGTCCTGAGACCGCGAAAGCATGACTAAGCTGGACGTTGCATCAGTGGCTTGACGGTGACGGGAGTACCGAACAGGACGGCGGTTCCGCTTGCCTCGTCGTAGGCTTGGTTATCGGTGAGCGCGTTGATGTTCACACCGGCATGCGCCTTTGCTACGGTCAGCCGAGATTCTTCGACATCATGTCCCCAGCCGTGCGGCAGGCTGACGACTCCGGGCATCAGATCCGTTGTCACCTCAACCGGCGCGACGACGCTGCCCACCCGACTAGTGATCCTTGCGCTGCCGCCATCTGCGAGGCCAATGCGACCGGCGTCACCGGGGGAGATCTGCAAGGTGCAACGATCCCGCCCCTTCATCAATGCCGGCAGATTGTGGGTGAAGGAGTTGTGGCTGCGTAGATCACGCCAGCTGCGACGTAACGCCCGACTAGCGCGGTAAGATTTTTCATACAGTTTTCTCCATTGCAATTTGCTCTGGTGTTCCATCGCGTTGATTCTGATGGGTAAGCACGTTACCTACGGCCCCCTCACCCTCACCCTCTCCCACGAGGGGAGAGGGGATTGGTGGCGGCTCCTTCTTATCCTCTCTCCCCTGGCGGGAGGGAGTTAGAGAGAGGGGGAATGACACTACACTCCTCAAATCTTTTGCAATTTGCTCTAGTGTTGAATCAGGAGCGAGAAGTGGGCGCTGACGATCTTCCACTGCCCGCTTTTTTTGACATACACATAAGTGGAGCGATTGTTCTGGACCTGCGGGGCGCCGCCACCCTTCGGGACGATGGTAATCATATCGTAGGCATTCATCACTCCGGTGGTCTCGTTGAAGGTCCGATACGACGGTTGGTGATACACTACCGAAAACGATTCCGCCCTGGCCATACCGCCTTGCAGATACGCCAGAAAGCTGGCTTTGCTATCGAACCGATACGGCGCGTGGTCAAAGACCTCCAGATCATCGTCCAGTGCATTGAGGAACGGAACCGGGTCTCCCTTGTTAAACGCGGAAACCGCCTGCTCCATGAGTGTTTGAATCTCGTCTCGTGCTGCCATATAAAAATCCTCCTCTCAAAGTGTGAGATCTGATAAACTCGGCATCGCCTCTATCTCGATGCCTGTTGATGATGTCTGCATGCGGTATGCCAGACCGGACTCGCCACCAGAACGCAACGATTTCCATGACGAAGATGCTCGCGGTCACTCCCAGGCCCGCCACCACTGTCGGCAGACGTTGCAGGAGTGCAACGTGAGGTTGCCGTACCGCAACAGCAGAAGCTGGCCCGCTCAGGCCATCGGCTCGTCGCTTAACCAAGAGCACCAGCCTCTGCCAAGATCTTGCTCAGACGCTCCCGATCCGCCGCAGGAAGCGGCCATAGCGGACGCCGAGCACTTCCGGGAACAGTCCTTTGGTGGTTTCTTGCAAGGAAGCAACATGATCCATACTTCACTCCTTCAGAAGAGGTTGACTCGCCGATGGCCCGCTAGTTGATCGTGTTCCAGAACTCCGTGAGCAATACACTGACGAGTCGCGGATGTTCTTCAGGAAAAAACAGCATAGCTCGTGGCACCCGCGTCACCTTCGTGAGGCCACCAAGATTCGCTTGGAGCCAGGCGAGTGAGGGTTTCACGTCGAAGACCGGGTCGGCGTCGCCCCAGATGATTTGCGCGGGAATCTGCGAAGCCTTCAACTTCGGCGCGACCTCCATGAGCTGTGCACGGCCCGTCTTCCAGTCACTGAGTTGCTGCAACTGTTTGATACGGTCGTCCGACGCGACGATCGGTGCGAGATAGAGCTGCACGACCTCGGGCGTAAACATTTCGGCGTCCTCATACACCAGCGCGCCGAGTTGCTGGCGCGCCAGCGCGACATCACTCAGCATCAGTTTCAGGAGTTGCGGCACGGCCCCCGACGCGACCCCTTGATAGAACCCCGTCAGTAGTGCGTTCGGCCACAGGTCATGGACTTCACAGTTCGTGAGCGTGAGACTGCGCACTTTCGCGGGATAAGTTGCGGCGAAGATCTGGCTAATGCCGCCACCAGTGTCGTTGCCAACGAGATCGACGCGGTCGATGTGAGCTGCGTCGAGGAAAGCAGCTATCATCCGCGCTTGCGCCGCGTACGAGACGTCTTGCCCTGCCGCGACTTCGGTGTAGCCCAGGCCCATCTCGTCGAGTGCGATACAGCGCCGCACTGGAGCGAGATCCTCGATCACGCCGCGCCACTCGTAGCCACAGAGCGGCAGGCCGTGGAGGAACAGGGTGGCGGGGCCGGTGCCTTGCTCGATGTAGGCGATACGGCCAAATGACGTTTTCGCGAATTTACGACTGGAGTGGAATTCAGCTGGCTTCATTGCGTGTCTCCTTTTGTCTAAGTGTCAGGAAAAGATCTCCGCCGCCGCACGATGCTATCGCCGTTGCAGCGGCGGTCCCGGCGCCGACCAAAAACGCACGCCGGCTGAGCGGTGCTGCAAGCGGTGTCTTGTTATTCGTGTATCGTCCCACAACTACCTCAGCTGCGTACCCCTATGGAGCCGGAGCCCCATAAACGCCCCTATGTTGCCATCAAGCAGGGCTCAGCGCCCCGTCGATTCCTGTAACTCCTCAAAAGCGACGTACTGCTTCTTGAACCGGGTCGTCATGTTCCAAGTCCCGGCCCAACCCTTGGGAATGACGAACGTGTCTCCTGGGTTAAACTCTTCTCGGTTCCCGCTGCGATTCGTGATGACCAGATGCCCCTCAAGCACGAGACAGTATTCATCGTGCGGATAGCCGTCGGTCTTGAGGACGCCAGGTCCGCTCTCCCACAGAGCGACAGTGAATTTTCGGTCTGCGGATTTGTACTCGAGCGCCTCCGTATACGAGCCGTCAAAGGTGCTGTTGCCTTTGACGACCATGTCACTCGGGTATTTCCCAGGCTCCGTCGGCGTCGCCTTGCGATCGACTCGCGTGATTTCTTTCCCCCCTGTCTCAGCACCAGTCGCGGCGTAACGATCAACTACTGCGGTAAGTTTGCTCATAAAGTTTTCCTCCATGCTTAGCCTCATACTCTTTTAACTCTTTGATGATCCTAGGCCGTTTGCGTTGGCAGCTTCACGAACAGTCTTAGCAAGCTCGCTGAGCGCGGCTCCACGGCCCACCGCAAGACCGAGCACATAGCAAAGCAATGGCGCGTTGGTGCGATTGCCACTGGTATGGGCAGCGACGCCCGCGAGTTCAAGTAACTCTCGTGCCTGATCGGGCGTGACGAACAGCGCTGCCGAATCCTGCCCGCAGACCGCAGCGATCCGCTCGGAGATTTGCTGTAACCAATTCATCTTCGCGGCCCCCTTGTAAATGACCGGCTCACGCCACCTTCTGACAACCGCGTGACTTCAGCACCCGTTCGGTCGAAGCGGGATATTGCGTAAGCGCTGCCGCTGGACGGGTAGGTCGGCGCACCAATTCCCCACCACAGTTTGGACAGATTCCTTGCAGGACAACCTCAGCGCATGGCTGGCAAAACGTGCACTCGAACGAACACATCATTGCCTCGTGCGAATCCGGCGGCAGGTTCTTATCACAGCACTCACAGTTAGGACGAAGTTGCAGCATATACACTCTCCTTTCTTCTTTCTGACTCTTAGACAGCCGTGCGCCAGCTCTGCTCGCACGGCGCCAGCGCTACTAATGCGCGCTCATCCGGGAGCCGGACTCCGGTCGTGCGTAGTGGCACGATCACGACTTGGGTTGCGCCTGCTTGATAGTGCGCGACGATCTGTTCGCGCAGCCGCTGTTCGTCTCCCCAGGCAAATAATGCGTCCACGAGCCGATCACTCCCACCATTGGCGAAGTCGTCGTCATGGTACCCCAGAAGGCGGAGGTTGTTCTGGTAGCCCGAAGAGTTGAGGTAGAAATTCAGCACTCGCCGCGCGGCGGCGCGTGCTATCGTCGCATCGGTCTCCAGCAGCATGAATTGACCCGCACAAATCCAGGGGGTTGGGCCGAGCGTCGCCCGCATCGCCGCGATCCGCTCGGGCGGGGTATTGCCCGTGACCGTGCCGTGCGTTTCCGCCGCGGCAAAACGACCAGCTTCTCGGTATTGGCCAACAAATGCGTTGCCAGCGCAAAAGGGTCGCGCCCGAAGGTCTCGGGAAACCAGAGCGTGCTGTAGCCTAATTGCTCAACCGTGCGCGCCGCTGTCGTTGCCTGAGCAATGTCCAACTGGTCTAGATACTGGAAGACGCCAAGCCGTCCGAGTTCCATGTGACCTCCTTCGCGCTACAGCATTCGTCGCTTCCTACCAAGGTCAGCGGGGCGCACCGGTGGAAACACTGATATCCGCGAAGTGCTTGTCGCTCAAGAATTGGTTTGTGCGAGCGTCGAACGCATTCCAGTCGAGCGAGCCTTCCTCAGCGCGGGCCGCGAAATAAGCTGTCAGCCCTTCGTTTTGGCTCACACTTTGCGCGTAGAGGCGATCAAGCAGCCCCTCGATACGAGAATCCAAAACTAAGTGTTTCATCATATCCTCCATTTCGCGCTGGAGCCCCCACACCCATCGGTGTCATTTGATACTGCCATGCGTCGGAGGTTAACGATGTGCCAACGACGAAGACGACGGGCTTGCCCGCACCCCAATCCTTGGTGAATTGCCACACCAAGAGTTTCCCTTTCTTGTCCTCTGCAAAGCCCGTCGGTCACGTCAGGACGGCGGTAGCGTATCGAGAAATTGATAACCGAGGCGGATGCGGCCGTCAGGCGCGAGCACGAGGAAATCCACGGCCACCGCCGCTGCTGCGCCGCCACCGGCCGGCACCATCTCCCACCTGAACCGCACGGCGTCGTGGTGGCCGTCGGCGTCGTTCAACCGACGGAAGACATAGCCGCTGCGCCCCCACTTTTCATAGGTGCTGGCAGCCCGGGCTTCGAGTTCGTCGTGCCCGCGCGCTTCGATCGTCTTGCTGCGGTGGATCCCGTCTTTCGTCCACATCTCCCGGACGCCTTGGCGCCGGCGCTCGGCGTCAGATTCATTCCAGGTCGCGAGGTAGCGATCGACCAATTCATTCGTATTGTTCATTGCCGCCTCCTTTGTGTTCAAGATACATACCAAGAGTATTTATATACAGACAGTATGAATGTCAAGAGACGTAAGGTCGGCCGGCCGGAAGCGCTGCGGGGACCCTCTTCACCGCTGAGGCATGGCTATCCTCTAGCGGGCGTCACGGTAACTTCGATGCTGTGGACTGCCGTACTGTCTCCCATGTCCGCTTTGCGGCCAGGGTTCAGCACGTTTACATTTGCCCGCGTATTCTCACGGTTCGGCCACCGGCCTTTGTGCGACAACGCGACGCCGCGCGGGAGGTCGGTGGAAAGCGTCACATCCAAACGTAATTGTCCAGTCTCGTTGGACAGGATGACTTCATCCCCTTCGCTTAGACCACGTTCAGCGGCATCCAACGGATGGACGGCGACCGTGGCTGGTCCGATGCGTGTGGCAACTTTTTCGACATTGGCAAAGCTATCGTTGAGGAGCCACGGTGAGGCGGGCGACAAGAGACGGAGACGGCCTGGGCTGGGTTTCGGATCGGCCAAGGGCTGCGGTACACGTGGATGTCCATCCGCTGCGGCGCGCGCTGAGGCAATCTCAATGCGCCCGCTGGGAGTGGGAAATGCATAATCAGCAAACTGCATGACTGGTTCCGGCGAAACAAAGACCGTGCCTTTCTCCGCCAGCGAGGCAAACGTTTCGCCGATGCCCACCCGTTCCAACAGCGTCGCCATGATGGTGGCGTCACTTTCGTACAGTTCCGGTTCGGTGTACCCCATCGCACGTGCCAGGCGGCGAAAGATTTCCATGTTGGATAGAGCTTCGCCAAGAGGTTCGGTCGCTTTCACTTGGGCGGAGAGCGTCAAGTTGAAATACGCCATCACCAGATCATCGAACTCTAAAAAGCTCGCGGCTGGGAGGATAATATCCGCAAAGGCCGTGGTATCCGTGGCAAATAGATCAATGACGACCGTGAAAAGATCTTCGCGTCGTAACGCGGCGTGTAAACGGGCTTGTTGGGGATTCGAGGCGGCTGGATTGATATTCCAACACATTAACGCTTGTGAACGCGTCCGATCTCCAAGACAATCAACTAAATCCATATGACTCACTGATGGTGGGATGTTGGTCGCGAGCTGAGGAGCCACCAGGTATTCAAGATCAAGTTTGCGCTCACCAAAGCCATTGAGATAAAGAAACCCCGCACCGGGTTTGCCAAGGTTGCCTGTCACTACTGGCAAAAGACCGCACGCGCGCATAACATTGCCGCCGTGTGGCTGGCGCTGGAGCGATTGTCCAAGCCACAAGAGCGAAGGACCTTGGCCGTAGAGACGTGCGGCTTCCTCGATCAGCCGTGCGGGCACGCCGGTCGTGGCTTCCCCCCAGGCTGGAGTGCAATCGCGCAGCAACGACTCAAGTTCTTCCCACCCAACAGTGTGTGACGAAATAAAATCACGATCAATGCGCTGCTCGCGCCAGAGTACGTGCAAGAACGCAAAGGCTAACGCCGCGTCACTCCCAGGAAAGGGCTGCAAGTGCAGATCAGCGGCCTGCGCCGTCGGCGTACGCACGGGGTCGATAACGATCACCTTGCCTGGAGCTTCTCGCAACCAGTGTTCATGCGCATGCGGCGCCGAGGCCGAAGGATTCGCCCCCCACACGACGATGCAAGCAGCGTCACGCGCCGTCCGGGGATCAAACCCCACCAACGGCGTGCCGTACAGATAGGTTAACGCCACTTGTCCGGCTTTATTACAGATGGTATCAGGATCGACTTCAGTTGCACCCAGGCGGAAGAAAAAGCGTAGAGGAAACAGATAGGCGAGCGCAGAGATCGTGCCGGTGTAATGGGCGTTCAGAATGGTCTTCGCACCACTGGTCGCCACGATCTGCTTGAACCGCTCGGCAATCGTCGTTAGCGCGGTTTCCCACGACACTGGTTCAAACTTGCCTTCACCTTTGGGACCGATGCGTCGTAGTGGGTGAGTGAGTCGAACACTGGGATCGAGCCACTCGCGATTATACGCAATCGAACACTTGGCGCAGAGTTTGCCACGATTGGTTGGGTGGGCCGGGTCGCCCCGTACCTGTGTAATCTTCTCATCCTGCTTAACCACGACGATTCCACAGGTGTCATAGCAATCGCGAGGGCAGGTGGTGCGGATATGTGTTGTGACGTTTGCCATTGGTTCTCCGTTACCTATATAGCTTGCGCACGGAATGATCCGGCGGCAGCATGCAGAGGTTGTCGCTCTCGACCTTCAGCGCACAGTTGAGACGCGCGCGAAAACTTTCTATCGCGATCGGCGGACACGAGGAGGTCGGTTGCCATGACAATGGCACGCGCCAGCGCCTCCTCGCGCGTCACCTTGTCGTCGCGGCGGCCGAGGACATTGGCAGAGGCGCCGCTCGATGTCGCCAGCGCCTGGAAGCCGAGCCCGGCGAGGATGCGCGCGGAGCCCGCGTCCCACGGGTTTGGGATCACGAATACGCCCGGTCCCTGATGCAACGCTGTGAAGCGGGTGGCCTTGTCGCTCTGGGTTGCGGTCATGCCATTCTCCTTGTTTTGTTACTGATCGATTAAGTGAAGCGGCTGGTGCTCTGGCTGTCAGGTGCAATATAAGATAGAGAATGGTCTTACAAGAGAGCCAATTTATAAAATTTATCTAGAGCCACTTTGAAGGCGACATGCTGAAGCTCGATAAACAAGGGCCACTCTACGCACAACTCTATCGCAGGCTACGCTCACAGATCTTGGAAGGAAAGTTATCTCCAGGTGCGCGGGTATCAGCAACGCGGGCATTGGCAACGGAACTCGGGCTGTCGCGCAACGTCGTCATGCTAGCCTATGAACAACTGTTGGCTGAAGGCTATCTGGTCGCGCGCACAGGAGCGGGCACCTTCGTCGCCGCCGATCTGCCACAGCAGTTCACCACACCGAGTACTACGACAGGAGTGACGAGAGCGGCACGACAGATGCCCGTGCAGCTCTCGACCTATGTCCGCCGCATCGAGCACGACGCGATGGTGAGCGGATTTACCTGGGCTCCCCGGCACACTCTGTTGCCCTATGATTTTCGCTACGCTCGCTCGTCGGTGGTTGATTTCCCCCACGAGACCTGGTGTCGCGTGCTGGCCCGTTGCGCCCGGCGGGCGTCGATACGAGATCTCGATTATGGCCCGCCCGAAGGCCTACGCTCGTTGCGCGAAACCATAGCCGACTACCTTGCGCGCGCTCGCGCCGTCAGGTGTACGCCCGAACAGGTCGTCATTCTGAATGGTGCCCAGCAGGCGTTCGATCTGACAGCACGCGTTCTGATTGATCCAGGCGATCGCGTGCTGCTCGAAGAACCGCAGTATCGCGCGGCACGAGTCGTGATGCAGGCGGCGGGCGCAACCATTCGCACCATTCCTGTTGATGAACAAGGTCTGTGCACAGGGCAACTCACGGCAAAGGGGAGAGGCAGCAGGCTTATTATCGTGACGCCCTCCCATCAATTTCCCACTGGCGCGGTGATGCCGCTCGCGCGGCGTCTGGAACTGTTGGCGTGGAGCGAGCGGGAGTCGGCCTTCATCTTCGAGGACGATTATGACAGTGAATACCGCTACTCCGGCCGGCCGATTGAGGCGTTGCAGGCGCTCGACAGCCACGGCAGCGTCCTCTACGCCGGAACCTTCTCAAAAGTGATGTTCCCTGGCCTCCGCCTGGGATACCTGGTGGTCCCGGAGCATCTCGTGAAACCTGTTCGCACAATCAAGGCACTGGTGGATACGGGAAGTCCCAGCCTACCGCAGCATGCACTGGATGATTTCATCCGAGCGGGACTCTTCGAACGGCATCTGCATCGTCTGCGGATGCGCAACGCGGCGCGACGGGCTGCGCTCCTGCAAGCGATTGACCATCACCTGGGTCGTCAAGCCGAAGTGTCCGGGGTTGACGCCGGCCTGCATGTGCTACTGTGGTTACCACAGGTACCGCAACATAACGTCGTGGAACTACGCCAACGCGCGGAGCAACTCGGGGTGGGGGTGTATTCCGTCGCGCCCTTTTACTCAACGCCACCGCCGCACGCGGGTTTACTCCTGGGCTATGCGTCGCTCTCTGAGAAGGAAATCATTGAGGGGATTCGCCGACTCGCGTCGGTGCTGAAAGCCACTCGCGGCCTGAAAACAAAGTGAAGAGCGTCACCGCCACCAATGTCGCCTATTCCCAACGAACGCGGTCGGTGGTGACCTCCTTCTGCTACCCATTCAACGCAGAGCTACCCGGTACGGCGCTGTTTGCCGCGTCCGGGTTGAGCGCGAAGTGAGGACACTCATACCTCTCGGTTGTCGAACAAAAACATCTGCACATCCGCTTCATCTGGTGCAAAAAGGCGCAGGTCTGCTGCACAAGCTTTCCCTTGCGCACTGGCAAAGGCTTCTTGGATTGCAGGCAAGCTATCAAAGTGTAACGTGACGATTAAATGGGATTCCCGGGCGCTAAAGAGCGACTCTATGGAACCTTTGCTGACTTCGTGCTTTCTCAAGCCAGGGAGCTTTTTCGCCAGCGGAACATGCACGTCAAAGTAATGCTTGTCGAAAGCAGTCACGTCCCTTGGGGTGCGGTAAATTACCACCATGTACGCCATTTCATTGCTCCTTAAACCTATTGTGTATCCCTAGAGCGGTAACTGACGCCGAGACAGCAGGAGGTAAATGAATAGCTTCTCAGGGTAACGCCCCAGCGCGGGGCTTAACACTCAAGCTAAGCCACCGTGCCTGCCGGAGGCAAGCCCGTCGGCTGGAGCGCCCTGTTGGGTCTATAGTTCCCCTGACCGAGCTCTTTTGACTGGCTACGCTCGTTGCTGAAGACTTGCGAAAGCCTGTGCAATTCGTGGCGGCGCAGTGGGACGCGCATACATACGCTCCAAATATGCGCGCAGTTGTGGACAATCGCCGAGCAGATGTTGCTCATTGGCCCAATCCATCAGATACGCCGTCACACAATCCGCGACGGTGATGTCATCGCCGACAATGAACTGCCGTCCTTCCAGATGGCGATCAAGTACAGCGGCCATGGCAACGAACTCCTGACTGGCGAGAGCAACGTCGGCGGGCAGGCGCTTGTCTTCGGGATACAGCGTCGTGTGCCGGGTGATCCGCCATAAAGGTTGCTCAAGTTCAGTCATCGCGAACATCACCCAGCGATACACCTGCGCTCGCTCTTTGAGATCGGCGGGCAGCAATCCCTTGGCGCGATACTTCTCCGCCAAATACAGGACGATTGCAGCGGACTCGGTGAGCACGATATCGCCATCAACCAGCATCGGGACTTTGCCGGCAGGATTGAGGCGCAGAAAGTCGGGGTGCCGGTGCTCGCCGGCCACGAGGTTGACGGGCACGAACTCGAATTCCACACCAAGCTCCCGCAGAGCCCAGAGTGCACGAAGTGAACGCGTGGGGCCAAATCCATATAGTTTCATCACACCCCTCCTATGGTTTAGAGTGAGGCTTCCGAATCGATGCTAACGACGCCCGTGTTGCATCGCTTGGAGAGCAGATGTGCTCCCTTCTCTTATTACGGATGCCGAGCTTCGAAGGATACGCGAGGACCGACTTCTCTCACCGCCAAGCTTGGCGACGCCTGACGTGCTCATGCCCCGACTGTGACAGAGGCCGCTGCCTCCAGAATCCACGGGCACTTTATGTAGTCCGTAATGCGAACAATGCGGTTGCCGACCACGCCAAGGCGGATCAATGAGTAGGGCGTCACCCCTTCGGCGTCGTCACGCAAAATGATGATGGCGGTTTCACCATCCACCTCGCCTAGTGCCATGCGCCAGGGGATCACGGGGCGCTCGTACTCGATGAAATACGGAGAGTCGGCAAGGCGTCCAGCGAAGCAGTCGGCGACGCGCAAGCGGGCATCGGCGCTGGTGAGTTCGCGCACGCCCTCCCAATCGCGCCGATTGAACCGATCGACGTAAAGGCGGAGCAATTCCTGCACTTCTTGACTTGCCGCCGGCTTGGCTCGGGGCTCATTGGGCAGCGTCGCCAATTTGCCTCGTCCACGACTGAGAGCGGCCTTCACGCCGCCGACCGTGGAATCGACCAGTTGGGCGATCTCTTCGAGCGAATAGTCGAATACGTCCTTCAGCAGTATACAGGCCCTCTCTTTTGGCGGAAGGTTGATCACCAGACGTTCGACGGCGTGATCGAGGGCCAGGGTCGATGAGTCAACGGGCTGAACCGCATCGGGTTCGACGGCCACCGCTTCAGCCTTTTCCCGAACCTCGCGCCGGCGTAGGAAATCGATGCAGCGATTGTGGGCGATCCGGAACAACCAAGGGCTGAGCGCCCGGCTGTCATCGAACGTGTCCAGCTTGCGATAAGCTTCGAACAACGCCTCTTGCATCACGTCTTCGCCGTCCAGCACCGAGCCGGTCATGCGTGTGCAGTAGCGGTGCAGCCGCCGACGGAGGTACGTGATGGTCGCCAGAAATGCAGTATACCGTGCCTCGAGAAGGCCGATCGCGTCGTTTTTGGGTTGGGTCTCCATATTTCATGTACGCAGCCGAAGGCCGTTAGGATACGTCTGAGTCGTTCGCTCTCTCTTGTGGCGGTGATTTCGTTAGGCCGTATTCATCATTCGCTCTCCTTTCGGCATGACGTTCCTTCCTCAGTCGCCAAAGAATCGATAAGACCCTACCTCGTGCAACTCTGCCGCAATTGGCGGTTCCTCGCACCGATCCTTTATCTCAGCAGTAAAGGCTTTGAACGCTGATAATGCACTCAAAGGGTTGCTGCCGTCGGCGGCTTCATGCGACGCGATATGAACGAAACTCACTCCATCGTCCAGCTTGAACGACGCGTAACAGAGTCCGGACGGTTTATCGTGTGTGAGTTGTTCAAACACTTTGGTGATGTAGCGCTCGTTCTCGGCCGCGCGCTCGGCTTTGACTTTGTATCGCACCATGACCCGTTTCATGATTCATCTCCTTATGATCGTTGACGATTATTCTTTGTTTCTCACTCAGCTTGAAAACTCGAATGTCGCCTCACGGGCAATGTACGGCACGTAGCGGTAGTCGTGAATCGCTGTCACTTGGCCATCGACTAGCCTCAGCTGCACGAAATAGGCTGGGCGCGCGTCACGCGGCTCGCGGAGGACCGCGAGGACCTCGCGGCCGTCGAGCCATCCCGGGACCAGGTGCCAGTCGCTCATGTTGTCGTAGTTGGTGAAGTAGCTACTGACTTGGCGGCGGCCCGCGCTCTTCAAGCGCGACACGACGTCGAGCTTTACGTCATCGACGAGCATCGCGCGCACGCCATCCCAGTCGCGGGCATTGAACAGGGCGGCGTAACGCGCCAGCACTGGTGAGACCGCGTGCGCTAGCGCCACAGGACCCGACGCTTCGGACAGGTCGCGCAGCCGCACGCGCCCACGATGCAGCGCCGCCTTGATCGCGGGCACGCTCAGCTCAAGCATGGCTGCGATTTCGTCGAGTGAGCAGTCGAGCACGTCTTTGAGGATCACGCAGCTACGCTGTGCCGGGGCAAGCTCCAGGAACCGCGAGATGGCAGTGCGGACCGCCTCGTCCCGCGCGAGAACGTTATCGGGATCGAGCGTATCATCGGCCGCAATGTCCAGGGCAGCGTCGAGCGGCTCGCCCATCCGCCGGTCATAGCGACGGA
>Ga0187894_10000411_pt1 | contig 57859 bp, 43 predicted proteins | sample GBC1701081metaG_FD_136650 | JGI IMG/M metagenome (GOLD analysis project Ga0187894, IMG submission 136650) | White microbial mat communities from a lava cave in the Kipuka Kanohina Cave System on the Island of Hawaii, USA - GBC170108-1 metaG ...
CAGCGCGATTCCCGCCGACATTCGATATGAGCCGGCGACCGTCTACCGCACGGTGCAGGAGATCGACCTGGCGCTCGACGTCTATTCGCCGCGCGCGGTCCCCGAGCGTCCGCGGGCGGCGGTGATCTACATCCACGGCGGCGGCTGGCAGTTCGGCGACAAGGGGCGCGAGCGGGCGGGATTCATTGAGATGGTGCAGCGCGGCCTGGTGGTCTTCTCGATCGACTACCGGCTGACGGGCACGGCGATCTTCCCCGCGTGCATACAGGATTGCCGCGCGGCGATGGCATGGGTCACGGCGAACCACGAGCGATATGGCATCGACGCCGATCGAATCGCGCTGATGGGGGCGTCGGCCGGGGCGCATCTCGCCGCGCTGGTGGCGGTGTCGGGTGACGTGTTCGATGCGAAAGAGGATCGCGTTGGCCCTGTACCGGTGGTCCGCGCGGTCGTGGCGCTCTACGGCGTCTATGACCTGCGCGACGCAGGAAAGTCGATCGGCGGAACATTGGTGCGACAACTCATCGGCGGTTCGGAGCAGGAACGGTCCGAGGGTTACGTCGCGGCCAGTCCGATTACCTACGTGCAGAAGGCGGCTCATCCGGACAAATGGCCGGCCTTTCTCCTCATTCACGGCGACACGGATCGGATCGTCAGCGTCGAACAGTCGCGGCGAATGGATGCGGCGCTGCGCAGAGCGGGCATCTCGTCGGAGTTCATCGAAGTCCATGGCGGCGTACACGGCCTGATGATCGGGCGGATGACTCCCGCGCCGGCGGAGTATCGCCGGCGAATCCATGAATTCATTGAGCGTAATACCGTGCCGCGGTCGTGATCGCGTCAGTGCGATGTGGGTTTCGCGTCGCGAGAGGACCATTCATTACTGCTGCGCGAGTGATTTTCTGAGTCGCGCAAGTGCATTCAGGAACTGTACCGGGCGTTTTTCAGAGCTGCGCGCGTCAGCAAGCGGTCAACGCCCCCATCATCGATGCGAACCGCCGCGGGTGCAGGTGTCAGCCGATGCGCCTTCACGGTTCGTATCAGATGGAAACCGCTCCCTCATGGTTGCGGCTCGGAAATACAAGCAGTCGTTTTCGTGGTCGCACCTCGGAAATACAATCGGCTCGGAAAAAAGTCACTGCCGATATACTTCCACGATCATTGCGGACAGGAGCCCGTATCGGATGCGCGGTTCGGGATGATCGCGGCCGGGTGGGAGTGCAGCGGCGCGGGCAGGTCGGCGAGCGAGCAGGGACGCATGGAATCGCAACTGACGGTAGCAGTGGTCGGGGCGGGGAACTGGGGCCGAAATCTCATTCGCAATTTCGCCGCCGACCGGCGCGCTCGACTCAAGTACATCTGCGATCGGCATCGTCCCGCGCTGGAGTCGCAGTTGGCACTCTACCCCGGCGTGCGAGGAGTCGCCGACTTGGACGCGGTGCTGGCCGATCCCGAGGTACAGGCCGTCATCATCGCCACCGACGCGCCGACGCACGTTCCGCTGGCGACACAGACGCTCAACGCCGGGAGGCACGTTTTCGTCGAAAAGCCGCTGGCGCTCAGTTCCGCGGATGCCGAGTCGCTTGTCCGGCTCGCGGCGAAGGTCGGTCGCAAGCTGATGGTGGGGCACCTGCTGGCGCACCATCCCGCCGTGCGCACCGTTGAAGAGATGCTGCGAGGCGGTCTGCTGGGTGATCTCTACTACATGTACAGTCAGCGCATCAACCTCGGCGTGGTGCGCAGCAACGAAAACGCCTGGTGGTCGCTGGCGCCGCACGACATCTCGGTCGTCTGCCGGCTGCTGAACGCAACTCCCACCGAGGTCAGCGCGCAGGGGCAGTGCTACCTTCAGAAAGAGATCGAGGACGTGGTGTTCGCCACGTTGCGTTTCGCCGACGGGCGGCTGGCGCATCTGCACGTGAGCTGGCTCGATCCGCACAAGATTCGCCGCATGACCTTCGTCGGCACGAAAAAGATGATCACCTTTGACGACATGTCGGCGACGGAAAAGCTCTGGATCTACGACAAGGCGGCGGAGGTCAGTCAGGACCTGCGCAATTTCGCGGACGTGGTCAGCCTGCGGGTGGGCGACATCGTGATTCCCAAGACGCCGGGCGGCGAGCCGCTCTCGATCGAGGTGCGGCACTTCATCGAGGCGTGTCTGGATGGCAAGCCGGTGCGGACGGATGGAGAGGATGGCCTGCGTGTGGTGCGGGTTCTTGAAGCGGGGCAGCGGTCGCTCAAGCAGGGCGGCGCTCCGGTGAAGGTGGAATAGGGGACCACGCGAGCAGTGCTGGAGCGAGTTGGATGCAGACGCCCTCGAAATCTTATTTTGTCCATGAATCGGCCTTTGTCGATGAGCCGGCGCAGATCGGCGCGGGGACGAAGATCTGGCACTTCTGCCATGTGCTGCCCGGCGCGGTGATCGGCGAGCGCTGCGTGCTGGGGCAGAACGTCAACGTCGGCGGCACGGCCCGCATCGGCAACAACGTCAAGATTCAGAACAACGTCAGCGTCTATGACGCGGTCGAGATCGAGGATGACGTCTTCTGCGGGCCGAGCATGGTCTTCACCAACGTGGTGAATCCGCGCAGCTTCGTCTCGCGGAAGGATGAGTATCGCTCCACGCGGGTGCGGCGCGGCGCGACCATCGGCGCCAACGCCACGATCGTCTGCGGCGTGACGCTGGGGCGATACTGCTTCATCGGCGCCGGCGCGGTGGTGACGAAGGACGTGCCGGACTTCGCGCTGGTCGTCGGCAATCCGGGGCGGCGCATCGGCTGGATGTGTCGCTGCGGCGTGCGACTCCCGGCCGATGCGGAGCGATGCGCGGCCTGCGGCAGCGCCTACCGGCTGGAGCGGGACCTTCTGCGCGAGGCGTAGCGATGCGGGGGCCTGCGTCACCCGGATCCGGCAGTTGCCCTTCACGGAGGGCGTCGCGCACTCGAGCAGGTTGAGCACGAGCTGGCAGAGTCCAGGACTGGGGACGTTGAGGCGGAATGAATACGATTCTCGTCACAGGTGGGGCCGGCTTCATCGGATCGCACGTATGCGAAGCGCTGCTGGCGCGCGGCGAGCGCGTCGTCGCGCTGGACAGTTTCGACAGCTTCTACGATCCGGCGATCAAGCGGCGCAATCTTGAGGCGTGCCGGGCTCATCGGAATTTCCAACTGGTCGAAGGCGATATCCGCGACGCGGCTGCCGTTGACAGGCTCTTCGCCGCCCATCGGCCGGAGACGATCATCCATCTGGCCGCGCGGGCGGGGGTGCGCCCCTCGATTGAACAGCCGCTGCTCTATCAGGAAGTAAACGTCCATGGTACGGCGATCCTGCTGGAGGCCGCGCGGCGACAGGCGGCGCGGCGGTTCGTTTTCGCCAGCAGCAGCAGCGTCTACGGAAACAACACCAAGGTTCCCTTCAGCGAATCGGACAACGTCGATCATCCCATCTCGCCCTACGCCGCCACCAAGAAGGCGGGTGAGCTGCTCTGCCACACCTATCACCACTTGTATGGACTGGACATCACCTGCCTGCGGTTCTTCACGGCCTATGGCCCGCGGCAGCGGCCGGACCTGGCGATCCACAAGTTCGCGCGACTGATTGAAGCCGGCCGGTCGATTCCCTTCTTCGGCGACGGCTCGACGCGTCGCGACTACACCTACATTGCCGACATCGTCGATGGGGTGCTGCGCGCGGCCGACCGCTGCAAGGGTTACCACATCTACAACCTCGGCGAATCGGAGCCCGTGTCGCTTCGCGAGCTGGTCGCGGCGCTGGAGCGCGCGCTGGGACGCCAGGCGGTCCTGGAACGACTGCCGCCGCAGCCGGGAGACGTATCGCAGACCTACGCGGACATCGCGCGGGCCCGAGCCGAGCTGGGCTACAAACCCTCGACTCGGCTGGAGGTCGGGCTGGCCCGGTTCGTGGCCTGGTTGCGCGAGGTGGAGCCGTGCGGCCCGTCGTGACGCGGCGCCGCGCAAGTATGATCCGAGTCGCACCTTCGAGGGCGATACGATGCAGCGAATTCGGTCCATTCACCATGCACGGCTTCACGGGAAGCGCGGGACATTCCGCATCGAGATCGGCGACGAGGGACGGATCGAATCGATCCGCCCCGGCACGTCGCGCAGCGGCGGAACGGCCCGCGGCCTGGACGCGCGCGGCGGACTGGTGCTGCCGAGCTTCGTCGACCCGCACCTGCATCTCGACCTGGCCTACACGCTGGATGAAGTACCCGCGAACCGCAGCGGCACGCTGCTGGAAGCAATTGCAAGCTGGTCGGAACATAAGAAGACGATCACGGCAAAGCAGGTGACGGAGCGAGCCTGCCGGGCGATCGACGACGAAATCGGCTTCGGCACCGGCTACATCCGCACCCATGTCGATGTTGCCGTGAACAGCGGGCTGCGGTTGTGCGAGGGGGTGCTCGCCGCGCGAGAAAAGCGGCGCGGGCGGATCGACATACAGGTCGCGGCCTTTCCGCAGGATGGCATTCTGCGCGACCCCGGCGCGCTGGAACAGATGCGCGAGGCGATGCGGTTGGGCTGCGACGTGGTCGGCGGGATCGCCCACAACGAGCGGACGCCGCAGGATTCGCGCCGGCACATCGAGCTGCTCTTCGACGTAGCCGAGGAGTTCGACGCGCCGATCGACTGTCACATCGATGAAACGGACGATCCACAATCGATGTGCACCGAGCAGCTCGCCGCGCTGACGATTGAGCGCGGCTGGCAGGGGCGCGTCACGGCAAGCCACGCCTGTGCTCTGTCGTGTTACGACGATGCCCACGCGCGCAAGGTGATCAACCTCATCCTCGAAGCGCGCATGACGGTCGTGACCAATCCCGGCGTCAATCTCCACCTGCAGGGACGTTATGACGGATATCCCAAGCGGCGCGGCCTGACGCGCGTGAAGCAACTGCTGATCGAGGGTGTGCCGGTCGGCGCGGGGCAGGACTGCATTCGCGATCCCTTTTATCCGCTCGGGACGGGGCAGATGCTGGAACAGGCGCATCTGCTCGTGCACGCGGATCATCTCTCGATGCCGCGGGAAATGGATTGGGCCCTCGCCGCGGTCACGACGAATGCGGCGCGCGTCATGGGATTGTCCGGCTATGGCGTTCGCGCCGGCGCCTTCGCGGACCTCGTGATCCTTCCGGTAGAGGACGTCCACGAAGCGATCCGCCGGCGGCCGAGGCCGAAACAGGTGCTCAAGCGCGGCGCGACGGTTTGATTCCCATAAGCATCGGTCCTCGTTTTCGTCGCGCCGGCGAGGGTTTCCGGTGCTCAGGCGCTGATAAAAAAGTCCCCGCCCGTCGACCGCGGGATTCCCTCCTCCGTCAAGCTGAATTTTGCTAATTCGACCTCCGTATCTACCGATACCCCAGCGGCGATCGACGGTCCTACAGCCGGACCCTCGACCCGTTGCGCTGCCCGCATCCGTCCCCTGAATCGTACATTTCAGGAGACCGGTAGCGGCGGGATGTATCGATCGCCGCGTGGAGGTCGAAACGTGAAGCGTCGTGGATTTACTCTCGTCGAACTGATGATCGTGGTCGTGATTCTTGGAATTCTCGCGGCGATCGTGGTGCCGCAGTTCTCGGAAGCCAGCAGCGATGCCCAGCTCAATGCGCTGTCGTCGAACCTGCGCGTCGTTCGCGGGCAGATCGAGCTGTACAAACTTCAGCACAATTCGACCTATCCGACGAACCTGACCAATCAGATGACGGCCAAGACCAACGCCGACGGCACCACAACGGGTTCGCCGACGCTGGGGCCCTATCTGCAGCGGGTTCCGAACAATCCGTTCACGAACAACAACACGATCGGCACGGGCGCCGTCGGCAGCAGCGACTGGTACTACGAATCGACCGGTGGCACGTTCAAGGCCAATGACAGCACCGGTCACAACGCGCTCTAACGGTTGGGCGCCGGTCGCCGCACCGCAGGCGTGTGGATGGAACAATGAACAGCGGAATGCACACCGCATCGCGGAGCGTTCCACGACGACATCGACAAGGCCCGGCGGGCTTCACGCTCGCCGAGGCCTTGATCGCTTCCGTCGTGATGGCCATCGTCGCGGCATACGCGCTCATGCCGGTCCTCGCGGCCGAGCAGAACCGCCTCGCCGCCGACCGGCTCAAGACCGCCGTCCAGGCCGGACAGGCCATGATGGACGAGGTCCTGGCGCGGCCGGTGCAGGCCACCGGCCTGGCCGACAACGGACTGGGCCCGGCGCCGGGCGAGACTTCCCGCAAGAGTTTTCAGACGGTCGATGCGTTTGCAGGCTACAGCGAAACGGCCGGGCAGGTTCTGGGATTCGACCAGACCGCCGCGCCGCAGAAGGAGCTGAGCGGCCTGTCGCGCTCCGTCTCGGTGCAATACGTGACCTATCCGGGTCAGTGGGGGACAGACTCGACCGGGCTGCTGCTGGTGAAGGTGACCGTGCTGGACGGGTCGTCGCCGGTCGTGCAGCTCAGCCGGGTGGTCGCACGGGAGCAGTAGGTCGGGGGAGGAGATTCGAACATGTCTCGCAGTCGCACGCGCAGGGCGGGCTTCACGCTGGCCGAGACGCTGCTGGCCTCCATTTGCGTAGCATCCGTGCTGGGCGCCGGAACCGCAATGGTGATGGCAGTCAGCTACAGCACGGCCAAGGCGCAGTCGGATGCGACGGTATCGGTGCAGGGCAATGGCGTGATCGGGCGCGTGACGCGGCAGATCCGCAGCGCACGTCTGGTCGGGTTCCACGATTCCGACGAAATCGTTCTCTGGTCGACGGACACCAACACGAATGATCTGATGGAGTTGAGCGAGACGGGCGTCCTTTGGACAGACACCGCCAGCAAGCAGCTCAAGTGGACCGTTCCTTTCGCATCGACCACCGCTCCGGCGGTTCTCGCGGCGAATGACCGGCTGGTGGCCTTCGCGGAGTTTGAGGCCGGCGTTTTTCCGACGACGGTCCGCGCGAGCGCCTATGCCGCCACGATGATCTACAGCAGCGACGTGACCGCCTTCAACGTCACGGCCAATGCCGCGGGCACCGCCGCCGACGTGGTTTCCATCTCGGTCTCGATCCAGAACGGCGATAGCAGCAGCGAGTTCACCTCCCAGGCGACGCCCCGTGCTCCAGCCGACTACCTGGCGACGCCGGGCGGATCGACGGATGACGGGAACGCCGCCAACCGGGAGCGTCGGTTGGAGACGCGATCATGGAACGTGCCCTGACGATCGGGCGAAGGCGCGCAGCGCATCGACGAAGCGCGCCGGGCTATGCGCTGGTCCTCGTCCTGATGTTCGCAGCGCTGGTCACCATCGCGGGGACCGGCTTTCTCGCGTTTCACTCGCTCGAGGCTCCGCAGGCCTACAACATGCGAGGGGCGGTCCGGGCGGACTATCTCGCCGGTTCCGCCGTCTCGATCGCTTCTCATTATCTCGCGATTCCTCCTTCGACCGTTACTGCGGGGAACTACTGGACCGGCGCGTCAGGCCTCTCCATCGACGGCACGACCGATACTGTCGACATTACCGTGACGCGCGATCTGGTGCGTCCGACGATCTACACGGTCTCCTCGACCGGCATCGTCCGCGATCCCGACGGGACCGTGCGGGCGCGAAAGTCAGTCACCGCCGACATCAACACGCCGCCGCCGAAGAGCTGGACGCTGTCGCGCGTCTTCAACAGCGCGGGTGCGACCACCATCACCAACCACACGACGCTCAAAGGCAGCCTGCACGCCAACGGCAACGTCACCGGGCAGGTCGGATCAAGCTGCCAGGGGGTGATCACGGCGACGGGATCGATCTCCTGGGCGGGCGGCGGACCGCCTTCGTCGATGCAGCCGAACAGTACGGCGCTGGCGCTGCCGACGGTAAATACCTCCGCCTGGTCGCGATACGTCGTTCACGGCGTGGTGTATCAACCCAGGACGATTTCCTCCTCGTCGCTCGGCACGCTGTCCGTCGTGACGGAGGGCGGCACGCTCTCGTCTCTTTTTGTGCTGCTGGCGAATGGCAAGATCGCGGTGGTGGATCTGCTGGGGTCGCTGCTCGGCGGGCTGCTCGGTCTGGGGGCCGATGTTCAGGTGGTCACCTCCAGCTCCGGCCTGACCGGCGCGTCGCTGAGCGCGTCGCATTTCCTGAAATCGACCAACCCCGGCGGCGTGCTCGTTTCAACGGGCGACCTGGACCTGAACTCGCTCGCACTGGTCGGAACGCTGGTCGTTCCGGGACGCCTGCGGGTGCGCTCGCTTCAGACGGTCTCGATCACGTCGATGCCGAATTATCCGGCCCTCGTGGTCACGGGGGATCTCGAGGTCGAGGATTGGTCCAATTTCACGGTTAACGGACCGGTGCTGGTCGGAGGACGCATCCGCGGCCAGCGTCCGACAATCAACGCATCCGGAGCGTGGCTCTCGACGGGGGCGGGCTTTGACAGCGACTTCGTCAGTGGCGGGAGCGCGGCGCTGGTTTATACGACCGACTTTGCTGATTTCTACGACTTTTCCGCGACCGTCGGCCATCCGATGACGCTGTTGCGATGGACCGAGTAGTGCCGCGCCGGTCGCGCGGTATTCCGGCGTGCAGGAGAAACCAACATGGACCTTCCGAAACTCGCGACTCCATCGGATTGCGGCCTGCGACGACTGGTCACGGTCCTGATCTGCATGAACGCGTTGCTGGCGACAGCGGTGTTGACGCGTTCTGATTCGATCCTGCCGCGCGCCGAGGCTCAGATCGTCAACGCGGGACAGCAGCGCAACGCGCAAATCGACGAGCAGCGCCGCACCAACGAGCTGCTGGCGCGGATACTCGACCGGCTGGAGCAGGGGCCGGTCCCGGTGCGAATGGCGGTGACGTCGAAACCCGCCGGAGGATGACGCCGCGGTGAGCAGCCACGGCGAGAGGAGGAGAGAAACCATGCGTAAGGCATTTACATTTGTCGAAGTGATGATCGCCCTGGTAATCGTCGCCATTGTCACGACAGTGGCGCTGGTGCCGACCTCGTCGCTCGACGTGCAGCAGGCGAACGCCGCGGGGCACATGTTCTCCGCGCTGGTCGAGTATGGCCAGAACATGGCGATTACGCGCACGGATCAGGTCTACCAGTTGAAGGTGGACAAGCCGGGCAACCGGTTCTGGCTGGCGACGGCCGCCGCACCGGATACGCCGCTGACGAATCCGATCACCAAGGCGCCCTGCCTGGTGCAGCTCGGCACGTTATCGCCGGACGGCCTGAAGACGGTCACGATCAAGAACTACGACTTCGGCGGGGACGCGGTGGTGAAATTCGATACGAGCGGCGCGCTCGATCAGTCCACGCCCGCCCAGATCGAATTCGGCGTCAAGACCTCCTCGTTCACGGTGGCTCTGTCGCCGATCACGGGCGTGCCCGCGTTCAAGGTTGGAAAGCTCTCCATGCAGGCCGCACAGGCATTCGAATAACGGCGCGACGCGCGGAGCCCCGCCAGGGCAGACAGGGGACATGAAGCTTCGTTCGGCAAACGGCAATCCGATCGCGATCGACCTCGGCTCGGCCAGCGTGAAGCTGCTTCAAGTCGACCCGCACGGTCCGCGCCCGGTCGTCACCGGCGCGCTGTTTCGGACGCTGCCGGCCGGTCTGCCCGCTCCGGAATACGAAGCCCGCGTGGAGACCATCCTGTCCGACGCCCTGCGCGGCGGTGCATTCCGTGGCCGGCGGGTGGTGCTGGCGCTGCAACCGGGACAATTCGAGATCAAGAGCTTTCGCATGCCGCGCATGCCGCGCGAGGAGATGGACGCCGCGCTGCAACTGGAGGCCGAAGACCGTTTCGGCTTCGGCGAGCACGGCCAGTATCGCTACCTCGTCGCCGGTGACGTGCGGCAGGGTAACGAAACCAAGGAAGAATTGATCGCCTTCGGTGTTCGCGAGACGCAGGTCGCCGGACTGCTGCGGCTGCTGGAACGATTGAAGCTGGAAGCGTCGTCGCTGGATCTCTCTCCCTGTGCGATGGCGCGGAGCTTCGCGCGGTTCCTGCGGCGCGAGGAGGATGCGGCGGCGATCAACGTATTCATCGACGTCGGCGCGCGGTCGACCGACCTCGTGATGACGCGCGGCGCGGACGTAGCCTTCGTGAAGGTGATCGAAGTCGGCGGGCATCAGTTGGACGAATCGGTCGCGCGGCGACTTGAAATATCGGTCGAGGAGGCGCGCCGCGTGCGACTGTCGGTGCTGGCGGCGACGCGCGGATCGCGCGAGCGCGGCGGCTCGTCGGAAAATTCGCTGCCGGACAACATGCGCGAGGCAGTCTACGACGGCATGCGGCCGATCGTCGACCAGATCGTCAAGGAACTGCTGCTCTGCCTGCGATATTTCGCGGTGACGTTCCGCGGGCAGCAGCCGCAGAGCATCACCTTCGTGGGCGGCGAGGCGCATAATCCGCTGCTCTCCGGACTGCTGGGCGAGATCATTGATATTCCCTGCCTCGTGGGCGATCCACTGCGCGGCATGGATCAGGCGGTGGCGCCGGGCACGCTGGGGCCCTGGACCTTTCGGCCGGCGTGGGGCGTGGCGGTCGGGTTGGCGCTGCGGCAGACGCGCTGGGTTCATGCGGCGGGCACTGCAGCGCCGATGCCGGTGAAGGCGGGGACATGACGGACTTCGATTTCATTCCGAGTCACTATCACGAGGCCGCATCGCGGCGGCGCGTGCGCCACACCCAGTCACTCTGGGGCGTGGCGCTGGCGGCGGCCATGGCCGCGTGGCTCTGGTCGCATCGCGTCCAGATGGCTGCGGCACAGGACGAACTGAATCAGGTGCGCGAGCAGTGGGGGCAGTTGGAGATGCAGCGCCGCACCTTCACTGATCTGATGCAGCGCCGGCAGCAGTTGATGAGCGTCGATGCCGTTTTGCGGCGCATCGACGATCGCGCGTCGCTCACCGTCACACTCGCGGAGCTGGGCGCGCTGCTGCCGGATGGAAACGTCTTGACCAAGCTGGTCTATGGCTCTCGACCGGTCACCGTGATGGATGACGCGGGCACGGCCGGGCGGTCGAACGATCCGACGCGGCGCGTCGCGCAGCCGGCTGCACCGGGAACGCCGGGAACCGGGACTGCTCCGATTCCCGTATCGCGAATTGCAACGACGCTGCGACTGGTCGGCGCGGCGCAGAGCAACAATTACTACAGCGCGTTTGCCGCGCGGCTGGGAGGTTCGTCGCTCTTCCGCGACGTGCACACCAGCGCCGTGAAGGAAGCGACCTTTGCCGGGCGCAAGGTTCTTCAGTTCGAGATCGAGTGCGACGTGCTGCCGCAGGAAGGCGGCCCGCGATAGGCCGGAGTGATCGAATGTTGACGCGAAATCAAAATCCGGCGGCCTCGGTGGGCGTGCTCGTCGCGATCACCGGCGCGTTCGCCTGGTTCGCCCTGGTTCCGGCAGAGCATCGGCTGAAGTCCGCGCGGGCGGAATCGGAGACGCTGCGCGGCGAGATCGAGGAGCAGTCACGGCAGATCGCCCTGCTCCGGCAGTTGCACGATGAAGTGTCGCAACTCGAGCGCGCGACGGGCGGTTTCCGGTTGCGCGTGCCGCGCGATCATGACCTCGGCGAGTTTCTCAAGGACCTCGCCGCGATGCTGGAGCAGAACGGCTTCGCGCGCTACACCTTCCAGCCGCAGATGGCCAAGCCGGTCACCGCCGAACGGATGACGCCGGAGCTGGTCCGCGCCGCGCCGGGGCTGCAGGTGCAGCCGGTGGTGGTGCAGATCGCCGGGGAGTTCGAGTCACTCTTCGCCACGCTGCGCGAACTCGAGCGGATGCCGCGGCTGTCGCAGATCGAGTCGCTGGTGCTCGACGCCGATCCGGAGCATCCCGGCCGCGTCAAGGTCGAAATGCTGATCAACACTTACTTTCTTCCCGAGCCGGGAACGAAGGGTGATTAGGAAGGACTTCGCGTGACGTTCTGGGAAGCCATCCTGGCGCAGCTCAAGGCTGACAAGAAGAAGACCGGCGCGCTGACCGTTCTCTTCCTGCTGCTGATCGGCGTCTGCGCGCGGGCATTTCTCAAGTCACCCGCCTCCGCGGGGGACGAATTGACCGCTGCGTCGCCGGTCACCACCAAGCCGACAGCAACACAGGGCGGACCGACGATCGTGGCCGCGCCGCTCGCGACGGCCGCCGATTCGTCACCGCAGTCCACCGGATCGACTCTTTCCATCGCCGGCGCGATGTTGCCGGCGGAATCAGGAAGCGGCGATTCCGGCGCGTCCGGTGAGTCGGCCGTTCCGATCGCGCATTTTTCGCGCGACATGTCCCGCGACCTGTTCCAGACGGACTGGAGCGCGTTTCCGCCCACGGCGGAAACCATTGCCGCCAGCAACAAGGGCGCAAGAACTCACCCGCAGGAAAACGTCCTGGAGGGGTGGCGGAAGACGCTCAGCCTACTCGCCACCAGCGCCGCGGACTCTCGCAGCCGCCAGCAGGCAATGGTAACCCACGTGCAGGAAATGAAGGTGCAGGCCATCCTGCTGGCTCCGAAGGCGAAGGCCTACGTGAATGGACATTGGGTGTCGGTCGGCTCGGTTATCGGCGGTTTTGAAGTTCTCGAAATCACATCGGAAGAAGTCGTCCTCGGCAAGTCAGGTTGCCACGTGCGTTTGACGATGCCATAGGCGGACGCCCGATATCGGGCGTTGCAGCGGGTGGCGTGAAACGCGCCGGAGCGGATCCGCATCCGCCGTCCGCACGTCCGACAAGGGGCGTGCGCGGGGACGATCATGAACCAATCGATCCATGCGCTCGGTCTTGCGGCCGCATTGTGCCTCTGGAGTCCGGCGCTCTGCGTCGAACCGCCGGCTGCCTCCGCGCCGGCGGAACCGGCCGTCGCATTGCGTGTGGGGGTTCCCGCGCCGACCGCGCTGGCCTCGGCGGCCAACCTGAATGCCGTGCGCATGAATCGGGCGCAGCGGATCGAGCTGCACGTCGCAGACCTGCCCATCCTCGAAGTGCTTCGCATGCTCAGCTCCGAGACGAGGCGGAACATCGTCGCCTCCAACGGCGTGAGCGGGTCGGTGACGGCGAACCTCTATGACGTGACGCTGGAGCAGGCGCTGGCCGCGGTGCTGGCGATGAACCGGCTGGCCTACCGCGAAGTGGACGACTTCATCTACGTCCATACGCAGGAGGAGATGGCCGAGATCAAGGCGGCGGAGCGGCACGTCACGTCGCGCGTCTTTCACCTTCGATACATCAACGCGGCTGACGCCAAGGCGCTGCTGGAGCCGCTGCTGAGCGAGAGGGGCCGCATCGCCGTCACGCCGCCGGCCCAGGTGGGGCTTTACACCGGATCCACGACGGGCGGATCGAGCGCCGCGACGACCGGAGCCGGCGCAAGTTCGGCCAACGCGGCCAGCGGCGTTGGCAACTCGCTGGGGGGCGGCGACGCGCTGGTCGTCACCGACGAGATCGACCGGCTGCGGCGCATGGCCGACGTGCTCAAGGAAGTGGACGTTCGCCCGCAGCAGATCCTGATCGAATCGACGATCCTGCGCGCGTCGCTGAATGAGAACAACGCGCTGGGCATCGATTTCACGACGCTGGGCGGCGTGGATTTCGCGCAGGTCGGAAGCACCAGCGCCGCGGCTCAGAACATCAACACCGGCGACCTGCCCACCGAGTCGCTGGACAAGACCACCTTCACCACCCGCACTGGCTTCGTCGGAAACGTGCCGCCGGGCGGGCTGACCTTCGGCATCATCAAGAACAACATCGCGATCTTCATCCGCGCGCTGGAAGAGGTCGCCGACACCAGCGTGATCGCCAATCCGAAAGTGCTGGCGCTGAACAAGCAGCGCGGCGAAGTGATCGTCGGCCGGCGCGACGGCTACACCACGACCACCGTCACCGACACCGCGGCGATTCAGACGGTCGAATTCCTCGAGACGGGCACGCAGCTCATCTTCCGCCCCTTCATTCTCGACCCGGCCACGGTTCGCCTGGAGATCCACCCCAAAGACTCGATCGGCGGCCTGACGCCCGCCAATCTGCCCTTCGAACAGACGACCGAAGTGACGACCAACATCCTCGTGCGCGACGGTCACACGATCGTGATCGGCGGCCTCTTCCGCGAAGTGACCAACGCCAACCGCAGCCAGCTTCCCTTCCTCGGCAACATTCCCATTGCCGGGGCGCTCTTCCGCAGTTCGGATGATTCCACGATCCGCGAGGAAGTGATCATCCTGCTGACGGTGCGCATCATGAAGGGCGAGCCGGAAGAGGAAGAAGGCGAGAAGCTCGCCGACCAGGTGGAACGTTATCGCATCGGAAATCGCCAGGGACTGCTGCCGCTCGGCCGCGAGCGGATTGCCCAGGCGCATTACCGATGGGCGCTCGAACATCTCGCTGCCGGCCGCCTCTCACAGGCCGAATGGGACGCCCGCATGGCGATCCATAACGCTCCGAAATTCGTCCCGGCGATGGAGCTGATCGAGACACTGGAGCGCAAGCGGCAGTGGGACGAGGACGCCTCGGCGGTGCGCAGCCATCTGCGCCGCCTGATCGCGCCGGACGCCGATCCGAATCATCCAATCGAGATGCCGCCCTACGAGCGGCCCGCGCCCCCCTTCAAGATGCCGATTCCGCTGGATGAAGAAGGGGGACACGATCCCGCGGACGACGACGCGCCGCAGCAACTGCCCGCGGCCTCCCAGGGAGTCACCAAATGAATGCCCCCGATCGCGGACATCGCGTTTCACTCCGCCGACCGCGCGCTCGCGCGGCGGCGACGTTCTTTTCAGTGGCCGCGCTGATGCAGGCGTGCGGCTGCGCGGCGTGGGAAAAGGCGACCCGTGAGTGGACCACCACGAAAGAGGAGCGCGGCGCGCACTGGAAGCAGGTGCGCTGCGACGTGAAGCGCAAGCTGGCAGAATCGCAGCTCGAAGCGCGCCATCTCGACGAAGCGTTGCGCGAAATCGAAGCCGCGCTGGTTCTGAATCCGAAAGACGCGGCCTGCCACGTACTGCTCGCGCGCATCCGGTTGGAGCAGGGTCAGCTCGCCGCCGCCCGCGCCGCGGTGGACGAGGCGCTGAAGATCGATCCGGACCGGGCGGAGACGCTCTTTACCGGCGGACTCGTCGCGGAGCGCAACGAAAACTGGGAAGAGGCGATCACCTTCTATGCCAAGGCCGCCGCCGCCGCGCCGAACGAGGCGGACTATCTCGCCGCGCAGGCCGAAACGTTGGTTGCGATGGGGCGGTCGGCCGACGCGCTGGACCTGGTCGAGTCCCGACGGGGCGATTTCGAGAGCAACGCGCGGCTGCACTACCTCGCGGCCGAGTTGTACCAGACGCTCGGAATGAAGGAAAAGTCCATCGACTGCCTGAAGAAGGCGACCCGCGCCGCGGGCGACGACGACGCGCTGGCGGGCCAGCTCGGCGTGGCGCTGTCGCAGGCCGGCCGCGACGTGGAGGCGGTTGGATTGCTGGAGCCGCTGGTTCGCAAGGCCTGGGACGCGCGGCGCGGCAGGAATCCGCGCGATGACCGAAAAGACGACCGCAGGGGAGAGAGCGATGCTTCGGTGATGAGACTGGCGCTGGCCTCCAGCCTTCAGCGGCTCGGACGAATCGACGCGGCCCGCGGCGTGCTGGATCAACAGCTGCGCGGCAATCCTGACGACGCGCAGGCGTGGCTGCTGCTGGCGCGGCTCGAGATTGATGCCTCGTCATGGGGAGAGGCGGAGGACGCGGCGGCGCACGCCGTGCGGCTGTCGGGCGATCAGCCCGAGGCGCACCTGGTGGCCGCCTACATCGCGCTGAAACGGGGCGACTACCGGACGGCGATGACCTCGGCGCGGCTGGCCTCCGAGCGCGACACGACGGACACGACCGGATTGTGCCTGCTCGGGCAAAGCTATGAAGCGCGCGGCGAATATGAGGAAGCCCGCGATGCCTACGAACGGGCTTTGCAGCGCGATCCGACCTGCCAGACGGCGCGACGACTGCTTCAGAAATGCGACGCGGTCAAGACGCGCCACGCCGCGCCCGATCGCGGGAATGAATTGCGCACGGCGGAAGCGACGATCGGCGAGCCGTCGGCCGCTCCGGGAGGCCTCACGCCGTGACGCCGACCGAGATCAAACCCTGGTCCGCCACCGACGCGAATGACGAATTCGGCGCGCCGGATTTCGGTGCGTCGGACGAGATGCATTCGCCCGTGGTGCAGCCGGTTGCAGCGCCGGAGGGATGGCGCGCCGCGCTGAAGCGGCTGCAAGTCGGTCCGCGCTGGGCACTGCTGCCGCTCTGTCTCTCGCTGGCGATTGAAATCCGTTCGATTCAGGCGCCGTCGCTGACGGCCTCCGCGGGTTGGAGCGTGCTGACGATCTGCCTGCAGCTCGCGACGGCCGGGTTCCTGGCCGTGTCGCTCTGGTCACAGCGGCAGCAGATGCGCGAAATGATCATCAACGTTCACCGACGGCAGGATCGCTCCGGCGCGGGCGGATTCCCATCGGCTGAATCACCGACGCCCGCCGGGCTGGAGCCGCTGGAGCGCGAACTTTGGACGCATCTGGAACGGCTGGATGGAGCCGTCGGAAGGGGACGCGACGAGGGAGTCGAGTTCGGATATCGGCTCGCGTCGGGCGAAGCGAAGAACCTGCTGGCCGTCCTGGATCAGGTATCCGAGGCGGTGCTGGTGGTCGATGCCTTCGAGCGTGTCTCAGCGGCGAACGCGGCCGCATCGGACATGCTGCGCTGCACGCCCGCGCAGGCGTTGCGGACGGCGTTGCCCGAGGCCGTGCGCGAGGAATCGCTCGCGGAGCGGATTTCCGCCATGCACCGCCAGCCGCTTGGAGCGCGGCGCAGCTTGGAATATGTCATCGGCGAGCGGACGAACGAGCTGACCGTTTGCAAGATTGCGGCACACGCCGGCCGCACCGGAATCATGGAGGCATCCGCGCGCGACAAGGAAGAGGGACATCTGCTAGTCGCGCTGATGCGGGACATATCGCGCGAGAAGGACGCCGCCAAATCGGCGGGCAACTTCGTCTCGCACGTCGCACACGAGCTGCGGACGCCGCTGACCTCGCTGAAAGCCTACGTCGAGCTGCTCGTCGACGGTGAAGCGGAGGATGAGCGGACGCGCCGGCAGTATTACGAAATCATTCAGTCCGAAACGGATCGCGCCGCGCGGCTGATCGACAACATCCTCAACATCGCGCGGATCGAATCGGGCCGGGTTCGCGTCAGCAAGAAGCCGGTCGCGCTGGCCGAAATCGTCCGCGAGGCGGTCGACGTCATGCGCCCGCAGGCCGAGGCGAAAAGCATCGACCTGCGGCATCAGCCCGCCCCGGTGATTCACCAGGTGATGGCCGATCGCGACATGGCGTACGAGGCGGTGCTGAATCTCGTCTCGAACGCGGTGAAGTACACGCCCAATGGCGGCCGCGTCGACGTGCGCATCATCGTCAACGAGCAGGACCGGACGATCACCGCCGAGGTGGCCGATACCGGCGTGGGCATTCCGGCCGCGGACCTGCCGCACATGTTCGAGAAATTCTTCCGCGTCAAGGCCAACAAGGATGTCGCCAAGGGCACCGGCCTGGGGCTGAACCTGGTACGGAACATCGTCGAGACCGTGCACGGCGGGCGCGTCGGGCTGGCCAGTGAGCCGGGGAAGGGCAGCACCTTTTCCATCACGCTGAATCTGATCTGACTCGAACCCGCCAGCGCGAGGCGTCGGCGGCGCGAGTCCGGGAAAGGGGAAAGCGATCATGAACATGCCGACCATCCTGGTGTGCGACGATGAGCCTCACATTCTTCATGTCGTGGCGTCCAAGCTGCGGAACGCGGGATTCACCGTCGTGACCGCCGAAGACGGCCGCGAGGGGCTGGACGCTGCGCGCGAGCATCGGCCCGATCTGATCCTCACCGACTATCAGATGCCGGAGTTGTCGGGGCTGGAACTCTGCGCACGGTTGCGCGGTGATCCGCAACTGGCCGAGATTCCCGTGATCATGCTGACCGCGCGCGGATTCGCGCCGGAAATCTCCGGTGCCGACGGATCGAACATCCGGGAAGTCCTGACGAAACCATTCAGCCCGCGCGAAGTGCTGCAGCGCGTGCAGGCCACGCTGGGTATCGGAGCGGTTCCGGGTGACTGAATCCTCCTCATCCATCCTGCGGCCGGACGCCGCGCGAACGGACGCGGGACGATCCGCCTCGTTGCAGTCGCGGCTGGCCCGGCGCGGTGGCCCCTTGTCGGGCGCCGCGTTCGCCTCGTTGGCGCGGCACTGGCGCGCGGCGGGTGTCTGGCTCTCGGTGTGGGATGGACGCGGTGCGTTCATCGCCTGCGACCGGCAGGAGGGTGCGCTCTGGCCGCGATTGGCGCGGCGCAGCGAACGGCTCCGCGGCGGCCTGCGCGATCTGGCGCGCCGATCGGCGCGGAGTGGCGAGACGATCTGCATTCAGCCGTGGGGGGCGGGCCTCGGCGTCGCGGCGATTCCGATCGTGGAGCGGCGTCGCGTCGCGGGAATCATGCTCGCGGCGTGGCTGACCGGCGAAGCAGAGCAGACCGTCGAACGGCTGGCCGAGTCGCTGCGGGTGGACGCCGAATCTCTGATCCGACTGGTGGCAGGTTCGCCGCGGCTTCCCTTTGCGGGCGGCGAGGCCTGGCAGTCGCTGCTCGATGCGATGATTCGCCAGGCGCGCGAACTGGAATCGGCGGAGCGGCGTGTTCAGTCCTTCACGCGCAACCTCTCTGAGACTTACGAGGAACTGAACCTCGTCTACGGCGTGAGTGAGCTACTGTCGCTGCGCGATTCGCCGGCCGTCGTGCTTCAGCGCGTCGCGGAAGAAGTGATGACGATTTCGGGAACGGCGGGGCTGGCGATCGTGCTTCCCGGCCATCCCGCGGCGGGCGCGGAAGGCTTGAGATCCTCCGCGAAGCGACCCCCGATGGTCGCGCATCGAATGGGCGACGCATCGCTCGACGCGGCCGACCTCGAACGGCTGGCCGGCGCGATGGGGCTTGCGCCGCATCATGACAGCAGCGTTTCGGCGGCGGAGATGCCGCCGCACGTCGTACGCAACGATCTGTGGAAGGAGCCTGTGTTCGGCTGGCTGGAAGGACGTGTCCGCCACGTCACCGGCTTTCCGCTCGTCAGCGACGGCTGCTGGTTTGGTGTTCTGCTGGCCCTGAATCGTCGGGACAGCGGCGACTTCAGCTCGATCGAAATCAAGTTCATGCGCGCCGTGGCGGATCGCGTCACCTCCTACCTGGAGAACCAGCAGCTTTACGACGATCTCGCCAATCTCCTCATGGGTCTGCTTCAGGCCCTGATCAGCAGCATCGACGCGAAGGATCCTTACACCTGCGGCCACTCCGAGCGCGTCGCGGGCATGGCGCGGCGGCTCGCGCAGCAGGCTGGCTGGCCCGCGGCCGAGTGCCAGCGCGTCTACATGGCGGGACTGCTGCACGACGTGGGCAAGATCGGAGTGCCGGACGCCATCCTCTGCAAGCCCGGGCGGCTCACCGACGAGGAATTCACCATTCTGCGCCGTCATCCGGAAATCGGCGGGCGCATTCTCTCCGGCATCCGCGAGGTGCGCGACCTGCTGCCTGGCGTGCTCTACCACCATGAACGGATGGATGGCCGCGGGTATCCCGCGCGGCTCGCCGGTATGGAGATTCCGGCGCTGGGGCGGGTCATCTGCCTGGCGGATTGCTTCGACGCAATGACCACCAGCCGCACCTATCGCGCGGCGCTGCCGGTGTCGCTGGCAATGTGCGAGCTGCGCCGCTGCTCCGGCTCACAATTCGATCCAGTACTCGCGCATCGCCTCCTGGAGATCGATCCGCACGAATTACTCACGATCGGTCCCGATGCCGGCGCGGAGCGGGCCGCCACCCCAACGCCGGCCGCGACTCATGTCGCCGGGACAGAGCTAACGCCGGGCGGCAGCGGTGCCGGCGACGCCATGGCCGGCGGCGTCGTGCTGCCGCGCGAGGAACTCGGCCGAATCGTGAAGGACTGGCAGCGGCTCGTGCGCAGGAGCGGGCGATGAAGATCGAGCAGACCGAATATGGCGGCCTGACGGTGCTGACGCCGAAGGGCGAACTCGTGGGCGACAGCGTCGAGGCGCTGCGCAACTCGGCCCGCGAATGCCTGGAGAACGGCCGAATCGAGTTGATCGTCGACTGCTCCGGCGTCGGGGCGTACGACAGCATCGGACTGGAGTGCCTGCTGGAGTTATCGCGGCTTTGCCGGCAGTACGCGGGTGGCCTGCGGCTCAGCGGCGTCGACACGATCGGGCGAAAGATCCTGGAGATCACGCGGCTGAATCGGCAGTTCGAGATTTATGACGACGTCGATTCGGCGGTCCGGAGTTTTGCATGAGCGAGGGAACCGACCTTCTCAGTTCCGCGGCCTGGCAGGCCGAGACGCCCTTTTCCGGCGGCCGCCGGGGGGGAACGGTCGTGCGCCGCCAGGTCGGCCAGATTCTGGTCGCGCGCGGCATCGTCACCGCCGAGCAGATCGAGCAGGCCATCAGCGAGCAGCAGTCCCAGGGGCATCACCGCCTGCTGGGCGAAGTACTGGTCGATTGCGGCATCTGCAGCGAGGATCAGGTCGTCGAGGCGCTGGCCGAGGCGTATGACGTTCCCTACGCCAAGCTCAGTCCCAAGCTGGCCGATGCGAAAGTTGTCGACCTGCTGCCGCGCGACTTCTGCGAAAAATATGGCGTGCTGCCGCTCTTCAAGGTCGAGGGGCATCTCACCGTCGCGGTTTCCGAGCCTTCCAACGTTTTTCTGATCGAAGACATCGCGCGGCGGACGAGCTGTGCCGTGAACGTCGTCGCGGTCTCGGCGGCGGACATTCACGCAATGCTCGGCCAGCATGTTTCGGCGGCCAACGTCTTCGTGATCGACGACATCATTGAAGACGTCAACTCCGACACGTTCCAGCTTCTGGAGACGCAGGCCGAGGACATCGCCAGCCTTGAAGGCATGGCGGGCGATTCGCCGGTCATCAAGCTGGTGAATTACTTCGTCTATTCCGCGGTTCGCGAGGGGGCCAGCGACATCCACATCGAGCCGGACGATGGAAAGCTGCGCATCCGCTACCGCGTGGACGGCGTATTGCGCGAGAAGCTTTCTCCGCCTTTTGCAATGCAGGCGCCGATCGTCTCGCGCATCAAGATCATGGCCGGGCTGGATATCGCCGAGCGGCGTCTACCGCAGGACGGCAGCATTCACGTGCTGATGGAAGGGCGGCCGATCGACCTGCGCGTCTCGACGCTGGCCAATCGATACGGCGAAAAGGTCGTGATCCGCGTGATCGACAATTCGCGCGTCAAGATGAGCCTTGAGAATCTCGGCTTCTCGGTCGACATGCTGCGGGTCTTCCGCCAGCTCATCCACCTTCCGCACGGCGTGCTGCTGGTGACCGGACCGACCGGAAGCGGCAAAAGCACCACGCTTTATTGCGTGCTGTCGGTGCTGGATTCCCCAGCGCAGAACATCTGCACGGTCGAGGATCCGATTGAGTTCAACTTGCGCGGCGTCAATCAATTTCAGGTTAATGAGAAGATCGGCCTGACCTTCGCCAGCGTGCTGAGATCGATGCTGCGTCAGGACCCCGACGTGCTCATGATCGGCGAAATTCGCGACGAGCAGACGGCCCGGATCGCCATTCAGGCGGCGCTCACCGGCCATCTCGTCTTTTCAACATTGCACACCAACGACGCTCCCTCGGCGGTCGTCCGAATGCAGCACATGGGCATCGAGCCATATCTGCTCTCGGCGTCGGTCGTCGGCGTCCTGGCCCAGCGGCTGGTCCGCAAGATCTGCCCGAACTGCCGCGCCGAGGTCGATCCGACGCCGCAGATGCGCATCACGATGGAGCGGCTCGGCGGCGAGGCGCACAAAGTATTTCGCGGCGAGGGCTGCTCGCACTGCCACGAGTCGGGCTACTCCGGCCGGATCGGGTTGTACGAGTTGTTCGTGCCCGACGAAGCCTGCCGACAGGCCGTCATCGACCGCATGCCGCTCCAGGAGCTGCGCAAGCTGGCGCTTTCGTCGGGAATGATGTCGCTCTACGACGACGGGCTTTCGAAAGTGCGCAGCGGCCTGACGACGATGGAGGAAGTACTTCGTGTCTGCACCGAATGACGGCGGAGGAACCCGCACATGATGACCTTTGCCTGGACCGGGCGCGACGCCGGCGGCAAGCCCGCGCAGGGTGAAGTCAGCGCCGCCAACCGCAACGACGCGCTGCGCGTGCTGCGCGGCGAGGGAAAGATCGTCGTCTCCATCGGACCGAAAGGCCGCGCGACGGTCGCCGCCAGCTCCGGTGGCACGGCCGCTGCCGGCGCGGGACGCATTATTCCGCGCGAGCCGGTCTGGCCGACGACCCCTAAGCCGCTCCCCATGCCCGCTCCGTCCGGCGCGGCCGCCTGGATGGCGCCGGCGCCGCGGCTGAATCGTGACGATGTCCGCGCCTTCTCGCAGCAGATGGCGGTGATGCTCGAAACGGGCGTCTCGCTCAGCGACGCGCTGGATGCGTGCGTCGATCCCAAGCTTTCACCCGGTTTCGCCAAGGCGCTGCGCGAGACGATCGACGGAGTTCGCGCGGGCATGAGCTTCTCGGTAGCGCTGTCACGCAATCCGCGCGTCTTCTCGCCGCTCTTCGTCAACATGGTGCGGGCGTCGGAAGCCAGCGGCCAGTTGGGGTCGATGCTGCGGCGGCTGGCCGACTTCCTGGCGGGTCAGCACGCGTTGGCGCGCCGCATCCGCGGCGCGGTGGCCTATCCGATGGTCATGCTCACGCTGGCGGTCGGCGTCGTCATCTTCCTGATGGTCTATGTTCTACCGAAATTCACAACCATCTACGCCGGTCGCGAAAATCTGCTCCCCGCGGTGACGCGCGCCATGATGGCCCTCAGCTCCCACATGCAGGAGCTGGCGCCTTATCTCATCGGCGGCACGATCGCGACGGCCGTGGGCGGGTTTTTCTTCCTGCGCAGTCCCACCGGACGATCCGTCACGGACCGGTTCAAGCTGGCCCTGCCGCTTTTCGGTCCGCTGCTTCACAAGACTTATCTCGCCCGCAGCCTGCGAACCTTCGGCGCGCTGATTCAGGCAGGCGTCTCGGTGCTGGAAAGCGTGGAGCTGACTTCAGCCGCGGCGGGCAGCGCTACCTATGAACGGCTCTGGCTCGGCGTGCGCGAAAAGCTGCAGCACGGGCTTCAGATCTCCGACGCCCTGCGCGACCACAAGCTGGTTCCGCGCTCGATCTGCAAAATGCTTGAGGCGGGCGAACGCGGCGGCAAGCTGGCCGACGCCACCGAGCGCGTCGCACTTCACACGGAAGAAGAAGTCGCGGCCGACATCAAGACCGTCACCGGTCTGGTCGAGCCGGCGATTGTCATCTTTCTTGGCCTGGTGGTCGGAACGGTGGTGATGGCGATGCTGCTGCCGATCTTCACGTTGAGCAAGGCGATGTCCGGCGGGCATTGACGCGGCCGGCGCTGCGCATGCCATGGCACAGCCGCCATCGGATGTGACGTGGGGCGCGCCTCACCGCGCGGTGGCGGGCGGCTCCGATTCCTCGAAGGGATCGATCGTGGCCGTCTTGCTCTGATCGTCGAAGGGATCGGCCGAGGCGGTACCCGTCGGCGCCATCAGGTGCGAGCGGCTGGCGAGAAACTCCTGATCGGATAATTTGAGCGGGTGATAGCCGCGCTTGGTCAGTCGCAGTTGCGAGTTGGCCGGAATCTCTGATTTCAGAATCCAGTATTCCCCGCCTCCGTCGGTCGTGCCGAGCTTTTTCCAGTTCTTTCCATCCGTGCTGGCCTGGATCGTCACGTCGTTGACCGTGCCGCTCGACTCCCGGTCGCTGATGGAGCCGATCGCGACCATCTCGGCACAACCACCGCAACAGACGAACAGGATCGGGATGATCCGCAGAAGCCGCTGAGTCATCTCGTTCATCTTCATGGGTAAGGATGATACCGGTTGCCGGGCCGTCTGCCTGCCGGCCTCCCCGATCGGGGGAAACAGGGGTTTCCGCCCATAATGGCAGGACCGATCCGGCCCGTTCCGCGTATAAACAGTGGGTCGGGAACTTTTTCGTCCTCCGCTCGTCCAACCGGACAAGGAACCCGAAGTGAAGGCCGGCGAGGTCGCGATCACCCTCGAAGATGCCAGCCTGCTGGAACGCTGTCGCCGCGGCGAGCCGTTCGCATGGACGGCGTTGCTGCAGCGCTATCAGGACCGCATCTACAACGTCTGCTGGCGAATCGCGGGCGACGCAGAGGAGGCGGCCGACCTGACGCAGGATGTCTTCGTGACCGCGCTGGAGAAGATCGGCGGATTCGAGGAGCGCTCGGGATTTTTTACCTGGCTCTATCGCATCGCGGTCAACCTGTCGCTGACGCGACGGCGGCAGCGCGGCAGACGCCGAACACTGCCGATTCGCGACGGGCAGGATGGCGACGGGGAGGGGCCGGCTCTTCATGAACCGGTCGACCGCCGATGCGGACCGATGACACAGGCCCTTGATCGCGAGACTGCCGAGGCGGTGTCACGAGCGGTGGACCAGCTCGATGACGAACATCGCACCGTGCTGGTGCTGCGCGACGTGGAATCGCTCGACTACGCCGAGATCGCGGCGATCCTCGAAGTGCCGTCGGGCACGGTAAAATCCCGGTTGTTCCGGGCACGGCTGGCCCTGCGGGAAGCGCTGGGGCCGGACTTCGCGACGGATGCGGCTGAACGGATCAGCTCATGATCGAACCCAGGGAACAGGACGAACTGCTGTCGGCCTACCTCGACGGCGAACTGAGCGACGCCGATCGGCTCGCGGTCGAAGAGCGTCTGCACCGCGATCCAGCGGCGCGGCAGACGCTCGACGCCCTTCGGCAGGCCGTCGCGGCGACCAAATTGCTTCCGCGCGGCCGCGCGCCGGCGGAATTGGCCGACGCGGTCCGGGCACGGCTGGAGCGTCGCGCGTTGCTGGATGATCGACACGCGGCTCCGGGGCCCAGGGCGAGCGGATCCTGGAGTCGCCGTTTCTTCGCCGTGGCGGCGGGGGTGCTGCTCTCTGCGGGGGCCGGGCTGATGTTCGTGCTGTCGCAGGATCAAAGACATGCCGCCTCGCTGGCGATGCGCGAATTGCCCGTGCAGCAGCGTACCAATGAGTACGCCTCGGGCGGCGAGCGGAAGAAAACTGACGAAAGGTTCAAGCAGCAGGCCGCGAAGCCCGCCGCGCCGGAGCATCCCATCGCGGACGCTGAAACGCGCCGGCAGCTGGAAAAACTTGGATATCTGAACAAAGAAGAAGAGGAGGACGCCCCTGTCGCCGGAACGGCGGGGCAGACGGCGGCGCGCAAGCAGATTCCGATTGAGGTCGCGATGGGGGGGCAGTCGGAAATAGTTCAGCACTTCGGCGGCGGGAAGAGCGACAGCGTCGGCGGCGGCGTTCGAGAGGACGGCAAGGTTTTTTCTCCGGCCGCCGAGTCGGCGGTGTCAAGAGAACCTGGAAGGACTCCCGCCGCGGGCGATCGCAGCGAACCGGCAACGGTCGCGACGCCGGCACAGCCCGCAGTTACGGCGCCTCAGCTAACCGCGGCGGCGGCAAAAACTGACACCGACAAGCCCTGGTGGGAACGCTCGGCAAAGGCCGGGTTGAAGCCGGAACTGATCCTGACCGCCGATGCGAAGAGCGAGCGGTTGCTGCGAGAGGCGCTTTCGGCCCGCCTGGCCCCGTTCGCACAGAGAGGCGGGGCGGCATCAACACCGGTGACGCCTTCTGACACGATCCACATTTCCGTGCGGCGGTCGCAGATGAATGCGGTGACTCAGGCAATCACCTCGGTCACAGACTTCATCAGCGTCGATGCCGAAATAGTGGATGCATCGGGCGAGTGGCGTTCGATGGCAGCGCGGCTTAAGGCGCAGAATGACCTCGAAGAGAGCGGAATAAGGATCATGCCTAGTCAGCCGATTTCGAGCGCCGAGGCTGCACGGAGGATAGAGGAAATCGAAAAAAATAAGAAAGAGGCAGCCCGGGAATCGACGCAGCACCATCGCGGCCGGGCCGATGGAGCCGCGACAGCGGCCGTCCCAGGCAGGGACGATTCGAAGAACGCGGCGAAAGAGTCTCCGCGCGACACGAGCGACGCTGGCGGCGTCACTCCACGCATCGGTCCGCTGACCGAGTCGGATGGTCAGGATCGTCAGTCCGCGGATTCCGGTCGGCCCGTCGAAGAGAGTTTTGCGCGCGCCTCGGGATTGAACCGTCAATCGTTTGACAAGACCGCGAGCCGGCCGGCGCAGGAGGGTCGCCAGGGGCAGGCTGACCGGTTGTCGCAGGACGATCCGCTGGTGTCGCTCACGATTCGCATTCAAACCGTCGCGCCCGCCTCCGCCCCCGCGAGCGCCGGGTTGCCCCGATGAGCCATTCCTCGGGACCACCGCCGGACGAATCCAACGCGCCGAAGCCCGGTCCGCGCGGCCGCAAGGTGCGCGTCGATTTTCGCCGCAACACCGGCAAACGGGCCCGCGACAAGACCGAGTGGACCCGCGCGTTCAACGTGCATGGCTACGAGAAGGAGGACCACGAAGCCGGCGAATCCGTGCGCGCCAAGGGCGCGCTGTCGAGGCGTCGGACGATCATTGAGAACGCTCCGCTCAGCCCCGACGTCGCGCGGCTCGAAGGCGTTGTGGCCGCCGTGCGCGGCTCGGTCATGCACGTCGAAGCGGGAGGCCGCCGATGGCTCTGCCACCTTCCGCGCGTGCTGCGCAGCCGGCTCATCGCCGAGCGCATGCCCATCACGGTCGGCGATCGCGTGCGCATCGCGCTGCTCGGGTCGGAAGGCGACAGCGGCGGGGGAGCGCCGGAGATCGACGCCGTGATCGAAGAGATCGCCCCGCGGCAGGGCACGCTGCTGCGCCGCTACGACGATCGGCTCCAGGTGATCGCCGCCAACGTGGACCAATCGATCATCATCAGCGCGATCGACGACCCACCGCTGCGCCCGCACCTGATCGACCGCTTTCTCGTCGCCGCGCACCAGGGGGGATTGCGGCCGGTGATCGTGATCAACAAGGCGGACTTCGAAATCGAGGAAGAGAGCGTCGAAGCGCTGGCCGACGTCGTCGACCGCTACACCCATCTGGGCTACCAGGTGCTTCTCACCAGCGCCGCGACCGGCAGCGGCGTTGACGCACTGCGCGACGCGCTGCGCGGCAAGGTGTCCGTTTTCGTGGGCAAGAGCGGCGTGGGAAAAAGCTCACTGCTCAACGCGGTGCAGCCCGGCCTGGCGCGGCGCGTCGGCGAAGTGAGCAACGCCAGCGGCCGCGGTCAGCACACCACCACCGTCGCGGAACTGATCCCGCTGGCCTTCGGCGGCTACGTCGTCGACACGCCCGGCATCCGGCAATTCGCTCTGGCCGAGGTCGATCCCTCCGAGCTGGAGGCCTATTTTCCCGAAATCGCAGAACGGGTCTCCGGGTGCAAGTTTTCCGACTGCCGGCACGTGAACGAGATCGGCTGCGCCATCCTCTCGGCCGTCGCGGCGGGGGAGATTCATCCCGAACGGCATGCGAGCTACGTCCGAATGCGGACTCAGGAAGGGAATGAGGAAGAGTAGCGCCCGCCCCCGCCACAGGCTAAAATGACCTCATGGCCGCATTACCGCTGCCGCTGCTGAGCGCCGACGATCGCGTCGAACAATCCAATCCGCTCGCGCCCGAATCGGGCCCGCGCGACATCCGATCGGTCCGCACACTTCGAATCAGCGTCACCGACCGCTGCAATTTCCGCTGTGTCTATTGCATGCCCGAGGACAAGCTGGACTGGACGCCGCGCGATCATCTGCTCAGCTTCGAGGAGATCAGGCAGGTCGTCCGCGCCGCCGTCGGGCATGGCATCGGAGGCTTCAAGCTGACCGGCGGCGAGCCGCTCGTACGCCAGGATATTGCGGGACTGGTCGCGCTGCTGCGGGCGATTCCCGGCGTGCGCGAACTCTCGATGACGACCAACGGCGCGCTGCTTGCAACGCAAGCCGATTCACTGCGGCGGGCCGGCCTGGATCGGTTGACGGTGAGCCTGGACACGATGCAGCCGGAGCGGTTCCGCGAGATCACGCGCGGCGCGGAAATCGCATCGGTGCTGGAGGGCATCGGCGCGGCGCGGGCAGCCGGCTTCCGCCATCCCAAGATCAACTGCGTGGCGATGCGCGGCATCAACGACGACGAGTATGCCGACTTCGCCCGCTGGACGCTCGACCGCGACGTGACGGTGCGATTCATCGAATACATGCCGCTCGGCCGGACGGCGCTGGGCGGCGACTACGAGCGGCGGTTTATTTCGGAGGAAATCATTCGCGGTCGCATCGAAGAACGGCTGGGACCGCTGGAGACTGCCGCGCCGGACACCGGCCACGGACCGGCGAACGTATTCCGTCTCGCACAGGGCGGCATGGGCGATGGCGGCCGGGCGCTCGGCCGCATCGGCTTCATCAGTGCGATGAGCAAACCTTTTTGCAGCACCTGCAACCGTCTACGGCTGACGGCCGAGGGGCAGTTGCGAAGCTGCCTCTTCGACGGCGGCGAGGTCGAGCTGCGGCCCATTTTGCGCGGCGAGCCGAATGCATTCGGCGGGCGCGGTGACGATGAGCCGTCCGGTGCGACGGCGGGCGCCTTGCACCAGGCGTTCGTCGACTGCGTGGCCTTCAAGCCCGAGGTGCACAGCTACTTCGGCAATCGCCAGATGTCGCAAATCGGCGGGTAGCGCCGCGAAAAAAAGCGACCCCGACGAAGTGTTCCGCCGGGGCCGCGATTCGTTTACGCCGGGCGGCGTCGTGACAGGTCCGACGCCGCGGGTTCAATCCATCCGATCCCTATCGATTGGGCAACACCGTCTCCGGCGGGACCGGTGCGCCGGTGGGGCGGAAGAACATCATCATCCCGCCGCCGTTGTTGTTGGCGCTGAGCGTGTACTGCGCCTCGAGCGCCCGGTCTATCTGGTTCCGGGCGTCGCTGAGATGCGCCCGCGTGGCCGTATCGACCTTGTCCGTGCCCAGCGCGGCGATCTTGGTCGACGTGTCCTTCAGCAGCATGCGGGCGATGCTGTTGCAGTCGGCCGGCACGCTGGCGCCCGGCTTCTCCAGCACGTAATTCAGCATCAGGTCCAGATGCATGCGCTGCAGGTTCCGGCGGAAGCTGTCGATCATCGGCTTGCCGTCGGTGAATTCGCCGCCTTTCTCATCCAGCTCCGTCCAGATGTCGTCGTTGATCGTGCGCAGGTGCTCGGCCAGCGTGTAGACCGGCTCGCCGTCGCCCGTCTTGATCTGATTCTCATGCACGCGGTTGATCGTGAAAGGGTTCATCAGCGCGAAGAGCGAATCGAACTGCATCCCCGACACGAGATCGTGGATGTTGAACTCGGTGCGGAAGTCGAACTCGTCCGAATCCCAGTGCCAGTAGCGGCCCGGCGCCAGGCTGTTCAGCAGCTTCGGATCGAACTTGAAGACGCCCCGGGCGAAGAGATGGTCGGAGACGAACTTCAGGGCCGCCCGCTGCTTTTCCGCCGAGACGGGGACGATCGGAGCCTTGAAGTCCTTGTCCCCCTTGTGGCTGCGGTTCATGTACTGGCCGCCGACGAAGCGGGCGACGAAATAGCAGTCGCGGCCGCGCTCGTAGGAGAGCCGCGAGAAGGTGCGGCGCAAACGGTTGTAGCTCTCGCCGTCCTTCACGGCCCAGTCAGAAACATCCGCCAGCAGCTTGTTGGTCAGTTCGATCTGCCGCTGGGCGTAGTCGATCACGTCCTTGCCCATGTCGAAGCGGTTGGCCAGCGGATCGGGTGAGAAGACGTCCATCGTGTCCTCGTCCGTCGCGTACTGCAGGCCGTCTTCGGCCGAGCGGGCGGTGATCGCCTTGAGCATCTCCTCTTCGCTCTTGTACGGCTCCCCCACCGGGCGGTAGCCATACTCGATCGCCCAGTAGTCATAGGGGCCGATCGAGCGCGTGATGTAGGAACTGAGCTTCTCGCCGCGCATCGGCATCGTCTCGGCGTTGTAATCCATCACCGATCCGACCGTGGCCACGCCGTCGCCGTCCGAGCCCGTGATCTGCTGAAGCTCGAGCCAGGTGCTGGCCTTGAAGTTATGCCGCAGGCCCAGGCAGTGGCCGACCTCGTGCATCACGATTTCCTTGACCACCTGGTCGAGGAACTCCTGGGGAAGCTCGTTCTTGCCCTGGGCGGCGAAGGTCGCTCCGGCCATGGCCATCTGGCTGGCCTTTCCCGCGCAGTAATCGCACAGCGGCCGGCCGCGCTCGGCCATGGCTTCCTGGAGATGGCTGTAGAACTCCGCGTCGCGGTCCTGCTGCAGCGTCAGATTGGGCAGAAGCCGCTCCCAGGGGGTGCTGAACTTCCACTGCGGGAAGGCCTTGAAGAAGCGCTCCATCACCGGGTTGCGGGTGATCGCCGACGGCGCGCCGCCGCCGGAGAATCGCTCGTAGTCGGTGACGTAATAGCGAACCATTGAATCGTCGAAGACGATGTCCGCGTCGAAGATTTCGCCGGTCAGCGGGTGATCGCGCGAGGGACCCATCGCAAAGCCGCGGCCGGTGACGATCCAGCGGAAGAAGTTGTAACGCACGTCCTCGGGATCCAGCTCATCGTAAGCCCCGTTCTCCTCCTGCTGGAGCACGACGACCGCGTCGAGGAAGCCGCACTTCTCGAAGGCCTTGTTCCATTCGAGGATGCCCTGCTTCACGGCATGGCGGAAGCGCACCGGGACGGTCTTTTCGATGTACCAGGTGATCGGAACCTTGGGCGGCGACTTCTCGAGCGAGGGGTCGCGCTTCTGCAGGTTCCAGCGGTTGACGTAGCGGTCGAAGAGCGTCTTCTCGCTGTGGCGCTTGCCCCAGTCCTTCCGCACCGTCATGAAGTAGCCGACGCGCGGATCGGCGACGCGCGGCTTGTAGTCCGACTGCGGAACCGAGGAAATGCTGTAGTGCAGCGGCATCCGCTGTCCGCCGCTGCCGCCGCTCATGAAGGCCGCTTCGACAGTCAGCTCCACGTTCTGCGGGAATGACTTGACGCTGCTCCATTTGCTCAACGACGGGTTGATCGAGCCGCCGAACCAGCCGCCGATCCCGCCGAAGTCCGCCTTGAAGAGTCCGTCCAGACTGATGACCGGATCGGACCCCTTGAGCGTGAGGATCGACGCGGTGCGCAGGATCTCATCGCGATAGCTGCGGTTCACCACGTCGGAAACTTCCTTGCCGGAGGCGGGCTCGAACCGCGCGTCGACGCGCATCAGGACGAGGTTCTTGTCCATTCGCTCCCAGTAGGCCAGGAAATGATCGAGCTGGAATCCGGTCGCCACCGGTCCGCCCGAGATACTCGACGCCAGCAGGAACTGCTTGCTGAGCATCGACGAGGGGATGACGGCCCGCAGCTCATCCGTTTTTTCGTTGCGGTAGAGCGTGAGGTAGCAGCCTTCGCCGGTCTTGGAGGGGACCTCCTTGAAGTCCTTCATCACGTCGTCGAAGGGGGGGAAATCCGGTTTGTTTGCGTCGGGCTTGCCGGCGTCGCCCTTGGCGGCGTCCGGCTTCATTCCGGCCGGAAGCGCCTGCGGCGCATCCGGCGCTCCCGGCGCGTCAACCGCGGCCGACAACAGCAGAACCATCAGGAACGGAAGTGCGTTCATGGACAGACTCCTCGAATCGTCAATGGACCCAACGGGACCCTACTTTGGATTGGATGCGCGACAGAGAGGGCCGGCGGCCGCTCTCCGGCCGCGCCGGCTCGCATGATTCACTTCCTTATAACGGAGAAACGGGCCTTCGGATTCGGACGAGTTCTTCCGAATTACGGTACGGCCATGCCGGCCGGCGGCAGCCGATCCCGGCTTTCAGTGCTGCCAATGCAGTTTTTCCCGCCGATCGTTCATAACTCCCGCTGGCGCAAGAGCGTTGCATTGCCCGGCCGTTTGCCGTGAAATGCCCCCTCAATCTCGGGAGCAAACTCCATGCAGCATTCGCAGGTCGTCGAAGGCGCGGAACAGCCGGGGCTGGGCAAGCAGCTCGCCAGCTTTCCCCCCACGTTCTACGTCGCCAACACCATGGAGATCTTCGAGCGCATGGCGTGGTACGGCATGTTCACGCCGCTGGCGCTCTACATCCGGGACGAGAAGGAAAAGGGAGGTCTGGGACTGAAAGAGGAGGATGCCGGGACGATCATCGGCATCGCCACGTTCGTCCTCTACCTCCTCCCGGTGGCGACCGGGGCCCTGGGCGATCGGTTCGGCTACAAGAAGATGCTGATCCTGGCCTATGCGATTCTGACCCCGGCTTACTTCCTGCTCGGCTATCTGGACACCTACGGATCGTTCCTGGCAGGCTTCCTGCTGGTGGCGGTGGGTGCGGCGGTTTTCAAGCCGGTGATCGTCGGGACGGTGGCGCGCGTGGCTTCGCCGCAGACGTCGCAGCTCGCCTTCGGCATCTTCTACATGATGGTCAACATCGGCGGCTTCATCGGGCCCACCGTCAGCGGCTGGCTCCGCGGACCGGACGCACAGGGGGTGTCGCATTGGAAACTGTTGTTCACCTCCTCGGCGATCTTCATTGCCATCAACTTCTTCTGGGTGCTGGTCTTCTACAAGGAGCCCACCACGGAGTCCCGTTCGGCGAATCCCCGGACGCTCGGGAAGGTGTTGAGGGATGCCGTCGAGGTGCTGGGCAACCCGCGATTCTTTCTCTGCTTTTTCGGAATGCTCATCCTCTTCTTCTCGGCGGGCAAGCACTGGATCACCTGGACGATCGCCGGCTACGGCGCGCTGGGTTGGCTGATCGCGAATCTGGCGGTGGACCTCCTGTTTCGGGCGATGCCCAGGGGTGGGAGCCCGGACGAGCGGATGCGGTCCGGCTCGGGGCGGGATCGTTCTGCAGCGCCTGCGACACTCGCCGATTCCCGTCCCTGGATTCTGCAGCCGATGAAGCTCTCCAACTGGCGTTTTGCGCTCTACCTGCTGATCCTCTCGGGATTCTGGACCGCCTTCAATCAGATCCTCGGCGGCGTCTCGCTCGTTTCCTACGTCGAGGACTACGTTCAGACAGCGCCGCTGAGCAGCGCCCTGGCGACCACCTTGAATTCAGTCGGGTTGACTCAGTGGGGAGCGAAGTTTTCCGCGGACGCGACGGCCAACGCGCAATGGAACCCGGAGCAGATTGCCAATCTCGATCCGCTCTTCATCGTGTTTCTTCAGATTCCCATCTCGCTGATGGTCGCGCGAATGGGGCGATTCCCCGGCATGATCATCGGCATCATTCTCGCGGGTATCGGGATCGCGCTGCCTGCGCTGAACGGCGGCGGGGCGCCGCATCTGTTCAACAGCAGCATCTGGATTGTCGTGCTCGGCATCTTCATCTTCGCCATCGGTGAAATGATGGCCAGCCCCACCAGCCAGGAGTACATCGGGAGCATCGCGCCGAAGGACAAGGTCGCGCTGTACATGGGCTATTACTTCATCGCGATCGCGCTGGGCAATCTCTTCGGCAACGTACTCGGCGGAGAGCTGTATGGCCGGCTGGCGCGCGACATGCAGCGGCCGGATCTGATGTGGCTGGTATATGGCGGAATCGCGGTGCTGACCTCGATCGCGCTGGCGCTTTACAACGTGTTCGCGCTGCCCCGGCCGTCGGCAGCGAGGGCCGCCTGACCGCTCGGCCGAACTGGACATCGGCAGGCCGGTCATCTAAGCTTTCCGCATCCCATCAGCAGGCGGCCGGCGCAATGCGGCCGCCGCCCGGACTCTGGGGCCGTAGCTCAGTTGGGAGAGCGCTTGCATGGCATGCAAGAGGTCGTGGGTTCGACTCCCATCGGCTCCATTCCGCTGACTCGCGCCGGGCGCCGAAGTCTGCATTTGCCTCCACCCCTCCAATCGTGTGGCTCCCTGCTGGGAAACCCGTAATCACCGCGGCCCTCCCCGGAGGCACATGCGGCATCCGGCGCCCATCTCCGCCTCGCACCGATTCCTGACCGCGCCACGCAGTCGCAAATGATTCTCATCCTTAACGGCATGCGGTGGCGTTTGCGCGTGTGAAGGAACCCGCCCGGCATCAACGATCGCCAGGTCCGCCTGACGTGGATTCCCCCGTCTCCACCTGCCCGGATGGCTGCTGCGCCGCTTGCTCCAGCCGCGCGCGCCACGCCGCGGCCTCCTCGGTGCGGCCCGCCGCGTCGCAGTTGGCGATCAATCGTTCCAGCGAATTTCGAGTCTCAGGAACGTCCGGCCCGCGCCGGGTCTCATAGACGCGCAGCGCCTCGCGCAGGGCAGTGTCCGCTTCGTCGTAGCGCCCCAGTCGCGTGCAACATTCGCCGATCATCGCCTGAGAATTGGCCGTGTCCGGATGATCCGCGCCGAATCGCTTCATGCGCAGCGCCAGCGCCTCGCGATGGGTGTCCAGCGCCTCCTCCACGCGGCCCTGCGCGGTCAGCGTCGCGGCGAGATTGCTCAATACGGTGGCGACGTGCGGATGGTCCGGCCCGAGCTGCGCGCGAAAACCTTCCAGCACACTTCGATAGATCGCCACCGCGCCGGGCAGGTCGCCCTTCGCCTTCAGCAGCGACGCCAGGCTGTTCCGGCACGTCAGCGTGCCGCGGTGATCCTCGCCATATTGCTTCACATAGACGGTCAGCGCCGCGCGCACCATCGCTTCTGACTCGTCCAGACGGCCGCGCGCCTGCAGCACCGAGGCAAGATTGCGCAGCACGTTCGCCGTGGCGGGATGATCCGCGCCCTGCGATTTTTGCCGCAACGCCAGCGCCGCGCGGAAGAGCGCCTCCGCGCCGTCCAGATCGCCCTTGTCCTGAAGCACCATCGCGAGATTGACCTGCGCGGTCGACAGCTCCGGATTGTCGTCCCCCAGCGCCTCCCGCGAGAGGGTCAGCGATTCGCGGTATCGCGCCTCGGCCTGTGCCAGGTCTCCCTTGCGATAGTAGAGATTGCCCAGCGCGTTCAAACTGTCCGCGACGTCGGGGTGGCGCGGACCGAGCAGCTCTTTCCGCAGCGTCAGCGATTCCTCGATGAGCGGCGCCGCTTCGTCGACGTCGCCGCGCTTCTCCAGCAGTGTTCCCAGGTTGGAAAGGCAATTGGCGACGCCTTCATGGTGGCCTCCCTCGCACTGCCGGTGAATCGCCAGCGCCTTGCGATAATGCTCCTCCGCTTCCGCCATTTGTCCGCGCTGCTCATACATGACGGCCAGGTTGTGCGTTTGCGTGCCGACGGCGCGGTGCACCTCGCCGAACTTCTCGCGGCAGCGGACCAGCAGATCGCGCATCAGCGCTTCCGCATCGTCCAGCTTGCCCCGCCGGTGGAGCAGCACGCAGAGTTCGTTGGTGGCATCGAGTGTTTCATCCGCGCCGGGTCCGAGGTGCGCCTCGCGCACTTCGATGCACCGGCGAATGTGCGGCTCGGCGGCATCGAGACTGCCGATCGCGCTGTAGGCGCGGCCGAGCGTCAGGTGAATGTCAGCCAGAATGTCCGGCTGATCCTTCAGCGTGCCATCCTCCGCGCGCTGCGCGGCGGCGTTGAGCACGTCGATGATGCGGGCTTCCTTTCCCGCCCCCTGCTCGTAGGGATTGGCCTGGTCGAGCATTTCGACGAGGAAGTCATTGACCGCCTGCGCCCGGTCCGAGGCCCGTTTGGCCCGATCCCGCTGTTCCGTCGTCTCGGCCAGTTGCCTCTGCTCGGCTCGCCGCGCCTGTTCGGCTGCGTCGCGGGCGCGTTCGGCCTCGCGCGCCTTCCACGCGAATCCGATCAGCCCCGCGATCAGGGCCAGCGCCGTGGCCGTCGCGCCGATGCATGCGGCACGATGCCGCCGGGCGAACCTCGAGAACAGATAGAACGCGCTGGGCGGCCGCGCGGCGATCGGTTCGTGCCGCAGATATCGCCGAAGATCGCCCGCAAACTCCGATACGGAGTCAAATCGACGGCGTCGATCCTTCTCGAGTGCCTTGCGCACGATGGTTTCGAGATCGGCATTCAGGCCGCGGCGGACCGACCGCAGCGGGCGCGGCTCCTTCTCTCGGATGAGGCGCAGCGCATCGGCCAGCGGACGGTCCTCCGTTCGATACGGCAGTTCGCCGGTGAGCAGTTCGAAAAGAATCACCCCCAGCGCGTGCACGTCGGTCCGCGTGTCCGCCTCGTCGGGATCGCCCCCGGCCTGCTCCGGACTCATGTAGCGGATCGTGCCGATCAACTGCCCCGCCTGCGTGTGGAGCGTGGTTGCCTGCGCGTCGATGCATCGTGCGACGCCGAAATCGAGCACCTTCGGTCGGCCGGAGTCGTCCACCAGAATATTGGCGGGCTTGAGATCGCGATGGATCACGCCGCGCTGATGGGCGTGCTGCACTGCATCGCAGACGTCGATGAGGAGTTCGATCCGCTCGCGATCGGAGAGGTGGCGCGCGGCGGCGAAGCGGTTCAGCGGCGCGCCCTCCACCGGTTCCATTGCGAAATAGGGCTGCGGCCCGCTTCCGGCATCGAGCGTTCCTGCGTCGAAGACCTGCGCGATCCCGGGATGCTGGAGTCGACCGAGCACCTCCGCCTCATGCTCGAAGCGGCGCTGCATCGCCGCGGACGTCCATCCCGGGCGCAGCAGCTTGAGCGCCACGGCGCGGCGCGGATGCTCCTGTTCGGCGAGATAGACGATGCCCATTCCGCCTTCGCCCAGCACGCTTCGCACGAGATAGCGGCCGAGCGGCGCGGGAAAGCGCATGGGGAAGGGAGCGGTTCCACGTGCCGGAGAGGCCGCTGCATCGACCGCTCCGCTCGATCCGCCCGGTCCGGGGGCCAGTTCGAGATCGCACTGAAGCAGCGCCGCGACCTCAGTCCGCAGCAAGGGGTCGTCGCAATGATCGAGGAGATAGGAGCTGCGCTGCTCGGCCGGGAGACGTCGCGCCGCGCCGAAGAGTGCGCTGATCTGGCTATATCGCTCCGGCGTCATGGTCAATCGCCCTGGAAAACTCCCGCCGCAGCCATGCTCGGGCCATCGCCCAATCCTCTTCGAGCGTCGTGGCGGAAAGCCCCATCGCCGTCGCCGCTTCGTCGATCGTCATGCCCGCGAAGAATCGCAGCTCGACGATCCGCGCGTGCCGCTCGTTGAGCTGCTCCAGCCGATTCAGCGATTCCTCGAGCGCCAGCACGTCCAGCGATCGGTCGGCCGTCACCGCGGAGTCGGCACTCAGCGTCAGGCGCGGCATGCCGCCGCCGCGCTTGGCCGTCCGCCGCGCCCGCGCGTGATCGACCAGCACGCGCCGCATCGACTGCGCCGCGGCGCGGAAGAAATGCGTCCGGTCGTTCCACTCCGTCCGGCCCCCGTCAATCAGCCGCAGATAGGCCTCATGCACCAGCGCCGTCGGCTGAAGCGTGTGGTCCGGCCGTTCGCGCCCGAGATAGGACTCGGCCAGCATGCGCAGCTCGCCATAGACCAGCGGAAACAGCTCGTCCGCGGCCCCCGGCTCGCCGCGGCGCGCCAGGATCAGCAGTTGCGTTGCGTCGCGTGGTGCATCCGCAGACATGCTGCTCGTCCGGGAAATAGCGAAAAAGATCGGTGAACCTCCCCGGAATTCTCGCTGCTGCATTCGCGGGGCACAAGTGGCCCCGGTATCCGCACCTATTGGGGAGTCCTTTCCATGGCGAAGCAGTACCGTTCGATCGGGTTTACCACAGTCGCCAGGCTGATCACGTGCGCATTCATTGTGGCATCTACGGGATTGCAGCGGGCCGAAGCGCAGCCTGCCTTTTCGATTGATTTCCAGGGGCCGCCGAAAGGGGTCGGCGACACCTGCCCGCCCGCGTTTCCAATCACCGAAGGCGACATCCTCATCGCTCCCTTCGGACTCCCGCCTGCGATCGGTCCGCTGGCCGCTCCATGCATCGCCGTTTCGGGCGGTCCGACCGGTCTTGGCCTGCCGGTGTATCCGCCCGCACCCATCTTTGTTGGACCGGCCGGCGTTCCGGAGTTTGTCGAAGTCGACGCGCTCTCCTACGGGCGCGACGCGCTGGTGCCGTTCTACGCAGGGTTCCTTCCCGCGTTCGGTCCCGCGCCAACCACCTGGTACTTCTCGGTGGATGAATTCGCCATCGGGCTCGGGCCGGGCACGGAACTCGCGGCCGACGTATTCGGCAATGCGTTGATCGGCCCCGGGCCGATGTGTGTACCGCTTCCCGCACCCAGCGTACTCATCTTCGACGGAAACGGCCTTCCGCTTCCGTTGATCCCAACGCCCGGACTTGGGTTGACCGAGCCGCCCTTTCCTCTCCCCCCGCCTCCGGCGTTGCCGGGCATCCCGGACCCCTTCACCAACCTCGACGCGCTGGAAATGGACACGCCACCCGTGACATTCCCGATCTATTTCTCTCTCGACTCTGGTTTCGTCGATCCCGCCGAGGCGGTCGTTGCGCCGCCCAACACAGGTTCCGCCGCCGCGAATGGTCCATTCGTCGGCGCGTCCGTTCTCGTCACCGCTGCGCCGGGCGGACCCCCCATGGGCTATGCGCCGGCGTTCATGCTGGGACTGGATCTCTTCGGAGTGGGCACCGACGACCTCGATGCGCTGGCGCTCTATGAGAATCGCGTTGCCGGCTATCAACCGCCGCCGACTCCGTTTGATACGCGGCGCGGCTTCGATCACATCTTCTTCTCCGTGCGGCGCGGTTCGGGAGTGATTGGAGTGCCCGACAGCCTGTGCGGAATGCCGATCACGGCCGGTGACATTCTGGTTCCGCCCCCGATGCCGGGTCTGCCGCCGGGGATCTGGATTCCGGGCGCGGCGCTGGGGCTCGCGCCGATGGACGACCTGGACGCGCTGGACGTCACGGGCGACTGCAACACCAACGGAACCTCCGATTCGCGGGATACCGCGGCGGGCGCGCCGGACTGCAACAGCAATTTCATCCCGGACATCTGCGAAAAGGACTGCAACACCGACGGCCGGGCCGACGAATGTGAGCCTGACTGCAACACTGATTTTGTCATCGACGTCTGCGCGCCGGATTGCAACACCAACGGCTCGGCGGACGACTGCGAGCTGATCGGCGGTGCTGCGGCGGACTGCAACACCGATCTGATCATAGACGCCTGCGAACTCGTCGCGATCGGTGATTGCAACACGGATGGCACGCCAGATGTCTGCAACGTCGATGGATTCCTGGCGTTCAACCCGACCGTTCAATACGCCACTCCCTGGGCCGATGAGCGACTGCTGCTCGCCGATCTCGACGGTGACGGTGACCTCGACGTGGTCGTCGCCGGGGGCGTTTCCGGCCGCGTGACCATTCTGCGGAACAATGGGGACGGCACATTGGCGGCTCCCGTAGTGATTCTTGTGTCGGCCGGTCCCGGCGTCATGGGAATCGCGGCGGCGGACCTGGATGGCGACGGCGATCGCGACCTCGCCGTAGGCGTGGCCGGCGCGGGGCCGGGATCCGTCGCGGTGCTGCTCAATTCCGGAACGGGAACATTCGCCGCTCCCGTGAATTATGCAATCGGCGGCGCGGCAACCGTGCTGGACATCGCGTCCGCCGATTTCGATGCAGATGGCGATGTCGACCTCGCCGTCGCCGGCTGGGGCTGTGGTTGCATCGTGCTGCTGCGCAATGGCGGCAACGGCACGTTTGCTGCGCCGATTTCCTTTGCCGGCGGGATTCAGAATGATTCGCTCGCGGCGGGCGATCTCGACCTTGACGGCGACATGGATCTCGCGGTCGGGGACAGCAATGGATTCTTCGGCAGTCCCGGCCTTCACATCTATTACAACCTGGGCGGCGCGGCAGGCTTCGCGCCCCCGATGAACTACCTCGCGGTTCCCGGCACGACCGTTCGCTCCCTCTGCCTCGCCGACCTCGACCGCGACGGTTACCTCGACATCATCACCGGCCACCAGTACACGAATGAGATCCGCGTGATGCGTTCGCTGGGGGCGGGAGGCGGATTCATGGCTCCGGTCGCTTACGCCAACAACGCGGGCGGCGGCGTGCTCTCGGTGGCGGCCGGCGATTTCAATGGAGACGACGACGTGGACATCGCCGCTGCGAACAATGGCGCGCCGCAGTTCGAGCTGTCGCTCTTCCTGAACAACGGCTCAGGCGGGCTCGGTACGGCGCGATTGATCGATGCGGGGAGCTTCGTCTATGCAGTCGCGGCCGGCGGCTTGAATTCGGACGACCTGGCCGATCTGATCATCTCCTCGTCACCCGGTGTCAACGTGCGCCTCAGCGCGGCGCGGGGGCCCCGCTCCGTCGACTGCAACACTGACGGTGGTCCGGACGAGTGCGAGATCGCCGCCAATCCGTTGATGGATTGCGACAACGATGGTGAGCTGAACGTCTGCGAGCTGGTCGGCAACGCCTGCCCGCCGGGCGACATGACTTCCGACGGCCGCGCCGACGGCGATGACATCGCCCCCTTCCTGGCATGCCGTTACTCAGGGGCCGTTGCCGGTCTCTGCGCCGCGGCCGATCTGGATGACGACGGCGACGTGGATGATGACGACCTGGCGCTCTTCGTTGCGATTCTGCTGGGGCCATGACGGCTCTGATTCGCCGGAATCGCCTGCTCCGCAACCGGATCGTCGCCGCGGCTTGTCGTCTCAGGGTATAGGAAGTCCACGAACGCAGCGCCGCTGCCTCGCGCAGCGGTGCTGCATGGACTACCCTAAGCTTATTTCTCTTCTTGGTTAATGGGCGTTGTAGGACTCGAACCTACGACCTTGCGGGTGTGATCCGCACGCTCTAACCAACTGAGCTAAACGCCCGTTCGATGCAATCGGCCGGCCCGGCGCCGCTACCGACCTGCCTGACTCCCCTCCTGTATCCTAAGCCGGCCGCAATCGCAAGCCGGACGCAGTCGCCTTCCAACCGCAGGCCGCGCCGCTCGACGGGATGGCGCTGAAACGTCGGTTGCCGGGGCCGTAACGAACAGCGCGACGCGACTCGTTCGCGTCGCCGATGAACGCACATCGTTTCAGGGGAACAGGACTTGACCGTCGAACAGCAATTCGACTGGGCGTTTGATCGTGACGATCCGCCGCGCCCGGAGGACGTGGACCGCGCCCGCTACATGACCGCGATCATTCCCGCGGACGCGCAGACTCTGCTCGACATCGGTTGCGGGACGGGGCTGGTCACGCGGGCCGTTTCACAATCCCGCGGGGCGGCGGGCCCGCGGGACGTCTGCGGGCTGGAACTCTCATCGGTCGGCGTGCAGCGGATGCAGGCGATCGGCTTGCGCTGCGAGAAGGGTTCGATCGGCGAGGTTCCCTTCCCCGATGGCAGCTTCGACCTCGTGATGGCCAACGAAGTCTTCGAACATCTCGACGACGGCCTCTACGCCGTGGCGCGGCGCGAGCTGGCCCGCGTCGCGCGCCGCTACATCCTGGTCACCGTTCCCAATCGCGACCATCTCCCGACGCTCACGCAGATCTGCCCGACGTGCGGGGCGGATACCGTTCCCTGGGGGCATCTCCACAGTTTCCGCGAGGCGGACCTCTCCCACCTGTTTGAAGGGTTCGAACCGATCTGCATTGAGGCGTTCGGCCCCGCCGTGCCGGACGGCGATCGCTGGCTGACGCAGCTCCTGCGGCTGCCCCGGCGGCTGCATCATCCGCTGAAGGGCGGCATGCGCTGCGTCGCCTGCGGATATATCAATTCGTCGCCGCCGCAGTCGCGGCCCTCGGTGTCGGACCTGGTGCGGCATCCGATTCGCAGCTTCTGGTATGCGGTCGATTTCGCGGCGGCGCGCGGAGCGCCCACCTGTCCGCGCTGGCTGCTGGCGCTTTACCGTCGGTCAGGCGGCGTCGCCGGGCCGCGCGAAGCGAGTCATTGAGTCGGCGATCGGCTGAGCGTCTACGGGCTTCGGGGCGGGCAGCTCCTGAGCTTCGGGCACGACGCCCAGTTCCGCCATGCGACGTCCCTGCGGTGCGACGCGCCGCTCGAACGAACTGACCGCGCTGTTGAAGGCTTCGCCCGACCGTTTCAAGCCTTCGCCGATGCGCTCGAAGTGCTCCATGAACGTGACGATCCGCTCGAACAGTTCGCGTCCCGCCTCGGCGATGCGGGCGGCATTCTCCGCCATGCGATGCTGTTGCCAGCCGTAAGCCGCGGCCCGCAGCAACGCGATGAGCGTCGTCGGCGAGGCCAGCACGATTCCCTTCGACACTGCGTGGTCGATCAGCGTCGGATCGTGAATCACCGCCGCGCTGAAAAACGCCTCGCCCGGAAGGTACATTACGACGAATTCGGGCGTGTCGCCGGCGCGAGAGGCATAGGCCTTCGAGGAGAGGTCGTCCACGTGCTTGCGCACCGAGCGGGCATGCTCGAGGAATTTCACGCGGCGCGCCTCCGCGTCGTCCACGGCCATCGCATCCAGGTAGGAAGCCAGCGGTGTCTTGGAATCGACGACGATCTTCCGATCCCCCGCGAGTCGCACAATGAGATCCGGTCGCTGCCGTCCCGCAGCGCCGTCCGACGTCTCCTGTGTCTGGAAGTCGCACAGCGGCGACATGCCCGCCAGCTCCACGGCGCGCTGCAGCGTCATCTCGCCCCATTGGCCGCGCACCTGCGGCGTTCGCAATGCCGACACCAGCCGTCCGGTCTCCTTGTGCAGGAGCTGGTGCGTCTGCTCGACCTTGTCCAGCCGCGTCGTCATTCCCGCGTAGGCGGACTGCCGCACCGACTCCAGCTCCTTCACCTGCTTCTCATAGCGCTCCAGCGATTCGCGCAGGGGCCGCACGCGCTCTTCGGCCTGCCGCAGGAACTGCTCGCTGTTCGTCCGCAGCGATTCAGCCGACAGCGCGGCGAACGCTTCGCGCAATCGCTTCTCGGCCTCCGCCAGCAGGCGGCGCTGTTCTTCGAGGTTGCGGCGCTGCTCGTCCAGGCGCGTTTCCGAGGCGGTCCGGGCCACGCGCTCCGTGTCGCGCTCGCAGCGCAGGTCGCGGTTCTCTGTTTCCAGCGCGGCATGTCTCCGACGAAGTTCCTCGCCGGTGGCGCGCAGGCCGGCCAGTTCCGCCGCCAGCGCCGCCGACTCGGCCGCCAGGCCGGCGCGCGTTTTCGCCGCGGACCAGAACCCCGCGGCCGCTCCACCGAGCGCCGCGCCGATCAACAGCCACATCAGCTCCGCCATCATGTGACGATTTTAACGCGCTGGAGTGGTTCGCGCGGGCGACGCAGGGGAATGTTCGGCCGGTTCCCGCGCCGTTCCTTGACCGCGACGGCTGCCCCTCTACAATCGCGGTTTCATTACGGATGCGGTCGTATCCGCTGCGCGCACCGTCGATCAGCCCGGGTCTCGGCGCTCGCGCGACCCTGCCGGGTCGCTCGTCCGGCTGCGGCATCGGACTATCGCGGGTCAAGCGAGAGGAATATGGACGTCGAGCAAATCAAGGCCCTGATCGAGTTGATGGAGAAAAACGCCCTCACGGAAGTCATGATCCGGGAGGGCGAGTTTCGATTGGTGCTCAAACGCGGCCACGCCGGCGCGGTCACCCTGACCTCGAATCCGGTCGTTTCTGCCGTCGCGACGCCGCCCATGTCGTATGCTCCGGTTCACGCCGCGCCGCCGGTGGAATCGCATCGCCCGGCCGAACCGCCCGCCGGATCGAAACTGACGGAGATCAAGGCGCCGATGGTGGGCACCTTTTACGCGTCGGCCGATCCCGAGTCGCAACCTTTTGTCCGCGTGGGCAGCCCGGTGGACAAGGATACGGTGGTCTGCATCATCGAAGCGATGAAGGTCTTCAACGAGATCAAGGCCGAGTGCTCGGGCGTCATCGAGCGCGTCGCCGCGGAAAACGGCGGGCCGGTCGAATTCGGGCAGGCGTTGTTCCTCGTGCGGCCCTCCGCCTAGTTGCGGCGGACGCGCTGCGGCGGATCGGGCTTCTCGACCGTCCTTCAACATGGCCAACAAAAAGAGTTCTATGTTTTCAAGAATTCTCGTCGCCAATCGCGGTGAAATCGCCTTGCGCGTGCTGCGCGCCTGCCGCGAACTCGGGATCGAATCGGTCGCAGTCTATTCTCAGGCGGACAAGGACGCCGGCTATCTGCGCTTCGCCGACCGCGCCATCTGCATCGGATCGGCCCCGTCGGGAGACAGCTACCTCAAGGCCGACCGGATCATCGCCGCCGCGGAGATCGCCAACGTTGACGCGATTCATCCGGGCTACGGATTCCTCGCCGAGAACGCGACCTTCGCCGAGCAGTGCCGCGCCAGCAAGATCGAGTTCATCGGGCCGTCGGCCGAGGCGGTCCGTGCGCTGGGCGACAAGACCGAGGCGCGCAAGCTCGCGCGGCGCTGCCGCGTGCCCACCGTGCCGGGCAGCCCGGGAACCGTCGATGACGACGACGAGGCCGTGCGCGTCGCTTCCGAGATCGGGTATCCGATCATGATCAAGGCGGCGGCGGGCGGCGGCGGGCGCGGCATGCGCGTCGCGCACAACGAGGCGGCGCTGCGCACGCAGATTCGCAACGCCCGGTCCGAGGCGGAAGGAGCCTTCAAGGACTCGCGCGTCTATCTGGAGCGATACGTCGAAGAGCCGCGCCACGTCGAGGTGCAGTTGATCGGCGACAAGCACGGCCGCATCGTTCACCTCTACGAGCGCGACTGCACCGTGCAGCGCCGCCACCAGAAGCTGGTTGAAGAGACCCCCTGCCCCGTGCTGGACGACAAGACCCGCGAGGAAATCTGCAAGTGCGCGGTGCGGCTCTGCAAGGCCGCGGGATACTACTCTGCAGGCACCTGCGAGTTCCTGCTCGACAAACACAAGAACTTCTTCTTCCTGGAAGTGAACACGCGCATTCAGGTCGAGCATCCGGTGACCGAGCTGATCACCGGCGTCGATCTGATCCAGTGGCAGATTCGCGTGGCCGCGGGGGAGCCGCTGGCATTCAAGCAGCGTGACATCGTTCCGCGCGGAGCGGCGATCGAAGTGCGCATCAATGCCGAGGATCCGGCCCACAACTTTCGGCCGTCACCCGGCCGCATCGAGGTCTTCCGTCCGCCGGGCGGCCCGGGCGTGCGGCTGGACACGCACGCCTTTGCGGGATACTCGATTCCGCCCAACTACGACTCGCTCATCGCCAAGCTGATCGTCTTCCGCAACACGCGGGCCGAGGCGATCGCCGGCATGCGCCGCTGCCTGGACGAATTCGAGATCGGCCCGATCGCCACGACGATCCCGCTGCATCGCGAAATCTTCCGGCACGAATTATTCCAGCAGGGTCGCATCGATACCGGCTTCCTCGAGCGTCACCTGCTCAACCCGCACTCGTAGAGATCATTTCAGGTGCGTTCCTCTGGCCTCACCTGCCAATGCTTGCGTCGGCATGGCACCCAACGCCAAGACTGGGTTCACGGCGTTGCATGCAACCCGGCCCACTTTGAACAAACCTCCCCTGGCCCCTCCTTGAAAAGGAGGGGAAAAACAGAAGGATTTCCCCACTTTCCAAGGGGGAGCTGTTTTCAGTTTCCCCCCCTTTTCAAGGGGGGACCCAGGGGGGTTCTTAAAGATCCTCGGCTCCCTCGTCATTCCCGCGCCAGCTGTCATTCCCGCCGAAGTATGTCATTCCCGCGCCGCGCGTCATTCCCGCTTGGTTTGCCATTCCCGCGAAAGCGGGAATCCAGATTTACCGGGTGCGTGAGCCCTCGAACGCACCTTCTACTGCCCCTTCCCCCGAATCTTCCCGATCGTATCGGTCGTGCTGCGGCCGGGCGTCAGCGGCGCGAGCACCACGCGCCCGCCGCGCCGCTCGACCGTCTCGCGCCCCGCGATCTCTCTGCCCGCCCAATCCTCCCCTTTCACCAGCACGTCCGGCTGCACCGCCTCGATCAATGACGCGGGCGTCTCCTCATCGAACAGCACGACGTAATCCACCGATTCCAGCCCGGCGATCACCGCGGCGCGATCCTGCTCCGAATTGACCGGCCGGTCCGGCGCCTTGTTCTGCCGTCGCACGGAGGCGTCGGTGTTCAGTCCGACCACCACCACCTCCCCCTGCCTTCGGCAGAAGGCGAGATACTCGACGTGGCCGCGGTGCAGCAGGTCGAAGCAGCCGTTCGTGAAGACGATCGTCTGCCCCATCGACCGCCGCCGCGACAGTTCCGACCGCAGCTCGCCCGCCGTCCGCAGCTTGCCGCGCCGCTCGCGATGCTCCAGCAGGATTTCCGCGATCATCTCATCGCGCGTCACCGGCACGCAGCCGAACCGCTCCACCTCCAGGCCCCCGGCGATGTTCGCCAGCGCCGCCGCCTCCCGCAGATCCGATCCGGCCGCTAGCGCCACCGCCAGCGCAGCCAGCACCTGATCCCCCGCGCCGGTCACGTCATAAACGTCGCGCTTGCGCGTCGGCAGATGCTCGAATGTCCCTCCCGGCCCGATCAGCGCGCACCCCTCGGCGTCCAGCGTCACGCAGACCTGTTCGGTCCGCGATGCGGCCAGGATCGCCTTCGCCGCCGCGCAAACCGACGTGACATCCGGCAGCCGCTTGCCGATCATCGTCTCGGATTCCGTGCGGTTCGGCGTGCTCAACCACGCCCCGGCGTATCGCTCCGTGTCGCGCGATCGCATCGGGTCGATCAGGACCCGCAGGCCGGCGCGCCGGGCCATCTCGATCGCCCGGCGGCAGACGCCCGGTGAAGCGACACCTTTGCCGTAATCCTGGATGCAGAGAATTTGAATGTCCCGCAATGCGGCTTGCAGCGCGGCGATCAGCCGTTCTTCGGTGGGGGCATCCACGGCGTCGGAGATTTCCTCGTCGACACGCACGATCTGCTGGCGATGGCGATGTTGCGCCAGGCCGACCAGCCGCGTCTTGACGGTGGTGGGGCGGTCGGGGGTGCGAATCAGTCCTTCGGTTCGTACGCCGCTTGTGGCGAGGCGTTCGCGCAGCTCACGACCCGCGTCATCATCGCCGACGATTCCGATGCAGCAGGCCGCGCCGCCCAGCGCCGCCACGTCGGCCGCGACCGAAGCCGCGCCGCCCACACCCGCCTCGCGCCGGACCACGCGCAGCACCGGAACCGGCGCTTCGGGACTCACCCGCTCCGCATCGCCGTAGAGGTAACGGTCCAGCATGTAATCGCCGAGGATCGCGACGCGCGTTCCGCCGAATGCGTCGACGCGTTGAAGGAGCAGAGGGGCGGCCGTCGGACTGGCGGCGGAAGGGTGGCTCATGGTCGCGCGGATGCTATGTCTGCGGGAGTATCCCGGCAACCGGATCAGCGGCAACGATGGCCGCGAGACAGCCAGGTCTGCCAACGGGTGACAGCGGTCGGGTAACCCAGCTTTATCATTATGTCATCGTGGCGGTTACCGTCCGCAGGTCGGATCGGACCGAGGACTCGAAGCCGCGACTCTGCGACGTCGAGGCAAAAAATGCCGATTCTGACGGCAAAGATTTCAAGTTTTCAGTGCTGCCGAGTCGAAATTCTCATAATAACCGCCCTCAGCGGACTGAGACGCCCCGGGTGCGGGCGCGGCGAACCTGCCGTCTGCCCCCTCGGCGGTCTTGACTCGGTTTTCCGCGGCAAGAGCGGTCCGCCAGAAAAGGGATGCTGTTCCGCGGGGTGACGGCTGGCGAGCCGCCCGCGAAACAAGTCGCCGGTACCGAACGACAAGGATGTCGCGCATGAGAACAATCGCCGTCGCCAACCAGAAGGGCGGATGCGGAAAGACCACGGTCGCCATCAATCTGGCGGCGGCGCTGGCCCGCGAAGGGCAGCGGACGCTTCTCATCGATCTCGATCCACAAGGACATTGCGCTCTCGGCCTGTCGGTGCCGGAAGACCAGATACAACATCACATCGCCGACGTGCTGCTCGGTCGCAGCGGCGTCACGCTCGAACGCGTGGTGTGGCAGATCTCGGGCAACTTTGACTTCGCGCCCTCGAAGCTCGACCTGTGCGAGCTGGAGCGGCACCTGGCGGGCAGCAACGACCGCGAGCAACGGCTGGCCCGCGCGATGAACGGCGCGGCGGCGAAATATGACATGGTGGTGATCGACACGCCGCCGACGGTGGGGGTGCTGACGGCGAACGCGCTGCTGGCGTCGGACGAAGTGCTCGTTCCCGTCGATACCGGCTACTTCGCCCTGCACGGCCTTTCGAAGCAGCTCGACACGATCGATCAGTTGATGCGCCGCACCGGCAAGCGGATTGCTCTGCGCATTCTCGGCAACCTTTACGACGTGCGCACCAAGCTGGCCCGCGAAATCCTGGCCGAGCTGCGCCGCCGTCACAAGGACGTGATGCTCGAATCCTTCATCAACTTCAACACCAAGCTGAAGGAGAGCACCAGTTTCGGCCAGCCGATCACGGAATATGACCCGGCCAGCTCCGGCTGCAAGGATTTCGTGCGGCTGGCCCGCGAGCTGATATCGCTCCGCGTTCCAATGGGTACGGAGCCGGTTGCGGCGGCTGTAGCAATCCCGGCGGCGGAGCCTGCCACGGAGCTGCTGCATCGCGCGGACGAACTCTCCGTCAAGGCCAACGCGCTGCTGGCGACGACCAAGCCGCTCTTCGGATCGCAGAGCGCCCGGGTGGACGAACTGCTTTCGGCAGAGGCGGAGATTGCGCTGGTCGACCCCCCGCAGACGAAGGGTCGCCCCGGTGAGCCGATCGAGGCGCTTCCCGTCGCAACGGCGCTGCCGCCGGCCGTCGCGCCGATGCCGGTCATGCCGGTGATGCCCGCCACCCGCGCGCCGCGCGGGGAGAGCGTCCCCGCGCCGGCGGTCGCGCTCCATCCGGCCGCGAACGCCCGGACGCCGCGCGGCACCGCCGTCGATCATCCCTCGATTCAGCGCCGCATCAACGAGATGTACGGCGTACAGCCCGATCGCTATGGAACTCGCTTCGCGGTCCGTATGCCCGGCGCCCGCGCCGTGCGACTGGCGGGTGATTTCAACGGGTGGGTGTCGGACAGCATCGCCCTGCGTCCGGAGGAGGATGGCGGAGCGTTTTCGATCACGCTGCCCCTCGCGCCCGGCCGCTATCGCTACCGCTACGTCGTCGACGGCATCTGGGTCAGCGACCCCTTCAATCCGCGCGTCGAGCACAATCAGTTCGGCGACCTGAATAACGTGGTGGAAGTGGCCTGAGCCCGCGCCACGAGCCGAGCTTCTGTGTGCCACTGCTCTTTGAGCAGTGGAAGTCTCAGTGATCAATCGCGTCAGACCGCGCCGAACGGATCGGCATCCGAACGACTGATTCGGATCGTAGCGCCTTTCAGTTCCCTTCCGAGCGATCTCGCCAGCAGCGACAGCACCGGCCGTTCGCTGTACCAGTGGCCCAGCGCCACCACCGCCGCGCCTCCGGTCCGCAGCGCCAACGCATCGTGATGGCGCACTTCTCCGGTGATCAGCACGTCAGCCCTCCGCGACCGTGGAAAATCCTGATCGAACCGTCCGGCCGAGCCTGCCAGAATCGCCAGGCGCTGCACGCGTTTCGCCGGTGCTCCGATGAGTTGCGGCGCCGTTGATCCCGTGGCCCGCGCCAGCCGGCGCGCCAGTGCCGCCAGCGTCATCGGTCGCGGCAGCCGCGCCAGCCGGCCGATGCCGCGCGGTTCCGGCTTGGCGTGCAGGGGATAGAGATCGAACGCCGGCTCCTCGTAGGGATGAGTTCGGCGCAGCGCCGCGATCGTCTCCGGCAGTTGCTCCCGCGTGCAGATCATCTCCAGCCGCACTTCCTGCACGGACTCGAGTCGGCCGCGATGCCCGACGCGCGGATCGGTTCCCGCGCCGCCGAAGAACGTTCCCGTCCCCGGGATGCGGAAACTGCACCGCTCGTACAGGCCGATCCGTCCGGCCCCGGCGGCGAACATCCCCTCGGCCACGCGATCGAGCTGTTCGCGCGGCACGAAGACGGAGATTTTGATTTCGTCCGCGCTGCCGGGATTTGTCGCGAAATCGAGCGGTCCCGTCACGGTCGCGCCGCAGAGCGCCGCCAGCGCGTCGCCGGTTCCGCCGTCGGCCGCGTCCAGCGCGGTATGGGGTGAATAGATCGCAATCCCCGCACGGATCGCGGCATGCAGCGCCGCCGTCATTGAGCGGGGCGTTGCGCCGTCCGCGACCAGCGATTTGATCGGCTTGAAGAGCGGCGGATGGTAGGCGATTACCATCTCGCAGCGGCCGCGCCGCGCCTCCGCCAGCACGGCGGGAGAGAAGTCGATGCAGAGCAGAACACGCCGCACGGTCGCCGACCGATCCCCCGCCAGCAGGCCGACGTTGTCCCACGATTGCGCGAGGTGCAGCGGCGCGAGCTTGCTCATGGCATGCTCGACCCTTGCGACGCTGTTCTGAATCCGGCGAGTCGCCATTCGTCATCCGGCTCCGCATTCCCGTGCGACCGCGGCCTGATAGGCCTCATGGAGCGATTTCGTGACGTTTCCCGGCTTCTCATCGCCGACGGCATGCCGCTCGATCGCCAGCACCGGCATGAGTTCCATCACCGAGTTGGTGAGAAAGACTTCGTTCGCCCCGAGCAGATCGTTGATATCGAGCGGCCGCTCCTCGACCGCGACGCCGGCCGACCGCGCCAGCTCCAGCACCACGGCCCGCGTTACGCCCGGCAGCACCGGCGTATCGAGCGGCGGCGTCAGCAGCCTGCCGTCGCGCACGAGAAAGACGTTGCTCATCGAACCTTCCGCCAGCCGATTTTGAGGCGTGAACCAGAGCGCCTCGCCGCAGCGCTTGCGCTGAGCCTCCCGCTGGCCGAGCAATCGCGGCAGATAGCTGAGCGTCTTGTGTCCGGCGATCGGATCGCCCGCCTGTTGTCGGAAGCTGCTGATGCAGACAATCATTCCTCCGCCCGCCGCGGCTCCGGGCAGCGCGTCCATCCGCGCGGCGGTCAGCAGCAGGGTCGGATGGAACGACTCGTCGTCGGCGGGATTCAGTGCGCCGGCCGACTGCGAAACGGTCGCGATCCGGGTGCTGCCCGGTGTGAAGGTCAGCCGCATCCGCGCGTCTCGCAGGCCGTTGACTTCCAGCAGGCGGCTTACCTCTGTCGCGAGCGGATCCCTCTCCGGCGGCGCGGGAAGCGAAAGTGCCTGCGCTGAGGCGGCCAGCCGCTCGCGATGGGCCGACAGTCGGAAGGGAACGCCGTGATAGGCGCGAAAGGTCTCGAAGAGTCCCGCGCCATGAGTCAGGCCGGCGTCGAACGCGCTGAGCCGGGCGGCTTCGGCGGGAATCAGCTCGCCGTTGAGCAGGACCGTGTCGCCGGGCATGGCCCGCACTATAAGCGGGCGCGCCGCCGTGGTGTGTGTCGCTGCTTCAACCCGCGGATCTCTCGTGCATGTTGACCCGCGCCACGAATCGGCGTAGCGTGCCCGACCAACGCTTCACCAGGACGCCGAGCCAAGCATGGGCCGACTGCTGGACTACCTGCAACTGATCCGTCTCCCACAGTGGATCAAGAACGTCTTCGTATTCTTCGCCCTCGTCTTCAGCACCAAGCGCAGCGATCCGGCAGCCTTGCTGCTGGCCGTTACGGCCTTCCTCGCTTTTTCGCTGCTGGCCAGCGCGGTCTATTGTTTCAACGACATCCGCGACCGCCGAGAGGACGCGCTGCACCCGACGAAATGCCGTCGTCCCATCGCCCGTGGCGCGATCTCGCCCGGCGCGGCGGGTGTGTTCTGCGCGCTGCTGCTGGCGGGCGGGCTGTCCCTGTCGACGCGGCTGGGGCCGGCCTTTCTCACCACGGCGGCGACCTACCTGCTGCTCAACCTTTTCTATACGCTGGGTCTGAAGAAGGTCGCCCTTCTGGACGTGATCATCGTCGCCGTGGGTTTCGTGCTTCGCGCCCTGGGCGGCGCGCAGGCCATCACCGTGGAGGTCTCGGCATGGCTCGTGATCTGCACCTTCACGCTCTGCCTGTTCCTCGGTTTCGGCAAGCGGCGGTGCGAAATCGCCATGCTGAGCGATGCCGGGGCGGCGGCGGCGCATCGTGCGTCGCTGGCGCAGTACACGCCCGACCTGCTGAATCACCTGCTCTCCACCACGGCGGTGCTGGCGGTCATGACCTTTCTGCTCTACACGCTCGACTCACATACCGCCCGCGAATTCCGGGCGCTCTTCTTCACCACGCCGCTCGTGCTCTACGCGGTCTTCCGCTACGCGATGGTGATCGAGCGCGGCGAGCGCACCGGACCGAGCGACATCCTGATCGGCGACAAACCCTTCGCCATCACCTGCGCCGTCTGGACGCTGCTGGCACTGGCGATCGTCTTCAAGGGGCCGACCATCGAGCGATATCTGCCGGTACTGCGCTGGCCCGGAGCGGCGGTCGATGACGACGCCGGAGCGACTTCACGGCCGGCCGGTGCACCGCTATCGGATTCCGCTGCCCGGCAGAGTCCTTGAACTGCTCGGTCCAGGCGATCCCGACGCGATCCTGGACGAACCGGAAACCGAGCGGCGCTTTCACGCCGAGGATGAGCACCTACCCTACTGGGCGCGCCCCTGGGCCGCGTCGATCATGCTCGCCGCGCATGTGATGCAGCACCATCGCGCCTTACCGCCCGAATACTCGAATCCGGTGGGCGACGAGGGTGTCGCGGCTCCGGCGGCGGACGTCGCGGGAAGCAACTGCGGGACGCCCTCTGCATGGCCTGCCGGAACCGCCCGCCTTTCGATGCCGGCACGCCGAGCGCTGGATCTCGGATGCGGGCTGGGATTGGCGGGACTGGCCGCGGCCGCGGCCGGCTGGCGCGTCCTGCTGACGGATTACGAGCCGGCCGCGCTGGACTTCGCTCGCGCGTCGGCCGAAGCGAACGGCCTGGCGGAGCGGACGGAATTCGCGCGACTGGACTGGCGGACGCCGCCCGACCCGGCGGGCTACGGGATGCTGCTGGGGGCGGACGTGCTCTTTGAAGCGCGCTGGGTCGAGCCGATCGCGGAGATCGCAAGGCGGTTCGCCGCCGCCGGGGCGACGGCGCTGATCTGCGATCCGAATCGCCGCACCGCGGAAGGATTTGCCGACGCACTCTCGCGGCGCGGCGTGACACCCATCCGGCACGCGGCAGTCTGCGTCGATTTCGACAATGCATCCGTTGGCGGCACGCTGTATGAGATCCGAGCACAATAGAAAGAGAATTGCCGCTGCTAAGGATGGCATGGCCGCCTGATTTGGATGGCCTGGTCGCCTTGCATGCGATGAGTGGCATGGCGGCAATTGGGTGGCATGGCCACCTTCAAGGTGGCCAAGTTCTTCTCCCTCTCCCGGCGGGAGACTGAGGGTGTCCGATAAGGGAGCCCGAGGGGGGTGAGGGCTACCTGGTTCGTTCTGGATTCCCGCTTTCGCGTGAATGACAAACCGCCTCATCAACGCCTTCCGCGGGATTGACACCTGTCTAAGATCATGGTGATGGCGTCAAGTCGGCCAAGCACCCAGCCGCGAGAAAATAATGCGTCTGGGACGCTCCCTGCCAAACCGGCGTTAGTATCGACAGCGGCGCCAACGTCGACCGCGGCGCCAGCGCATCAGTGTCGCCGCGGCAACAGCCAGAAGTGATTGCGTGCCCGCGCCGCACAGACCGAAGCCGCAGGCGGACCCCGGACGCGTTGCCGTCACGTCGCCGGACAGTGGCCCCAGCGGCGACGGCGCGGGTGCGGCTGATTCCACAACCTCGCACGCGCCTCCCACGCCGTCGCCGTCGGCGTCAGCCTGATCGGGGTTGGCGATCGCGGGACAGTTATCGAGGCAATCGACCACCCCATCCGCGTCGAAGTCGCGCTCTGTCACGCCGCAACCGCAGGAGCCCGGCGCGCTCTTCAATCGGTCGAAGGGGCAGCCATCCACGCAATCGACCACGCCGTCGAGATCCCCATCCGATTCGGCGACATCGCAGCCGCAGGGTCCCGGCGCGGCGCGCGACGCATTGTTCGGACAGCCATCCGCGGAATTGCAGATGCCGTCGCCATCCGCATCCCCCTCCGGACAGGCGGCCCCCGACGCGCAGCCGGGGGTTTCCGGCTTTCCACAGCCGCAGGCGCCGGGGTCGACTTTGCCGCCATCGGCCGGGCAGCCGTCGAAACAGTTGAGCGTTCCATCGCCGTCCGCGTCGGTGTCCGGTACGCCGCAGCCGCATGCTCCGGGCGAGTTTTTCAGCTCGTCGAACGGGCAGCCATCGAGACAGTCGGGCAGCAAGTCACCGTCGCTGTTCTGCTGATCGTTCTGGCCGGGGCAGGCATCGCCGGAATTGCAAACGCCGTCGTGATCGTCATCCCCCTCGGGACAGAAGGGACAGCCGGGCAATTCCGGACGGCCGCAACCGCAGTCGCCGGGAGCGAGCTTGGCGGGATCGAGCGGACAGCCGTCGATGCAGTTCGGCGCACTGTCGCCGTCCGGGTCGGTCTCGGCAACGCCGCATCCGCACAGACCGGGGGAGGTCTTGGCGGAATCGCCGGGACAACCATCGATGCAATTCGCGACGCCGTCTCCGTCGGAATCAGAATCGGCGGCGTCGCATCCACAGATTCCCGGCGCGAGTTTCGTGGGATTGAAGGGACAGCCGTCGATGCAATTCGCGGCCCCGTCGCCATCGGAATCCGTCTCCGGTGTACCGCACCCGCAGATGCCGGGGGCAAGCTTGGCTGGATCGAACGGGCAGCCGTCGATGCAATCCGGCGCGTTGTCGCCGTCGGAATCGGTCTCGGCAACACCGCATCCGCAGTGACCGGGCGACGTCTTCGCGCCATCCTGCGGACAACCATCCATGCAATCGGGGAGACCGTCGGAGTCGGCGTCGACGTGATCGTTCGCGCCGGGGCAGAGATCGAGCGAATCGCAAACACCGTCGCCATCCGCATCGCCATCCGGACAACCGGAGCAGGCCGGCGTATCGGGCTGACCGCAGCCGCAGGCGCCGGGGGACGTCTTCAATGGATCATTGGGACAGGCGTCATGGCAATTCGGAACCGTGTCGCCGTCGGAGTCGGTATCCGCAACGCCGCAGCCGCAGAGGCCGGGCGCGATCTTGCCCGCATCCATCGGGCAGCCGTCGATGCAATCGGGAGCCAGGTCGCTATCGGAGTTCGTATCGGAAGTCCCGCAATCGCAAACGCCGGGGACGGTCTTGTTCGCGTCAGTCGGACAGCCGTCAAGACAGTCCGGCTGCGCGTCGCCATCGGCATTGGCGAGATCGTTCTCGCCGGGACATTGGTCGGCCGCGTCACAAACGCCGTCACCATCGCCATCGCCGTCGGGACAGGGGGTGACGCAGCCGGGCGTCTCGGGATGATGGCAGCCGCAGGCGCCGGGATGGGTCTTGGCCGAATCGGCGGGACAGCCGTCGCAGGAATCCCCCACGCCATCCGAGTCGGCGTCCGCCTGTGACGCATTGCCCGATTGCGGACAATTGTCGCAACCATCCTCGACGGCATCTCCATCTGTATCGACCGGCGGCGGCGACAACGCGACAGCGGCGACGCTGACGGTCGGACCCTCCCCCACACCATCGCCGGGAGTCACGCCGCACTGCACGGTTGCGCCGGCCGCGAAGAGTCCGGCGGCCAGCAGATCGGAGAGCGCCACGCTGGTATGCGTACGGACCGGCTGGCCGTTGACGAGCCATTCATAGCGATACCGCACCATCGCGCCGTCCGGATCGACGGCGGGAGCGATGACGTCGACGACGGCGGGGACGCCCGCGCGCGGCGGCACGGCGAAGCGGATCTGTGCGGCAGTCGGCAGCGCGGCCGGCGGCGGCGATTGAGAGATTCCCAGGTAGGGCTGCCGCCAGGAGAGCACGCCATCCACGAAGACGCGGACTTCGCCGGGACCCGCCTCCAGCGGGCGGGCGGCGGACTCGAAAATCTCCTTCCTGCAAATCGGCGCAACGATCGGGGGCAGTTCGCGCTCAGCGTAGAGCGTGCCATTCTGAATCCACTCGATGCGAGCCTGCGTGCCGATCACGGCGGCCTGCTGCAAGGTGGCGCGAATCGCCACGTGGTCATGTTGCGGCGCGAAGTAATAGCGCGGCGGCGCGGCGGGGTCGAGTGAGTCGTCGGAGAGCGAGGCGGTCGCGGCGATCTGCGACAGGGCGAAATCGGGCTGACGATCCCAGATCAGCGGCGATGATTGATGACACACGCCCAGGAAGGGATCGACCGCCCCGCCATTCAGCCGAATGTCGAACGCGAGCCGCGGACCGGTCGAGCAGCCGGAGCTGCCGAGTCGAGCGAGCTGCCGGCCTGCGGCGACCGTCATTCCCGGTGAAACCTGCACGCTGCCCACTTCCAGGTGGCTGTATTGCGTGATCAGGCCGGCGCCGTGGTCGATGATGACTGTGTTACCCGCGGGAGGATCGGGATAACTGCAATCGGTACGGCGATCGATGTATTCGTCGGCCACGAACGTGACGACGCCCGGCGCGGCCGCGAAGACCGCCGGACCGCCCGCATCCATCGCCGCGAAACCGCGCGGTTCCTCCAGCACGATGGAGGTACCGGCATTCGTCGCCCACGGCAGGCAGAGATAGATTTCGGTCGCCGAGCCGGCCGCGTGATCGAAGAAATGACAGCCTGACGAATCGACCCCCGGCCGGCCGGCGAGCGGCCAGTGGAGTCGGATGGCTGGCGCGACGGCTGCTTCGACCAGCGCGCGATGCAATTCGCCCGCTGCGGCGACGCGCCACGCGCCGCCGGGCGCGGCGTTCATGACGACAGCGTCGGCGTCGACGCCGTTCGAGGGCTGGCCGGCGGACCAGTTCTGATAGATCGCCGGGGTTCCATCCTCCCAGCGCCACTGGCCCTCGATCGATTCATCCGTCAGGCCGATCCAGAATTCCTCCGTCGTGCCGAACGCCGTCAGCAGCCACGTCTGCTCCGCGGCATCGTCGATCCGGACCAGCGAGCCGCCCTTGGCGAGCGCGAACGCGCGGGCCGCGGCATGGGTGCGCGGACAGGTCGATGCATAGTATGCGTGGCCGTTGGCGGGATTGACGAGCTGGGCCGCCGCCGGAGCGGCAACGATGCAATGAACGAAGAGGGCCGCGGCGGCGCACGGGGCGCGCTGCGGCAGGAGGTAGTGTCTGCGCGTTGGGACGAGCCGCGCCAACAATTCGCCATTCCGATGAAGTGGATTGCCGGTGAACAACCAAACGCAAGGCGAAGTCTATGGAATGGCCTGACTCATCGCAAATGAATTCGATTGATTGCGAACGGGCGAGCGACCCCCACTCCCGGCGAGAGAACTGAAAGCGACTGCAAAGGGAGTCTGGAGGGGATAGAGGCTGTTTGTTTTCCTCTGGATTCCCGCCAGGTCATTCCCGCGAATGCGGGAATCCAGTGAATTCGATCCGCTCGTTTCCGCCGCGGTTCTGATGCGGCGCGGCGCATTTCCGCTCGCGGTTCTGATTTCACGTCCAGAGTTCGCGCTCTGAGTTTTAGAGCAGGCAGTTGACGAAGATCGGCACGTCCAGCGCGTCGTTGACGCAGTCATTGTTCATGTCGGAGCAGGAGTTGTAGGGACCGGAGATGAGCGAATTCAGGAAGGTCTGAATGTCCAGTCCGTTGCAGCCGCCATCGGAATTCAGATCGCCCAGCGCGGTGCAGCCCAGCGGCGGACGCACCAGCACGATGGCGGCTGTGCTGGAATAAACCAGCACGAAGGTCACGTTGCTGCAGGGAGCGGGAGCGGGCGGCTGCATCGAGGCGAAGGTTCCCGTTCGCCCGCCGACGGCGTTGCAGATGATGAACTGCTCGCCCACCCTCGGCTTGTAGCCGTTGGGAATCGTCAGCTTTACGGCGCCTCCGAAGGTCGCGGTCCCGGAAACGGCCACGCGGTCATACATCTGCGAGGCGGGTGAACCGCCGATTTCCACCTCGATGCTGCCG
>Ga0187894_10000412_pt1 | contig 57694 bp, 75 predicted proteins | sample GBC1701081metaG_FD_136650 | JGI IMG/M metagenome (GOLD analysis project Ga0187894, IMG submission 136650) | White microbial mat communities from a lava cave in the Kipuka Kanohina Cave System on the Island of Hawaii, USA - GBC170108-1 metaG ...
AAAGTTCGGCGTGCGGAGCATTTCCGCTTCCGTCTTCTGGACCAAATCCCCGATGTAGATGATGTTGTCGTTCTTCAGGCAGTTCGCGCTGCGCACCGACAGCTCCAGCTCGTCCACCTTCTTCAGGAGGTAGCGGTTCAGCTGGTTGGCGTCGGCCTCGCTCTCGGCGGCGCTCGGCGCGGCGATGCCGGCCATGGTCGGCACGCTCACCATGCCCTCGTCGAAGTGGACGAAGAGCTGGAGCTGGTCCTGCAGGATCCGCGCCGAGTAAGCGACCGCGTCGTCCGGGCTGATCGTCCCGTCCGTGTCGACGGTCAGCGTCAATTTGTCATAATCGAGCTCCTGCCCGACGCGGGTATTCTCGACCTTGTAGCTGACCTGGCGGACCGGGCTGTAGAGCGCGTCCACCGGGATCAGGCCGATCGGCGCGTCGGCCGGGCGGTTGGCGGCGGCCGGGACATAGCCCTTCCCGGTCTCGGCGATCAGCTCCATGTTGAGCGTCGCGCCCTCGTCCAGGTGGCAGATCACCAGCTCCGGGTTCATCACCTCGATGTCGCCGGTGGTGGCGATCTGGCCGGCGGTGATCTCGCCCGGGCCGGTGGCCGAAAGCTGGAGCCGTTTGGGGCCCTCGCCCTCCATCTTCAGCGCGACCTGCTTCACGTTGAGGACGATGTCGGTCACGTCCTCGCGCACGCCGGCGAGGCTGGAGAATTCGTGCAGCACGCCCTCGATCTTGATCGAGGTGACGGCGGCACCCTGCAGCGACGACAGGAGCACGCGGCGCAGCGAGTTGCCGAGCGTGAGGCCAAAGCCGCGCTCCAGCGGCTCGGCGACGAACGTCGCCTTGCGGCGGGCGTCGCCGCCGACCTTCTTCTCGAGCGCGTTGGGCTTCTTCATTTCCTGCCAGTTCTTTGCGTTGACGGCCATGAACGATGTTCCCTTTGGGGTTGGGGAAGCGTGACGAGGATGCTTCCCGATTTTTTACCGGGGACAGTCACTTGTGACCGTCCCCATTTACGGGCGGGGACACGGGCGGACCGTATCCCCGCGAAATTACACGCGGCGGCGCTTGGACGGGCGCACGCCGTTATGCGGGATCGGGGTGACGTCGCGGATCGAGGTGATCTGGAAGCCGACCGCCTGCAGCGCCCGGAGCGCGCTCTCGCGGCCCGAGCCCGGGCCCTTGACCTCGACCTCGAGCGTGCGGACGCCATGTTCGGCGGCCTTCTTGCCGGCATCTTCCGCCGCGACCTGGGCGGCATAGGGCGTCGACTTGCGGCTGCCCTTGAAGCCCATCATCCCGGCCGAGCTCCAGGCGATCGCATTGCCCTGCGCGTCGGTGATCGTGATCATCGTGTTGTTGAAGCTCGCATTCACGTGGGCGACGCCCGCAGTGATGTTCTTGCGCTCGCGCCGCCTGAGGCGCTGAGGGGCCTGTGCCATGTCTCTTTTCCTAACCTACTGAAGCCAAACCGGGCGCACTCACGCGCGCCGCGCGGGGCTGCTTATTTCTTCTTGCCGGCGATCGGCTTGGCCTTGCCCTTGCGGGTGCGCGCATTGGTGTGGGTGCGCTGGCCGCGGACCGGGAGGCCCTTGCGGTGGCGGAGGCCGCGATAGCAGGCGAGGTCCATCAGCCGCTTGATGTTCATCGCGGTCTCGCGGCGGAGGTCGCCTTCCACCATATGGTCGGCGTCGATCGTCTCGCGCAGGTGCAGCACCTCCTGGTCGGTCAGGTCCTGGACGCGGCGCTCGCTCGGGATGCCGAGCTTGGCGACGATCTGCTTCGCCTTGGTGCGGCCGATGCCGTGGATGTAGGTCAGCGCGATCTCCACGCGCTTGTTGGTCGGGATGTTGACGCCCGCAATACGTGCCATGGATTATTTCTCCTGCTCCACAGGCCGCCCGTGGCAGACGGCCTATCTCAGCGCTTCGTGGCCCCTGAAAACAGGCACAGCCGACGCGCGCACGAATGCGCCGCCGGATACCGGTGATCGGGATGACGGCCATGTAGGTTCGGGTGACAGCGATGTCAACAGGGGCATGGCAAGGATCGCGGTAACCAAAACGGACAGCCATGCCTTAACGCCGCCGGTCTATGACGGCCGCAGGCTGAGGACCAGATGACCGACCTTTCCTTCATGTTGTCGCGGGCCGTCGCCCGCGGGCGCCGCGACCGCGGCGTCCCGAAGAGCCGCCAGGCAATCCTGCTCGGCCTGCTGAACAAACGCGCCGAGGCGCACCGGCAGGGCCTGCGCGGTCAGGAACGAATGCTGCGCGAGCAGATCCTCTGGGCGCTTCCGGTCAACGAGGCCGAAGACGCCTGACGCCGACCGGGGACAGTTACTGGTAACTGTCCCCGATTCCCCTCACACCACGCCGAAGGCCAGCATCGCGTCGGCGACCTTCTTGAAGCCGGCGATGTTCGCGCCCTTCACATAATCGGTATAGCCGCCGCCGCGGTCGCCATATTCCAGGCAGCGCTGGTGGATGCCGTCCATGATGTCCCTGAGCATCTGCTGCAGCTCGCTCTCGCGCCAGGAGCGCCGCTCCGAATTCTGGCTCATCTCCAGGCCGGAGACGGCGACGCCGCCGGCATTGGACGCCTTGCCCGGCGCATAAAGCAGTTTCGCGGCCTTGAAGACATGCACGCCGTCCAGGTCGGTCGGCATGTTGGCGCCTTCCGAGACCCCGATGCAGCCATTGGCGACCAGGGTCTTCGCATCCTCGCCGAGCAGCTCGTTCTGGGTCGCGCAGGGCAAGGCCACGTCGCATTCGACCCCCCAGGGCGTCTTGCCCTCGTGAAAGGTCGCATTGCGATATTCGTCCGCATATTCGCTGATCCGGCCGCGGCGGCGGGTCTTGTGCGCCTTCACCCAGTCGACCTTCTCCTGGGTGATCCCGTCCGGATCGTGAACGAAGCCCTGGCTGTCCGACAGGGTCAGCACCGTGCCGCCCAGCTGCACGATCTTCTCCGCCGCATGGGTCGCGACGTTGCCGGAGCCGGAAATAACCGCGCGCTTGCCGGTCAGGTCCTGGCCCTTGGTCTTCAGCATGTTCTCGAGGAAATAGACGGCGCCATAGCCGGTCGCCTCGGGCCGGATCAGCGAGCCGCCATATTCAAGGCCCTTGCCGGTCAGCACGCCGGTGAACTGGTTGGTGATGCGCTTGTATTGGCCGAACATATAGCCGATCTCGCGGCCGCCGACGCCGATATCGCCGGCCGGCACGTCGACGTCGGCGCCGATATGGCGGTAGAGCTCGGTCATGAAGCTCTGGCAGAAGCGCATGATCTCGCCGTCGCTCTTGCCCTTGGGATTGAAATTGGCGCCGCCCTTGCCGCCGCCCATGGGCAGGCCGGTCAGCGCGTTCTTGAAGGTCTGCTCGAAGGCGAGGAACTTGAGGATGGACTCGTTCACGCTCGGGTGGAAGCGGATGCCGCCCTTATAGGGGCCGATCGCATTGTTGTTCTGGATCCGGTAGCCGCGCTGGACGCGGATGTGGTTGTTGTCGTCCTCCCAGCAGACGCGGAAGCTGACGACGCGGTCCGGCTCGGCGATGCGGCGCAGGATCTGCCAGCGGTGATAGTCCTCGCGCCCTTCCATGAAGTCGAAAATGTCCTCGGCGACTTCCTGGACGGCCTGGATGAATTCGGGCTGGCCCGGATTGCGCCGCTTCACGCCCTCCATGAAGCCTTCGAGATCGACATGCTCGCCCGAATTGTCCCTGCCCATGCATCGCCTCCCCTGCTGGGCGCGGCCCCGGTGACGGAGTCGCGAAGAGAGGAGCATAACAACATTTCGGGCGATGGCACCCGCCCGCGACGAGCGCAGTGAACGACGATGCAGGCGCAATGGGGACGGTTACTGGTAACTGTCCCCCTTCCTTCCAGGTTCTAACGCATCGGAATCGCGCCGGCGCCGGGCCAGTCGGTGGTGCCGACACGGCGCAGATTCATCTCGAAGATCTGCATGGGCGGCGCATTGCCTCTGACCAGAAAGCCAACCTCCCGCAGCGTGTCGGCGGTGATGGTGGCCGTATAGCGGATGGTGATGCCCGGCCCCGCCGGGACCTCCCATTCATAACCGTCCGCCGTCGTGCGGAAAGGGAAGACGCCGCTGCGGCCCTGCGCCCAGGATGAAATCGTGTAGCTGTTCGTCGCCGTGTCGAAGGAGATGATGCCGAGCGCATTGAAGCCGACGCTGCCGTCGGCATTGTAGCCGCGCCCCTCGATCACCCGCACCGACCCGTCGAGGAAGGTGCCGATCCGCTCGGTCTGGGTCAGCTCGCGCCGGCCCGCCTGCGTGACCGACCAGGCCGGCCCGCGCCAGACGCCGTCCATCCTGGCCAGAGGTGTCATCGCCTGACGCTGCGCAGCCTGCAGCGCGGCCGCCTCGGGCCGGGTCTGCGCCGCCAGAGGCGCGGCAAGGGTGAGGCCGAGAACGGCCAGGGAAATGACAGTGCGTCGCATCGAATCGCCCTCCTTACTTTGCAAAACAAAGTGCACTGTATTTGCCGAGCGGTCAACCCTCCCGCATGATCGGAGCGGAGGTCCCATGATCCGGTTGCTTCTGCTTCTCCTCCTCTGGCTCGCGCCGACAGTGGCCAACGCTGGCACCCGTGCGACCTTCACGCAGCAGGAAGGGCCGCCGCTGCACATCCTGATCGCCGACAATGGTGATTTCGATGCCGAGCTGTGGACTGGGCACCACCTGATCGTCACCGGCGGCCGCGCCTTCATCGTCGAGCAACGACTCACCGGCCCGATCGTGATGCCGCTTGGGACGCTGACCGCCATTGCCGCCGAGCGCCGCGCTGCCGCCCGGAGGTCGCCGGCCGGGCCATTTCCGCAGCTCATCGAGCGTGACGGAGTCGAGGTGAACGGCCGAACCGGCCACGGCTATTTCATCCCGGCCAGATCCGATTGGCCGGAACAGGTGTTCGCGGTGATCAGTAACGATCCGGCCCTGGCGCCGATCGGCGCTGCGATGCGCCGCGCGCTCGAGGTCGATGATATTGTGGACTGGGCCCTCCACGAGACACCCTTTCCGGACAGCGGCGACACCGAGCGGAGCGGGATCCTTGGGCAAGGCACCCTGATCCAATATTATCAGACGCGGCTTCGGGACGTTGCGCAAATCTCGCTCCCGGCCATTCCCCTGCCCGCCGAGCCGGAGACCGCCGCCCAGCTGCGCACCCGCCTCGCCGCCGAGACGGCCGAGCGCGCCCTCCCCCTGGCGCACGATTGGATGATATCGCGCGCCGTGTTCGCCGGCGGGCGGCTCTATGTCCTTGCCGACGATCATCGCCTGGCGAGCCTGGCCGAGGAAGACAGGTCGCTGACCCGGCACGATCTCGACGGCCCGGTTCTGGATATCTGCGTGCAAGGCGGCGAACCTCTTGCGCTGACGGGCACCGACGAAGGCGCACAAATCTGGACGTTGCGACGCCTGCACGGCGGCCACTGGCGGGTCGAGCGCACGGTGACGCGCGCGAATGACGGGCCGGTTTCGCTTGCCTGCGGGCCAGACGGCATATTCCTGTTGACCAGCCGGCGCCTCCTGGACCTGTCGCGGCCGCGGATCACGTCACTCCGGCTCCGCGGCGACCCCTTCTTTGCGCGCGTGACCTCGGTCGTTCACGTGACCCCGCAGGCTGTTTTCATCGGTCTCAATTCCGGGGAATGGGGCGGCGGGCTGCGGCGGATCGATCGGCGCAGCGGACGCATTGAGACCATTGCGCACAGCGCGACGAGCGACCGGTGCGACGGGCCGCTGAGTACGGTCTGCGATCCGGTCCAGGGCCTCGCTACGCCGCCCTGGCGGCCGGATTGCGTGGTCGCCGCGATCGGCCTGATCCACATGCTGGAGCATGGCCGCCTCACTCTGGTCTGCCCCGACAGGATCGAGCAATTCTATGTCGCCATGGACAGCGAGGCCGAAGGGCAACCCGGAACCGAAGGTGCTGCCGAAGGCGACTACGGCTCGATCGCCTTTTTCGGCCTTGCCGCGAGCGGGAACGGCCTCATCGCGATCGGGCATAACGGCCTGCATCGCATCGGCCCGAACGGGTCCGCCACGGTCATCCCGCTGCCGCGCTTTACGCGGGTCGGCAATGTGCTGGTCAGCTTTGCGCTGCCTGACGTCGTGCTGGTGATCACCGGGATCAACGGCCGTGCGTCGGTGAGCGGCGCCGTGCCGATCATGGCCGTGCGCTAGCGCGGCGTGTCAGCCGCCGAGAATCCCTTCTTCCACCTCGCGCAGCCGGTCCTTGCCGAACCAGAGCTCGCCGCCGACGATGAAGCTGGGAAGGCCGAACACGCCCTGCTCCACCGCCTCCTGCGTATTGGCGATGAGCCGGTCTTTCACCGTTTGATCGCCGGCCAGCGCGATCAGCTCGTCGGCCGGGAGCCCCGCTTCCTCCAGCGCCGCCTCGAGCACCGCCGGATCGTCGAGCCTCCGCGGATCCTCCCACATGAAATGGAAGATGGCGGCCACATAGGCCTCGAACAGATCCATCTCCTCCGCCACCACCGCGCCCCGCATCAGGGCCAGCGTGTTGATCGGGAAATGCGGGTTCATCCGGAACTCGGCGAGCCCGTGGCGGGCGATGAAGCGGTCGATCTCGCGAAACTCGTAGGCGAGCTTGGCCGGCACGCCGGCATAGGCCTCGACGGGGGAGCGGTTGCCGGTCGCCTTGAAGATGCCGCCGAGCAGCACCGGCACCTGCTCGAAACGCGCGCCGGTGCGCTGTTCGATGCCGGGCAGCAGGCGCCAGGCGAGATAGGCGTTGAGGCTGCCGAAATCGAAATAGAAGATCGGATTGCTCATCGCCCGTTCCTTCTCACCATGGCTCGCCGGCGGGGCGCAGATCGAGCTCGTGGGTCCAGGCGTCGCGGGGCTGGCGGTGCAGCTGCCAATAGGCTTCGGCTATGGAGTCGGGATTCATGAGGCGGTCGGCCGCGGGCGGCGCGCCGGTCCGTTCCGCGATCCGCTCGCGCACCCAGGCCGTGTCGACCGCGGAGTCGATGACGAGATGGGCGACGTGGATGTTCTTCGGGCCCAGCTCGCGGGCCATGGCCTGGGCGACGGCGCGGAGGCCGAACTTGGCGGAGGCGAAGGCGGCATAGCCCGGGCCGCCGCGCATCGAGGCGGTGGCGCCGGTGAAGAAGATCGAGCCGCTTCCATTGGCGAGCAGGTGGCGCGCCGCCTCCCGCCCGGTGAGGAAGCCGGCATGGCAGGCCATTTCCCAGACCTTGCGGAACACCCGCTCCGTCGTCTCGAGGATCGGGAAATTGACGTTCGCGCCGATATTGAAGACCACCAGTTCCAGCGGCGCGGCCGCATTGGCGGCGTCGAGGAAGGCCGCGATCGCCGCCTCGCTGCGCGCATCGACGCTGTGGGCGGTCGCGGTGCCGCCCGCCGCCGCGATCTCCGCGACGAGGCCGTCGAGCTTTGATCCGTCGCGGCGGGCGAGATGGAGCCGATAGCCTTCCCGCGCGAAGCGGCGGGCGATGGCGCTGCCGATGAAATCGCCGGCTCCGACGATGGCGACACTGGCATTGCGCTGATCCACCATTGTCTCCTCCGCGCCACTCGATCAGTCGTCGAGGACCTCGTCGATCGCCTTGCTGACGGTCTCGACCGAGGCCATGCCGTCGACCCGCCGTACGATCCCCTTCGCCTCGTAATAAGGCAGGATCGGCGCCGTCTTGCCGCGATATTCGGCCATCCGGGTGCGCACCGCCTCCTCATTGTCGTCGGCGCGCCGCTTGAATTCATGGCTGCCGCAGACGTCGCAGGTGCCGGCCTTGACCGGCTGCTTGTAGCGGTCGTGATAGGGGGTGTTGCAGGCCGCGCAGGAAAAGCGGCCGGCGATCCGCTCGACAAGGGCATCCTCGTCCACCTCGAGCTCGATCACATGGTCGAGCCGGCGGTCGCGGCCGTCGAGCAGTGCGTCGAGCGACTGCGCCTGGGCGAGGGTGCGCGGGTAGCCGTCGAAGATGACGCCCTGCTCCGGCGCCAGGCCCGCCAGCTTCTCGTCGATCAGCTGGGTCACGATTTCGTCAGAGACGAGCTCGCCGGCGTCCATCACCGCCTTGATCCGGTCGCCGAGCGGGGTGCCGGCATTCTTCTCCGCCCGGAGCATGTCGCCGGTCGAGAGCTGAACCATCTTGTGCTCCTCGACGAGGCGGCTCGCCTGGGTGCCTTTGCCGGCACCCGGCGGCCCGAGCAGGATGATGTTCATCGATGCCCTCTCAGCGCCGGCCGAGGCCGCCCTTCAGCTTCGCCTTCTTGATCAGGTCGCCATATTGGTGGGCGATCAAGTGGCTCTGAATCTGGGTCACAGTGTCCATCGTCACGTTGACGACGATCAGCAGCGAGGTGCCGCCCAGATAGAAGGGGATGCCCATCCGCGCGATCAGGAATTCGGGCACCAGGCAGATGATGGTGAGATAGGCCGCGCCGACCACGGTGACGCGGGTCAGCACGTGATCGAGATATTCCTCGGTCCTCTTGCCCGGGCGGATGCCGGGGATGAAGCCGCCATATTTCTTCAGATTCTCCGCCGTCTCCTCGGGATTGAACACCACCGAGGTGTAGAAGAAGCAGAAGAAGACGATGCCGGCGCCGTACAGGAACATGTAGAGCGGCGAGCCGTGCTGGAGATAGGTGGTCACCGCGACCACGAAATCGCCCCAGGCGCTTTCGCCCACCGCCCGCTGACCGGAGAACTGGACGATGGTGAGCGGCATCAGCAGCAGCGACGAGGCGAAGATCGGCGGGATCACGCCCGACGTGTTGACCTTCAGCGGCAGGTGCGAGCGCTCCTGCTGGATCTGGCCGCGCGCGGTCTGGCGCTTCGGATACTGGATCGGCACCCGCCGCTGCGCCCGCTCCATGAAGCAGATGAACAGGATCAGGACCGCGCAGGCCACGATGATCAGCATGATCACCAGCGGATCGAGGCTGCCCGAGCGGCCGCCCTCGAAAATCCGCGCGAGCGAGGTCGGCAGCTGCGCGACGATGCCCGCCATGATGATCAGCGAGATGCCGTTGCCGATGCCGCGGCTGGTGATCTGCTCACCCAGCCACATCAGGAACATGGTGCCGCCGACCAGATTGATCACGGTGGTGAGGCGGAACATCATGCCCGGGTCGAGCACTGCGGACTGGCCCGTCCCGGCGCCCGCGCTCTCGAGGCCGACGGCCATGAAATAGCCCTGGATGATGCAGAGCACGACCGTGCCGTAGCGTGTATATTGATTGATCTTCTTGCGGCCGCTCTCGCCCTCTTTCTTCAGCGCGCCGAGCGCCGGCGACATGGTCGTCGCCAGCTGCATGACGATGGAGGCGGTGATGTAGGGCATCACGCCCATCGCGATCAGGCTCATGCGCTGCAGGCTGCCGCCCGAGAACATGTTGAAGAAGTCGAGCACGCCGCCCTGGGTGCGCTGGAAGAGCGCGCTCAGCGAGACCGGATCGATGCCCGGCAGCGGCACGAAGCTCAGCAGCCGGAAGACGATCAGCGCGCCCAGCGTGAACCACAGCCTCTTCTTGAGGTCGGTCGCCTTGGCAAAGCTGCCAAGGCTGATGTTGGAGGCCATTTGTTCGGCGGATGATGCCATGAGCGGGTTCGACCTTCGGAAATTGAAAAGGCGGCGGGAACGCTGAACGCCTCCCCGCCGCCTCATATAGTGATCGGTTCCGGCTTGTCAGCCTGCAACCAGAGGCAAGGAGGCTTTAGGCGTCCTTGCGCTTCTTCACGCTGTTCTTCTTGGCGGCCGCCTTCTCGGCGGCGGGAACGACCGCGATGACCTCGACGGAGCCGCCGGCCTTCTCGATCGCCTCCTTCGCGCCCCTCGACACGCCGGCGACCCTGAACGACAGCTTCGCGCTGAGCTCGCCCTTGCCGAGGATGCGCACGCCGTCCTTGCCGCCGCGCGCGACGCCCGCGGCCTTCAGCGCGTCATGATCGATCACGCCTTTGGCATCGAGCGCCCTGGCGTCGACCAGCTTCTGGATCGCGCCGAGGTTCACCTCGGCATAATCCTTGGCGAAGATGTTGTTGAAGCCGCGCTTCGGCAGCCGCATGTGCAGCGGCATCTGGCCGCCCTCGAAGCCGTAGACGGAGACGCCGGAGCGGCTCTTCTGGCCCTTCTGGCCGCGGCCGCCGGTCTTGCCCACGCCCGAGCCGATGCCGCGGCCGACGCGGACGCGGCTCTTGCGGGCACCCTTGTTGTCTTTGATTTCGTTGAGTTTCATGTCGTGCACTCGCTTTCGCTTTTGTCGCGCGGAAATAAAGGGGACAGTTACTAGTAGCTGTCCCCATTCGAATTTTACCCCTCGACCGACACCATATGCCGCACCGCCCGGATCATGCCGCGCACCTCGGGGGTGTCGTCGAGCTCGACCGTCTTGTGCATCTTGTTGAGGCCGAGCCCCTTCAGCGTCGCCCGCTGGTCGTCGGTGCGGCGGATGGGGGAGCCGGTCTGGGTGATCTTGATCTTGGCCATCATGCTTACTCCGCGACCGCCTCGGCCTCGGCCGACGCTTCCGCATTGCTGCTGACGCCCTCGCGGCGCGCCATCAGGTCGGCGATCTTGCGACCGCGGCGCTGGGCGACCGACTTCGGGCTGGTCTGTTCCTTCAGCGCCTCGAAGGTCGCCCGGATCATGTTGTAGGGGTTGGACGTGCCGATCGACTTGGTCACCACGTCGGCGACGCCAAGGCTCTCGAACACCGCGCGCATCGGGCCGCCGGCGATGATGCCGGTGCCGGCCGGAGCCGAGCGGACATAGACGCGGCCGGCGCCGAAATGGCCGAGACCGTCGTGATGCAGGGTCCGGCCGTCGCGCAAGGGCACGCGCAGCATCGCCTTCTTGGCCGCCGCGGTCGCCTTGGAGATCGCCTCGGGCACCTCGCGGGCCTTGCCATGGCCGAAGCCGGCGCGGCCCTTGCCGTCGCCGACGACCACGAGCGCCGCGAAGCCGAAGCGCTTGCCGCCCTTCACCGTCTTGGAGACGCGGTTGATGTGGACGAGCTTCTCGATCAGCTCCTCGCCGCCTTCCTCGTCGCTGCCGCCACGGCCGCGATTGCGGTCGTCACGGCCGCGGCCGCCACGGCCGCGGTCGCCGCCGCGCCCGCCGCGGGCGCCGCGCTCGCGGCGCGGACCGCGATGGTCCTCGGCCGGCGCGCTTGCCGCTTCGACCGGCGCTTCGGCCGGCGCTTCGACGACGCCTTCGGTCTGGTTGGTTTCGTCGGCCATCATCAGAACTCCAGTCCGCCCTCACGGGCGGCATCGGCCAGCGCCTTCACGCGGCCATGAAAAAGGAAGCCGCCGCGGTCGAACACCACCTTGGTGACGCCGGCGGCCCTGGCGCGCTCGGCGATCTTCTTGCCGACTTCCTGGGCCGAAGCGACGGTCGCGCCGGTGCTGGCGCGGGCGTCCTTCTCCAGCGTGGAGGCGGAGGCGACGGTGCGGCCTTCCCCGTCCAGGATGACCTGGGCGTAGATGTGCCGGCCCGAGCGGTAGACGCTGAGCCGCGGCCGGCCGCCGGCATTGCGCCGGATCGCCGTGCGAACGCGCTGGGCGCGCTTCGTGAAGGGGTTGAATCTCGCCATGGCCTATTTCTTCTTGCCTTCTTTGCGGAAGATATACTCGCCGCGATACTTGATGCCCTTGCCCTTATAGGGCTCCGGCTTGCGCCAGCGGCGGATCTCGGCGGCCAGCTGGCCGACCTTCTGCCGGTCGATGCCGCTGATCTCCACCGTGGTCGTATCGGGGGTCTTGACCTCGAGGCCGTCGGGCACCGCGACATTGACGTCGTGGCTGTAGCCAAGCTGCAGCTTCAGCGTCTTGCCCTGCGCGTTGGCGCGATAGCCGACGCCGGTGATCTCCAGCACCTTGGTGAAGCCCTCGGTCACGCCGGTGACGAGGTTCTGCACCAGGGTCCGCTGCATGCCCCAGAAGGCGCGCGCCTGCTTGGAATCGTTGCCCGGCTGGACGCTGATCCCGTCCTCGCCGATCTCGTAGCGGATCTCGTCGCGCATCTGCAGCGAGAGGGTGCCTTTCGGTCCCTTCACGCTGAGCGTGCTGCCTTCCGTGGTCGCCGTCACGCCCGCGGGGAGCGAGACCGGCCGTTTGCCGATGCGGGACATCAGAACACCTCCGCGAGCACTTCACCGCCCACGTTCTGGGTCCGCGCCTCGGCGTCGGACAGAACGCCCTTGGGCGTCGAGACGATGGTGATGCCAAGGCCGTTGCGCACGCGCGGCAGGTCCTGCGCGCCCGAATAGACGCGGCGGCCCGGCTTGGAGACGCGGGCGACATGCTGGATCGCGGGCTGGCCCTCGAAATATTTCAGCTCGATCCTGAGGCCCGGATGGGCGCCGAGCGCCTCTTCCTTGTAGCCGCGGATATAGCCTTCACGCTGCAGCACATCGAGCACGCGGGCGCGCAGCTTCGATGCCGGCGAGAGGACGCTGTCCTTCCTCGCCTGCTGGCCGTTGCGGATGCGGGTGAGCATATCACCCAGGGGATCGGTCATCGGCATGCTTCTTTGCCCTTACCAGCTCGACTTGGTGAGACCGGGGATCAGGCCCTTGTTGCCCAATTCCCGCAGCATCACGCGCGAAAGACGGAATTTGCGATAGACGGCGCGCGAACGCCCGGTCAGCTCGCAGCGATTGCGGACGCGGGTCGGGTTGCCGTTGCGCGGCACCTCGGCCATTTTCAGCCGCGCGATCAGCCGCTCGGTCTCATCCCTGGACTCGTCGTTCGCGATCGCCTTCAGCTTCGCATATTTGCCCGCATATTTCTTCGCGAGCTTCCTGCGACGCTCATTCTTGTTCACGGAACTCAGTTTCGCCATGACTTAAGTTCTCTTTCCTCTAACCGGCAGGGCGCTTACGCGGCCTGCTTCTGATCCTGGTCCTGCGGGAACGGGAAGTTGAAGAGGCGCAGCAGCTCGCGCGCCTCGTCGTCCGTCTTCGCGGTGGTGGTGACGATGATGTCCATGCCCCGGACCTTCTCGATCTTGTCGTAGTTGATCTCGGGGAAGACCAGCTGCTCCTTGAGGCCCATGGCGTAATTGCCGCGGCCGTCGAAGCTTCTGGGGTTCAGGCCGCGGAAGTCGCGGACGCGCGGCAGCGCGATCGTGACCAGCCGGTCCAGGAACTCGTACATGCGCTCGCGGCGCAGGGTGACCTTCACGCCGATCGGCATGCCCTCGCGCAGCTTGAACTGCGCGATCGACTTCTTGGCCTTGGTGATCACCGGCTTCTGGCCCGCGATCAGCTCCATCTCGCCGGCGGCGGTCTCGACCTTCTTCTTGTCCTGCGTGGCCTCGCCGACGCCCATGTTGAGGACGATCTTCTCGAGGCGCGGGACCTCCATCCGGTTCTTGTAACCGAATTTCTCGATCATCGCCGGAACGATGCGGGCGTCGTAATCGGCGCGCAGGCGCGCGACATATTTGGCATCAGCCATGGATCAGCTCCCCGGACCGGACCGCGATCCGGACCTTCTTTCCGTCGCGCTCCTCGAAGCGGACCCGCGTGGGCTTGCCCGTCTTGGGATCCTCGATCGCGACCTTGGACACATGCAGCGGCGCCTCGGTGCGGACGATGCCGCCCTGCGGACGCGCCTGCGTCGGCTTGGTGTGGCGGGCATGAACGTTGATCCCGGAGACGAGCACCTTGCCCTCCTTCGGCATCGACCTCACGACCTCGCCGTGACGGCCCTTGTCCTTGCCACTGAGGACGACGACCTTGTCGCCCTTCTTGATCTTCTGCGCGGCCATTACAAAACCTCCGGCGCCAAAGAGATGATCTTCATATGCTTCTTGGCGCGCAGCTCGCGCACCACCGGGCCGAAGATACGGGTGCCGATCGGCTCCTGGTTGTTGTTGACCAGCACCGCCGCATTCGAATCGAAGCGGATGGTGGAGCCGTCGGGACGGTGAATGTCCTTCGCGGTCCGCACGATCACGGCCTTGTGGACGTCGCCCTTCTTCACGCGGCCGCGCGGCGCGGCTTCCTTGACGGAGACGACGATGATGTCGCCAACGCCGGCGAAGCGCCGCTTGGAGCCGCCCAGCACCTTGATGCACTGGACGCGCTTGGCGCCGCTATTGTCGGCGACCTCCAGGTTGGACTGCATCTGGATCATCGATCCAATTCCTTCTCTTCACTTCAACCGGAACGGGTCCGGCGATCAGTTGCACTCGGTCAGGCTTCCGCCGTCTCGGCTTCGGGCGCCGTTTCCGGCGCGGTCTCGGCCGGAGCCTCGTCCCTGGCCTTCTTCGCTTTGGCCGGCTTCTTCTCGACCTTCTCCGGCGTGGCGTGCGTGTCGACGCGGCCGAGCACCTTCCAGGTCTTGAGCTTCGAGATCGGCGCGGTCTCCTCGATGCGGACGATCTCGCCTTCCCTGAACTCGTTGCCCTCGTCATGGGCGTGGTACTTCTTCGACCGCTTGATGATCTTGCCGTAGAGCGGGTGCTTCACCCGCCGTTCGACCAGGACCACCACGGTCTTGTCGGTCTTGTCGGACACCACCGTGCCCATCATGACGCGCTTCGGCATCTGCTAACTCCTTAAGCCTGCGCGGCGGCGCGTGCGCGCTCGCCCTGCAGCGTCTTGATCCGGGCGATGGAGCGGCGGACCTCGCGGACGCGGGCCGGCTTCTCCATCTGGTTGGTCGCGGCCTGGAAGCGCAGGTTGAACTGCTCGCGCTTCAGCTCGGCCAGTTGCTCGACGAGCTGGTCGTCGGTCTTCATCCTGAGATCGTCTTTCTGCGGCATGTCACGCGTCCTCGAGAACGGATTCGCCAAGGCGGGCGACCACCTTGGTCTTGATCGGAAGCTTCTCCGCCGCCCGCTCGAAGGCGGTCTTGGCGAGATGGCCGGGCACGCCGTCCAGCTCGAACAGGATGCGGCCCGGCTTCACCCGGCACACCCAATATTCGGGCGAGCCCTTGCCCGAGCCCATGCGGACCTCGGCGGGCTTGGTCGACACCGGCACGTCCGGGAAGATGCGGATCCACAAACGCCCCTGGCGCTTGATGTGACGCGTGATCGCGCGGCGGGCCGCCTCGATCTGGCGGGCGGTGATCCGCTCCGGCTCCAGCGCCTTCAGGCCGAAGGCGCCGAAGTTCAGGGACGTGCCGCCCTTGGCGTCGCCATGGATGCGGCCCTTGTGGGCCTTGCGGAATTTGGTGCGCTTGGGTTGCAGCATCTCTCTTGTTCCTTAACGCGCCGGCCGGACGCCGGAGGTCTGGGCCTCCATCATCAGCCGGTCCTGGGCGAGCGGGTCGTGACCCAGAATCTCGCCCTTGAAGATCCAGACCTTCACGCCGCAGACGCCGTAGGCGGTGTGCGCGGTGGCCTCGGCATAATCGACGTTGGCGCGCAACGTGTGCAGCGGCACGCGGCCCTCGCGATACCATTCGGTGCGCGCGATCTCGGCGCCGCCGAGGCGGCCCGAGCAGGTGATGCGGATGCCCTCGGCGCCGAGGCGGAGCGCGGACTGCACCGCGCGCTTCATCGCCCGGCGGAACGCGATGCGGCGCTCCAGCTGATCGGCGACGCCCTGGGCGACGAGCCGGCTGTCGATCTCCGGCTTGCGGATCTCGACGATGTTCAGGCTGACGTCGGACGAGGTCATCTCGCCGAGCTTCTTGCGCAGCTTCTCGATGTCCGCGCCCTTCTTGCCGATGATCACGCCGGGGCGCGCGGCATAGACGGAGACGCGGCACAATTTCGCCGGGCGCTCGATCACCACCTTGGAGATCGCCGCCTGGGGCAGCTCCTTCAGGATGTATTTGCGGATCTTCAGGTCCTCGAGGAGGAGCCGGCCATAGTCCGCGCCGTCGGCATACCAGCGGCTGTCCCAGGTCCGGTTGATCTGCAGCCTGAGGCCGATCGGATTGCTCTTCTGACCCATGTGCTTACGCTTCCTGCTGCTCGCGGACGACGATGCGCACGCGGCTGAACGGTTTGACGATGCGGCTGGCACGGCCGCGGGCGCGCGGCGTGAACCGCTTCATCGAGATCGACTTGCCCACGCTCGCCTCGGCGACGACGAGGCTGTCGACGTCGAGATTGTGGTTGTTCTCCGCATTGGCGATCGCCGAGGCGAGCACCTTGCGGACGTCCTTCGCCATCGCCTTGGGCGAAAAGCTGAGGATGTTCAGCGCCTCTTCGGCCTTCTTGCCGCGGATCAGGCCGGCGACGAGATTCAGCTTCTGCGCCGACCCGCGAATCTGCGTGCCGACCGACAGCGCCTCATTCTCGGCGACGCGGCGGGGTGCTTTGGGCTTGCCCATGACTTACCTCTTGCCCTTCTTGTCGGAGGCGTGGCCGGGGAAGTAGCGGGTCGGCGCGAACTCGCCGAGCTTCATGCCCACCATGTCCTCGTTGACCGACACCGGCACGAACTTGCGGCCGTTATAGACGTTGAACGTGAGCCCGACGAACTGGGGCAGGATGGTGGAGCGGCGCGACCAGGTCTTGATCGGGGCGCGGCCACCGGCCTCCTGCGCCGTCTCCGCCTTCTTCAGCAGCGACAGCTCGACGAACGGACCTTTCCAGATGGAGCGGGCCATGATTACCTCTTCTTCTTCGCGTGACGCGACCGGATGATCATCTTGTCCGTCGACTTGTTGGAACGGGTGCGGGCGCCCTTGGTCGGCTTGCCCCACGGGGTGACCGGGTGACGGCCGCCCGAAGTGCGGCCCTCGCCGCCGCCATGCGGGTGGTCGACCGGGTTTTTGGCGACGCCGCGGGTCAGCGGTCGCTTGCCCTTCCAGCGGGTGCGGCCGGCCTTGGCGAAATTCTGGTTCTGGTTGTCGGGGTTGGAGACCGCGCCGACCGTGCCCATGCAATCGCTGCGGATGTAGCGCTGCTCGCCGGAGTTCAGACGAACGATCACCATGCCCCGGTCGCGGCCGACGACCTGGACGTAGGTCCCGGCGGCGCGGGCGATCTGGCCGCCCTTGCCCGGCTTCATCTCGACATTGTGGACGATGGTGCCGACCGGCATCTGGCCCAGCTCCATCGCATTGCCCGGCTTCACGTCGGTCTTCTTGCCGGCGACGACGCTGTCGCCCGCGGCCAGACGCTGCGGCGCCAGGATATAGGCGAGCTCGCCGTCCTCATATTTCACCAAAGCGATGAAGGCGGTCCGGTTCGGATCATATTCCAGCCGCTCGACGGTGGCCGGCATGTCCCACTTGCGCCGCTTGAAGTCGACGAAGCGGTACTTCTGCTTGTGGCCGCCGGCGATGCCGCGCGAGGTCACATGGCCCTTGTTGTTGCGGCCGCCCGTCTTGCGCTTGCCCTCGACGAGCGCCTTGACCGGCTTGCCCTTCCAGAGCGCCGACTTGTCGACGAGGACGAGGCCGCGCTGCGACGGCGTCGTCGGATTATATTGCTTGAGTGCCATCGCCTCAGATCCCGCTGGTGATGTCGATCGACTGGCCGTCGGCCAGGGTCACGACAGCCTTCTTGACGTCCGAGCGCGTGTAGGGGCGGCCCCGCCAGCGCTTGGTCTTGCCCTTGACGTTCATCGTGTTCACGCCCGTCACCGAGACGTTGAACAGCGCCTCGACCGCCGCCTTGATCTGCGGCTTGGAGGCGCCGCCGGCGACCTTGAAGACGACCGCATTCTGCTCGGAGAGCAGGGTCGACTTCTCGGTGATGTGCGGCGCCAGGATGACGTCGTAATGGTTGATGTCGACCGCGCCGGCGCCGGCCTGCTTCTTCGCCTTAGCCATTGAAGCGGCCCTCCAGCTGCTCGACCGCGGCGCGGGTCAGCACCAGGGTCTCGTGATTGAGAATGTCGTAGACATTGGCGCCGATCGCCGGGAGGAGGTTGATCTCCGCCAGGTTGGACGAGGCCAGAGCGAAGCCGACGTTCAGCGCGTCGCCGTCGATCACCAGCGCGTTCTTGCCGAAGCCGAGCTTCTCGATCTGGCTCTTCAGGGCGGCGGTCTTCGCCTCCTTGAGATCCAGATTGTCGACGACGATCAGATTGCCGCCCTTCGCCTTGGCGGAGAGCGCCATCCTCAGGCCGAGCGCGCGCACCTTCTTGTTCAGCGACGGGTTGAAGTCGCGGACCCTGGGGCCGTGCGCCTTGCCGCCGCCGACGAAGATCGGGGCGCGGCGGTCGCCGTGACGGGCGGTGCCGCCGCCCTTCTGCCGGCCGAACTTCTTGCCGGTGCGATTGACTTCCGAACGCTCGCGGGCCGCACGGGCGGTGCCGCGGCGCTTCTCGAGCTGCCAGGTGACGACGCGGTGCAGGATGTCGGCGCGCGGCTCCAGGCCGAACACCTCGTCATTGAGCTCGAGATCCGAGCCCTTGCCCTTGCCGTCGAGGCTTTGAACCTTGACCTTCATGATTAGCCTTCCTTGCTCTCGTCGGCGGCCGGAGCCTCGTCGGACGCAGCCCCGGTCTCGACCGCAGGCGCTTCGGCCTCGGCCTCGGGCGCGGCGGTCTCGGCGGCGGTGTCGTCGGCCGGAGCCGCCTCGACGGCCTGCGTCTCCTCGACGGCCGGAGCCTCGTTCACCGCGGCTTCCTCGATCACTTCGTTCTCGATCTCCTCGGCCGGAGCCTCGGTGGCGGGCGACACGGCGCCCTTCAGGCCGGCGGGATAAGGCAGGTCGGCATGGGCCGGGACCTTCACGGCGTCCTTGACCAGCAGCCAGCTGCCCTTGTGGCCGGGCACGGAGCCCTTGACGAAGATCAGGCCGCGGTCCGCGTCGGTGCGGACGACCTCGAGATTCTGCTGGGTGCGGTTCTTCGCGCCCATATGGCCGGCCATCTTCTTGTTCTTGAAGACGCGGCCGGGATCCTGGCGGTTGCCGGTCGAGCCGTGCGAGCGGTGCGAGACCGAGACGCCGTGGGTGGCGCGCAGACCGGCGAAGCCCCAGCGCTTCATCGCGCCGGCGAAGCCCTTGCCCTGGGTGACGCCCTGGACGTCGACCAGCTGGCCGGTCACGAAATGGTCGGCGCTGAGCTCGGCCCCGACGTCGAGCAGATTGCCCTCGTCGACGCGGAACTCCACGACCTTCGCCTTGGGCTCCACCTCGGCCTTGCCGAAATGGCCGCGCTCCGGCTTGGTCAGGTTCTTGGCCTTGGCCGAACCCGCGCCGAGCTGAACGGCGTCATAGCCGTCGGTCGCGGCCTTGCGCTGCGCCACGACCTGCAGATTGTCGAGCGCCAGGACGGTCACCGGCACATGGCGGCCGTCGTCCTGGAACAGGCGGGTCATCCCCACTTTCTTCGCGATCACGCCGGTGCGCATGACCAAACTCCTCATACAGAGGCCCCCGAAGTCACCTCCGGGGGCGTGCTAGCCCTGAAAACGATGCGTGCCCCGCCTGGGCTAAAGCTTCGCCCGAAGGCGAAACGGCGGGGACGCAGACCGGGAGCATGCTCCCGCGGTATCCCGTGTTCCTCATTCGTCATGCCGGACTTGATCCGGCATCCACCTTCCCGGGGTCCTGCCTCAGCAGGAAGAAGATGGACCCCGGCCTGCGCCGGGGCTGACGGTAAATTGGCTCAAGCCAATTTAATCTCGACGTCGACGCCGGCGGCGAGATCGAGCTTCATCAGCGCGTCGACCGTCTGCGGCGTGGGCTGCACGATGTCGAGCAGCCTTTTGTACGTCCGGACCTCGAACTGCTCGCGCGACTTCTTGTCGACGTGCGGCGAGCGGTTCACGGTGAACTTCTCGATACGCGTCGGCAGCGGAATCGGACCGCGAATGAGCGCACCCGTGCGCCGAGCGGTGTCGGCGATGTCCCCGGTGGCCTGATCGAGCACACGATGATCGAAGGCCTTCAGGCGAATGCGGATATTCTGCGTTTCCATGTCCACTACCGATGCGAAAGAACCACCCCGAAGGGTCTAAGCTTACCAACAAAAACCGAAGCCGCCCGAATCTCGCGACCCGAGCGGCTTGCGGCCCTTACTACTTCGTGATCGACGCGACAACCCCCGCGCCGACGGTGCGGCCGCCCTCGCGGATCGCGAAGCGCAGGCCCTGGTCCATGGCGATCGGCGCGATCAGCTTGACGCTGAGCTGCACGTTGTCGCCGGGCATGACCATCTCGGTGCCCTCGGGGAGGACGACCTCGCCGGTCACGTCCGTGGTCCGGAAATAAAATTGCGGACGATAATTGGCGAAGAACGGCGTGTGACGGCCGCCCTCGTCCTTCGACAGGACGTAGACCTCCGAGGTGAACTCGGTGTGCGGGGTGATCGAGCCGGGCTTGGCCAGAACCTGGCCGCGCTCCACCTCTTCACGGCCGACGCCGCGGATCAGCGCGCCGATATTGTCGCCGGCCTGGCCCTGATCGAGCAGCTTGCGGAACATCTCGACGCCGGTGACGACGGTCTTCTTGGTGTCGCGGATGCCGACGATCTCGACTTCCTCGCCGACCTTGACGATGCCGGTCTCGACGCGGCCGGTGACGACCGTGCCGCGGCCCGAGATCGAGAACACGTCCTCGATCGGCATCAGGAACGGCTTGTCCAGCGGACGCTCCGGCTGCGGGATCCACTCGTCGACCGCGGCCATCAGCTTCAGGATCGACTGGCGGCCGGTCTCTTCGTTGGTGCCCTCGAGCGCGGCGAGCGCCGAGCCCATGATGATCGGAATGTTGTCGCCGTCGAAGTCGCGCTTGGAAAGCTCCTCGCGGATTTCGAGCTCGACCAGCTCGAGCAGCTCCGGATCGTCGACCTGGTCGACCTTGTTCAGGTAGACGACCATGGTCGGCACGCCGACCTGCTTGGCGAGCAGGATGTGCTCCTTGGTCTGCGGCATCGGGCCGTCGGCGGCCGACACGACCAGGATCGCGCCGTCCATCTGGGCCGCGCCGGTGATCATGTTCTTCACATAGTCGGCGTGGCCGGGGCAATCGACGTGCGCATAGTGACGCGCCTCGGTCTCATACTCGACGTGCGCCGTCGAGATGGTGATGCCGCGCTCGCGCTCTTCCGGCGCCTTGTCGATATTGGCGTAATCGACATAGGTCGCGCCGCCCGTCTCGGCGAGCACCTTGGTGATCGCGGCGGTCAGCGACGTCTTGCCATGGTCGACGTGACCGATGGTGCCGATGTTGCAGTGCGGCTTCGTCCGCTCGAATTTAGCCTTGGCCATTTTCCCTAACCTCGTTCTTTCTAATCAAATTGTCCTGCGAGTCCGGCCTTACGCCAGCTTCGCCTTGACCTCTTCAGCGACGTTCGCCGGCACCTCGTCATAATGCGAGAACTGCATCGTGTACTGAGCGCGTCCCTGCGTGAAGGAGCGAAGCTCATTAACGTAGCCGAACATATTCGCAAGCGGCACCATCGCCTCGACGACCTGTGCATTGCCGCGGCTGTCCGTACCCTGGATCTGGCCGCGCCGGCTGTTCAGGTCGCCGATCACGTCGCCCAGATAGTCTTCCGGGGTCACGACCTCAACCTTCATGATCGGCTCGAGCAGCTTGATGCCCGATTTCTGCGCCGCTTCGCGCATCGCGCCGCGGCCGGTGATCTCGAACGCCAGCGCCGACGAGTCGACGTCGTGATATTTGCCGTCGAGCAGCCGGATCTCGAAGTCGATGATCGGATAGCCGATCAGCGAACCCGTCTCGGCGGTCTCGCGCATGCCCTTCTCGACCGACGGGATATATTCGCGCGGGATGTTGCCGCCCTTGACCTCGTCGAGGAAGGTGATGCCCGAGCCGCGCTCGCCGGGCTGCAGCGCGACCTTGACCTCGCCGAACTGGCCGGAGCCGCCCGACTGCTTCTTGTGCGTGTAGACGAGCTCCACGGGCCGCGCGAGCGACTCGCGATAGGCGACCTTGGGCGCGCCGACATTGGCGTCGACCTTGAACTCGCGCTTCATGCGGTCGACCAGAATCTCGAGGTGGAGCTCGCCCATCCCCTTGATGATGGTCTGGCCGCTCTCATAGTCCGAGGTCACCCGGAAGGAAGGATCCTCGGCGGCGAGCCGCGACAAAGCGATGCCCATCTTCTCCTGGTCGGCCTTGGTCTTGGGCTCCACCGCGACCTCGATGACCGGGTCCGGGAATTCCATCCGCTCGAGGATGATCGGCGCGTTGGGCGCGCAGAGCGTGTCGCCGGTGGTCGTGTCCTTGAGGCCCACGAGCGCGACGATGTCGCCGGCAAAGGCTTCCTTGATGTCCTCGCGGTCGTTCGCGTGCATCAGCAGCATGCGGCCGACCTTCTCCCTCTTGTCCTTGACGGAGTTCATCACGGTCGAGGCGCCCTCGAGCTTGCCCGAATAGATGCGGGCGAAGGTCAGGGTGCCGACGAACGGGTCGGTCATGATCTTGAACGCGAGCGCGGCGAACGGCGCATTGTCGTCGGCCGGGCGGCTGTCCTCGGTCTCGCCATCCAGCTTGAGGCCCTTGATCGCGGGGACGTCGAGCGGGGTCGGCAGATAGTCGACGACCGCGTCGAGCATCGGCTGCACGCCCTTGTTCTTGAACGCGGAGCCGGTCAGCACCGGCACGAACGAGAAGTTCAGCGTGCCCTTGCGGATCAGCTTCTTCAGCGTCGCGACGTCCGGCTCATTGCCTTCGAGATAGGCCTCCATGGCCTCGTCGTCCTGTTCGACGGCCATCTCGATCAGCTCGATCCGCGCGGCGGCGGCGGCGTCCTTCAGGTCGTCGGGGATCTCGCGGATCTCGAACTTCGCGCCCAGGCTCTCCTCGAGCCAGACGATCGCATTGTTGCTGACGAGGTCGACGACGCCGACAAAGGCGCTCTCGATGCCGATCGGCAGCTGCAGCACCGCCGGGCGGGCGCCCAGCCGGTCCTTGATCATGTCGACGCAGCGCTCGAAGCTCGCGCCCATCCGGTCGAGCTTGTTGACGAAGCACATGCGCGGGACATTATATTTGTCGGCCTGGCGCCAGACGGTCTCGGACTGCGGCTCGACGCCGGCGACGCCGTCGAACACCGCGACCGCGCCGTCGAGCACGCGCAGCGAGCGCTCCACCTCGATGGTGAAGTCGACGTGGCCGGGCGTGTCGATGATGTTGATCCGGTGGTCGTTCCAGAAACAGGTCGTCGCGGCCGACGTGATCGTGATGCCGCGCTCCTGCTCCTGCTCCATCCAGTCCATGGTGGCGGTGCCCTCATGGACCTCGCCGATCTTGTAGGACTTGCCGGTATAATAAAGGATGCGCTCGGTCGTCGTCGTCTTGCCGGCATCGATGTGGGCCATGATGCCGATGTTGCGATATTTCTCGAGCGGATGGCTGCGGGCCATGACGTTTACTCCAGGCCGGGGCTTGCTTCCCGGTAAGCGGTGATTGTTACCAGCGGTAATGGCTGAAGGCGCGGTTCGCTTCCGCCATGCGGTGCGTGTCCTCGCGCTTCTTGACCGCGTTGCCGCGGTTCGAGGCGGCGTCCATCAGCTCGCCCGACAGCCTTCCGGCCATCGTCTTCTCCGAGCGGCTGCGCGCCGCCGAGATCAGCCAGCGGATCGCCAGCGCCTGCGCGCGCTCGGCGCGCACCTCGACCGGGACCTGATAGGTCGCACCGCCGACGCGGCGGCTGCGGACCTCGATGCCCGGCTTCACGTTGTTGAGCGCGTCGTGGAAGACACCCAGCGGGTCCTTCTTGGCGCGGGTCTCGATCGTCTCGAGGGCGCCATAGACGATTCCCTCGGCGACGGACTTCTTCCCGTCGAGCATGATGTTGTTCATGAACTTGGAGAGCGTGATATCCCCGAACTTCGGATCGGGCAGGATTTCGCGCTTCTCGGGGCGGCGGCGGCGTGACATTTCTCTATCCCCTTATTTCGGACGCTTGGCGCCGTACTTGGAACGGCTCTGCCGGCGGTCCTTGACACCCTGGGTGTCGAGAACGCCGCGCAGCACGTGGTAGCGGACGCCCGGAAGGTCGCGGACGCGGCCTCCGCGGATCAGCACCACACTGTGCTCCTGCAGGTTGTGGCCTTCGCCGGGGATGTAGGAGATGACCTCGCGCTGGTTGGTCAGGCGGACCTTGGCCACCTTGCGCAGCGCCGAGTTCGGCTTCTTCGGAGTCGTCGTATAGACGCGGGTGCAGACGCCGCGCTTCTGCGGATTCTGCTCCATCGCAGGGACCTTGGATTTGGCCTTCTGCGGTTCGCGACCCTTGCGGATCAGCTGGTTGATCGTCGGCATGAAGCCCTTCACTTCCTTCAAGTTACTCTACTGCAACGCAAAAATGCGCAAGGGATGTCCAGGCGGCCTTCCGGCCCCCCAGGCCCTTGCTTCACATGCAGCAGTGTTCAGCTCAAAAAACGCCCTTAAGGGGCAGCGTCTGGCTTGTCAGCCACCACCAGCCCTCGGGCGCGGCGGCCTATAACCGCGACGCCTATGTGGGTCAACAGGGCGCGTTTGTGAAGAGGCGGGACCAGTTCGCGGCCTGGCGGGCTACGGGCATGAGGTCAGGACCGCCCCCTGCAGGATCATTCCCGTGTCCGATGGAAAGGTAGGCTCATTGTTGACCACCACACGCAGCACATAATTCCCGGCCGACGCCGAGGCGATCGACGTGCTGAACTGCGTGACATTGGCGGGCAGGAAGCCTTGCGTCGTTGTCTGCGCCGCGATCGGGCTCGTGCCCTGCGCGGCAGGTGTATCGAGAAAGACGCTGGCCATATTGTCGGCCGCGAAGCGTCCGGTAATGGTGATTGTTCTTCCCGCGCTGCAGGCCGGCACGGCAAGCTGGAGCGCATAGGTATAGTTGCCGGGCGGATAGCGGTTGGAAGCGGGCGGCGGCCGCACCCAGGAGGCTTGCGGGACGGGCGCCCAGGCCGCATTTGGCGCAGGAACCACAACCGGCTGGTACCAGGTCTGGGTGGGAAGCATCACCCGCCATGGCGCCGTACCGGTGTCGATATTGATGATGTTGGCGGACCCGCTCGCGCAGCAGGGCAATTGGACAACGCCGTCGCGCACCACCGGGGGACAGGTAATGCAGCCGGCAAGGAGGAGCGCCGCCATCGCGAGGCTAAAGACCGTCCTGATATTCATTTCGCTCCCCCAATCCGCGCAAGCTCGACTCTGGACCGCTCGAACAAGGGGCTTAATGACACAAATAAATAGTCAAGTTGAGTCGAATAATATTCTTGATATGGATCAAATAATCATGCTCGCGGGGGAGTTATTTCTTTCTGTTAGCAATAGCGGCGGTCATCGCAGCGGTTTCGATTCCAATCTGTTCTGACCGCGGCATGCTGGTCCGCCAGACTGCCAGGCGCGCGGCCGGCAGGGCTGCCTTCTGTCATCATCGGCGATTCAACCGACAGCGCCGGCTACCGGCCGGTCCCGTTGGAGAGGGCGGCCGGCGCGGGCGGCGCGGCCGCGGCGGGGGCGATCGGACGCGCCGGCGTGACGGAGGGCAGCAGCAGCGCGGCGCGGACATGGCCGGCGCGGACGGCGCGGAGCACCGCGTGGACCTGGCCGAAATTCGCCTCGCGCGCCGGGCGAAGCTCGACCTCGCCGGGCGGCGCCTCGATGTCGGTGGCGCCGCCGGCCAGCCGCTGCAGCCGTTCGGGAAGCGCCTCGATGGCGGTCGTCTCGCCGTTCCAGGCCGTGCGCCCGGCGTCGATGGTCAGCACCACCGTCGGCGGCGGCGCGCCAATGTCGCTGAGCGTGAAATCCGCCAGCGCCGCCTCGCCGCCCTCGGGCGTCAGCAGCACGCTCGGCACACCCGCCCGGCGGATCGCCGAGAGATAGGCATCGGCGCAGGCGAAACCGAGCTCGCCCGGCGCCACCACCGCGATGGCGGGCGTGGTCTCCTCGGTCAGGTTGGCGATGCCGCCCGCCCCGTTGATCGCCTGCTCGATCAGGGCGGAGCTGCGCTCCAGTACCTGCGCCGGCGTCGCCGGCTGGCCGTCCCAGCGGGCCGAGCAGCCGCCGGGGCCCGCGGCGGCGAGCGTCAGGGTCGCGGCCGCGGCGCGCTCGTCGCCCGGCGCGGTCAGCCCTCCGGTCATATTGCCGGCGGCTCCCGCCCCGTTGGCGCCGCCGCCGGATTGTCCGCAGGCCGCCAGAAAGATCAGCAGGGCCAGCGCGCCAGTCCGCATCGTCTCTCTCCCCTGTCGGCGCCCCTTTCTCACGCGGCCGGACGGGCGGCAAGCCCCGAACGCGCCTACGGCGCCCGCGGTACGAACGCTTCGCGCGGCGTGCCGTTCACATGCATCAGCCGCTCGGCGGGCAGCTTCAGGACGAGACCCGAATGGCTGAGCCTGTGGTCGTAGACCGCGCCGCGCAGGCCGGCCATGCGCGTGCCGAAGACCGGCACGCCGATCGCGTCGAAGCCGATCGCCAGCCCCTCGCCCATGCTGCCCGTCCAGCGCGAGACCTCGACCCGCACCGGCCCGCGATGATATTTGCCGGCCCGCGGCAGCACCTGCTCCACCCATTGCCTGGCGATGCCGGTCTCGCGCGCCTCGGCCGGCAGATTGTGCATCTGGAAGAAGCGCGGCCGGTCGACGAACCAGCCGAGGATGCCGCGCGCCACGCTCGAATTGCCGCCGCCGGGCGTGTCGGTCAGGTCGACGATCACCAATTGCCCCGGCCGCGCCTGCGCCATCGCCGTGTCGAAAGCGGCGACGGTCTCATCGTCGCCGAGGCTGTTGTTGATCCGGATGCGCAGCGCGCCGCCCGCCGCCGTCACGGTGACGGGCGGCCGCTCTGTCCGGGGTTCGGCATAGAGCGAGGGCAAGGTCAGTTCGTAAGGCGGCTCGTTCCCGGAGAGGATGGTCAGCCGCCGCGGCCGGTCGCGCCGCCCGGCGGCGAGAACGCGCGCGGCGAAGGCGGGGTCGCGCCCGGTCGGTTCGGCGCCGAGGTCGGTCCAGAAGGCGGCCACCGCCTCCGCCGCGGGCACGCCGTCGATCGCGACCAGCCGGTCCCCCGGCCGGATGCCGGCGCGCGAGGCGGGGGATGCCGGCCGCACCGCCTCGATGACGAGGCCGCCTGGCCGGACCTCGATCCAGAGATCGGCATAAGACGGGACGAGGCCGTAGCTGTCGGCGAGGGAGCTGCCGGTGATCGCATGATGGTCGGCAAGCAGCAGCAGCGCCCGCTCGGCGAAGCGCAGCAGGCTGCGGGCATCGCTCACCCGCGCCGCCTCCGCGCGCAGCCGCGGCGTCAGCGTGAAGCGCCCGCCGGGCAGCCGCTCGGGATAGGCATAGACCCGGTCGATCAGCCCTTCGATCGCCTGCGCGTCCTCGCGATATTGTGCCGCCGTCAGCTCCTGCGCCGCAGCCGGCGCCGCGCAGAGCAAGGCGAGCAGGAGCAGCAGCCGGCCCATCTCAGCAGACCGGAGGCTCGCGCACCGGCCCGGTGGTGCCGGCGCAGCCCGAAAGGATCGGCATCATATTCGCGCCTCCTGCCTTCTCCTCCCCGACAACCCGGATCGCCTCATAGACCGCCATGAAATCGGCCTCCGCGGCGGGCGCCACGACCACGTCGTCCAGCGTCTGCCCGCCGAGGGCGCGAACCCGCTGGCGCAGGCCGTTCAGGTCGACGGCCTCGCCGTTCCAGGTCATGCGGCCGCCCGCGGCGAGCCGCACGATCGCGGCATAGCGGCGGGTGGAGCCCGGAGACCCGACAGCGAACCAGGCACGCTGCTCCGGCGCCTGCTCCCCCGCCGGCCTGAGCGTCACAAGGGAAAAGGCGCCGCGCTGCAGCGCACCCAGGGCCGGTCCGAAACAGGAATAGGGCAGCCCGCGTTGTGCTTCGACGCGCACATAGGGCCCGAGATAGCCGTCATACTCATGGGCCTCGCCAGGCGGGTAGCTGCGCAGCTCCGCGTCAAGTCTCTCGACGGCCTCGAGATTGATCCTCAGGCCCGCTCGCGTGAGCGCCTCTTGCGACACCCGGGCACCGTTCCAGCGGATCGCGCAATCGGCGCCGCCGGTCGAGACGATGGTGACGGTCGCGGCGAGCTGCCTGTCGGGCGCGTTCGCCGCCTCATTGCTCTCCCCGGACGGCGAGCAGGCGGACATCGCCAGCAACAACGGAGCAAGGCCGCGCATCACCTCACCCCTTCCCGAGCCGGTGCGGCGCCAGCCGGTCGTAATAAGGCCGGCACCGCTCCGCCAGCCGCCGCGCCTCGTCGGGCAGGTCGTCCGGCGGCGGATCGGGCGGGCCGAAGCCGGTCGAGGCCTCCACCGCCTGATACCAGTGCGGCGCCCAGGGCCCGTCCGTCTCCCGCCGCCCCGGCGGCCAGGCCAGCATCGCCGGGTCCCAGGCGATGCCGAGCGCGGCGCAAAGCGGCCTCAGCACCCCTTCCGGGTCGGCGAGCACGTCGGAGGCATCGACCACCGGCGGCGCACGGCCCAGCCGGTCCGCCTCGCGCTCGAAAAACTCCGCCTGCCGCTCCAGCCCGAAATCCGCGAACGACGCGGCCTCGCGCTTGCGCAGATAGGAGGCGATCATCCGCGCCGGCTCGCGGATCAGGAAGGCGTGGGTGAAGCCCGCGAAATCCGCATAGCCGACCGGCCCGACCATATGGTGCCACATCTGCTTCTGGTACCAGATCGGCCGCCCGCCCGGCACCGGCCCGGCCAGCGTGTGCGCGACGCTCCCCCAGTTGCAGTCCATCGCCGCGATCACCGCCGCCGCCATCGGATGCGGGGCGCCGCTGGCCTTGAGGAACGCTCCGTAGAAGGGTTCGTCGCTGACCGCCGTGTCGGCCCGGTTGCCGAAGCTGCGCAGCATCGCGGTGGAGAGATTCCGCGGCCCGGACCACATCGCGATGCGCAGCGTCATATCGGGGGACAGTTACTAGTAACTGTCCCCATTCCAGTCACGGCCTTACCGCTCCCGCCACGTCCGCCTCGACCAGCGCCTTGTAGAGCCCCTGCAGCCGTTCGGTCATCGCCCCCCGCCCCGCGGTCAGCGCCCGCCCGTCGACGCTGCGCACCGGCACGAGGCCCGCGAAGGTGCCGGTCACGAACGCCTCGTCCGCGCCATAGACGTCGGTCAGCGAGAAATTCCTCTCGAACACCGGGATGCCATTCTCCCCGCACAGCCGGATCACGTTCGCCCGGGTGATCCCGCCCAGGCAATAATCGCCGGTCGAGGTCCAGACCTCCCCTTTGCGCACGATGAAGAAATGGGTCGAGTTGCAGGTCGCGACGAAGCCGTGCGGATCGAGCATCAAGGCCTCGTCCGCGCCCGCCTCGATCGCCTGGATGCAGGCGGTGATGCAGTTGAGCTTGGAGTGCGCGTTGAGCTTCGGGTCCTGCACGTCCGGAAAGCCGCGGCGGACATGGACGGTGAACAAAGTGATCCCGGTCTCGACCGTCGCCGGCAGCGGCGCCTTATATTCGGGCACGATCGCGATCGTCGCGCCGGAGACCACGACGCGCGGGTCCTGATAGGGCGTCGAGCGCAGCCCCCGCGTCACCATCAGCCGGATATGGACGCCGTCGCTCATCGCATTGGCGTCGAGCGTCTCGTAGAGGCGCTGCGCGAGTTCCGCGCGTGATAGCCCGATCTCGAGCGCGATCGCCTTCGCGCCCTCGTACAAGCGGTCGAGATGCGCCCCCAGAAAGGCGATCCGCCCCTTGTGAACGCGCAGCCCCTCCCAGATGCCGTCGCCGAGCACGAAGCCGGAATCGAACACCGACACCATCGCCTCGGCCCGCGGCTTCAGCGCGCCGTTGATATTGATCAAAATCTCCGCATTGCGCGGATCGCTGAGGCCGTCGTGCATGCTCTGCGCCATGGGGTGAGCCTAGGCACGGGGACAGTTGCTAGCAAATCATTAGGTGAACATCGCCCCGCGATGTTCAGGGCGTGCCGGGGGGCACGACCGACCTAATGATCCCCGTTCGCCGTCGCCCCGCCTTGCGGAAAGGACAGGGGACAGTTGCCAGCAACTGTCCCCATTCCTCACGCGGTCCCCATTCCCGATCGGGAGGCCGCCCGGCAGGCCCCGACCTCCTGGATGAACCGCCAAACGTCCATCGAGAAAGGCGGCTTCTGCTCGCCCTGCCATTCGTCCATGCGGTTGTAGAGGTTCGCGGCGCCGGCCATCATGGTCGGCGTCGCCACCGCCGTGAACGGCGCCAGCAAGGCCTGCCATTCGTCATAATAGGCTTTGGCCGCCTCGCCCGCCGGATCGAGCGGCAGCGCCGCCTCGATCCGCGCGGCCAGCGCGGTCCACTGCCGGTTATAGGCCTGCATGTCGAAGCCCTCGGGCAAGGCCGGCATCCGGCTCGCCCATTCCGCTTTCTCCGTCTCGCTGAAATAGCGGTCGGTCACTTTCTTCCAATTCTCCTCGGCCATGACGGCATCTCCATTCCGGATCAGCGAGCAGAAGGTCGCAGCATCGACGGGCTCGCCGCGGTCGATGCGTGACTTGACGTTGAGCAGCAGGGCCTTGGCCTCGGCGATCTCCGCCTCGCGCCCGGCCAACGCCTCGAGCTGGGCGTCGATCAGCCGGGCGAGGTCGAACGATCGCCTCGCGGTCAGCCGCTGGATCTGCGCCAGGGTCAGGCCGGCGCGCTTCAGCGCGACGATCTGGTTGATCCGCTCGAGCTCGGCGGGGCCGTAGAAACGGCGGCCGCTATAGGCGCGCAACGGGGCCAGCAGCCCCCGCGCCTCGTAGAAGCGCAGGGCGCGCGAGGTCAGTCCCGTGCGCCGCGCCACCTCGCGAATGTCGAGCGAATCGTCCATGCCGCAGGTTTAGCAGTTGACGCTGCGTCAACTTCAAGCGGTGATTTGACCGGGGACAGTTGCTAGCAACTGTCCCCATTCCCTACGACCTCCCGATGGCCGCCTTGCTCACCCTCTTCGCGATCGTGTTCGGCGTGAACCTGCTGCCGGCCTTCGGCCCGCCGACCTGGGCGATCCTCGTCCTCTACACGCTGAACACCGACCTGCACCCGGCCTTGCTCATCCCGGTCGCGGCGCTCGCCGCCGCCTCGGGCCGGCTGCTGCTCGCGCTCGCCTTCCGCCTGCTCGGCAACAAATTGCCGGAGAGGTACCGCCGCAACCTCGCCGCCGCGCGCGCGGCGCTGGAGAAGAATCGCCGCAACGCCATCCTCGCCCTCGGCCTGTTCGCGCTGTCGCCGGTACCGTCGGCCCAGCTGTTCGAGGCGGCGGGGCTGGCCGGGGTGCGCCTGCTCCCCTTCACCCTCGCCTTCTTCCTCGGGCGGGCGGTCTCCTATTCGATCTACGTCCTCACCGCCGCGGGCCTCCGCGCCACCAGCCTCGGCGACATGTTCAGGGAAGCGATCACCAGCCCCTGGGGCATTGCCCTCCAGGTCGCGATGTTGATCGGCCTCGTCCTCTTCGCCCGGATCGACTGGGCGAAGTGGCTGGGCGGCAAATCGCGCTAGCGCCCCGTCACGATTCAGGTCGGCACGTTGACTGCCTTGACCTCGCCCGCGACGATCATCTCCGTCACGCTGTAGTCGAATGGCGTGGACCCGCTGGCCGGACTCGCCTTCACGCGTATCGTCTGCAGTCCGGCCGGAATGCCGCCGATCGACAGGTGCGACGGCACGGTGTCGTAGGTGACGGGCTGCGCCCCGCCGACGCTGACGGTCACCGGGGCCTTAAGGCTCACAGTATTGCTGAGGGTGAGGTTGATCGCGCCGGTGGTGGGGCGGTCCCGATCCTGCCTTTGCTGGGTGCGGAGTTGCTCCAGCGTCAGCCGGTCATTGTCCAGCCGGCCCCGCAGCGCCTCCATCGCTTGCGTGACCTCGGTGGTCCAGGCGGTCTTCTGCGCCTCCATCACCTCATGGCCCGCATCCATCGCGGCGCGCAGCAGGTCGACGAGCGCCGGCCCCTCGACCGCGGGATTCGAGCTCAGCGTCGGACGCCGCCGCGCCCAGTCGAGATCGAGCCGGTAGCGGACCTGCTTCATCTTCATTTCGGCCAGGGTCAGCCGGACCCAGGCGCTCGAAATATTGAAGGTGCGGTCGGCCAGCAGCACCAGCCCGCCGAAAAGGACGCTGACATAGCCAAGCTCGAGGCCGTTGGGCCTCGCGGGATCCGTCTGGAACAGCGGAATCGGGAGGAGGACGCCGGCGGCGACGGCGGCGAAGGCCAGCATCCGCACGACGTAGGAGAGCCGTCGCCAGAAAGGAACGCGCTTCCCGACGAACTCCATGTCGCTCTTCAGGCTCTCCTGGACGAAGTGGAAGCACTTCTCCATCGCCTCCGGGCTGAAATCGCCCTCGACGTTGAGCGATTTGAACCAGTCACGATTCTTCTGGGCCATGATGTTCGGTTCCCCCCGGCGTCAGCATGACTTCATAGCAATTCCGGGATATTTGTGCAGCACCTTTCCGGCACGCTCGCCCGGGCTCAATCCTTCAGCGGATCATGCCCCCAGTTCATCAGGCTGTAGCGCCAGCGCGAGGTGACGATATTCTCCGGCCGCTGCGCCTTGTGCCGCGCCACATAGCCGACGACCTTGCGCATATGCGCATAATCCTCGTCGCCGAGCTCGGCCCTTGGCGTCCGCAGCAGCCGGACGATCCGCCAGCCGGAGGCATGGCCGATGCTCTCGCTCCGCCCGTCCGCCTTCCAGCCGACCCTGCGGCTCTCCTCGCCCGCCAGCCATTCCTCCAGCTCCGCCGGCGCCATGTTCACGGCGCCGGTGAAATCGCGGTAGACCTTTTCCCTGTCGAGCGCGGGCATGGAGCCTGATACCTGCCCAATGGGGACAGTTACCAGTAACTGTCCCCGGTCGACGGAGAAGGTCATAAGGGGACGGTTGCTGGCAACTGTCCCCATTCACGGGAGGTGGTCATGGACGACTGGAAGCTTCCCTGGGACGGCGGCTGCCGCTGCGGCGCGGTGCGGCTCAGGGTCACGAAGCCGCCCCTGCTGGCCGGCGCATGCCATTGCACCGGCTGCCAGACGATGAGCGCCAGCGCTTATTCGCTGACCCTGACCGTGCCCGCGGACGGCTTCGAGATCATGCAGGGCGAGCCGGTGCCGGGCGGGCTCAAGGGGCCGGTCTCGCATCATTTTCACTGTCCCGGCTGTCTCAGCTGGATGTTCACCCGCGCCGAGGGCTTCGACTGGTTCGTCAACCTGCGCCCCTCGATGCTCGACCGGCACGACTGGTTCGCGCCCTTCGTCGACGTCTGGACCAGCGAGAAGCTGCCCTGGGCCGAAACCGGCGCCAGATATGCCTTTGCCGGCACGCCCGAAATGAAGGACTGGGAGGCGCTGATGAAAGGCTATGCCCGCGAGGGCGTGCGGCCCTAGGCGATCGCCGCGTCGGCCTCGGCCTCGGCCAGCCGCCGGCGCCGGTTGAAGCGCGCGATCAGCCAGGCGCCGAACCCGGCGATCACCGCACCGATCGAGAGCAGGACCACGCAGGCGCTTTGCGAGGTGACCCAGGCGAGCGGCCCCTGCCCGCCTTGCGGCAGCGAGATGCCGATCTCCGACAGCATCTTGCTGAACGGATAATGCGGCCAGACGCCCGAGCGGATCAGCTGGTAGAGGCCGTAGGTCAGGAAGCAGACGCCGACCGTGATGAAAGCCGCACCGATGAACAAGGTGATCAGCCCGGCGAGCGGCGGTCTGGCTTCATGGTCCTCCATGGCGCGGCCCTTAGCATGAAAGATTGACCTTGGTTAGGGGCGGGGGTCCGGAGAAGTCCGCGGAGGTCCGGGGACAGTTACCAGTAACTGTCCCCATTCCTGCGCCCTGTCCCCATTCCTGCGCCCTGACGTCCGGGGACAGTTACTAGTAACTGTCCCCATTCCTGCGCCCTACCGCCGGTCGCGCGCCACCGCGCCGCTTTTGATCACCACCGCGACATTTTCCAGCAGGCGGATGTTCCGCAGCGGATCGCCCGCCACCGCGACGATGTCGCCATAGCGCCCGGGCGCGATCGCGCCGACATCGGCCTGGCGGCCCAGCGCCTGCGCCGCATTGCGCGTCGCGGCCTGGATCGCCTCCATCGGCGTCATTCCATAATCGACCATCCAGTGGAATTGCCGCCCGGCCAGCGCGTGCGGGAAGACGCCCGCGTCGGTGCCGAACGCCATATGCACGCCGGCAGCGTGGGCGGCGCGGAAATTGTCGCGCTGGGTCTGCGCGATCTCCCGGTCCTTCCTGAGATTGTCCGGCAATATGCCGTTCTCGGCGCCATGCTCCTGCGTGTACTCGCTGTTATAGATGTCCATGACCAGCCAGGTGCCGCGCTCGCGCGCCAGCCTGATCCCCTCGGCATCGATCAGGCTGGCATGCTCGATCGTGTCGATGCCGGCGCGGATCGCGGCGCGGATGCCGGCGGCGCCATGAGCGTGGGCGGCGACGCGCAGCCCCCACATATGCGCCTCGTCGGCGATCGCGCGCAGCTCCTCCTCGCTCAACTGCTGCTGCCCCGGCTCGGTGTTGCGGGAGAAGACGCCGCCGGTGGCGCAGACCTTGATCACCTGCGCGCCGGCCGCGCGCATCTGGCGCACGCGCAGGCGGAATTCCTGCGGCCCGTCGGCGACGCCCGGCGAGGGCCGGTGATATTCGGGCGGCAGAAAGGTCTCGTCGCAATGGCCGCCGGTCGCGCCCAGCGCATAGCCGGCCGGGACGATGCGCGGCCCCGGGATCCGGTTCTCGTCGATCGCCTGCATCAGGGCGATGTCGGCGAAACCGTCGGAGCCGACGTTGCGGACGGTGGTGAACCCCGCTTCCAGCATGTCGCGCGCGAAGCCCGGCGCCATCATTGTCTGGAACAGGTCGGTATGCTGCAGCGCCTCATAGGGCCCGTAATAAGGCGAGCTGTCGAGGTGGACGTGCATGTCGATCAGCCCGGGCAGGATCGTCATTCCCGGCAGGTCGATCCGCCGCGCGCCTGCGGGAATCACCGGCCGCGCCGCGCCCCGCCCCGCCACCGAGACGATCCGTCCGTCGGTGATCACCACCACCGGCTCCTCGACCACCCGGCCAGCGAGCACATCGATCATCCGGTCCGCGGTGACGACCACGGTGTCCGCGTGCGCGGCCGCGGGAATGAGGGCCAACATGAGCCCAAGGAACCACTTCAACATATGAACCCCCATCGTCATTCCAGCGAAATTGTCAGGTAGACAATGCCCCGCATTGTCTAGCCACGTCTGGGAGACGTGGCGACCTGACAATGGAATCCCTCTGCTCTCTTCCCTTATTCCGCAAGTGAAGCGAGATTCCAGTGTTCGCTGGAATGACGGCCGGAGGGAAACGTGAACACGATCATGCAGCTAATTGCCCTGGCCGCGTCCGCGATCGCGCAGCCGCCGACGACCGCGCCGGCGCCGAGCCCGCAAACGGTCACCGTCGACAATTTCGACCGGGCCGAGACCGACACCTATTTCGCCCGCTTCGTCCGCGGCGGCGGGTTCGGCCGACTGCAGCACAGCCGCGCGCTGGCGGATATCGGCCGCCAGACCGTCGTCCGCATGAATCGCGACACGCTCTATTCGACGGCAGTGCTGGATCTCGACGCGGGCCCGGTGACCGTCACCCTGCCGGATCCGCATGGCCGCTTCCTGTCGCTGCAGCTGATCGACGAGGATCATTACAGCCAGCCCGCGCTCTACGGGCCGGGCACGTACCGGCTCACCCGCGCCCGGTTCCGGACCCGCTACATCGCCCTGCTCGTCCGCATTTTCGTGGACCCCAATGATCCCGCCGACCTCGCGGCGGTCCACCGGCTGCAGGATGCGATCCGCCTCGATCAGCCCGGCGGCCCCGGTCGCTTCGAGATCCCGGCCTGGGACGAGGTCTCGCTCACCCGGCTCCGCACTATCCTGCGGCAGATCGGCACCGGGCTTCCCTCAAGCCATATGTTCGGCACGCGCGCGCAGGTGAATCCGGTCCATCATCTGATCGGCACGGCGGCGGGCTGGGGCGGCAATCCGGTGGCGGACGCTCAATATGTGAATGTCGCGCCGGCGCGAAATGACGGCGTCACCGTCCATCGGCTCAATGTTCGCGACGTGCCGGTCGACGCGTTCTGGTCGGTCACCGTCTACAATCGCGAAGGGTTTATGGAGCCCAATCCGCAAAACGCCTGGTCGCTGAACAACGTCACCGCGGCGCGCGACCCCGACGGCGGCTACACCATCCAGTTCGGCGGCTGCGGCGCCGGGTCGCGCAACTGCCTGCCGGTCATGCCGGGCTGGAATTATACGGTCCGGCTCTACCGCCCGCGGCGGGCGATCCTCGACGGCCGCTGGACCTTCCCGGAGGCGCGCCCGGTCGGCTGATCGGAGGGTCAGAGCCCCTTGCGGCCGAAGCCGCCGCGCGGCGGCCGGGGCAGGTCGGTCGGGCGCGCGAAACCGCGGGCCGGCACGCTCCCGTCGCCTTGTCGCGCGGCGAGATGGCGGGCGATCACCGCGTCATAGTCCATCGCCGGCGCGGCCTCGTTCCCGGGCTCCGCGGCGGCCTCGCCGCCAACTCCCGGCCGGCCGACGCTTTCGAGCAGGCGATTGATCTCCCAGCGGCTCTGCTCGAGCAGGCCGGTGGAGAGGCGCAGCGCCTTCTCGCCGAGCTCCTGCCGCAGCCGGACGATGAGCGTCTCGCCCCGCCCCGCCAGCCGGTTCGTCTTGTCGATGCCGATCCCCGCGACCCGGTCCCAGCCGGCGCGGTGCCGCGAGAACATGGTCCTGACCTCGACCCCCTCCGGCCCCATCGCCAGCGCCGTCCGGTCGCCCGTCGCCATGACGGCGACCGGCAAGGTCAGGCCGCCGAACAGGGCGAACAGGGCGCCGCTCAGCCAGCCATTCTCCGCGATCTGGCGGAGCAGGAAGCCGTAGCCGCCATGCACGCCCATGAAGAGCTTCGGCTCGACCAGCACCCACAGCCAGAATGCGGCGATTCCCCCGGTGACGAGGGCGAGGCCCAGCAATTTGCCGGCGCTGTAGCGGATCACGTTCATGACCCGTCATTGTCGCAAATTCGGGTGAACGCCGCGTAAAGGGCCTCAGCCCCGCCCCGCCTCGATCGCCGCCCCGATCTGCACCGCGTCCTGCTGCGGGCGGATGTAGAGCCGCTTCACCGACGGCCAGCACGTCTCCACCTTCGCCTCGATCCGGGCGATGATCCGCTCCACCTCGCCGGCGGTGATCGCATCCTCGAAATCGGCGTTCATCACCACCGTGATCTGGTCGGGCGCGCTGTGCATGGTGAGGATATGGCCGACGCCGACAATCCCGGCCTCCGCCTCCGCCGCTGCCCGGATCGAGGCGACCAGCTCCGGGTCGGCCGCCTCGCCGATCAGCAGCGCCTTGGATTCGATCGCCAGCACCAGCGCGGTCACGCCGAGGATCAGCCCGATCGCCACCGAGGCCGCGCCGTCGAACAACGGATTGCCGCTCGCCTGCGACAGCGCCACGCCCGCCGCGGCGACCAGAATCCCCGCCATCGCCGCGCCATTTTCCAGCAGCACGATGAAGGCCGGCGGGTCCTTCGACACCCGCACCGCCTGGAACCAGCCGAGGCTCCCCTTCGCCTCACGAAATTCCCGGAACGCCGCGAAGGTCGAGCCGCCCTCCAGCAGGAACGCCACCGCCAGCACCGCATAGGCGACGATCGGCGACATCGCCTCCTCGGGCGCCATGATGTGGAGCACGCCCTCATAGACCGAGACGCCCGCGCCGAGCGCGAACACCAGCACCGCGACCACGAAGCTCCAGAAATAGAGCTCGCGCCCGTAGCCGAACGGGTGCTGCGCGTCGGGCGCCTTGCGCGACTGCCGCCGCCCCCAGAGCAGGAGCAGCTGGTTCAGGCTGTCGACGACCGAGTGGATCCCCTCGGTCAGCATCGCCGAGGAGCCGGTGAAGGCCGCGGCCACGAATTTCGACACCGCGATGCCGAGATTCGCCGCGAAGGCGATCAGCAGGGTGCGGTTATCATGGCCCTCGGCGCTCATGACGGGGGTCCCTAGCCGCCGGGGACAGTTGCTAGCAACTGTCCCCGTTCAACAGGATTCCGTCCGCGCGCCTAGCGAACCGGGATCATCAGATGCGCATAGGGCGTCCCCGCCCACATCACATAGGGCCGCGTCGTGTCCGGCCGCGGCCCCGACGGATAGCCCTCCAGCAGCGAGGCGGAGCCGACCACCATCACGTGCGGGCCGGTATGCACCCACGGATGGCCCCGCGACGGCCGCTCCGACCAGGGATCGGTGTTGCTCGCGTCGGTGCCCCCGGCGAGCATGTACATCAGCCCGACCGTGTTGGGCGGGGGCGTCGTATGCTCGATCCAGGCCATTGCCCAGGCCATCGCATTGGCGTCCATGCACATCGGATCCGGGCCCGGCGTCGCCGGATTGTCGGCCATGCAGGTGAAGCCGTTGGTGCCGCGCCGCACCGTCCGCATATGGCCGTTGGCGCTCATCGCGATGACCGTGGCATTGCGCGACACTGCGGGCGGCGCCGCCGACATCGCGCTCTGGATGAGCGCGGCATCGCCGCCGCGCCGCTGGCCGTGCCGGGCCTGGCTCCAGGCGACGCCGGTCAAGGTCAGCGCGGCGCCCGCGCCGAGCAGGATGAGCTTGGTGATCCGCGACATATCTGCCTCCCTCTGCTTTCCGCATCGGCGACCGCCCACAGGCAAGATCGGCAGCGCCGACAACCGGACGGCCCACCGCCGCCCGGCCCGCAGGCCTTTTCTGCCTCTCGCGCGAGTCGGGCAAGATGCTTCGAACGAGGAGGGCGGGGACAGCTACTCGTAGCTGTCCCCGTTCACATGTGCAGCCCCCCTTCGTACGCATCCAGCGCGCTCTCATGCGTCATCTCGCCCGGCGTCGGACGCGGGAACACCGTCTCCATCAGCTCGGCCCGGGCGGCCTCCGGCTGTCGCGCCACGAAGGCGGCAGCCGGTCGCCGCAGCCTGTCAGAATATTTTCGGGACCCAGATCAATTCTGACACTGGTGAGATGCGGACGGCCGCGTCGGTCACGGCACGGCTCGCCCCTGATGTCGAGCGTATAAGTGTCGATCGTTTCCTCGACCATCCCGGCCACGACATAGGTCTCCCGCAAGCTGCCCTCGAACCGCACAGCGCTGTCGAGCGGATGCGCGGCCGGGAGCGGACCCCACTCGTCGGAGCGCAGGGAGCCCTGGCGGCGTTCAAGGACCATCGCGTCATTGAAGATCCGCAGACGCCAGCCCTCGCCTTGCGCACGATACAATTCGATCCGGCGCTCCGAACCCGCCGGCACAGATAGGCAGGCGCCGAGCGCCAGCGCCGCCAGCACCGCGGTCGAGGCTGACCTCAACCGCGATTGCCGCTCACATGTGCAGCACCCGGCCATAAGCATCCAGCACGCTCTCATGCATCATCTCGCTCAGCGTCGGATGCGGGAAGACGGTCTCCATCAATTCCGCCTCGGTCGTCTCCAGCTGCCGCGCGACGACATAGCCCTGGATCAATTCCGTCACCTCGGCGCCGACCATATGCGCGCCCAATAATTCCCCCGTCTCCGCGTCGAACACGGTCTTCACGAAGCCCTCGGTCTCGCCCAGCGCGATCGCCTTGCCGTTGCCGATGAACGGGAATTTGCCGGCGCGGACCTTGCGGCCGGCCTCCTTCGCCTTGGCCTCGGTCAGGCCGACGCTCGCCACCTGCGGCCGCGAATAGGTGCAGCCCGGAATGTTCCAGGTCTCAAAGGCGTGAGGCAGGGGGCAGGTACTCGTACCCGTCCCCATTCGCGCAACGATCGCCTCCACGCAGACCACGCCCTCGTGGCTCGCCTTGTGCGCCAGCCAGGGCGGCCCGGTGACGTCGCCGATCGCGTAAAGGCCCTCGACATTGGTGCGGCCATAGCCGTCGGTCACGATATGCCCCCGGTCGGTCTTCACGCCGAGCGCCTCGAGCCCGATATTTTCGGTGTTCGGCGCGATCCCGACCGCGACGATGACGTGCGAATAGTCCTCGGCGCCAACCCCCTTGATTGTCGCCGTCACGCCGCTCTTGCCAACCTCGATCGCCTCGACCCCGGCGCCGACGTGGAGCTTCATCCCCTGCTTCACCAGCGCCTTGTGGACGAAGGCGCTCACCTCCTCATCCTCGACCGGCAGGATGCGCGGCAGCATCTCGACGATGGTCACCTCGGCGCCCATGTCCGAATAGAAACTGGCGAACTCCACCCCGATCGCGCCCGAGCCGATCACCAGCAATTTGGTCGGCATCGCCGCCGGCACCATCGCGTGGCGATAGGTCCAGATCCTGTCCCCGTCGGCTCTGGCGAAGGGCAGGTCCCGCGCCCGCGCGCCGGTGGCGATGACGATATGCTTGGCCGCGAGCTCGGTTTTCGCGCCGTCCTTCGCGGTGACGGTCAGCTTCCCCTTGCCGGTGATCGCCCCGTCGCCCTCGACGACCGCGATCTTGTGCTTCTTCATCAGCCCCTTCACGCCGGCATTGAGCTGCCCCGCCACCTTGCGGCTGCGGTCGACGATCTTCGCCAGGTCGAAGCCCGGTTTCTCGGCGGTGAGGCCATAGGCCGCGGCATGGGTCATGTAATGATAGATTTCGGAGGTGCGCAGCAGCGCCTTGGTCGGGATGCAGCCCCAGTTGAGGCAGATCCCGCCCAGTTTCTCGCGCTCGACGATCGCGACCTTGAGGCCCAGCTGGCTCGCCCGGATCGCCGCCACATAGCCGCCGGGGCCCGAGCCCAGGATGATGAGATCGTAAGTGTCCGCCAAGGGAGCCTCCAGGCTGCAAGAATCGTCCCGGCCTTAATCATGTCGGGCGGGCAAGTGCAATTCATCGGGGACAGTTGCCGCGTTCCGCCGGGGACAGGTCCTGGGACCTGTCCCCATTCCCGTCGCCGTCCCCATTCCCGGCGACTGCCCCCGTTCCGACGGGGACACGTTCCGACGGGGACAGGTACTAGTACCTGTCCCCATTCCCGTCGTCGTCCCCATCCCTCTCCTCGTCCGCCTCGCCGTCGCCGCCCTCCTTCCGCACCCAGCCCGGCGGGATCATCCGCCCCTCCTCGTCCTGGCTCCAGCCCTCCGCCAGCCGCTGCTGGTTCTCGTGCCGCTCGATCGCCTCGATCTTGCCCATGATCGAGTCCACCACCTCCTCGAACGGCCGGTCGGGCAGGCCGTTGTGCCGCCCGCGGCGCCAGCCATGCCCCTGCCGCTTCAGCTCCCGCCACTTCAGAAAGCGCAGCGCCAGATCGGCATCGAACGGAATGGCCGGGGGACAGTTACTCGTAACTGTCCCCGTTCCTTCGGTCCCCATTCCTTCACCGGCTCCCATTCCTTCCGCCTCGCCCGCGCCGTCCTCAGCCATCCATGCCCGGCCGCCCATCGTCGCCAGCCGGAATTCCAGCACCACCTCCGCTTCCTCCAGCGCCTCCTCCATGCGCGCGCGAAAGGCCGGCCATTGCCGCCGCCGGGTCCAGATCGTCCCTTCCGAAATGCCCGCCGCCCGCGCCGCCGCCGCGGCATTGCCGCACTGGCGCAGCACCGCCAGCACCACCTCCTCGGTGGATTTGCACCATTTGCCCTTGCGCGCGGCGACGATCATCGCCCGCCCGTGCGGCCCGCGCTTGATCGTCTGCAATTCGGCGTCCGCCACCCCGTCGAAACAGTCCGTCGCCCCGGCCAGAAGCCGCGCCGCCGCCGCCTTCGCGGCCATGCAGTCCAGCGCGAATTGCGCATCGCGCTTGCGCCTCTGCTCGGCGGTCGACCGGTCGATCCCCACCGCCTGCGCCGCCGCCGAAAAATTCCCGGTCTTCCTCAGAAACGCCAGAAACGCCTCCCGCCGCGGCGCCGTAAACCGCTTCACCTTCGGCCTGCGCCGAGGTTCCTTCTGATCCATGATGTCCGTCCCAGCCGCCTGCTGAATCGGAACATATAGTGAACATTTCCCACGTTTCAAGAGCAGCACCGGGGACAGTTACTCGTAACTGTCCCCATTCATCCCCACCCTCCCCAGCGCCCGCCCGCTCCGCTCCCGCGCCCTGATCGCCGCATGCTCCGCCGCACCGAGGCCGGCATCCAGCAACGCCCGCCAGTCACCCACCCGCGCCCGCCCGTTGATCAGGTTTCCGTTACGGCTTCGAGAAGGCCGATCGCGACGAGGAACTCGGCGAGTTCGAGCTCAACTGGCTGAACGCGCCGTAGGGCGTCCAAATCGATGCGCTCGGCCAAGCGGACCGCCGGCATCGGCTTTCGATAGCCTGGCCAACGCTGTGCTAATTGCTGTTCAGCCATAGGGGTGACAGGCGGACGCAACTGCGAACAGTGAGGCAGATGACGGAGCAATAGGGCTTCGTGGCACGGGTCCTGCCAGATAAGATGAAGACTCCCCGATGCAGCGAGTCTTAAGGCGAGTTCGTCGCGTTCAGGCGCTTGGCCGCGCCTATCGGCGTCCAGTAAGATAACTCGACAGGAGTAAGGACTGCCGTGCTGGCGTTCGCGCTGGCGCATGCGCCGTGCACCCTGTTCAACGATGGCGCAGGGATCGCCGCCGCCCAGCACAACCGCATCGAGGTGGAGCGTCAGCCCGACATCGTCGGCGAGCCGCTGCAAGAGCGCAGCATAACCCTGTTCACTTTCACCCTCGCACCCGACGAAAGATCGCTCGCGCTGAGGCCGCCGTGGCACACGTCGGAGGAGCGGGCGTTTCATCCGATCCGCGGCACAGCACCGTAGATGCCGCTCAGATATTTGCGATAATAGTTGTCGTCGCGTCGCACGCCTTGAATGTCGCCCAAGCCATAGACTTGAGCGCGGCCCTGCCGGTCCTTGCTGGTGAAGAGGATTTCCTCCTTGACCAAGTCCTCAAGCAACGACGCATTATGGCAGGTCAGCCAGAGCTGTGCATCGTGCGGGTTTCGGACTGGATCATAGAACCAGCGCAGTATCTCAGGCAGCAGAAGCGGATGGATCGCCGTGTCCAACTCATCGAGCAGGGCGATTCCTCCAGTTTCCAGCGCGCGCAGCAGGAACGGATAAACCCTGACGAACATGCGCGTGCCGTGACTTTCTAGGTGCAGCATCATCGGCCCGTCATGACCTGCATGGGTAAAGAGCAGGATCGGCCCGTTCGGCCCCTGCTCGATCCGCATCGCTTCGATCCCGAGATCGACGCGCTGGATCTCCCGGTTCAGCGCGTCGACCATCGGGGGGTTAAGTGCGTAGAACTGCACCATCTGATGTTCGAGTGTGTCGTTGCGCTCAATCAGTATGTTGGAGAATACCTGCTGAGCGGCTTCCCAGAGAGTCGTGGCAAAGTCGTGCTTGAGCTGGGCCAGAGTAGAGATGACGCTGGCGTTGGGTCGCAGGACCTTGCCTAGCGCTTGGGTAAAGCCGGACATCCCGAATTCGGACCCGGCCTTTATGGTGCCCTGCGCATCGCGCTCGAATAACCTGACCTTGCGACCGGTATCGTGAGCCCAATAATGCATGCTCTCGGAAATGACCTGGTCAACACCCTCGGGCGACCGCCCGATAATCACCTCGTAGCCATAGCGCACCTCACCAAGCAGCCAGTCTACTGGATTAAGGCCCGCCAACTGAATCGCGAGCCTTGTCGGTGCTGCGCTCGCCTCCGCGCTGTTGAAGCGAAGAAACGGTAGCGAGGCGTTGGGAGCGATACTGAAGCTCTCACGCGCGAACCAGGCGACGAATGACAAGGCCCGAAGCACCGTCGACTTGCCCGAGGCATTCGCGCCGAACAGGCCGACAACCTTGGGCGCGCGCTCGATTGAACCCGCCCATAAGGGAGCAAACCGACCGGGGTCATCGGGCACGTTGGCGGCTACCCGAAGATCGATGATCTGGGGGTCCCGGATAGCGTAGAAATTTTCGATCTCAAGTTGATGTAGCATGACGACCCCTAATGCACAGGTAGTCATTTTTAAGGCAATTTCAACAATTTTCCGTTAAACTTGCTCTCAAAATGTGCAAACATGACGAATCCTACTCGAACGTCCTCGCCACCTCGCCCCCCGCCCCCGCCGCCCGGCAAATAGGACCACCAGATCAGGGCCGCGGCTGCCGGGATCGTGGCGAGCGCCAGCAGTTCCAGCCACACGCCCGAAAGCAGCAGCATCGGCCCGACGCCGAGCAGCCCCAGCCAGATGCCGGTGATGGCGAGATAGGCGACCAGCCCGGCGCCGAGCCAGAAGCCGGTCCGCTCCGCCTGCAGCAGCTTGGCGCCGAGGTCGACCGCCACGATCGAGGCGACCGCCGGCGTGGCCACCCACCAGGCGACGATCGCGACCACCCAGAACAGGGCGATCGGGGCGACCAGGATGGTGAGCAGGCCGAGATAGACGGAGAAACCGGCCAGCACGACCAGCCAGGGCAGGAGGATGCGCCGCGACATGTCGTCCGGCGCGCCGCGCAGCCAGCGCCGCCGCGCCTGGACGATGGCGAAGCCGAGCAGCCCGGCGAGCGCCGCGAACCGCAGCCAGTAGAACGTTTCGATCATGCCCGCCACGCCGGGCATTTCAGCCCGCGATCGGGGTCACGTAGCGCGCCGACACCCAGCCCGAGCGGCACGGCCCGCGATAGGGGCGCACCCGCGGCACCGGGCTTTCGACATTGCAGCCCATGCTGCCCCGCGGCCCGTAGACGATACCGGCCCAACTTGGCACCTCCTCGCAGATCCAGACCCGGCGCCTCGGCCCCAGCCGGTCGAGCTCGGTGGCGCGCACCGAGGGCGCGGCGCGCACGCTGACATAATTGTCGCCGCGGGGGTTAAGCCCGCTGATCTCCGAATAAGGGGTGCAGCCGTCCAGCTCGGGTCCGTTCAGCCCGTAGCGGACCGGCCGCCCGCCCGGCTGCGCCACTGCCGCGCCGATGCCCCCAAGTGCCAGCAGCCCGGTCAGACCCGCCGCAATCCACAAGCTCATCCGTGCCATGGTCTTTCTCCCCCTCATTCGAAAACCTCCGCGGCCTCGACATCCTCCGCTTCCGCGCCCTCCGGCCGCGGCAAATAGGGCCACCAGGCGATGGCGGCCGCGGCGGCGACCAAGGCCGGCACGATCACCACCGGCTCCGCCCGGAAGAAGAAGTCGCCGGTCAGCGCCAGCAGCCAGCCATAGGTGACGAGGATCGCCGAGACGATGCCGGCGCTCAGCCATTGCGGCGTCCGCTCCGCCCCGAGCATGGTCACGATCCCCTCCGCGATCCCGGCCGACAGCAAGGCGGACCCGCCGAGCCAGGGCAGGGCCAGCGCCGCGGCCCGGAGCGCGATCGACGCCGGCATCAGGAAGAGCATCGGCAGGCCGAAGACGAGGAGGGCGCCGAGCACGAACCAGATGGTCGGGACGAGGATTCGCCGCGCCTGGCTGGGGCCGGTGCCGCGCACCACCCTCGCGAACATGATCGCCAGAGCGAGCAGCGCCAGCGCGGTGGTGATCGCGATCGCTTCGACGGGCGGCGTCTGGATCATGCGAACGGGTTACGCCGCGCGTCGCACGGCTGGCAAGGCGGACAGGGGACAGTTGCTGGCAACTGTCCCCATTCAGCGTCAGGTCCGCCCCGCCCAGGCGATCAGCGCCCAGGCGAACAGGGTCACCACGCAGAAGATCGGCCAGGACCAGACGAGGTGCAGGCCGGCCAGGTTGAAATGGACGATCCCCGCCTGCACCCAGTCGGCAAGCTGGCCGCTGCCGCCGCGAAACGCCCAGGGCAGGCCGAGCGCGGCGACGGCGCCGGCGATGGCGGCCTTGCCGACCGCCATGTCAGGCGCCCTTCAGCATGGAATCTTCGAGCGATCTGGCCACGCGCTCATCCTCTTCCGCCTCTATGCTGCGCTCTATGCCAGCAGAAAGCGAACGGAAAATGAACGTGCGCGGGCCGGGTTCCCTTCGCGCCGGGCGCCGCCCTCAGGCGAGCATGGCGAGCGGCGTCTCGACCAGCCCCTTGAACGCCTTCATCAGCCGCGCGCCGTCGGCGCCGTCGATGGCACGATGGTCGAAGCTGCCGGTGGCGCTCATCACGGTCGCGATCTGCAGGCTGTCATTGACCACCCAGGGCCGTTTTTCGCCCGCGCCGATCGCCATGATCATCGCCTGCGGCGGGTTGATCACCGCATCGAACTGCCTGATCCCGAACATCCCCATATTGGAAATGCTCGCCGTCCCCCCCTGATATTCGTGCGGCTGGAGCTTGCCTTCCCTGGCCCGGCCGGCGAGCTCGGCCATTTCCTTCGAGATGACGGACAGCGACTTGGTGTCCGCGCCGGCGATGATCGGGGTGATCAGCCCGCCGGGGATCGAGACCGCCACGCTGATGTCCGCGCGGCTGTATTTCAGCAGATGATCGCCCGACAAGGCGACGTTGCACTCCGGCACCTCGATCAGGGCGACGGCGAGCGCCTTGATCAGCATGTCGTTGACGCTGAGCTTCACGCCCCGGCTCTCCAGCCCCTTGTTGAGCTCGGTCCTGACTTTCAGCAACGCGTCGAGCTGGATGTCGACGGTGAGATAGATGTGCGGGATCGTCTGCTTCGCCTCGGTCAGGCGGCGCGCGATCGTCTTGCGCATATTGGAAAGCTTGACCGATTCGTGCGGAATCTCGGTCTCGACCACGGTCGGGACCGGCGCATGGGCTGCGGCAGCCGGCGCTGCGGGACGGACAGGCGCGCCGCCTGCGGCTCCGTCCACATCCGCTTTCACGATCCGGCCGCCCGGGCCGGAGCCGGCCAGCCCGGCCAGGTCGATCCCCTGCTGTCCGGCGAGACGGCGGGCGAGCGGGCTCGCCTTCACGCGATCCCCCGCCGCAGCGGGCGCAGGTGCCGGTGAGGGCGCTGGGGCCGGGGCCGGAGCAGGCGGGGAAGCCGCCGTCGCGGGCGCAGGCGCAGGCAAGGTGGCGGGCGCGGGTGCCGACGCCGGCGCGCTGCTGGCGGCGCTCACATCCTCGCCCTCGCCCGCGATCAAAGCGATGACCGTGCCGACCTTCACCTCGTCCGTGCCCTCGGGCACGACGATCTTCGCGATCGTGCCCTCGTCGACCGCCTCGAATTCCATCGTCGCCTTGTCGGTCTCGATCTCGGCGAGGATGTCCCCGGAGGCGACCGTGTCGCCCTCCTTGACCAGCCACCTGGCCAGCGTCCCCTCCTCCATCGTGGGAGAGAGAGCGGGCATCTTCAGCTCGATCGGCATGGGAGCGGGCTTTCCTTTCGCGAACGGGACGAGCGCGGTCTCTGTTGGCCGCTCAAACAGCAAAGCCGGGGCAATGGTCAAGCCTGTCCTGAGTTTGCCGAAGGGCCTGTTCCGAGCGCCATCGAAGGGGCGGCTTGCGCGGGCGTGCGTTCTGGCGCAGGCGTTGCAGCGACGGGGAGAGCCCATGCGGTCCTATCTGGTGGTGATGGACGAGACCGAGGAAGCGCGTTCGGCGCTGCTTTATGCGGCGCGGCGCGCGGCGCGGACCGGCGGCGCCGTCGAGCTGCTCGCGCTGATCGAGCCCTCCGAATTTGTCCAGTGGGGCGCGGTTCAGGAGGCGATGGACGAGGAAGCGCGGCTGCGCGCCGAGGCGATGCTGGTCCAGGCCACCGATGCGATCGTCGAGGAGGCGGGGATCAAGCCCGGCCTCACCGTAAAGCAGGGCGATCCGATCAAGGCGGTGACCGAGCTGCTCGCCGAGCGCGACGACATCGGCGCGCTGGTGCTCGCCGCCGCCGCCGAGGGCGGACCCGGCCCGCTGATCAGCCATTTCGCCGGCGCGGCGGCCGGCAGCCTGCCGTGCCTGTTGATCATCGTCCCGGCAGCGCTGGACGAGGAAGCGATCGACCGCCTGACCTGAAGCGAAAAGCCCTCCCCGGTCTCCCGGGGAGGGCCTGCCAGGTCCCCCAACCTGAGGCGTGGAGTCAGCCGCGCTCGCCCGGCGGTGGCCGCCGCGGCGGAGCCGGGCGCGGCGCCGGATGGTGGATCACCGGCCGGGGCGCGGGCCGGGCGCAGCTGCAGCGCGGCCGTGCCCGGTGCGCGCGGCGCCGGTGCGACGTCTGCACATATTCCTCGGTGATTTCCTCGACATAGCCGCCGCTGCCCGAGGTCGTGACCGTCTCGATCACGATCGGATAGGCATACATGCCGTAGCCATAGCCGCCGCCATAGACATGGCTCCCCGGAGGGCCGTAGCCCGGCGGGGGCATCATCGGGCCGTAGCCGCCGCGACCGTGACCGCCGCGAGCCTCGGCATAGTCCTCGCCCTCTTCGCCGCGCTCTTCATAGGCATAGTCCTCATCGTCGCCGCCTTCGCGCCACTCGCCGCGGCGGGCGGGGATGCCGTCATCGTCGCCCCATTCGTCGCCATAGCGGTCCCAGTCGACCCCGTAGCGCTGGTCGACCACACGGCCACCGCCGTCGATCAGATAGGCATCGTCATAATAACGCACCCAACGCTGGTCGTCCCCGGGGGCATAAAAGCCGTAGGCGCCCCAGTTGCCGATGTAGAATTGCGGCGCGAACCAGTAGGAATTGATGAAGCCGCCCCGCTGCAGCCGAAAGTGCCGGAAGTTGCGGCCCGGATGCGACCCCCAGCGGTGCATGCGGTAATTGCCGCCGCCGCGCATCTGGAAATTGCCGCCGTGCATCCGGACGTTCCCGCCATGCGCCTGGAAGCCGCCGCCAGTCCGTACGCGGCCCTGCATCTGGCCGCCATGCATCTGCATGTTGGGGCCGCGCATCTGCATGTTGGGGCCGCGAACGGCGGGGCCGGTCATGCCGCCGCGCCAAGTGGCGCCTGGGCGCGGACCGGCGCCGGGCTGGGCCGTGGCGACGCCGGCGATGAGCATCGTGCTCGCTGCCAGCAGGGTGAGGCTCAACTTGCGCATGAAGGTACATCCCCTTGTTCGCGAGTGCCGCCCCAGCCTCGCGGACGGAGCGTCGTGAACGGACCTTTTACCCCTTTGCGCCCTCCTCCGCCATGCCGGCCAGTGCCGTTTCGAGACGCTGTATCAGTTTGACACAGCCCGCCACGTCTTCCTGATCGAACCGCCCCGGACGGGGGCTGTCTAGGTCCAGCACGCCCACCAGCCGCCCGCCCGCCACGATCGGCACGACCAGCTCCGAGCGGCTGGCCGCGTCGCAGGCGATATGGCCGGGAAAGGCATGGACGTCCGCCACGCATTGCGGCTCCAGGGTCGCCGCCGCCGCGCCGCAGACGCCCGTGCCGAAGGGGATGCGGATGCAGGCCGGGCGCCCCTGAAACGGCCCCACCACCAGCTCGCCCCCCACATTGCGGTAGAAGCCGGCCCAGTTCAGCTCCGGCAGGCTCTCCCAGAGCAGGGCCGCGACATTGGCCATATTGGCGATCGGGTCCGGCTCGCCCGCGACCAACGCCGCCGCCGCCTCGGTCAGCTCGGCATAGAGCGAAGCCTTGTCCGCCGCCTCGATCCTGAAATCGTACATCAGTCCAGCTTCACCTTCCCGCGGCCCTGTTTGACCGTGCCACGCTGCTTCTTCGCGTCGACCCGCTTTGCTTTGGCGGCGCGGCTCGCCTTGGTCCTGATCCGTTTGACCGGACGCACATGGGCCTTCTCGATCAATTCCGCCAGACGCGCCCGCGCCTCCTCGCGATTGGCCTCCTGCGTGCGGTGGGAGCGGGCAGAGATCACGATCTCGCCCGCCCCCGTCATCTGGCTCCCCGCGAGAGACTTCAGCCGCTGATAGACGTCCGGCGCGAGGCCCAGTTTGAACACGTCACAGCGCAGCTGGCAGGCGGTCGCCACCTTGTTGACGTTCTGCCCGCCCGGTCCCGACGCCGCCAGGAAAGTCTCGGACAGCGCCTCCTCGGGAAGCTCAAAGGGCATCGCCGTTCCCCAGGTCGATATCGCCGAACCCCGCGCTGACGAAGGTCGGCGGCAACGGCGCCGTCGCCTCGACCGGCGGCTTCGCCCCGCGCTCCACGCGAAGCGACAAAGCATGCAGCAGCATCGGCCCCCTCCCGGCGCCATAGACCGGGTCGCCCGCAATCGGCACGCCGATCCCGGAGGCGGCGTGGACACGGATCTGGTGCGTCCGCCCCGTCTCCGGCGTGAAGACCACCACGGCGCGCCCGTCGCGCACGGCCGCGACCCGCCAGTGCGTCACCGCATGCTTGCCGCGTTCGTCCGGCACCATCCGCCAGCCCTCTGCCGCGGTCGAGACCTTGCCCAGCGCCATGTCCACCGTCCCGCTCTCAGCCTCGGGCACGCCGTCGAGCACCGCGACATAGGTCTTGGCAACGCGCTTCTCCTCGAAGGCGCGCTGGAAGGCCTTGTGCGCCTTCGGATTGCGGGCGAGCAGCAGGCAGCCGGAGGTGTCGCGGTCGAGCCGGTGCACGGGCTGCGGCAGCCGGTGAAATCCGAAACGAAGATGGTGAAGATAGTCTTCCAGGCTCTCGCGGGTTCGCGCACCCGGGTGCACGGCGAGCCCGGCCGGCTTGTCGATCACCATCGCCTCGCCATCTATGGTGAGAACCCTGTCGTCCCAGAAGCGCATCGCCGGCGCCCTGCCATGACCGTGGCCGATGTGCAACGACCGCGGCTTAGTGTCGGATTCTACGGTATTAATACCAAATTAACCTTTTGCCTTCACATCGGTAGAGATTAATGGGCGTCGAAGGGGCCGGGGCGTCAGGCTCTTCGCGACAGGAGGCTATCCATGCGCGTGCTGCTGATCGAAGACGAGCCGACCACGGCCAAGGCCATCGAGCTCATGCTCACCAATGAGGGCTTCAACGTCTACACCACCGATCTGGGCGAAGAGGGCCTCGATCTCGGCAAGCTCTACGATTACGACATCATCTGCCTCGACCTGAACCTCCCGGACATGCACGGCTATGACGTGCTGAAGAAGCTCCGGACGGCCAAGGTCGGCACGCCCGTGCTGATCCTTTCCGGCGTCGCCGAGATGGACTCCAAGGTCCGCGCTCTGGGCTTCGGCGCCGACGATTATGTCACCAAGCCTTTCCACCGCGACGAGCTGATCGCACGCATCCACGCCATCGTCCGCCGCTCGAAGGGCCACAGCCAGTCGGTGATCAAGACCGGCAAGCTGGCGGTCAATCTCGATGCGAAGACGGTCGAGGTGGACGGCGCCCGCGTCCATCTGACCGGCAAGGAATATGCGATGCTGGAGCTGCTCTCGCTCCGCAAGGGCACGACGCTCACCAAGGAAATGTTCCTGAACCACCTTTACGGCGGCATGGACGAGCCCGAGCTCAAGATCATCGACGTCTTCATCTGCAAGCTTCGCAAGAAGCTGAGCCTCGCCTGCGGCGGCGACAATTATATCGAGACCGTCTGGGGCCGCGGCTATGTGCTGCGCGAGCCTGAGGAAGCCGAAGCCGCCCAAGTGGCCTGACCATACCAATTTGCGAGGGGCAGGACCGGCGTCCGTCGAAAGGCGGGCGCCGGTTTCTTTTACGCGCTCACTAGAACAGGATCTTCAGCGCCGGCCACATCATCAGCGCGATGCCGACCACGCTCGCGATCCAGGCGAGGCTCCTGACCAGAGGCACGCCGAACGCATAGAGCGGCAGATAGGCGACGCGGGCGCCGAGCCAGAGCCAGGCGCCGATCGTCGGCATCTGCGCCGGGCCGGTCATCGCCTGGACGGACATCGCCAGGATCACCGCCGCGATGAAGATCGGGAAGGTCTCGAAATAATTGCTCTGCGCCCGCATCAGCCGGCCGACCACCGGGTTCGGCGGCGGCAATTCCTCGTCGCGCGCGCCGGTGTTCCACTTGCTGCCATATTGGCGGGTCTTGGCCTGGGTCGCCACGATGATGTGGACAAAGCCGAGGATGCAGCCCCAGGTCAGAACGACGAGTTCGGTGGGAAGGGTCATGGGCATGGCACCGGAATAAGCGTTCGTTTCGCTGCCGTCACGCCGATAAGTTGCTGCGCTGCGGAATCGGTTTGCCCGCCTTCCCCTTTCGTGCATTGTCATTGGTCATGGCGAAGGTGCGGCCGTTCGACGAATTGTGGGGCGACAGCGGCGACCGCACGCCGCGCGCCGATTTCGAGGCGGTTGCCGCCTGGCTCGCGGACCTCACCCCGGCCGAGCTGAACCGCCGCCAGCAGGCCGCGGAAGCGGCCTTTCGCTCCCTCGGCATCACCTTCGCGGTCTATGGCGAGGAGGAAGCGGCCGAGCGGATCATCCCGTTCGACATCATCCCCAGGGTCTTCTCCGCGCGCGAATGGGCGAACCTCTCCGCCGGGCTCGAGCAACGGGTCCGGGCGATCAATCTGTTCATCGACGACGTCTATGGCGCGCGCCGCATCCTCGCCGACGGGATCATCCCGGCCGACATCGTGCTCGGCAACGACCAATATTGCATCCCGGTGGCCGGCGCCCGTCCCCCGCACCGGATCTACGCCCATATCTGCGGCATCGACCTCGTCCGGACCGGGCCGGACGATTTCTTCGTGCTGGAGGACAATGCCCGCACCCCTTCGGGCGTCTCCTATATGCTCGAGAACCGGGAGGCGATGCTGCGCCTCTGTCCCGAATTGTTCGACACGCTCCCGGTCGAGCCGGTCGATTCCTATCCGGAGTTGCTGCGCGAAACGCTGCAGTCGGTCTCACCCGGTCGCGGCGACGCCTGCTGCGTGCTGCTCACCCCCGGCCATTTCAACTCGGCCTTCTACGAGCACAGCTTTCTCGCCGATAATATGGGGATCGAGCTGGTCGAAGGGTCAGACCTGGAGGTGGACGACGATCAGGTCTGGATGCGCACGATCCACGGCCGCGTCCGGGTCGACGTCATCTACCGCCGGATCGACGACGCCTTCCTCGATCCGCTGGTCTTCAATCCCGAGTCCATGCTCGGCGTGCCCGGGCTGATGGCCGCCTGGCTCGCCGGCAACGTCACGCTCGTCAACGCGCCCGGCACCGGCATTGCCGACGACAAGGCGATCTATAGCTATATGCCGGAAATCGTTCGCTATTATACCGGCGAGGAGCCGAAGCTCCCCAATGTCGAGACGTTCCGCTGCCGCGAGCCGGAGGCCCTGAAATATACGCTCGACAATCTCGAGAAGCTGGTCGTGAAGCTGGTCGACGGTTCGGGCGGTTATGGCATGCTGGTCGGCCCGACCGCCTCGACGAAGGAGATCGAGAGTTTCCGCGCCGCGCTCAAGGCCGGGCCCGAGCGCTACATCGCCCAGCCGACGCTGGCGCTCTCCACCGTGCCCACCTTCACCGACAAGGGCCTCGCCCCGCGCCACGTCGATTTCCGGCCCTTCGTGCTGACCGGCAGCGAGGGCGTCACCATCGTCCCCGGTGGCCTCACCCGGGTGGCGCTGCGCGAGGGCTCGCTGGTGGTGAATTCGAGCCAGGGCGGCGGCACCAAGGACAGCTTCGTGCTCGGCCCGGAAGGGGATGCCGGCTGATGCTCTCGCGCACCGCCGCCAATCTCTACTGGATCGGCCGCTATATGGAGCGGGCGGAATTCGCGACGCGCCTGATCGAGGCGACGATTCGCCTCGCCGCGCTCGGCGATCATGAGGAAAGCGAGCAGGCCTGGCGGAGTGCCCTGTCCGTGGTCGGGGCCGCCCGGGCCTTCCACGCCACGGGCGAGACGCTCAACCCCGCCAATGTCCGCCGCTATCTCAGCCTCGCCGGGGAGAATCCGGGCTCGGTCCGCTGCTGTCTCGCCACCGCGCGCGATAATGCACGGGCCGCGCGCACCGCGCTCACCGTCGAGGTCTGGGAGGCGATCAATCGCGCCTGGCTGATCATCCGCGACCGCACCAAGCCCGGCGGCGTCCAGCAGAGCCTCAACCTGATGGACAGCCTCAAGGCCGAGATTCGCGGCTTCGAGGGCGCGCTCGGGCGGATGCTCCGTTCGGAGGGCGCCTGGTTCATGCAGCTCGGCGCCGCGATCGAGCGGGGCGACAACACCGCCCGCCTGCTCGACGTCAAATATTATCTTCTGCTGCCGCCCGGTCAGGAGGTTGGCGGCGCCCTCGACCGCGATCAATGGTCGACCCTGCTGCAGATCGTGTCGGCGAAGACGGCCTACCGGCACATCTATTCCGGCCCGCTCCGGCCCTGGCGGGTCGCGGAGTTTCTGATCTTCCGCCGCGAGATGCCGCGCTCGCTCGCCGCCTCGGCCGAGGAGACGGTCGACCTGCTCTCCGATTTCGCGAACCGTTCCGGCCGCCAGGGCGCCGCCGACCGGCTCGCCCGCAAACGGCTCGACCGCATCCAGTCGCTCAAGATCGATCATGTCGTCCAGGAGGGGCTGCACGAATGGCTGCACGCCTACATCCGCGACAATGCCGCGCTCGATCAGGCGATCGCCCGCCAGTTCCGGTTCGGCTGATGCGCCTCTCCGTCCATTATTCAACCACCTACACTTATGCCGAGCCGGTCCGGCGGGTGATCCAGCTGCTGCGCGTCGAGCCTTTGAGCTTCGCCGGCCAGTCCGTGCTCGACTGGCGGATCGACGTGGACCGCGACGCCAGGCTCCGGGAAGGTCGCGACGGCTACGGCAACGTCACCCATATGCTCTATGTCGACAGCGCGGTGCCGAGCCTCACCATCTCGATCGCCGGCCGCGTGCTGACCGAGGACAAGCACGGCATCGTCCAGGGTCTGCCGCACGATTTGCCGCCCGAAATCTTCCGGCGCGCTACCCCGCTGACCCGGCCGGGCCCGGCGATCCAGGCGCTGGCCGACGCCTGCGACGGCAAGGGCGGCCGGATCGAGCGGCTGCACCGGCTGGTCGGCCGCATCCATGACCGGCTGCGCTTCGACACGGCAGCGACCGCGGTGGAGACGCCGGCCGAGCAGGCCGCCGCGGAAGGTCATGGTGTCTGCCAGGACTTTGCCCACATCTTCATCGCCACCGCCCGGCTCGGGGGCGTTCCGGCCCGCTACGTCTCGGGGCATCTGTTCCGCCGCGACGGCCGGAAGGAGCAGGAAGCGGCCCATGCCTGGGCCGAGGCCTGGATCGAGGATCTGGGCTGGGTGGCCTTCGACCCGGTCAATGGAATCAGCACCGACGATGCCTATCTCCGCGTCGCCTGCGGGCTCGACTATCGCGATGCCGCCCCGATCGCCGGCGCGCGTTCGGGTGGCGGCGCCGAGCAACTCACGGTAGAGGTGCGCGTCAGCGAGGCGGCGGGGCAAAGCCAGGCGCAGGCGCAGAGTTGAGGATGGAAGGGTTTCGCGGCGGATGACCTATTGTCTCGGGATGCTGCTGGACGCGGGGCTGATCATGATCGCCGACACCCGCACCAATGCCGGCGTCGACGACATTTCCTCCTTCCGCAAGTTGCACTGCCTCGCCGACACCGAGGACCGCTGCATCTACGCGGCCTCGGCGGGCAATCTCTCCACCACCCAGACCGTCATCTCCATGCTGCGCGAGGGCATCCCGACCGGCGAGGACGGGGCGATCATGCGCACCATCGCCGAGCCGACGTCGATGTTCCGCGCCGCGCAACTGGTCGGCGATGCGATGCGGCTGGCCAATGAGACGGTCGGCAAGGCCTTGGCCTCGATCAAGATTTCCGGCTCTTCCTCGATCCTGCTCGGCGGCCGCATCGGCGACGCGCCCCCCGCCCTCTTCCTGATCTACTCCGCCGGCAATTTCATCGAGTGCAAGCCGGACATGCCCTTCTTCCAGATCGGCGAGACCAAATATGGCCGGCCGATGCTGGACCGGACGATCAAGCCGTCGACACCGCTGCCCGAGGCGATGAAGATCGCCTTCCTGTCCTTCGACGCCTCGATCCGCTCCAATCTCGCGGTCGGCCGGCCGCTGGACCTGATGGTGATGCCGTCCGCGCCGGGCGCGAAAGTGCTGACCCGGCGGGTCGGCGAGAATGATCCCTATTTCAACGATCTCTCGGCGCGCTGGGGCGATCTGCTGCACGACGCGGCCGCGACGATTCCGGATCCGCCCTTCATGGCGGACATCGCCGGATGAGTCAGGCCTTCGAGATCCTCTACGCCCACGGCCTCGGCTTCCCGGAGGTGACCGAAGATCGCCCCTGGGAGCATCCGGTGCTGAAGGTCAGGGGCAAGGTTTTCGTCTTCTTCGGCGGCGAGGAAGACCTCGGCATGACGGTGAAGCTGCCCGTCAGCCGAGACTTTGCGGAGCTGTTCGATTTCGCCTCCCCCGCCGGCTACGGCCTCGGCAAATCGGGCTGGATCACTTGCCGTTTTGCGCCCGGCGAAGAGCCCGATCTGGACCTGTTGAGGCGCTGGATCGCGGAAAGCTATCGCGCGGTCGCGCCGAAGAAGTTGGGCGCCCTGCTTCCAGAAGACGAATAGCCCCGGATTTGCGATTTTTCGCGTTTGCGCCTATGTTTAACGCATTCTCTTGGAATCAGGATTCTCGATGTCCACCCATCATGACTTTTACCTGGAGCGCGCCTCCGAGGCGCGCCGCGACGCCGAAGCCACCCCCCTCCAGAATGTCCGCGAGCGCTGCCTGCGCGCCGCCGAGGCGTGGGAGCAGATGGCCGCGCGCGTCGAGCGGACCGGCCGCATGCGCGCCGAAACCGAGGCCCGCAAGGCCGCGATGAGCGAGCTGCAGGTCACCCAGTAAGGCGGCTCGCTTCCCCCCGCTTTCGGGCGGGAGGAAGCTCACTCTCAGATCACGGTAAAGTCGGTGGCCGTCAGGGTCAGGCCGGCGCTCAACGTCGCGAACTGGACGGCGGCGCCGGCGCCATCGCCGTCCGCGTCGTAGAAAAGCTGGCCCGTGGCACTGTTGTAGATGATCCGGTCGTCGGCATCGTGCGCCGCGCTGCCCGTATGGAAGGCATTGGCGTTGAGCGCGCCGAGCGGCCCGATCGCGGTGAAGACGGCGTCGTCCAGCGCGACCTTGTCGATCCCTGCCGTGAAGTCGCTGACCACGTCGACATTCCCGGCGCCGAGCGCGGTCGTGAACGCGAAGGTGTCGGCGCCTGCGAGCCCGACGAGGATGTCGCTGCCGCCCTTGCCGTCCAGCACATTGCTGCCGGCATTGCCGTAGATCGTGTTGGCAAGCTCGTTGCCGGTGAGGTTCAGCGCCATCGTCGAGGAGAAGTTCGACGCGGCCAGCAGCTCGATTTCCTGCCCGGCGGTCAGCGTATAGCTGGCGCTCGCATAGACCGCGTCATTGCCCTGGCCGGCCGCCTCGTAGACAATGTCGCCGGCCTGATCGACATAATAGGTATCGTTGCCGCCGAACCCGACCAGCGTATCTGCGCCGCCGCCGCCGTCCAGGATGTTGGTGCCGAAATTGCCCTCGATGAGGTTCGCGATCTCGTTGCCGGTAATGTTCAGCGCCCCGGTCTGCGCCCACTCGATCGCGGACAGGTGCTCGACGCTGGCGCCGGCGTTGAGCACATAGTCGGCGAGCGCATAGACGAGGTCGTTGCCCTGCCCCGCGCTCTCGATCACCTGATCGCCAAAATTTTCAACGATATAGACGTCGTCGCCGCCGAAGCCGACCAGGGTGTCCGCCCCGGCCGCGCCGTTCAGCAGATTCACGCCGGCATTGCCCTCGATCAGGTTGGCGAGGCTGTTGCCAGTCAGGTTCAGGGCCGAGGTCTGCGTCCAGTCGATCGACGAAAGGCGCTCCAGGTCGCTGTCCGGGGTCAGCGCATAGTCGGTGAGCGCATAAACGACGTCGCTGCCCTGACCCGCCACCTCGAGCGCCTGATCCCCGGCATTGTCGACGACATAGATGTCGTCGCCTCCGAAGCCGATCATCACGTCCGCGCCGCCGGCGCCGTTCAGGATGTTGGCGCCGGCATTGCCCTCGATCAAATTG
>Ga0187894_10000413_pt1 | contig 57631 bp, 62 predicted proteins | sample GBC1701081metaG_FD_136650 | JGI IMG/M metagenome (GOLD analysis project Ga0187894, IMG submission 136650) | White microbial mat communities from a lava cave in the Kipuka Kanohina Cave System on the Island of Hawaii, USA - GBC170108-1 metaG ...
CCGAGTCGAAATTGCAGGAGAGGCCGTATGCCCCGCCCGAAAGAATTCAACCCGGACGATGCGATCGAGAAGGCCATGCAGGTCTTCTGGCACAAGGGCTATGAAGCCACGTCGATGGAAGATTTGCTGAGCGCGATGGATCTAAATCGCGGCTCGCTCTACGACACGTTCGGTGATAAACGCCAACTGTTCCTGAAAGTGATAGACCGGTACTGCACCATATTCGCCAGTTCCAAGTTTTCCCTCCTCGACCAACCAGGCCCGGCACTCCCGATGTTGCGGCAGTTCATCAACGGCATGATCGAGGGTGGCCTGACCGATCCTCAGCGCCGCGGTTGCCTCATCTCCAACACGGTTATGGAACTGTCGCCGCATGAGAAAGAGATCGCGGGCAGGCTCCGCCAGGCCCTGAAGATGGCTGAAGACACCTTCTTCAAAGTCTTGACCCGCGCACAACAACAGGGCGAGCTCCAAAAGGGGCAAGACCCGCGAGCATTGGCGCGATTCTTCATCACGATGATGCAAGGGGCGGTTGTCATGATTAAGGCCGGAGCGCCGGCTGACGTGGTGAAACAGACAGCGGAGACCGCCCTCTCGATCTTGAACTGACCCGAGCTTTTTTTTGATCTATTATGGAACGGTCGTTCCACACTTGAAATTAGAGCATTCGTCCAGGGGAGGAGGCGCCGTATGACATGTCAACGTTGTGAGGGGCTGATGGTTGTGGAGCAGTATGACGATCTTGAATTGGGCTCTGCGGGATATGAGGTCTCTGCCTGGCGCTGTCTCAACTGCGGCGCGATCGTCGATTCTGTGATCGCAGCTCATCATCGACCTGCCCGCAAGACCGAGCCCGACCCGTTGCGTCGGCAACGGCTGAAGAAACTGGTGATGGCGACATAACAAACTCGTCGCTTACTGCAGCGCGGAGATATGCCGTAAGACACGTTCAACACAATTCTTTCACGGAGGTGCACCCATGAGACTCGCAAAAAAAATGGCTATTGTCACGGGCGGAGGGACCGGTATCGGAGAGGCGATCGCGAGAGCTTTCGCGCGGGAAGGCGCGACGGTCGCGATCACGGGTCGGCGGAAGGAGGAATTAGCACGAGTCGTGAAAGACATTGAACGCAACGGCGGCAAGGCGTTGGCCTTACCAGGCAGCGTGACCATCGAAGCCGACGTCCAGGAAGCAGTCGCCACGACTCTTAAGACATTTGGCCGGCTCGACGTACTCGTGAACAACGCCGGCAACCTGTTCCACGCCGGACCACTGCATGAAACCAGCGACCAGATTTGGGACGATACGCTCGACTTGTTCTTGAAAGGGACATTCCGTTTCATTCGTGCTGCGATCCCGCTGATGTTGAAGCAGGGCGGGGGCTCGATTCTGAACGTGTCAACGGTCGCGGGGATGAAAGCCATCCCATTTTTTCAGGCCCATGCGTACCAGGCGGCGAAAGCGGGCGTGAATATGTTAACCAAATCAGTAGCGGTCGAGTATGCAAAGCAGGGCATCCGTTGTAACTGCATCTGTCCCGCGGGCGTACTGACCTCGCCGGTCCGGGAGATGCTGAAGGACCCGAAGGCTAAAGCGTTATTCGAAGGCATCCATCCGATGGGTCGCTTGGGAGAGCCGGAAGAAGTAGCCGAAGCTGCGATCTATTTTGCGTCCGACGAATCGCGCTGGACCACCGGGAGCATCTTGGCTGTGGACGGGGGAGTGATGGCAGAATGAGTTCGCTGGTGAACCGCCAAGAAGATGTTCAACTTTCACCGTCAACGGATAGGCGTTGAGATCAGAGTGGATAACCCATCACTACAGAAAGGGGAGGCGTCATGACGACAATGGAGATCGGCAAGGAACTGGTCACCCTGTGCAAGCAGGGCAAGAATCAGGAGGCGATTGATCGACTCTACTCTCCGAATGTCGAGAGCGTCGAACCCGTTGCCATGCCAGGCATGGAACAGACCCAAAGAGGGATCGCGAAAATCAAAGGCAAGAATCAATGGTGGACGGATAACCACGAAATCCATGGGAGCGTAGCCGAAGGACCATTCCCCCATGGCGACCGCTTCATTGTGCGATTCAAATATGACGTCACGCCCAAACACATGGGAAAACGCATGACCATGGACGAGACAGGTCTCTACACGGTTCAGGATGGAAAAATCGTGAAGGAGGAGTTCTTCTACACGATGGGGTGACGACCGATTCGACCCTTTCATCGTATCGGTGAAACGGCGTCAACGCCGTGATCGTCGACGTATAGGTACATTCCACCCCATCTTGAGGCGCCATGATTTCTATTTTGACCGCCCGCATATCCTTGTCCCTGGTAGCCGCAGTCACAGTTTCGCTTTCGATGCTGTCATCGCAAGTCGTCGCGCGAGCTGACGCACCGGCTGCACAGCCACCCGTCACCATTACGTCGATCGACACCCGCGTCCGCTATCGAACGGTCGAGATCGACGGCATCAAACTGTTCTATCGCGAGGCGGGACCGGCCAATGCCCCGGTGATCGTGCTGCTACACGGCTTTCCGGCATCGTCGTTTATGTATCGCGACCTGATTGAACAGCTGGCTGGCCGATTCCACGTCATCGCGCCGGATTACCCCGGCTTCGGTCATAGCGATGCGCCATCCGCCCAGGCGTTTTCCTACACGTTTGATCACTTGGCGGACATCATTGAGAAGTTCACAGATCGGCTTGGCCTGGACCATTATGCCCTCTACATGCAGGACTTTGGCGGGCCGGTAGGCTTCCGGCTTGCAAGCCGGCACCCAGAGAAAGTCTCCTCCCTCATTGTCCAGAATGCCAACGCCTACGAAGAAGGATTGCCCGACAGTTTCTGGAAGCCGGCCCGAACGTTGTGGCGAGACCCATCGCAGGCCAACTTCGACAAAATCCGCGAGGCAGCCATGTCCGACCAAGCGCTTGAATGGAACTACACCCATGGGGTGAAGGAGCCGGCACGGGTCAATCCGGACAGTTGGGTTCTGCAGCGAACTTTGGTGAGCCGCCCCGGCAACAAAGACATCATGTTAGCTCTTCTCTATGACTACCGCGCCAACCTAGGTCAGTACGCCCGGTGGCATGAGTATTTCCGCAAGCATCAGCCGCCCATGCTGATTGTCTGGGGAAAGAACGACATTATTTTCCCCGCCGAGGGCGCGCGCGCGTACTTGCGAGATCTGCCTCGCGCCGAGCTTCATCTGCTCGACACGGGACACTTCGCGCTCGAAGACAAGGGGGATGAGATCGCCCGCTTGATACTCGACTTCTTCGACAAAAAGCCGTCGAGCCGGTGATCGACAAGGCACGAGGTATACCCAAATGAGGAAGATGCTCGGCGGGCTCGCCCGCGTGCCACGGAGAAAGATGTTGTGAGGGTTCGTCGTTATCGAGGTTGACCTCACCCGGTCAACATGTTTGACTAGGCATTCAACACGGTGAGAACGGAGGACCATATGACACGTGCTGTCGGACTGTTCGCTCTCTCGATGCTACTGATCGGGCTCAGCGGCTGCAGCTATTTGTTCTATCCGCGAGCAGCCGATTATCTGACGCAAGCGAGTGGCGCAAGCGGGGTTGAGACGATGATCAACCTCACAAACATGATGGAGGCGTCGGCGAACAAGGCCAAAGGCGGTAAGGGCGTCGATTCCGCCTTCGACGATTTGCATAATCAATTCCATGCGCTCGATGATGCATTCTGCGGTGTGACCGACGCGCAGGCCAAGTCGCCTGCTTACGACCTTGCCGTGACGCACAAGAAGGAATTGACGGCGATATTCAAGCGACTGTGGAAATTCAAAGGGGATCAACCGCAGCGCGACCTGCATCTTGATCTCCTGAGCGCAGAGTTAAGGGAACTGCGCGACACGTTGCAAACAATCAAGTAGCTGTCATCGCACCCTCTGCTCAAGCCGAGACATCCCGGTGAGCCAACGGGTGGGACGCCGGACGGAAAGAACGACATGACACAACAGACACCAGAACAGGTCATCGACAGCCAACGGCATGACTGGAACCGTGTCGCCGGGGGCTGGGAGAAGTGGGATCGATTCTTCGACGAACAGATGGCGTTTCTGAATCATCGGCTCGTGGCCGATGCGCGGCTGCGATCCGGCATGCGCGTGCTCGATCTCGGTTCGGGCACCGGCTATCCCGCCCTACTCGGCGCACAAACCGTTGGTCCGAGCGGAAGCGTGATCGGACTGGATCTCGCTGAGCAGATGCTCGCCGTCGCACGACGCAAGGCGACGGCGTTGGGCCTCGCGAACGTGACGTTCCGCACGAGTGACGTGACCGCGCTTCCATTTGATGCGAACTCGTTCGACGCCGTCACAAGCCGCTTCTGCCTGATGTTTTTGCCGGAGATTCCAAGGGCCGCCGCTGAGATCGCTCGCGTGCTGAGGGCCGGACGCTGGGTCGCGGCGGCTGTCTGGTCTGCGCCTGAGAAGAATCCTTCGATCAGCCTCTCGATGGAAGCCATTAAGAAGGTGGTCGAGTTGCCCCCACCGGACCCCACTGCCCCCGGCATCTTTCGGCTCGCCAAGCCCGGCGATCTCGCCGGGATATTGCAACAGGCCGGATTGGTCGATGTGATTGACCAGGAATTTCTCGGGGAATGGTCGTATCCGTCAGCCGAGGAGTACTACACGAGCCTCATGGAAATCGCGGCGCCGGTACAGAATCTCATGGCCAACCTCTCGGAGAACCAAATCCAAGAAGTGCGGCGGCTCATCACCCAGGCTGCGATCCAATACCAACGTGGCAGCAGAATCACATTTCCTCTCGCCGTCAGAATGGTCGCGGCGCGCAAACCCCTGTGAGACTACCGTGGTGCCGAAGCACGACGGATTCAAGGACTTCGTGCTGGATCAACTCAGCGAGCTACCAGACCTGGCCTGCCGCGCAATGTTCGGCGGCTATGGACTGTACTGTGGTAGGGTGTTCTTCGGCGTCGTCCATAAGGGCCGGCTCTATTTCAAGACAAATGCGACCACGGCAACACAATATCGCGCGCGTAAGATGAAACCATTCAGACCCAACACCAAACAAACACTCAAGAACTATTATGAAGTCCCGGTAGACGTCCTGGAAGATGCGGGAGAGTTGAGGATTTGGGCTCAGCAGGCCGGCACCCTCTGATGGCTTTTGCGTTGCACAGGTTCAACCGCATACCATACCGACACCTGCTTCTTATCGGACTACTCGGTTGCGTGTTTTCCTTTCCTGTGTGGGCCGATGAGCGCCAGCCACCAAGGAGCTTGTGGCAGACGGTCCTTATTCCTCTTGCCGCCGATCAGCCACCGACGCCGCGAAGGCCGTGGGTGCTCCGCGATCGAGAGATCTTCCTCGATCTTCCGCTGCTTCAGATATTGAAGGATGCCGGGGCCAGACCCCATCCCAGGATAATCATTGAACTCTTTGATGGCGTCAATCCCGAGTTGGATATCACGTCGACGGTCTCCCGCATCAACGATACCGCTATCATCCGTGGTACATTCAAACCACCTTCGCGAGGAGACTTTATCTTTGTCGTCAACGGCTCGCTCCTTGTCGGGACCATGCAGCTGGGCGGTCGCCTTTACAAAACCGAGCACATCGCCAACGGCCGACTGCGGCTACTCGAAATCGACCCCGAAAAAATGCCGCCGGATTGACCCCTCCTAGCTTGGCGATTCCCTGATCGCTGTGCCACACTCATCTATGCCTCAACAACCGACAATCTGGACCGTCGGCCATTCGATCAAATCGATCGCTGAATTCACCAATCTCTTGCGCGCCCATGAAATCGCCCTCCTCGTTGATGTCCGCACTATCCCTAGATCCCGCTATAATCCGCAATTCAACGCGGAAACGCTGGCCGAGAGCCTGAAAGAGGTGAGCCTCGTCTATCGTCACATGCCGGCGCTTGGGGGCCTTCGAAAGCCTGGGAAGGATTCGATCAACAACGGATGGCGCAATGCCAGTTTTCGTGGGTATGCCGACTATATACAAACAGCAGAATTCTGGAACGCGCTGGAAGAGTTAATGATGTGTGGTCGGCAAGGCCCAGTCGCGATTATGTGTGCCGAAGCCGTCCCTGGGCGCTGCCACCGGTCGTTGGTTGCCGATGCGCTGGTGAGTCGTAACTGGGAAATCCGGCATATCACGTCTCATGAGCAAGCCACTCCGCATGTCCTCACATCATTTGCCCGTTTGGAGAAGGGACGACTGATCTATCCGAAACCGACCGATCCTCTTTCTCTGTTCTAACAGGATGCTGAAAAAGTCCGCCAGCTTCGTTCTCATAGTTTTCCAAGCCCGATAGCCGAGTACGCCGATGTACCACTTCTTGGCCGATCTGGTTTTGGTTCTTCACCTGGCGTTCGTGATCTTCGTTCTGTGTGGTGGGCTGCTTGTGCTGAGGTGGCGGTGGATCGCGTGGCTGCACCTGCCGGCGGCTGTCTGGGGCGCGGTCGTCGAATTCACCGGCTGGATCTGCCCGCTTACCCCGCTTGAGAATTGGTTGCGCGCGCAGGGAGGTGAGGCCGTATATAGTTCGGATTTCATCGCCCAATATCTGCTGCCGGTGCTCTACCCTGGAGACCTGACGCGAGGCATTCAGTTGCTGCTAGGCACAGCGGCGGTCGTCCTCAATGCCGCCATCTATTGGTGGGTCTGGCGAACGCAGGCGCATGGACCTTCTCGGAATCGATAGGGTTCAGTGGCCGCCTTCATTCTGTCCTATCTCCGGCACCACATACCGTAACGGGTCAAGTGTTGGCCTGGGCCGGGGAGTGGAACCAGGCAACGATATGGGGCGACTTTCGTTCTTCAGCATGCGACATCGTGCTGATGGGACCGGATCGTGCCGTGACCCACACCATCGCTGTTGACAAATATCGGATGTCACAATAGACTGCGGCCCATGCTGGTTCTCTGAGTATTCTCAGAGAGTAAAAGGGAACCCGGTGCAACTCCGGGACTGCCCCGCAGCGGTAAACGAGAACGAATCCACGACACGCACTGGCTCTTTGAAGCTGGGAAGCGGTGGATAGTAGGAACGCGGCGAAAGCCGAAGTGCTCGCGAGCCCGAAGACCTGCCAGCATCCGGCCTGGGAGAGACAACCTGAGCCGGTTCGACCTGGAAACCTCGAGGGAGGCCTGTAGGTCTGAGCTGGTTCGGATCCATCCCCTCTTCCGTTCTCGTTCACGACCAATCCTCTCACATGGTTTTGCAGTCACCCGTGGGGGTGAAGGCCGGTCCGAGATACCGTCACGTATCCACACGCATCTCGGCTGACAATTTCTCTTCACGGTCCTGCGAAAAGGGTAACCCCTTTCGCATAACCCGTCGAAGGAGGAGCACATTCATGCTTAGCGAGCCTGTCGCAAGAATCACCAGCCCGCTGCCACGTCAGAAGCCGCTACTCTTCAAGAAATCCAGATCGACAACATCCATCTACCGCAGACCATGCAAGTCAGAAAACGCAACGGCCTCGGGGGGCCAGTCGATGTCGCCAAGATCGTGTGTGCCATCCAATGAGCTATGGTGAACGGCGCTTGTGATGATAGAGGCCGCCTCAGCCGTGCTGGGGTGGGTAATGATAACGGGGTAGTGACAGCGAGAAGTCTCTCACAGTGAACACTCGTGGAGTAGCTGCAAGCACAACGGTTTTGGGATGAACGGAATGGTCCATCATACCGACGGTTCCCTCGCAGGCAGGTCCTGGAAGGATTTTGTTCAGTATTGGGATATCATCCCGTTTCTGAGCATCCATCTGATGTGCCTCTGGGCCTTTCAGACCGGGGTTCGATGGGAATGGGTTCTTCTCGCCATTGGCAGCTATTATCTGAGGATGGTTGCGGTCACGGCGGGATATCACCGCTACTTTTCCCATCGCTCGTTCAAGACCAGCCGGGTATTCCAGTTTCTCCTGGCGTTCCTCTCCATGACGTCCGCACAGAAAGGCGTGTTGTGGTGGGCGGCCCACCATCGGCATCACCATAAATATTCAGATCAGGAAGAAGATGTGCATTCTCCGCTGCAAAGAGGGTGGTGGTTTTCTCACGTTGGTTGGATACTCTCTGCAGATTATATGCGAACCGATTTGAATCTCGTGAGGGACTTTCATCGAAACCCTGAGATCCGTTTCCTCAACCGGTTCTACTGGATCCCGCCATTGTGCTATGCGGCACTCATTTATGGTCTCTGGGGGTTCCCAGGTCTCGTCTGGGGGTTTTTTATTTCCACGACCGCGCTGTATCATTGTACATTTTTCATCAATTCTCTCGCGCACATGATCGGTCGAGTCAGGTACAAATCCAACGACGGCAGTAAGAACAGTTTCCTTCTTGCCATACTCTGCTGTGGAGAAGGCTGGCACAACAACCACCATCATTATCAGTCGGCCGCCAATCAAGGATGGTTTTGGTGGGAAGTGGACCTGTCCTATTACGTCTTGACTGTCCTGTCTTGGTTCGGGATCGTGTGGGATCTCAGAACGCCTCCCGAACACATCAAAGCCAGAACCATCGCCGTCGAGAGTGGATCCCATGGAGCGCGCTCCGCTAGCCCATAGTCAAGGACCGTCATAAGATCTCCACAACTCGGATCCGATTCAGGTCACGAAGGACAATCCTGCGATGAGCCACAAACAGGTCATTCAACAATTGCTCGACAAGGCCGAGATTCAAATCAACGGCACCAAGCCGGGAGATATCCTAGTGCATAATGACAGGCTCTATGGTCGTGTCCTGGCCGAGGGGTCGCTGGGGCTTGGCGAGTCATATATGGATGGATGGTGGGATTCCGGTCAGTTGGACGAGTTCTTTTCAAAGGTTCATACCGCCCAGCTTGACCAGGCCGTTGTCGATAAGCGTCTCATTGTCAATGCAGTCAAAGCGCGCCTCTTCAATATGCAGAATAAACAACTCTCCAAGAGAGTGGCGCAGCAACACTACGATTTGGACAACGACTTTTACGAAAAGATGCTGGACCCGCACATGCAATACACCTGCGCCTACTGGAAGGGGACGCAGACTCTGGCAGAAGCACAAGAACAGAAACTGGAGTTGATCTGCCGGAAGTTGCAGCTTCACAAGGGCGATCGCATACTCGAACTCGGGTGCGGGTGGGGAGGCTTTGCGCAATATGCGGCCAGCAAGTACGGCTGTTCGGTGGTGGCCCATAATATTTCCTCGGAGCAAGTCGCCTACGCGCGTCGATGGTGTGCGGGCCTTCCCGTTGAAGTGATTCAGGGGGATTACCGGGAAGCAACCGGCGAATTCGATAAAGTTGCTGCCATCGGTCTGTGCGAGCACGTGGGATATAAGAATTACCGAACGTTGATGGAAACGGCCCATCGCAGATTGAAACCGCACGGCCTCTTCTTGCTCCACACCATCGGGAACAATGCCTCAGTCACCACCTCCGATCCATGGTTCGACAAATATATTTTCCCGGGTGGCATGCTTCCTTCTGTGGCCCAGCTCAGCGCCGCAACGGATGGACTGCTTGTGATGGAGGATTGGCACAATTTCGGACCAGACTATGACAAAACGCTCGTGGCCTGGCAGAACAATGTGGATAAGCACTGGGGGGAATTTAAGGCAAAGTTCAACGAGCGGTTCCATCGAATGTGGCGCTACTATCTGTTATCCCTCGCAGGGTCGTTCCGCGCCCGGAAGATTCACCTCTGGCAAATTGTGATGTCCAAGCAGGGTGTACTGGGCGGATATGAATCGGTGCGGTAACCGGCATGATCTCACAGCAGGAATACGCCGGCAAACGAGAGCGCGTGGTGACAGCCATTCGCGCGACGAACGTAGCAGACCCTCTCGCACTTGAAAAATCTACGTCCAATTTATTCCGGCAGCGTGTGCAGGAGCGAGTGCACCGACTTGATCTGCGCGATTTCAATCATGTGATTCGGGTGGATGAATATGGGCAGTTTGCAGAAGTCGAAGGCTTGACAACCTATGAAGAGCTGGTTCGGGAAACACTCCCGTTTAAGCTTATGCCCACGGTCGTGCCCCAGCTCAAATCGATCACCATTGGGGGGGCTATCGCGGGCATCGGTATTGAATCGTCGTCATTCAAGTGTGGCTTTGTGCACGAAACGGTACAGGAACTCGAAATCCTTCTTCCCGATGGAAGAGTCGTCGTGGCGACGAAAGGGAATGAATACAGCGACCTGTTTTTCGGCTTTCCAAACTCCTATGGCACACTCGGGTATGTGCTGAAACTGAAAGTGAAGCTCGTCCCCATCAAGCCATTTGTCAAACTGACACACCACCGGTACTCAGACCGGGAACAGTATTTCCAAGCGATCGCACGATTGTGCAAGGAGCGGTCAGTGGATTTCGTCGACGGGACGATGTTCACCGACAAGGAACTCTATATCACCACCGGTGAATTCACCGACCGCGCAGAATGGCTCAGCGATTACACCTATCTGCAGATCTACTATCAATCGATCCGGCAAAAAAAGACTGACTATCTTACGGCTCATGATTACCTCTGGCGTTGGGACACCGATTGGTTCTGGTGTTCCAAACATTTCTTCCTGCAGTATCCTGTGATGCGGTGGCTCTGGGGGAAAAAGCGTCTTCGTTCCTCGGTGTATTGGAAGTTATTGAAGTGGTCTCGCCGTTCATCCATGGCACAATGGATTGCCAGGGCGATTGAAGACCGGCAAGAAGCCGTCATTCAGGATGTCGAGATTCCGATCGAGCATGCACCTGAATTTGCACAGTTCCTCCATAAGGAGATCGGGATCAGGCCGGTCTGGATTTGTCCTGTGACGGCCTATGATCCGTCGGTCTCGTATTCGTTGTATTCTATGAAGCCCTACAAGCTCTATGTCAATTTTGGATTCTGGGACGTGGTGAAGACCGATCACGAAGAGGGTTACTTCAATAAAGCCATTGAAGCCAAGGTACGAAAACTCGACGGCCAAAAATCCCTCTATTCGACCTCGTTCTACTCCAGAGAAGAATTTGGAGAGTTGTACAACGAAGGAAGCTACCGTTGCCTTAAGACTCGATACGATTCCACGGGCAAACTCAACAATCTTTATGAAAAATGTGTATTGAAGAAGTAACGGACTCTAGCAATGTGTAAGAATTCATACTGTTGGTAAGCAGCTCTGAGTCGGCGAAGGGGAAGAAGGGTATAAAACCGCCCGTGTAGAAATACGTTTGGTTGCGTAGCACGCAGAATGGATAATCACAAACGTGAAATAACCTGTCCAAATCTAAGCGAGGCAGGACAATCCCACATTACGCCTTCATCCGACGCTGAAGAAACAGGATGAGGACCATCAGCGTAGGCAAGGGGGCAAGAAGGAACGGTAAGAGCCACACCCACACATTCTTCCCGCGCATCCGCGTCTGATCGATCATCCACACGAATACCCACAGCATCAGGCCGACATAGTTTAGGGTGATCCAGCGTGTCGTATGCATTTTCAGCGCACTCCCCTCGTCCAACTGACCTTGAGTCAGAAACACCACGAGCATCAGCACAAAGGCGGCCAGCAGACCAATGACGAGCCGCTTACTCCAAACATACATGTCAACCTCCCTAATTGATTACACTGACTTTGCGTGTCGTGAAGAGCCTCGCGAACCACCGACTGATGACAACTATCAAGACTCCCGTGACGGCGCCGAAGAGCCAGCTCAGGAGTCTAAGGGGAAACCATAAGAACGCAATCACTGCTTCGGGTGCTGGAAATTGGAGCGTCGCCAATATCTGCTGCAGACCATTCTCCTGAAAGATTGGATGAATGAGAAAGGCGATTAAGCCCGCGATATATCCTGCTATTCCCCCGAAAACAATCATTGAGATACCAGGGAGTTGCTCAGGGTGATGGTGACGCAGCCGAACCAGAAAGAAGATCAGCAAGACGGTCAGGAAGATCGCTTGATAGGAGAGGTAGTACGGCCCACGTAACCAGAAGCTGATCCACCGGTTCATGAGCGTCAGCAGCGCAATGAGATACGCGAGTGAGAGACTCACCCCTACCAGGATGACGTGTTGCCAACCTTGACTCAATCGAACATCGGATCTTCGGAACAACATCGAACTCTCTATCGCGTCTCCCACTTTGTGGCCTTACTGTAAGAAGTATGACGGGGGGCAACTCCCTGAATGAGCCCATCATCACGAATGATGCCTCGGCACCATTCTCCTCGTTGGGCAAGCGTATGTGAACGTGACTCTGGCATCGATTCTCACCGTCCCTGCAGCCGCTTAGCTGTCTGCTTCAGGACTCTCATTGCACTCCCATCACCAGTTCACCCTCAAGATCCTGTCATGTTATGTCAAAACACATATAGATATCAGCATATGTCTTTATGTTAATGTACAAGCTGCGGCATGGCATCCGGACGTCGGAGCTACATGGTGGTCTCTCACCAACGTCCACCATTGTGGCTCCGCTGTACAAAGCATGATGGAGGGTTTCAATGTTCCCTGAGGAAAGCGCCATCACGGCCGACACGTCGGCAACATCCTCGATCACGGGGAAGATCCTTGTCGCCTTGCCGTTTGTAGCAGCAATCGGCGCCTTCTTCATCTTTGATCTCAAAACGTATCTGTCGCTGGACACACTCAAAGCCAATCGAGACAACCTGCTGGTCTTCACACAGGACCACTATGTGCCTGCCATTGCCCTGTTCATCTTGGTCTATATCCTCCAAACATCTTTCTCGCTGCCTTGCGCAACCATCATGACCCTTGCAGGCGGCTTCCTTTTCGGGAGTGTGTGGGGGCCTCTGTACGTCAATATCGAAGCGACGACCGGTGCGACATTAGCCTTTCTCGCTGCCCGCTACCTGTTTCGACAGTGGGTGGAACGGAAGTTTGGTGATCGGCTCGGACCGATTCAAGATGGCTTTGCAAAGAATGCATTCAGTTACCTTCTTACGTTGCGCCTCATTCCATTTTTCCCCTTCTTCCTCGTCAACCTCCTCTCAGGGCTGACGCGCGTGAAGGTGAGCACATATATCGTGGCGACTGCTGTAGGAATTATTCCGGGAAGTGTGGTGTATGCCTTCGCCGGGCGTCAGTTGGGCACCATCAATACCCTGTCAGAACTGGTCTCGCCGCGACTCCTTCTGGCTTTTAGCTTACTGGGGCTGTTCATCCTGATCCCGATAATCTTTCGAAAATTTACTGAAACCCCGATACCTCGGTCATAGAAAGAGGACGAAATGGATTCCTTCTATCATCCACTTTGATCCCGACAAATTCATGGACTCTTAATTCTTCTGCCATGCGATTGCTTGCAAAAATCCTGATCAGCCTTCTGGTCCTCGCGGGGCTCACCTATGTCTACTATACCGAGGTAAAGCCCACCGTCATCTTCGGATTGCGATCAGACTATGCGCATGCGATTCCATACCAAAATATTCCAGAAGGCCTCACGAGTTTGCGAGCGGAATCCTGTGGGTCTTGCCACAAGGAGATCTATGCAGAATGGAAAACCAGCATCCATTCCCAGGCCTATCGCGATCCATTCTTCCACGCCTATTGGACGAAGGATAAGCACACGTGGGTCTGCTTAAACTGCCACACCCCGTTAGAAAACCAGCAACCCACGTTGATCAAGGAGATCCCGCGCGAGCGGGTAGAAAGAGCTATTCAGGAACCGAATCCTCAGTACGACCCCGACTACCAGAAGGAAGGAGTAACTTGCGCGGCCTGCCACGTCCGGGATGGAGTGATCCTCGGACCCTTTGAGGATGCCGCCGCCCCTCATCCTACGAAATTCGATCCGACCTTCCGCACGACCCAGCTCTGTTATCGGTGCCATAGCGTCGTAGGGGGGCCGGCGCAATTTTATAACGGGGGGCCTTGCGGTACCTATGCCGAATACGAGGGTGGGTACTGGATGAAGGAGCGCGGTTTTATCTGTCAAAACTGCCACATGCCAGAGATTGAACGTCCGGTCACCACAGGCGGCCCCATTCGACGGGGTCGTCAACATCTCTGGCGCGGTGGACACGATCCCGAGATGGTCAAGCGGGCGGTCGGCATCAAGGTCGTTGCGGAACCGCCTGAACCAAAGCCAGGGGACAAGGTTCAAGTGACATTAACCCTCATCAATGCGGGAGCAGGGCATAAACTCCCAACGGGAGACCCCGATCGACACTTTACGGTGGAGTTTACTGTCGAGGATCAGAACCAACAGATTCTTGAAAGCCAGACGGATACCATGGGTCGATGGATTCTATGGCAGCCGGCGATCATTGAACTTCATGACAATCGCTTAATGCCTCTCGCGAGTCGGGATTACACATTTTCCTATCGACTACCGAAAAACATTGTGGGACTCAAACTGACGGCTAAGGTCCGATATCATATCCAGTCCGAACGGCAGCATCAAATGCTGATCAACAAATATGGTCTGACGGCTCCAGATCCCTACTTCTTTACGGTCTATGAGCAAGCGATGCCCTTGGCCGGCAACCTCGCGGCACACTTCGAACAAGCCCCAACTGATGCACCCATGGCTTGTGCGGCACCCCCTTCACAGCTCAAGAAACCCTCCTGAACCTGGGTTGAGTAGCATGACAAGGTCGAAAAATGGGCTCGATTTCGACGACCCAGTATTGGACTTCGCCCCATACATTGGGGCCATGCAAATGGTCCTAGTCCCCTCCCAATGCGTGACGGGGATCAAGGGAAAAACGGAGTTGACGAACCGCCATACAAGTTGATACATGGAAACGTCTGAATATATTCATTCGACCATGAGGCGGCTATGCCAATAGATAAGATCGCCCAAAAGGTCAGCGATCGCTATGCTCGGGCTGCCTCAACAGGCGAGCAGATGTGTTGCCCGACCAGTTACGACATGGCAGATCTCCAGTCCTTTATACCGGAAGAAGTGCTCAAAGTTTCATATGGTTGCGGGACACCGGCCGGATTACAGACGGTCTCCCAGGGGGAGACCGTGCTGGATATCGGTTCAGGGGGCGGGATCGATTGCTTCGCAGCCTCCAGGCTTGTCGGCCCGACAGGTCACGTCATCGGGATCGACATGACTGACACGATGCTGGCCATCGCCCAAAAGAATGCCCCCGTCGTTGCAGCCAATCTTGGTTATCCGACTTCCAATGTCGAGTTTCGCAAGGGAATGGCGGACGCGATGCCGGTGATTGAGGGTTCCGTCGATCTGATCATCTCCAATTGTGTGATCAACCTGGCGCCGGATAAGCGCAAGGTCTTCAGGGAAATGTTTCGCGTCGCCAAACCGGGCGGACGATTTACGATTTCCGACATCGTGGCCGATCAACCCGTTCCGCAGTATTTAGTGCATGACGCTCAAAAGTGGGGCGACTGCCTCTCCGGAGCGCTGACGCTCACCGACTATTTCGCGGGGATAGTGGGAAGCGGATTTCTCGGCACCCATCTGATCAACTCCTCGCCCTGGCAGGTGATCGACGGCATTCACTTCTTCTCCGTTACGTTGACGGGATATAAACTTCCCGCGAGCGCACTTGTGTCTGAGGTTCGTTATGCCACGCTCCGCGGGCCGTTCAGCCGAGTGGTCGATGAACTCGGCACGACGTATCTCCGAGGTATTCCCCAGCCGATCACGCCGGACACGGTTTGTCTCATGAGTCAAGCTCCATTGGCTTCTCATTTCGTCCTGTCCTCCAACCCGCTATGGTTGGATCGAGCCGATGACCGATGGACCGCGATCTACCCGACAGACGCTCCCTGCCACTGGCGAGGGCATTTCGCCATGTTCGCCGGCCCCTTCATTGAAGCCGCCGACGACGATCACCATGTCTATCGCCGAGGCGAACCGGTGGAGATCTGTTCCAAGACGCTGACCGTATTGAAAACGGACGGCTACGCTCCTCATTTCGCCATCATCAACCGCGCAGGCCAGAATGTCAGCGGTGACGCCACCACCTGCTCTTCAGACAAGGGAGCCTGCTGCTGATGAAGTCCCCTGCGAGCAGCAAGACGCTGACCCCGCGCCAATGCGCCACGGTGCTCAAAGCCATGGGCGATGAAACGCGGCTGCGTATCTTGGAATCCTTACTCGTCGGTGAAAAATGTGTGACGGATCTTGTGCAGGAATTGAAATGCTCTCAACCCCATGCATCTCACCATCTCCGTATTCTTCGAGATGCCGGTCTGGTCGAGGGGCATCGAGAGGGTAAACAGGTGTGCTACAAAGTCTCTCCTACAATCCAGCGAGCGTTGGCGAACAGGCAAGGACAAGCCCTGGATTTCGGCTGCTGTGAGTTGCGGTTTCCAGAATCGGCGTTGATGACGATCGGTCACGTGCGCTGATGGTGATCGGCCCCTTAGGAGTGTTCCCCCTGTCTGACAGGCATTGATATGGCGCTGACCCTGCTGGGGCAACATAATCCCCTTGCCTCCTCGACGGAGCAATTAAAGATGCTCGGGAAGACCACGAGCTGCCCACCCTTCGAGACACAACTCGATCGAATCGGCCTGTTCCCGCTTCGCGCCACCGGGATCACGGTCTTTCAGGTCAATGTCGGCAAACTCTGCAATCAGACTTGTCGGCACTGCCATGTCGATGCGGGGCCTGACCGGACCGAACACATGTCCCGTGAAACGGCGGAGCAATGCATCCGCGCGCTTGCTCAGACCGATATTCCAACGGTCGATATCACGGGGGGCGCGCCGGAACTCAACCCCAATTTTCGCTGGCTCGTTGAACAGAGTCGGGCTTTGGGTCGCCATGTGATGGATCGGTGTAACTTGTCTGTCATACTCCTTCCATCTCAAGCAGACTTGGCAGAGTTCCTCGCCGGGCATCGTGTGGAAATCGTCGCGTCGCTTCCCTATTACCGCGCCAACCAGACCGATGCGCAGCGAGGCGAGGGCGTGTTTGAGAAGTCAATCCAGGCGCTTCGCCTCCTCAATCAGCTCGGCTACGGCCAGCCTGGCAGAGGGTTGTCGTTGAATCTCGTCTGCAATCCGGTAGGAGCCTTCCTCCCTCCCGAGCAGGAAGCGATCGAAGCACAGTTTCGAAAGGAACTCCGGGCTCGCCACGGCATTGAGTTCAACCATCTCTATACGATCACCAACATGCCGATCAGCCGGTTCCTTGAGTTCCTCCTGGAGAGCGGCAACTACGAGCAGTATATGGAGCGATTGGCCGGCGCGTTCAATCCCGCTGCCGCAGCCGGTGTTATGTGCCGCTACACGATCTCAGTGGGCTGGGATGGCACCCTCTACGACTGCGACTTCAACCAGATGCTCGATCTACCGGTGGGTTACGGCGCCCCCGCTCATATACGCGATTTCGATCCGGCGCAACTCAATCAGCGCCAGATCACGACCCGCAACCATTGCTACGGCTGTACCGCCGGAGCCGGATCGTCTTGCGGAGGGACGGTCGCCTGAGTCATGATTCACGGCCAAAATATCGAGGTATATAGATGAATAAATGTGGAAACTTTTTCGTATCGAAGAAAAATGTGGTGCTTGCTCTATCGATGGCGGCTCTCATGTGTGTCCCGCTTTCAGCGGGCGCCCAGAAGCCAGCTGCGGATCAACTGACCGGGAAGCTTGTGGTTACCGGTGCGAGCACCCTGGCCCCACTTATTGGCGAAATCGGCAAGCGCTTCGAGAGTCTCTACCCGGCGGTGCGGATAGACGTGCAGAGCGGAGGCTCCTCGCGCGGCGTCGCCGACGCCCGCCAAGGTCTCGCCGACATCGGCATGGTCTCGCGGGCGATGAAGGAGGACGAACGGGATCTGTCTGCGTTCCCAGTCGCCCGCGACGGTGTATGCCCCATTCTCCATCAAGAGAATCCTGTGCAGGCTCTCGCAGACGAACAGGTGGTTGCGATCTACACAGGCAAGATCACCAATTGGAAGGCGGTCGGTGGCACAGACGCGCCGATCACCGTCGTGAACAAGGCTGAAGGGCGGTCCACTCTGGAAGTATTCCTGCACTATTTCAAGCTGAAAAGTGTGGATGTCAAAGCCCAGGTCGTGATCGGCGACAACGAGCAGGGCGTCAAGACCGTGGCCGGGAATCGCAATGCAATAGGGTACGTGTCCATCGGAACGGCTGAATACGACGCCACCCACGGGGTGCCCATTAAGCTGCTTCCGATCGGAGGAGTAGAGGCCTCGACCGAGAGTGTACAGAAAGGAATCTTTCCGCTCTCAAGGCCCCTGCACATTGTGACCAGGACTCCACCGGTCGGATTGGCCAAAGCCTTCATCGAATACGCTCAATCGAAGGCGGTGCATGATCTCATCAGGCAGCAATACTTTGTCCCGCTGGCCGACTGACCGGCTCTTGCTCTGGTCACTGCGAGGAGTGGCCACGATTGCGGGAGCGATCGTGCTCCTGATTGTGGTGTTCCTCGTTATGGAAGCCCTTCCAGCCCTGCGGCATGTGGGCGTGGCACGGTTCTTTACCGATCCCTCCTGGCATCCCACAGAAGGTTTCTACAATCTCACACCGATGCTGTGGGGAACTCTCTTCGCGATGGTCGGCTCCGTCCTGATCGCGACCCCGCTGGGTATCCTCTCCGCAGTCTTCTGCCGCTACTACGCCCCTCCTGCTGTGGCGCAACTCTACCGGAAACTGATCGAGCTCCTCGCCGGCATTCCCTCGGTCGTCTATGGATTCTGGGGCCTCGTGGTACTCGTCCCGCTCATCGGGGCGATCAACCCGCCTGGACCGAGCCTGCTGGCCGGAATCATCATCGTGGCGATCATGATACTGCCCACGATTGCCTTAATGGCTGACGCCAGCCTCACCAACGTGCCCCAACAGTATATGCGTGGCGCAGCTGCGTTGGGGCTGTCGCGCTGGGCGACCATTCGGGGAATCGTGTTCCCTGCGGCCAAATCCGGGTTGTTCACCGGTGTCATCCTTGAGACCGGCCGGGCTATTGGCGAGACCATGGCTATTCTGATGGTCTGCGGGAACGTGGTGCAAACTCCGCACAGTCTGTTTGATCCGATACGTACGCTCACCGCCAATATTGCGCTCGAAATGGCCTATGCTCTTGGGGACCACCGCGCTGCGTTATTTGTCAGCGGCCTGGTCCTCATGGCGATGATCGCGTCGCTTGTCGCCGCCGCAGATTGGATCAGCCGCGGAAGAATTTATGGCTAAGACACTGGAACGAACTTTCGATGGACGGGAGCTGTTCGCCTCGACCTTGGTGTGGAGCGCGGCCGTGCTCGTCACCGGCACCTTCTGTTGGCTCTTGGGCGACATCCTCTGGCATGGTCTCAATCAAATCTCATGGACGTTTCTGACGACCCCTCCTCGGAACGCTGGGCGCGAAGGGGGGATCGGTCCTATTATAGTCTCGACCGCGCTGATCCTCAGTGTCTGCCTGGGAGTCTCCCTTCCCATCGGCGTCGGGACCGCTGTGTTGCTGGCCGAATTCACCACAGACGAGAGTCTGTTCGGTCGATTGACCCGTCGCAGTCTCGATGTGTTGTCTGGTGTGCCGTCGATTGTCTTCGGACTCTTCGGCAACGCCTTCTTTTGCAAGACGCTGGGGCTCGGCTTCTCGATCCTCTCCGGCGGTCTGACGCTGGCCTGCATGGTACTGCCGATCCTCATCCGGTCGACGGAGGAAGGATTCCGCTCCGTGCCGACCGGCTACCGGCTCTCTGCTGCCGCACTGGGGCTCTCGCGGACCACGACGCTGGTCCATCTTTTGTTGCCAGCCGCCGTGCCTGGACTTTTAGTCGGTCTGGTACTGGGGGTGGGTCGAGCCATTGCGGAAACGGCTGCACTCATCTTCACAAGCGGCTATGTGGACCGCATGCCTGGGTCGTTGCTCGATTCCGGTCGAGCCCTGTCCATCCACATCTTCGACCTTTCGATGAACGTCTCCGGAGGGGACGCCCACGCCTATGCCTCGGCACTGGTGTTGGTCGTCTTGCTGCTTGCGATCAATGGAACGGCGTCGTGGCTGGCCGAACACTGGCTGCACCGGAGGATCGTCACAGTATGAGGCCCCCTACTCCCACACCAGGTACACAACCTTGGGTTCCCCTGGAGGAACGGCCGGCTTGCTACGCTCCCAACCCATTTATAGAAGTCGAACAGCTCAGCTTGCATTATGGCCAGAAGCCTGCCTTCCACAACGTGACACTCTCGATCAATAAAGGATACATCACAGCTCTCGTGGGACCGTCAGGCTGCGGCAAGACAAGTTTCCTGACATCGCTCAATCGCCTGACCGATATCATCCCTGGGTGCCGAGTAGCGGGGCGCATCCGCCTCGACGGCCTCGATGTGCTGGCGCCGCACACCGATGTAATCCGCTTGCGCCGACGCGTCGGTATGATTTTCCAGAAGCCGAATCCGTTCCCTCTCTCGATCCTGAAGAACCTGGAGTTTCCCTTGCGCGAGCATGGGCTCAAGGATCGGGAGCAGATCGCCGCCAGTATCGAGACGGTACTGCATGACGTGGGGCTGTGGGACGAGGTCAAGGACCGCCTGCATTCGCCGGCCTTGGCGCTGTCCGGCGGCCAACAGCAACGATTGTGCATGGCTAGAGCGCTGGTGCTCTCACCTGAAGTGCTCCTGATGGATGAGCCTTGCAGCGCACTCGATCCCCTCTCTAGCGGCGTTGTCGAAGACCTGATCGTCGGCCTTCGGGGTCGCTATACGGTACTGATCGTGACCCATAATCTCGCGCAGGCCCGTCGCATCGCGGATTACGCCGCTTTGTTCTGGGTTCAAAACGGAGCTGGGCAACTGATTGAATCAGGGACGGCTAAACAGATCTTTGAAGAACCCCGTGACCCGCTGACCGCGGCCTATGTGAGCGGGATGCGAGGATAGATGTCGTCACCAACTAAACCGCTTGATTTGCCGGCCACAGATATCCCGGCTTGTCTTCCCTGCCTTATTCCCGACAGCCTGCGCTAACTCCCCCATATTTCTTATGGATACAGGACACACACATGGAGAATGCCATGCCAGTAGACATATAGATATCTACATGTGTATAGAATGCGCTGCCCTCGCTCAACGGACATGCCAAGGAGGAATATGTGAGGAGACCGTTCCTGATTGAAAGATCATTCATCGCCGCACTGATCGTGTTCCTCTCAGTGGGACTATGGGTGACTCGTGCCCAAGCCGATCAACTTCCATTTCCCGAACCGGCCAACGAGAATACCTATGCAGTCCCCATTGAAAACTTTCGCCTACGCGTGTGGGCGCAATATCGCGTGATGTACAACGCCAGCAATATTCCGAGCGGAGTAAATAGCGGGAGTCTCCCGTCGACCGGCACCGGTCCTGGTCAACTCACCTTCGGGGATACCGCGAGCTACGACTTCTTCCGCCAGCGAATGCGCTTGGCCTTCGATCTGCAGCAAAAAGATTCGGACAATGTCGGCGTCTACATCCAGTTGGAATATCGCGGTGGGTTCGGCGGCTCCAGTCCGGCTGCCAGCGATCCGCGTGGGGAGACAGGGGCCAACCCGGACGGGACCGCCAACGCATTCAACCGGCTCCAAGCCCGTGGGGTACGGTACGGCTATATCTACGTCACACCCATCGAAAATCACACATTGGTTGTGGGCATTCTGCCGACGATCGATCAGGTCGGGCGTGTCTTGTGGGATGCCGAGTGGGATTTCAACGTAGGGGGAGTGTCTCTTGGCGGAAAAATCGGCGAGGGGGACTACCGACTTGGTTTCTATCGATTCGCCGCCGACCTCGAGGCCGGGACTTTCGGGCAAGGGCAAGGGTTCGGCAAGAACGGCGACATGTGGGTGACCGACTACAACAGACCTTTCAAGATAGGAACGTACGATTTGAAGCTCGGTGGACATTACTATGCGTTGAACATAGGAAAGGACGAGAATATCAACATTGGAGACACGCACGAGAACTGGGTCGCGCTGACGGCATCAGGATCGCTCCTAGGCGCCGGCGCCTGGAATAGCTACTTGATGTTGAACTCGGGACGGATCGGGACGGGAGTGACGGGCAACAATCACACCGGCTATTCTACGAAATTCGAAGGCGCAGTATCGATCGGTCCCGCAACGTTCAATCTCTTTGCGCTCTACGCGTCAGGCGACAAACAAGGTTACACCAGCAATCAATTCACCACGCCGGAGGCCATCTTGGGTACGAATGGATATTGGGGCTACTCACACATCTTCAACGCGAATGCCCCAGGCGACGTGAATGACTTCGGCATTAATCTGAACAACGGCGGCGCAGGATTATGGACGGTCCAAGGCCAATTGCAGTTTCCGATCGTCCCGAAACTGTCCGGCACCTTGGAGAGCGGCTATTTTGCGGCTGCTCGCTCCCGCGAATTCGGCACTCGTGGTGGATCGGCCTATATGGGCACAGAGGTCGGAGGCATGTTGACCTATAACATCGCCAAGAACTTGAACCTCGATATCGGTGTGGCCAATGCATTCATGGGCAACTTCCTGGCCAATCGCACCCAGGCGACAGGCGTCGTTCAGGATATCTACGAAGTCTTTACCCGTTTCCAATACATGTTATAGGACCCGATTCATGAATGCTGATCCGGTGTGAATCACATGAAAGGAGAACCCGATGAGTGACCTCTCGAGAAGGAACTTTTTCAAACTCGGCGCCGGTATCGTCGGCGGAACCTGTGCAGCAAACGCGCTGACACAGATCGGACAGCCTTCTGGGGCCGAGGCCCGCTCTACCTTAGCCACGACATTGCCCTACCCACGGACGAGGCTGGCGAGCCTAAAGGAATTATCGGTTGGGAAGGACCTGTCCCGGACCTACCCCGATAAGTCTTCGCCGATCAGTCTTCTGAAGTTAGGCCGGAGAGCGATCAACGGCGTGGGACCCGACCAGGACATTGTGGCCTTCAGCCGCTATTGCACGCACATGGGTGGAACGTTGGCCCATCGCTCCGAGACCGGGGCTTACCATTGTCCGCTCCACTACGCCATGTTCGACCCAGCAAAAGGTGGTCTCATCGTCATCGGGCAGGCGACAGATAACTTGCCACAGCTCGAACTGGAAGTAGATGCCAAAGGCGATATCTACGCGATCGGGGTCAAGGGATTGATCTATGGACGACAGGCAAACATTCTGACGTAACTGGGCACGACAAGGAACAGAAGGAGAGCGATCATGAGTACGGCACATCACGGAGAGGACCGAGTCCCGGTTCCTCCCACTGACGCACAGCAGTTCACCACTGTTTGCTCCTACTGCATCGTGGGATGCGGGTATCGCGTCTTCAAGTGGCCTCAGGGTCAAGAAGGCGGGCCGAGGCCGCATCAAAATGCGCTGCATACGGACTTCACCGAACAGCAGGCCGAGCGGTCCGGTAAGTGGATCTCTTCCTCCATGCACAGCGTGGTCACCGAGCGCGATGGTCGCCGATACCACGTGGCGGTCCTCCCCGACTCGGATTGTGTCGTGAATAATGGGAATCATTCCATCCGCGGCGGCACCCATGGTTCGGTGCTCTACGGACCGGATCGGCCGACCGCAGACCGGTTGGCGTATCCACTGATCTATCGCGGCGGCACCCAACTGCCGACGACCTGGGAAGAGGCGATCGAACTCGGCGCCCACGTGATCAAGGCCTGCGTGGATACCTGGGGCCCCGATGCGATCGCCATGAAATTCTTCGATCATGGCGGAGGCGGTGGAGGGTTCGAGAACAATTGGGCTGTCGGCAAGTTTTTCTTTACCGGTGTCGGCACGCAGATGGCATCGATCCACAACCGGCCAGCCTATAACAGTGAGGTGTTTGCCTCGGGCGATGCCGGTGTGGCCGCCTTGCCATCGGCCTATCTCGATGCCGAATTAGCGGACACAATTCTCTTGATCGGCGCCAACTCGTATGAAACTCAGTCCATTTATTTTCTGGAACATATGCTGCCGAATCTTTCCGGTGCGACCATGGCGAAGAAGCAGCGTCTGTTGCCCGGAGAACCGCACCAGCCTGGGAAAATGATTATCGTGGACCCACGGCGGACGTCGACCGTGGCCATCGCCGAATCAGTGGCCGGCAAAAGCAATGTGCTGCATCTCCAACTCAATAACGGGACCGACATAGCGTTACTGAATGCCCTCTCACGAATCGTCTACGAACAGGGATGGCACGATCAGGCCTTTATCGCGAACAGAACTGACAACTTTGATGCCTTTAAGGCTAAGAATCTGGCCCAGGATCTCGATGACGCTGGTCGCGTCACCGGAATTGCGAAAGATCAGCTGATGCAGGCGGCCACATGGATTGCAAAGCCAAAAACCGAGACAATCAGACGTCGCACGATTGCCCTCTACGAAAAGGGGTTGATCTGGGGGCTCAAGAATTATGAAAACGTCGCCTCGGTGATAGACCTCGCCCTACTGACCGGAAACCTCGGGAAACCAGGCACAGGGTGTGGTCGCCTCGGAGGGCACCAAGAGGGCTATAGCCGACCAGGTTATCCAGGGAAGCGACCTCCGGTGAATGTAGATGAGGTTGCGATCAAAGGCGGGGGCTCAAAAGTATTCTGGGTCGCGGGATGCAATCCTGTCGGCGGCACGCTGAATGCCCAACAATTCCGGCTTTCGATTGCCCGGCGCACCGCACTCGTTAACGAGGCCATGGATCGGGCGACGGGAGCCACGACAGAAGAGAAAGCGGCGGCTATCCTGAAGGTGGTTGAGGCAGGAGGATTGCTTTTGATCGTCCAGGATATCTATCCCGTTGAGACTGCCAAATATGCCCACCTCGTTCTTCCAGCTGCTCAGTGGGGTGAGATGAATCTCACGTCCATAAACGGAGAGCGTCGGCTTCGACTCCATCAAAAGTTTATGGATGCACCTGGTGTGGCAGAGCCGGACTGGAAAATCATGGCCATGATGGCGAAGAAGATTGAGTCGCTTTATCGTGCCGAAGGCAAGATCGACATGGCTAGCCGATTCGCAGGGTTCGACTGGAAGACCGATGAGGAGGTCTTCCGCGCAGCGTCAGTCGGCGTAAAGGGTGCGCAGGAAGATTATGGCGATACGACGTATGCCATGCTGCGCACGCTCGGCACCAACGGCGTGCAAACTCCCGTCAAGGAGATCGCGAAAGGCGTGCCCGTAGGGACGACGCGGCTCTACGAGAACGATGGGAAATTTAGATTTGTCCCCGCATCGTGGCCAGGTTTTCCCGCTCAGGTTCAGCAGCTCATGAATAACCCACGCTATCCGTTCTGGGTCAATAATGGACGCGCCAACCATGGATGGCAAACGCTGTACGATGACGTACGCAAACCGCTTGTGATCGGCCGCGAACCCTTGCCATACGTGGAAATTCATCCGGAGGACGCGAGCAGACTGGCCGTCACCAACGGCGATCTACTTGAGCTGTTCAATCCCTATGGGACTGTGACCGCGATGGCGGTGGTAATAGACTCCAATCGGCCCGGTCATGTATTCATGCTATTTGAGCATCCGAAGGGCTGGTTGAACAGCCTTACCACCGATTACGTCGATCCGGATACGACGATTCCGTACTACAAGGGGACCCGTGCAGGAATTCGCAAGATTGGGATTCTGCACGAGTTTAAAGAGACGTTGAGCTTTATCCCGATAAACAAGGTCTGAATAGTATCTGCAACGGACGTGACGATCGGGCCTCGCTGGTCCGGACGTCAATGCTGCTGCCAACATAAGTGATTACCATGAACTCGTCATCTGTCGCCTATCTACTGCTCGGTACCCTTCCCATCTGGCGATTCGGGTTTCTCTTCGCCCTTGCGATAATGATCGCCGCAGGCTGTGCCGCTGTGAAGTCACGGGGACAAATCATTTACGATAGTCCCTCCGGCGCCGTGAGACTTGAGCCTGTTGAAGAGATGTTTGGCTCAAATAGCACCGAGCCCAATGCTCATCCGATTGCCTTGACCAATAACCAAGTGCGGATTCTTCTCACCTCGGTTTCAGCCAGACCGAAAGTCGGCTTATTGAGAGCTCTAACCGGGGAACCGGGCACTCCGAGACTCTTCGACAAGGAGCATCTGAATATCCTTGTTGGTCCGATCCAACAAGCCCTCGCACAGGCAACCTCTCGAGAGGAGGTCGTTTTTTATGTTGCAACCATGATGAGTGGAACGCGAGCGCAAACAACTTCAGGGAAATTGTTCGTTCGAAAGGACCTGTTCTACCTCACGGTGTCGAATTCCCGGCATCCGGTCGTTGCCGTCGAATCCGAGGTCGGCGCCACCGATCGGTTGCATGACGTGCGCGAGACCACTCACTACGTCCACGACCATCCGACGCTATCGGTAGGTGAACAAGACTTTGTGATTTTCTTTGATGATCCACGCTTTGAGATGGAGCAGCGGGGCATACAGTTGTTTGGATATCCCGAGCGAACTCTGGCTATCGCCTATCAACCATTCCTCATCGCAAATGCCGACCTTCAGAAACGCGAAACGGAAATCCACGACGCCCTGCAACAGGCGACGATGGGGAGGGAAGAAGGTCAGGCGATAGCCGAACTCAAGCGGCGCGTTGCGGAACTCGAACAGACGAATCGCGCGTTGGCCGAGAAGATCCAAAAACAATCCACTCATGCGCGTCCGTTCGCGCCTGCCCCTGCTGCCTCATCAGTCCCAAGCAACTCAGCTGAGGACTCACAGATCAAACTGCTCGAAATGATCAAGCACCTTGAGGATCGGATGGCTTCCTTGGAGGCACAGCTGCAGCAGAAGCCCTCCAGGAAGAACGGTAAATAGCCAGGCGAGATCCGTATTTGTCAGATAGCCCGCTAATACGAATTGATGACAATCATACGGTCATCGCACAAAGGAAGGCCCAACTCTTGATTCAAACTTCAGCGCGCACGAGGCTAAATACCCGGCTTGTCCCTCCGGATCTATTCCAGCTGCAAGTGTAGGCACAGTTCGGCTGTTTTGGCTCCGTATCCCCCACAAGTAGACTTACTCTCTCACACATAAAGAATTCATGATGGGTCAACTGGGCATTATGGTGATTGCGTCGCTTCTAGGCAGTCTGCTATGTTGAGCCTCGTCAGAGATCCTTCGCAATTAACTTCGGTTGGATATTTCGCATGGTCTGGGACCCCAAAGATCCTTGGAGTAGAAAGAGCGACCCGCTTGAGGATGCCCTCAAGCAGGCGCAATCGCAATTCAAGAATCTGATGCCCTCATTCAACAGTCTGATGCCCTCAAGCGGTTTCAGAAACATCGCCTTGGCAGGTCTGCTCATCTTTGTTGCCTGGAATAGTGCCTTTATCATCGCCCCGGATGAGGAAGGCGTGGTCAAGCGATTCGGAGCCCCTGTCCGAACCGTGGGACCTGGTCCCCACGGGAAAATCCCCTTCGTCGAAACCGTCCTGCAGCCGAAAGTCCAAAAACTCCATCGTATCGAGGTGGGCTTCCGCACAGATCGGCAAGGCCGCCAACAAATGCTAGCGCAAGAAGCCCTGATGCTCACCGGTGACATGAACATCCTGGCCATCCAATTCATCGTGCAATACAAGATTAAAGAGTCTGCGAACTATCTTTTTAACGTTGCAGAAATCGATGAGACGATCGGCAAAGCTGCCGAGGCCTCAATGCGCGAAGTGGTCGGCAAGGGCAAGATCGACGAGGCATTGACGACCGGCAAAGCCCAGATCCAGCAGGATACCCAGATACTCCTGCAATCCCTTCTCGACCAGTATGAGGGCGGCGTCCAGGTCGCGGCCATCCAACTCCAGGACGTGAGTCCTCCCGAGGCCGTGGCTGCTGCATTCAAGGATGTGACGAATGCGAAGGAAGATCGAGAAAAACTGATCAACCAATCTCAGAGCTATCGCAACGACATTCTCCCGAAAGCCCAAGGTGAAGCCGCTCAGGTCGTGAATCAATCCAAGGGCTACGCCCAGGCGCGACTGAATCGTGCCCAAGGTGAGGCCAACCGTTTTCTGGCGACCCTGAAAGAATACAATCAAGCCAAAGACGTTATCAGCAAGCGGATTTATATCGAAACAATGGAAGAAATCCTCCCCAACATCGAGAAAATTATCATTGATGGTAAGATGGGCGATCGTATGCTTCCTTACCTTCCACTCGAGCGTCTCAAACCCAGAACCAGCACTGCCGCTGAGGGCCAAAACCCATGACCAAACAGGGGTTCATCATTGCACTGCTGGTGGTAGTCAGCGGGTTGTTTTTCCTGGGAGCCTCACCGCTCTTCACCGTAGACATCACCCAGAGCGCGATCGTGGTCCAGCTGGGAAAGCCTGTTCGCAATCTCACTGAGCCGGGACTCTATGTGAAAGTGCCGTTCATTCAAGAAGTCACCTATTTCGATAATCGCCTCCTGGACTACGACTCACAAGCCCAAGATGTGATCACACAAGACAAGAAGACCCTCCTTCTGGACAACTACGCCAAATGGCGGATCGTCGACCCACTCAAGGTCTATCAGAACTTTCAAACTCAACGCGGAGCGCGGCAACGGCTGAACGACATTATCTATTCTGAGCTCCGAGTCGAACTCGGACGCCATGACCTTCTTGAAATTGTCGCGGATCACCGTGCCGATCTCATGAAAATCGTCACCCAGCGGTCGCATGAAAAAGCGTCCGCGTATGGGATCGAGATTCAGGACGTGAGAATCAAACGCGCCGACCTCCCTGAACAGAACGAGAAGGCCGTATTCGCCCGGATGCAAGCTGAGCGAGAACGGCAGGCGAAGCAATACCGTGCAGAAGGCGCTGAGGAAGCGCAGAAGATCCGTTCAGAGGCGGAAAAGGATCGCGAGATTATTCTGGCTCAGGCGTACAAGGAATCGGAAGAACTTCGTGGCGCAGGGGATGCGAAGGCCTTTAAGGTCTATGCTGAAGCCTACCGACAGGATACTCACTTTTTTGAATTTACTCGCTCGATGGAGGCCTACAAGAAAACCTTCAAGGATAAGTCCACTATCGTGATGAGCCCAGATTCAGAATTCTTGCATTATCTTAAGCAGCGCTAGCCTTCTCAGGACAGTCCCACAATCTCTCCCGTGGCTGGATCGATTCCAATTCGTTCTCCTACCGGCTTCTTGGGTAATCCCGGCATGAGTTGAATACCTGAGCAAACCGCCGTCAGGAACCCAGCTCCTGCAAGTATTCGTACTTCTTTGATCGGCAACGTAAACCCGGACGGGCGCCCCTTCAACGCTGGATCGTGCGACAGCGATAACGGCGTCTTAGCCATGCAGATGGGCAGCCGATCAAGTCCAAGCTTCTGCGCCACCTCAATGTCCTGTTCGGCTTGTGTGTCGAACGACACGGCGGAGGCTCCATACATCTGCATAGCAATAGTTTGGATTTTCTTCTTGATTGGCCAGGCAACATCATATAAATGCCTAAACGTAGACGTTTTCTCTGTAGCTTTGACCACAGCCTTTGCCAACTCTTCAGCCCCTTTACCACCATCGGCCCAATGAGTTGAGACGGCGGCATCCACTGCACCAACCTCTTTGGATCGCTCTCGAACCCATTCTAGCTCAGCCACTGGATCATCAATGAACGCGTTAACCGCCACCACCACGGGCACCCCATGGACTTTCACGTTTTCAATATGCTGCTCCAAGTTCGCAAAGCCCTTTACCAATGCCTCTTGATTAGACCCGGTAAGCCCCGCTGGAAGCGGGGCCCCAACCTTGACGGCTCCTCCACCACCGTGAAGCTTGAGTGCGCGAAGCGTAGCAACCACTACGGCCGCCGCCGGCTTGAATCCTGATAGACGGCACTTGATGTTGAAAAATTTCTCTGCTCCAAGATCACTCCCGAATCCAGCCTCGGTGACAACATACTCTGCACAACGCAATGCGATGCCATCGGAAAGAATCGAACAATTCCCATGGGCGATATTGCCGAACGGACCCGTGTGCACGAACGCTGCAGTTCCCTCCAGAGTCTGAACCAAATTCGGCATCAACGCTTCCCTAAGCAATACTGCCATGGACCCGGCACATCCAAACTCTTCTGCCCGAACCGCCCTACCATCCCTTGTAAATCCAACGACAACCTGTCCAAGCCTGTGTCGCAGATCAGCTTGACTCGACGCCAAAGCGAGCATCGCCATGACTTCGGAAGCTTCGGTAATCACAAACTGACCAGCACGACCCGTAGGCCCTTCTCCCAGTGAGATCTGCCGTAATGCCCGATCGCTGACTCCCAACGTCCGTGGCCAAGAGATCCGATTCGAATCCACCCGAAGCGCATTCCCTTGAAAGATATGATTGTCGACAAATGCCGACAAGAGATTGTGACTAGCGGATACGGCATGAGCGTCGCCGGTCAAGTGGAGATTGATTTCTTCCATTGGAACAACTTGCGCCCTTCCTCCTCCTGTTCCTCCCCCTTTGATCCCAAATACCGGCCCCAATGAAGGCTGCCGAAGCGTGACGGCTGTTCGATGGCCAAGGCGGGAAAGGCCCATGGCAAGCCCGATGGACGTTGTCGTCTTGCCTTCCCCGAGCGGCGTCGGATTGATGGCGGTCACGAGTACATACCTGCCGAGCGATGCAGCATGAAGCCGCTCAAGTACGTCAAGCGAAACCTTCGCCTTCAGTCTTCCGTATGGAAGCAGCTCGCAGGCCTGAATGCAAAGCTGATCAGCGACATCCTGAATTGGACGCGCCTTTACTGATCGGTTGATCTCAATATCTGTCATAGGTCGAATAATAGCTGATCTCTACCGCCGAAATGACGTGGCAGTATAGCACACGAGTTGAATCGAGTCGGAGCATCTTGCTGGATGGGAATGGGAGGAATGTATAATGTATTCGGTGCGGCCTCGTCATCAACCAAGTCGGTTGATGACGAGGCGGTGAGTGAAGCAGGAAGCTAAACGAATTATTCGAGGATGTACTTCACTGGGTCTAGGGCTTGGCCGTGAACTTTGACCATGTAGTGCAAGTGAGGTCCCGTGGCTAGTCCGCTGCTGCCGACTAAGCCGACGACTTCTCCACGCTTCACGCGCTGTCCCTCCTTAACTAATGCCTTGGCCAGGTGGCCATAGAGCGTCTCAATACCGAATCCATGGTCGATCTTCACGAGATTTCCTAGCTTAGGGTCAAAGCCGATTGCTGTGACTCGTCCTTGGGCTGGAGCTTGAACTGGCGCATTGGCAGCAGCTCCAATATCCAACCCGTCATGCCATGCAGGCTTTTCTGTAAATGGAGAAACCCTTGGCCCGAACCCCGAGGTCACCCACCCCTTTACCGGCCAGATAGATGGGGTTGCTGCCCATCGAGAAGATTTCTTTTCGGCAGCCAACGACAACTCTTGAAGCGATTGTTCCTGGATCGTAGCTTCTTTCGACAGCCAAGCTATACCGTCCCTGATTGAGGCGATCCTCTCCTGCTCTGTGAGACCACTCGAACCGGCAGATGAGCTCGTTTGGCCAGCTAGACCACTCTGACTGGAGCCCGCTGGACTGAAATGCTGATATCCAGCGTCGCTTTGAGGAGTGTTTTGATAGCCAGGAACAGTATTCCCATCGGGAAGGGGAGTATCCTCACCACCTCTACCATTAGCTACATCCCCTGGTTTCGGATTCTCGATCCCCAACATGACACGAAGCCGCTGATTGACCTCCTTCATGCTGGTTAGCCGCTTCTTCAAATCGTCGACGGCGCTAGAAAATGCTTCTGTTTGTTCCCGTGCACTCATGGCTTCTGCACGAAAAGCTGAGAGTTCCCAGACTTCGCCGGTTCTAATCACATAGTGTGAGATGACAAGAATATCGACTAGAACAAAAATAGCTCCAAGAATCAATAGCTTACTAACAAGCTTGCGAGGGAAACTAAACCGCAGTGGCTTCGCTGTTGAACCACGAAAAATCACGACGGTGTAGGCATCGCTATCCTCTGCGCCGTTCATTTGCCCCATGACCCTCACCCCCTGCTGAATGGGCTGCTCCGCTTTCTATAAATTTACTGGCGAGTGTATCGATCCAGATCGCTTCAGTCAACCCCTCACTTTGGGGACGCCCTCCCCCTTCACCAACAGTTAACTGTGAGTTTCACTACGTACCCACCCGATGTATCTATCAAGTCCTTTCTTAACCGACAACGCGATAATTTCAGGAATCTCATAGGTATGCATCGTCTTAATCGCTTTTTCGAGAGCACGATACCGAGGTGTGGTGGACTTCAATATGAGAAGCGCTTCTTGTTCCTTGACTACTTTTCCCTTCCAACGATAAATCGATTGAATTCCTGGGATGATATTCGCACAGGCAGCTAGCCTCGCGGTCACCATTTCTTCGCCAATCCTTACTGCTTCTCGCTGATTTACCGCCGTAACCAAGATGACAAGGACTGGCCCTGCTGATTTCTTCATAAATGGCGCGACCATTGTAGCAAGATAGCCTTTCCATCTTGGAGCGACCCCTGCCATTCTTTCTTGACAACAGATTGATAAAGCAATTTCTGGGCCTACTACGTATATAAAGACACGATTGTCACAATTAATCAATATCTTAGTGTATTATGATTCACAGTCTAACCCTTACCAACTCTCTTTCACATCTAACTTTTGTCGCTTTAAAGCCTCACAAAGGCAAGAGTTGACAAAAATGCACATTTTTTGTCCACCCTTTATTTCAAAAAAGAGAAAAGGTGCAACCTCTCAGTTATCCACTCCCTAATCCTATCTGAGAAAAGGCTCGACCGAGGACACACTCAGGATCATTGACAAGCTTTTCACCCCTCACATATCATGATGACCTCAAGCAAGGAGGGCTCTCAATGGGCTATGCCATTTCCCCGAAAGAACTAAAAGCACGCCTTGATAATGGCGACAAATTAGTACTGGTTGATGTGAGAGAGGAATGGGAATATTCCCTTGCGAAACTGGATGGCTCAATCCTAATTCCCCTCGGAACGATCCCTCAATCGCTCACTCGGTTGAACCGCGACTCAGAAATTATTGCCATCTGCCACCATGGCATGAGAAGCGCCGACGCGACAAATTTCTTGCTTCAACAGGGATTCCCGAATGTGAAGAACTTGGTGGGAGGAATTGACGCCTGGTCGACCCAAGTGGATGCAACCGTCCCACGATATTAACCCAGCCCTACCAAGGCCCGTGGTACACATGTTCTACCCTCTCTGCCTGACCTGTACGGTCGACCCTAATTCATCCGCTCGCGGAAATAGTCGACGGTGCGCTTGAGCCCTTCGCTGAGTTCGGTTCTTGGTTCCCAGGACAATTCTTGACGGAGCTTGCTCGAATCAATCACACTCCTTACCTGTTCGCCATTTTTGGCTGGCCCATGAACTTCCTTGCATGTCGACTTTGTGTGGGTGATTAAGATCCTGAGCAAATCGTTGATTGAGGTTTCTTCTCCCGTTCCAACATTATACGTCCCCTGTGTTTCCTGACCCATCACAGCAAGGTTTGCCTCAACGACATCTTCGACATAGACGAAGTCTCGCGTCTGCCGCCCATTCCCGTTGACGATCGCTTGCTCATTATTCAGCAGCTTCTGAATAAAGATCGCGACCACGCCGGCCTCTCCATCAGGATCCTGACGGGGACCATAGACATTGGCATAGCGAAGGCTCACTATTTGAAGTCCGCTCACTCGTTGATAGTAGGAGAGATACTGCTCCCCGCACAACTTGCTGATTCCGTACGGCGACAGCGGCCTAGTGACATGGGACTCAGGGACAGGATAGATTTCCTGCTCCCCGTAGATGGCCCCACCGGAAGAAGAAAACACCACCTTCCGCACACCGTGCTTGATCGCTTGCTGCAGCACGTTCAGCATCCCCAGGACATTCACTTGAGCATCGAAGATTGGATCTTCCACAGATTTTCGCACGTCCATCTGTGCAGCAAGATGCATGACAATATTAGGCCTCTCGTTTCGAAACACCCGTTCAAGTCGCCAGCTCTGGATATCTAGCTTGCAGAACCGTGCGGCGCGATTAAGGTTTCGCCGTTTCCCCGTGGACAGATTGTCCACAACAACAACCTCATGCCCTTCTTGAACAAGACGATCGACCAAATGCGACCCGATAAAGCCGGCACCTCCGGTCACGAGTACTTTCATGCATACTCCCATCGCCTATGAATTCGTGCCATCACCTGTCCACCACCCACACGGTCAGGCAGTTATCTCACGGACAAATCCAACAAGAACCTCCCGATTCCCTTTTCGCCCTATCACGGGAGAATCGAGCACGCCTTTCAATTGAAGCCCCAACGTGGCGGCACAGGCAATGATCTTCTCAGTCACCGCCTCGCGCTGCGCATCATCTCGGACGATTCCACCTCGTCCTACCTGACCCTTACCGACTTCAAACTGTGGCTTCACCAATACCACGACTACTGCGGAACTATTAAGTAGCTGGACGACCGGGGGCAATACCAGGGTCAGAGAGATAAACGAAACGTCGATCACCGCCAGGTCGATCGGCTCAGGAACCGCTGCACGGTCAACATACCGAATGTTGGTCCGTTCGAGCAAGACAACACGCGAATCATTACGGAGCCTCCACTCAAATTGTCCATATCCCACGTCGACGGCATAGATACGGCTGGCTCCCCGCTGCAATAAACAATCGGTAAACCCACCGGTTGAACACCCGACATCCAAGCTGATTGTCCCTCTCGGGTCAATATGAAAAACATCAAGGGCTGCAGCTAATTTGTCACCCGATCGACTGACGAACAACGCAGGCTGTACGATCTCGATCCGCGCATCCAGCGGCACCAACTTCGCTGGCTTGTCCACCATAATCCCATCAACTGATACTCCACCTGCCAAGACGGTTCTGGCTGCAGCTTCCCGACTGGGCACCAGACCCTGAACTGCAAGCACACAGTCCAACCGTTCTTTGTTAACACGAGGAAGGATAGCCATATCGACTAGGGAAACCACTCACCAGGGCATGGATGGAAATAAACGCCTGTGCTAGAGAAACTAGGAGGACGGTTCATCGGCTGCGTCGTCTGGAGAGAAGGCATGGATTCGTTTCTTGCCGTTCTTATCTTGCACAAGCACTTCTACTTTATGCTCGGCCTCCTCAAGAATCTTGAGACAATTCTTTGAAAGGCGAATGCCCTCTTCAAAGATCTTGAGCGATTCATCTAGAGGGAGATCACTTTTTTCTAACTCTCCAACAATGGCTTCCAACCGTGCCATTGCCTGTTCAAACTTCACCGCTGCCACAGCACGCCTCGCTATAAATAGTTATATCGGTGGATGCCCATTATACTCGACCGCACCGCGATTTCAAACTGAGGGATCATCGCACACACGCGTGACCACGCAGCCCAATCGCCCAGTTGCCAATTGAGCCTCTAACTCCTGTCCAACCTCCACATCGCTCGCGCGATGAAGAATTTGACCGGCCGGGACCGTTTGAAGAATACTGTAGCCACGTCCAAGAATCGCCAAGGGACTCAGGGTATTGAGCTGTGCAAGCAAGGCGTGGATCCGGTGACGATGCTGCGCCAATACCACGCCCATCTGCCCTTCAAGACGCTTAGAGAGTTGCGGGACTGTCGCCAAACCTTGCCTAATTGTAAGAATAGGATTGAGACTGGATAGATCGCGCTGCGCCCCGTGAAGCCGTTCACGCCCAGACGTGAGCAGTTGTTGGACTATCTCGCGCAATCGATCCATCACATCGTCGGCCCGTTGCGCCGCGTCCTGAAGGCGCACGCATACATCTGTTACCCCTCGAATGCCGGCATTGAGCCGCTGCCGCTCGAAGGCACAATGCCGGAGCATCACCTGTCCCAAGCGGACCTTCAACTCCCGCATTCGTTCCACGATCTCAGCCAACACCGGAACCACAGCCTCCGCTGCCGCAGACGGCGTCGGCGCTCGTAGATCGGCAACGAAGTCGGCAAGCGTCACATCGATTTCATGGCCGACAGCCGACACCACTGGAACATGAGAGGCTGCAATGGCCCGCACCACGATCTCCTCGTTGAAGCTCCAGAGATCTTCCAATGATCCTCCGCCTCGCCCGACAATAATGACATCCACAGAACCCAGGTCGTTCAAGGCGGATAGCGCCCCAGCGATTTGACGCCCAGCACTCTCCCCCTGGACTTGAACCGGGGCGACAAGAATATGGAGCGTCGGCCAGCGTCGCCGAAGGACGGATAGGATATCCCGAATGGCTGCCCCTGTTAGCGATGTGACAACACCCACTGTTCGAGGAAATGCCGGGATCGGCTTCTTTCTTTCTTGATCGAACAGCCCCTCTACCGCTAATCGTGCTTTTAATTGTTCAAATGCCAGCTGTAGTGCGCCAACTCCCTTCGGCTCCACCGTGTCGAGTACGACCTGATACTCTCCGCGTGGTTCGTAGACCGTGAGCCGCCCCCGCACGAGCACTTGTAGCCCTTCTTGCAAGACAAAACGCAAGCGCACCGCGCTGGATCGGAACAGCACCGCGCGAATTTGACTTGTCTTGTCCTTGAGCGTGCAGTAGACGTGTCCCGATCCGGGAGCACGGAGATTGGAGAGTTCGCCTTCCAACCAGACATCAGAGAATTGTTCTTCGATCGAGGTGCGAAGCAGCCCCGTCAACTCCGAGACCGTTAAAATCCGCTTCGGAGGAGTAAGCTGACCTGGGGAAGCAGACAAACCGGAAGGGCTCGTGGTGAGTCTCCTTTAGTCGATGAGGCGAATTCGTTCGATCGATAGTGCCTTGCCAAGACGCGCATCAAGTTCGAGCAGGACCGCGCAAAAGACGGAGGGACCCGAGGCTACTTCAAACCGCCGTGGCATTCCAGTTAAGAACTTTTCGATCGCCAACTCTTTCTTCACTCCGATTACGGAATGGAGCGGACCGGTCATCCCAATATCCGTCACATATGCAGTCCCCTTCGGGAGAATCTGATCATCAGCCGTTTGCACATGCGTATGGGTACCAACCACGGCGACGACCTCTCCGTCCAGATAGTACCCCATCGCCATTTTCTCTGATGTGGCCTCCGCATGCATGTCAACAATCACGGCAACCGTTCGCTTCTTCAGCGCGGCCAATTCTTTTTGGGCCACCTGGAACGGACAGTCCAAAGTCGGCATGTATGCACGGCCCATCAGCTGGAGGACGCCGAGCTGTTCTCCACCGGCCGACTCGACCACCACACTTCCGTTCCCTGGCACGCCACTCGGATAATTCGCCGGCCGCAGTAGGCGTGGCTCTCGAGGAAAGTAGTCGAGAATCTCCTTCTTATCCCACGCGTGATTCCCGGTCGTAATCACTGCGAGACCCAGGTCGAACAACTCTTCTGCCAACTCCGGCGTGATGCCAAACCCGCCGGCCGCGTTCTCTCCATTCCCGATCACGATATCGATGTGCCGCTGAGCCACCAGCCTGGGAACAGCCCTGGCCAAAGCTCGTCGCCCAGGCTCACCAAAGATATCGCCAATGAAGAGGACCTTCACTTGGCATACTCCACATACCGACTTTCTCGAATCACAGTCACTCTGATCGTACCGGGATAGGTCAGTTCCTGCTCAATCTTCTTTGCTAAGTCTCGAGACAGTTGGAACGACTCGGCATCGGTAATGTCTTCCTGTCGAACGATGACGCGGATTTCTCGACCCGCTTGAATAGCATAGGCCTTCTGCACCCCCTTGATGGTCGTGGCAAGCGACTCCAGTTTCTCCAGTCGTTTCACATAGGTTTCCAAGGCTTCCCGTCTAGCCCCAGGTCTGGCTGCGGATAATGCTTCGGCCGCAGCAACCAAAACCGATTCAGGACAGATTGGCTCCACTTGTTCGTGGTGCCCTGCAATTGCATTCACAATTTTCTCACTCTCGCCATACTTCTTGGCAATCTCAGCACCCAGCATGGCATGCGGGCCCTCCTCCTCGTGACTGACGGCTTTCCCGATATCATGCAGCAGCGCGCCCCGCCTCGCCAACTTCACGTCAAGGCCAAGCTCCGAAGCCATGATGCCACAAATGTACGCGGCTTCACGCGAATGATAGAGATTGTTCTGTCCATAACTGGTCCGGTACTTGAGCCGACCAAGCACCTTGATCAACTCCGGGTGAAAATCCGAGAGCCCCAACTCAAAGATGATTTTCTCGGCCTCGTCATACATGAGCTTATCGATGTCGACTTTGACTTTCTCAACGATTTCCTCGATCCGCGTAGGATGGATGCGCCCGTCATGCATCAACCGTTCGAGCGAGACCTTGGCGATCTCGCGACGCAATGGATCAAAGCCCGATACAATGACGGCTTCAGGCGTCTCATCGATAATTAAGTCGATCCCGGTTGCGGCTTCGATCGCACGAATGTTGCGTCCTTCCCGTCCGATGATCCGCCCCTTCATCGCGTCGCTCGGAATCGGCACGACAGAAATCGTGGATTCAGACACGTAATCACGGACCACTCGCTGAATTGAATTGGTAATGATCTCACGCGCCTCCCGCTCCGCATTCTCCCGCGCCTCTTCTAACGTCCGCTTGGCATGGCCAACGGCCTCCAGCCGCGCCTGGCTTTCCATCTCTTGAATCAGCTGCTTCTTTGCCTCGTCGGCCGTGATCCCCGCAATACGCTCTAACGCCTCACGATGCTCTTTTTCCACTCGAGCGCACGCCGCTTCCTTCGCCAGCAGCTTCTCTTCTCTCTTCCCCAACTCTAGATCTCGCTTCTGGGCCTCGCTATCCCGTTTGTCAATCGTACTGATTCGGTTTTCGAGGGCCTCACCTCGTTGGATTGCACGCTTTTCTGCGACAGCAAGCTCGGCCATCTTGGCCTTCTGCTCCTTCTCGAGTTCCACTTTCGATTGCAGTAGAAGGTCTTTCGCTTCCAGCTGTGCTTCTTTGACTATGTTCTCCGCCTCCCGCTGAGCGTTCTGCATTGCCTGGCGGGACTGCTCCTCCTCCTGTGCCTTCTTCGTGACGCTCGATGAGCGGCGAATCAGCTCAAAAATGCCGATTCCGAGCAGCCCTCCAACGAGTCCTGCCAGCAGATAGGCAATAATTGAGGTTGACATGTAGACTCCCCCCCTTACAGTCGCGAGACGAGAAGAACTCTGCTTCCCATCCTCGTTTGATACAAAGTAATTCGACAGTCTTGGATGCGAAGGGGGCGCAGTGGAAAGATAAGGGACTAGAAAAGGACGGCCGGAAACGCGGTTTATAGACCTATTCCGAGTACGGACTCCACGGGGATGGATGCATTGCTGGATTAAGATGACAGGTATGTCCTGTGCGGGATAGGTCCCACGAGGTCCATCTGCGTCGATACCCTTTCATCCGCATGAAAGGATACCGCGTACGAACCGGAAGCAACCGTTGGCTGTTTCCGCAAATCGCACTCTTTGACGGCCGCATGATCGCTATGACCTCGCCCAACATCTCTAAGAAGTTATACATGAGGTGGACAAACCCTTGTACACATTCTACTATTTGTCTCAATTTCGCCAGCATCAAGAACCTACATCCAATCCGCGATGACCACATCGTATCCCCGGATCACTCAACCGGTTCGAGCATGACCTAATCGTATCCCTTTCGTAGAATCTACTACGTCCCGATACACACGACCTACGATAACAAAGGGGATCGCCCTTTGCAAGTTGAATCTAGCGAAAGAGCGAGGTCGGGACCTGCTCCTCAATCGATTCCATGAGCGACTTCATCCGACGCTCGACATCCGCCTCACCTTGAGCGCGCTTCCGTTCCAGCTCAAACAACTGATGCGCCAAATTGAGAGCAGTCAGCACGGCGAGTTTGGACGGGGTCGTCGTATTCATCCCTTCCGCGAGATGACGCATCTGGCTATCAACAAAGCTCGCGAGGCGTCGGATATCTCCTTCGTCCGCTTCGCCACGAATCGCGTACCGTTGGCCATAGATTTCCACGTCAATGGTCTTAGTCAAAGGCCACCTCCTTGCGTTCTTCAAGACATTCCAGCAACTCGATGTCACCGAGGACTTTTTCTATACGAGTCTTGATATCGACACGTTCTTGCTCCCACCGTCGATTCGAATCATCCCTCTCCGCAAGTCGTTGTCGAACGACCTTTAATTCTTCTTCGATCGCTGCATTCTTTTTCTTCAGCTCTTGAACGAGCTTCACCAAATCTTTAATGCGATTTTCGAACGCGTCCAATCGATCGAGTGCCATTCCCTCACTCTCTTCCTTCGGAACCCCCTACAGGTTGTGGCGCACTATAGAAACTTGTCTAGCCCTTGTCAAGAAATAGCTATCAGGAGGCCTTGTCTAGCCGTATGTATTCTCGGTAGCTTCGCAAAACGCGTTTCACATACTGCCGCGTCTCCTGATATGGGATCAATTCTATGAACTCATCCTGACTTCGTCCAGGGTGCAGAGCAATCCAGCTTCTCACAACTATCGGACCTGCATTGTATGCGGCAATGGTGAGCGTAATATTCCCGGAAAATTGTTCAAGTAATTGTTCGACGTAGCGGACACCGATCTGAATATTAGTCTCTTGATCGAAGAGATCATCCCGTCCAACTGCGGGAAGCCCGAGCCGCTGCGCCACATTACTCGCAGTTCCCGGCATCACCTGCATCAGGCCAATTGCACCGACCCGCGACACAGCTTGGCGATCGTACTGACTCTCCTCTCGAATGATCGCCGCCACCAAATAGGGATCGACACCGCTCGCACCCTGACCTTTGATCATGGGAAGAAGGCCGGTCGGATAGGCCACCTTCCACAGCGACGGGTCTACGATACCACCGGTCCGCTCCAATTTATCGCGGAACCTGGCCCTTGCGAGTCGGAGTGCATGGTGATAGGCACCCACCTCGTTCAACATCGTTGCAAGCGCCATGAGGACATCTGGGTCTCGGTTATAGCGATCGGTCAACCCTGCCAACTCGCGCGCAGCATCAGACTCCAACCCCAGGGTCTTGAGCTCAATAGCCCGACGGTACGCCGAGTGCTGTTCGATTTCTGCCCGGGTAGACACCACGCGTGGGACCTCACCATCCGCTGACGTACCACCATTCGCCGGTACGGTCGCCGAAACAGGTTCGGATACAGGAAGTTCCGACAACGGGATATCTATCCGGTCGCGAGCCAGCTGGCAGTAGTAGGTATAGACGTATTGTTGGCAGAGTTGCACATACACATCACGAGCGTGAGGCTGCTGGCTCAATTCGGCCGCACGCCCCATCCAATAGAGCGCCTGTGGCTCAAAATCGCTGTCACGCTGATCGCCGAGTTGACGCAGCTCCTCACCAACCTCACGATAGCGCGCCATCCGGTAATACACCCAGCCCACGCGCCACCGTGCCTCGGCTCGCTGGGCCACCGGCTCTCCGACCTTTGCCACCTGTCGGTACCGTGTGATTGCATCGTCAAAGCGGTACTGATCTTCCAACCACATCCCGGCGAACAAGGTGATCTGGCCCATCTGCTCCGCGGAGAGGGCAGATGTCGCCATCGTACGAGCGAGATCTAACAACTTCTCCCCTTGTCCTTGCCGAAGATAGACGCGGGCGAGCCAGACCGACGCGTCGCGGGACTCCGTGCCTCCGTCTTTCACCAGCGCACGGAACGTCTCTTGAGCTTGGTCATATTGTTTCAGTCGTACTTGCGCGACGCCGAGCTTCAGCTTTGCCTCGCCGCGACGAGGCGACTGCGGATCAGCCGCAAGAAACTTTCGGAGTTCCTCGATCCCCTCGGTCTGGAAGGATTGTCCAAGATACGCCTGAGCACGGGCAAATCGATCGCTCGGCTGAACCACCCAAGGCTCGCCGCCAAGATTTGAGGCCAGCAGCGTCTCTGCTTCTTTCGCCTCTGCACTGTACGCAAACCGAACCCAGAGCTGCATCAATGTCTCGCGACCTTCCCGTATGCTGTTGTCACGCAGTTGGCAGGCACTTCTCCGAAGCAGTGCCCGGGGAGTCCCGGGCTCCTTATCATTCAATTCCACCGCTTTTGCAAACCACGCTGTCGCTTCCAGACAACTCGATGCCTGATACCATGCTTCCCCTGCTCGATATGCCGCCTTGGTCAGCAAATAGGAGTCAGGCACCGCCTGCGGAATGCTTTCAAACATCTCCGCCGCTTGTTTGGCATTTCCGAGATTCAACAACGCCTCCCCCATCCATAGTCGGATATAGTCATCCAAAGCAGGAAAGTCTCGCTGCGCCGCGCGAAGAAACTGAATCGCCACGGCAGAATTCCGTTCAAGGAGCAACACTCCGGAAAGCAATCCTGCGCGCTTGGCCCAGATTGTGGCAGGGAATCTCTCCATCACCCGTTGCAGCCGATCAAGCTTGAGCGACAAAACTTGCTCTTTATTGAAAGCCTTGCCGAGCCGTTCCTTCGGCATTGCGGCGGCCTGGAAACAATCTTCTGCCCGCTCGCATGCGCCGCTGTCAGTTGACATTGAGGGAGCAGAAGGACCGGCCGAGGCCTGGTCGGAGAGCAGAACAAACCCACAGAAGCCAATAGACGCAGCAAGGAGCAGAGTTCGTATGGCACATTGATGGAGATAGTCGTGCACTCGTCGCCTCTCTCTCGATCTGTAACATATATAGCAGTGTGCCTTCCCTGTTGCCAGTAAAGCCGCGTAGTCCTGTGCCTTGTTCCACTTTTTAAGGCTGTGGTAGGCTGCCTCATGCGGCACGAACAAGGCACTCTCCCGGCACGCACAGCCCCTACGAACCTCCTGGCCCTTGATGAAGAAGGGTTGGGTCGGCTCGTGGAGCAATTTGGATGGCCCCGCTACCGAACCTATCAGATTCTACGCTGGCTTTATCAACGTCGAACGACTGACATCAATCAGATGACGGACCTCGGCCAATCGGAGCGAACAGCGCTGGCTTCACAAGCAACGATTCAGCGCGCTTCAGGCTGCACAGTCTTCCGCTCGATTGATCACACGAGAAAACTCGTACTCACCCTCAGCGATGGGCTTACCGTCGAAACAGTGCTGATTCCCGATGAAGACCGCTTAACGCTTTGTGTGTCCACACAGGTCGGGTGTACCTTGGATTGCGGATTTTGCCTGACCGGCACGATGGGATTGAAACGCAACTTGAAGCCGGCTGAAATCATGGAACAAGTGCTGACCGCACAAGATCGCCTCGAACCTAACGAGCGGATCACCAACCTCGTCTTCATGGGGATGGGCGAGCCCTTGGCCAACATGGAGGCCTTGTCAGAGGCTATCCGACGACTCACCAACAAACCGTGGGGGCTCGGATGGTCGCCGAGACGCATTACAGTCTCGACTGCCGGCCTGGCAGCGCGATTAAAAGATATTGCACCACTTGGCGTCAATCTGGCCATCTCGCTAAATGCCACGACGAACGACCAGCGCGCCAGCTTAATGCCGGCCGTCAATGGAATCGCCTCGCTTAAGACCTTGCTCGCCGCCTGCCGACGTTACCCCTTGCCGCCGACCCGACGACTTACCTTCGAGTATGTGCTACTGGCCGGAGTGAATGATCACGCCGATGATGCTCGCCGGCTCACTAAGCTCGTCCGAGGGATCACGTGCAAAATCAATCTGATTCCGTTCAATGAATTTCCCGGGAGTCCTTTCCACCGTCCATCGGAAAGCGACATTTCTACCTTTCAGGCTATCGTACGACAGGCCGGCCTCGATGTGTTCGTCCGTAAGAGTCGGGGGCGGGACGTCCTCGGCGCCTGCGGCCAATTGGGCAATCTCTCACCTGAACACGCAGCACATGCCTTGACACAAATCGAATCCCGTTGCTAGCATGCGTGGTGCATACCGCCCAAATATGACCTGGCTGTATTCTCAACACATCATGCGAATATCATGGTTGGCTGCTGCGGGCAGTCTTGTCTTCGCCTTCACGTCGCCCACCTTTGCGACAGAACCTCGTGAATTCATTCTCTCCAATGGGATGAAAGTCCTTTTGGTCGAAGTGCCCAAAGCTCCGGTTGCGACCGTCCAAGTCTGGTACAAAGTCGGCTCACGCAACGAAGTCATGGGCCGCGCGGGCCTATCCCACATGCTGGAACACATGATGTTTAAGGGCACGGCCAAATACCCAAAAGGCGCCTTCTCGCGCCTTATTCGCAAGAATGGCGGGACAGACAATGCCTTCACAAGCCAGGACTTCACCGCCTACTTCGAGAACCTCGCGGCCGACCGCGTCGAACTGGCCCTGGAGCTCGAGGCCGACCGCATGCAAGGACTCGTGCTCGACATGCCTGAATTAACGACAGAACGAGAAGTCGTGAAGGAGGAACGTCGCCTTCGCACAGAGGACGACCCGCAAGGCGCGCTCGTCGAAGCACTCTTCGCCCAGGCCTATCTCAGTCATCCCTACCATTGGCCCGTGATCGGCTGGTTCGGCGACCTGGATGCGATGACTCTCGATGACTTGCAACGGCATTACGACACCTACTACTCGCCCAACAACGCAACCCTCGTCGTCGTGGGCGACATCAAAGCCGACGACCTGCTCCCCACGATCAAACAACTCTTCGAGCCGATCCCAAGAGGACCGGAGCCCAAGCCGATCGCCACCATGGAGCCGGAGCAAAAAGGTGAACGCCGTTTCCTCCTCAAGCGAGATGCGCAAGTCCCGTTCGTCATGATGGGTTATCGCGTGCCGAATTTTACGAGCGAAGACTCGTATGCGCTCGACATTTTGGATTCGATTCTGTCGCATGGGAAAAGCTCGCGCCTGTACCAGAGCCTCGTATACGAACAAAAATCGTCGCTTGCAGTCGGTGCAGAATACAGCTTGCTACAGACCGATCCTGGCCTTTTCTACTTCTATGCCCTCGTGAGCCCGGGCCAGAAACCGGAGATGGTCGAGGATGCCCTCCATCGAGAGATTAAACGCCTTCAGGCCGATCCGCCAACAGAGCAAGAACTCCAACGGGCGAAGAACCAAGTCGAAGCCACCCATGTTTTCGAACAGGACTCCAACTTCCGGCGTGCGATGTTGCTCGGACAGGCTGAATCCGTCGGCGCCGGATGGCGAAAAGTCGATCAGTTTGTCGAACGGATCAGGGCGGTAACCACCAAAGATATTCAGCGTGTCACCCGCCAATACCTGACGGAGGACAATCGAACCGTCGGCACACTGATTCCCGCGTCTCCCAAACAACCAGAGGCGCCCTCCACGGCCGCGCAACAGGGAAAGCCCTAATCATGTCGACGACGAAACAACGGCCTGTCGCGCCTCGACGACAAGCAACTCTGATCTTCGTGATGGGACTCTGCGCCTTGTTCATGGCAAGCGGTCCCAGTGTGGCGGCAGAGATCGCGCCGACGAAATTCGTGACGGCAAACGGCATCACGGTGCTCGTCCTTGAACAACATTTCCTCCCCATCGTTGAAATCCACGCACTGATCAAGACCGGCTCTGCGCAAGATCCTCCCGATAAGGCAGGACTTGCGAACTTCGTCGCCAGTCTCCTGGACGAAGGGACAACCACGCGTACGTCAAAACAGCAGGCGGAGCAAATCGATTTCGTCGGCGGGGCCCTCGAAGCCAAAGCCTCAGAGGATTTCACCACTGCCTCCGCCCGCGTGCTCAAGAAAGACATCGACCTCGGCTTTACCCTGCTCGCAGACATGTTGCAACACCCTGCGTTTCACAAGCAGGAATTCGAACGGATCCGCACCCAGCTTCTGGGTGAGATGGCAAGCGACAACGACGACCCGAGCCATATCGCCATGAAGGCGTTCAATCAGCTCGTCTTCCACGGACACCCCTACCGTTGGCCCGTTAATGGAACGGAGGAGACGCTCAACAAGATCACCCTGGCTGACGTGCAAGCCTTCTACGGGAAGGAATACTCACCCTCCCAAGTCATTCTGGCCATTGTCGGAGACGTGACACTTGAACAGGCCACCGCACTGGTACAAACCCATTTTGAAGTCTGGAAAAAAGGGACGGCGACAGCACGCAGTACGAAAAAGCCCTCGCCGGTCGAACGGAGAACGGTCCAACTCATCGAGAAAGATCTCACCCAATCCACCATTGTGCTTGGCCATGGGGGCCTTCCGCGCGCGCACCCGGATTTTTATTCAGTCACGGTGATGAACTACATTCTGGGAGCCGGCGGATTTTCCTCTCGGTTGATGGATTCGATTCGCGACAAGCAGGGGTTGGCCTATGGGATCATGAGCCACTTCGACGCCCGGCTGATGCCCGGGTCATTCTGGGTCAACCTCCAAACCAAGACGGAGACGACAAATCAAGCCATCACCGGCGTCCTGTCCGAAATCAAGTCCATTCGTGACGTACCGGTGTCCGACCAGGAGTTGGCCGAGGCCAAATCATTCTTGATCGGCAGCTTCCCATTACGATTTGATTCCACTGCGAAGCTTGCGCACGTGCTCGCCCAAGTGGAATTCTATGGCCTGGGACTCGAATATTTTTCGGACTACCCAAAATGGATAGACCGGGTTACAAAGGAAGACGTCCAGCGCGTTGCCAAACAATACCTTGATCCTAAACGATACGCCTTAGTGGTGGTAGGCAACCTCGCTAAAGCGAAGGTCAAGCACTAGTCAATGGTGTAACGACTCCGAGGTCAGAAATTCATGACGCCTGAATCTCTCAACGGTAGACTCAATACACTCCGCCGGGTAATCTCGGACATGCAGTCCGTCCTGGTTGCCTTTTCTGGCGGGATCGACAGCACCGTCGTCCTGAAAATCGGGCATGAACAACTCGGCGGAAACGCGCTGGCCGTCACCGCTGTTTCACCGACGTTTCCCACGATCGAACTCAACGCCGCGAAGCAGATCGCCGCAGAGATCGGTGCGCGACATGAACTGGTCCATACCGATCAACTCGAGATTCCAGCCTTCGTACAGAACGATGCAACCCGCTGCTTCCATTGCAAGACCGATCTCTATCAATTGCTGGATGGATTGCGAGAACCACGCGCGAGCCTGTGGATTGCGGACGGAACGAACCTCGACGATCTTGGGGACGATCGACCTGGAATCAAAGCCGCGCGCGAGTGGGGCATTCGAAGCCCATTGGTCGAAGCCTCCCTCTCTAAGTCCGATGTGCGGGCACTCGCCCAGACTTTGGGACTCTCAAATTGGAATAAGCCGGCAGCCGCCTGCCTCTCTTCCAGAATTCCTCGCGGCACTCCAATTACGATAGAAAGTCTCCGTCGCGTGGAGCAGGCTGAAGACATTCTACAGGCTGAAGGATTTCGCCATGTGCGTGTACGGGAGCACGGAGAGGTCGCGCGAATCGAGGTCGGGGCAGAGGAGTTTTCTCGACTGAACCAGCCGGATCTGCGTGCGCACATCAGCGCTCGCCTTCGCAAGGCCGGATTTCGCTTCGTCTGTGTAGATTTAGAAGGATACAGACCGGGCGGGGTCAGCCTTGGCTGACCCAACCCGGTCCAAGATTTATCGTTGGTAGGATTTTGACAGCGCTTCGAGCGCCTCGTCTGCAAATTTTCGGTGGTCCGCCTCGTTCAGACTTCGCTGCACGACTTTCTCCGCCACCATCAGTGCTAGATCGGTCGTTTGGGCGCGAATATCCTGAATCGCTTTACGACGCTCTTGATCGATTTCACGCGTCGCATCGCCTCTGATCCGCTCGGCTTCGGCTGTCATCCGTTGCTCATTCTCCTCCATGAGCCGCTGCGCCCGTTCCTTTGTGGCAGCGAGAATTCCTTCCGCTTCTTTCGCAGCCGTGTTCAGCTTGGCCTCGTACTCCTTGAGTTTCTGTTCGGCCTCTGACCGGTGACGCTCGGCTTCATCCAGGCTGCCCTTAATTTTCTTTTCTCGTTCCTCCAATGCACTCAAGATGCCGGGGAAAGCATACTTATAGAGGACGAAGAAGAGAATCGCGAACGACAGGATTTCCCAAAAAATCAGGGAAGAAAAAAAGTGAGATTCAAACTGCGGCATAATTCACATCAGAAAGGCCGAGGTTGAGACCGAGGGTGAGATGCTTCCCTCCGCCTTGACTAGACCTAAGCTTGCTCCTATTTGCGAAAGCCCATGATAATGAACGCAATGACCAAGCCGTAGAGCGCGATGGCTTCCACCAGCGCGAACCCGATCCACATATACTTTGTGACGCGGCCTTCTGCTTCCGGTTGGCGCGCCACCACTTCAATCATCTTCCCGAAAATGTAGCCGATACCTACGCCGGCTCCGGCAAACCCTGCCGCGGCACACCCCATACCTATCAACCCTGCTGCTGCTGAATCCATTGTTTGTCAATCCTCCTTTAATGAAAACTCAATATAACCCCGAACAGACTGCCCAAAATGTCCTCCGCAAGACCGCAAAGTGCGACACCCTATAAGAACCGTACTATTTGAGTACGTCGAAGAGTGGGCGCGACTGAGAACCCTGCTGGACGGTCTTTTTCAGCAGCCTATCAGTGCGCGTGCTCATCATGGCCATGTAAATGAAACGCGTCCCCTAAGTAGACGCAGGTCAATATGGTGAAAATATAGGCTTGAATGAACGCGATACCGACTTCCAATACATTTATCGCAACCGTGAAGACAAAGGGCAACCACCCGATCAACAATCCGCCACTGATCGCCATGCCGAACAAGACCCCGAGAAGCACGTGGCCCGCCGTCATGTTCGCAAACAACCGCACAGCCAGTGAAATGGGCCGTGCCAACTGACTCATCAATTCGATCGGTATCATCAATGGCACCAGCCACATAGGCGTACCGGGCGGAACAAGAATGCCCAGGAACTTCACCCCGTGTAAAAAAAATCCTATGACTAGGCTAAGCCCATACACCGAGCAGGCGAATACAGCCGTCACGATAATTTGACTCGTTACGGTGTAACTGCCAGGGATCAACCCAATAAGATTGCAAAAGAGAATAAAGAGAAAGAGGGTGGCGATGAGAGGGAAAAATCGCATCCCCTCTTTGCCTATCGTATCCATGATGATGGCGCGAATGAAATCCACCATCATTTCCGCTATGCTCTGCAACTTCCCCGGCACAAGCTTGCGCGCCGATCCTGCCATCACCATAAGCACCGTCACTAAGGAAACGACAACCCACATCATGACAACGGCCTTATTGATAGAAATATCCAATCCGCCGAGCGAGATCGGGATCCAGTTATGAAGTTCAAATGGATGCAGCGGACTTTCTTCCATGGCGATTTCGTACTCTCTCTATTGAACGGCGTTATGTCCTCGGCCACCGTTGCGCCGACCGGTACGCATTCCTGATCCCAGTCACGACGCCTAACACCAGGCCTCCGACCATCCCCCAGGGGGTGGAATCAAAGAGGTATGTGTCACACAGCCATCCCAGCCCTCCTCCGACAATCAGTGCAGCGAGCAGATCGGCTGCGATCCTGACCGCTTGGCCAAGCCCCGCATACAATGGGTCTTGTGAAGGAGGCATGTCGTACCCACGGAGGAGAGTGCAATGCAGCCTAAAACGCAAGGACTCTGCCGATGGCGGGCGCGCAATTCAAGCAGAATCATCCTAAATTTGTCAAGCTCAACGATGCGCTGTAACGCAGCCGATACAGTAGAGTATAGTAAGGGGCGCGTATGTGCAGAGCGATACACGTTCACCCATGACTCGTTTCTCCCAACCATCATTCCTTAGTGGGCCTCCACAACCCTTGGTCCTCACAATGGACGGCCAAGGGAGGACACCCTTTGAGTTGTACCGCCTGATTGCATCTCCCGCTCAGCCGTCGTTCCTCCTTGACAGCGGGAAGCGGACGGACAGCGGGAGCCAGTTTTCTTTTTTGGGGAGTAGCCCCTTCTCGCTGTTGACTGGACGACAAGGACAGGCCTCCCTTCGTACCCACGAAGGACTCGAATACTCTTCGGAAGATCCCTTTGGAAGCCTCTGTCGCCTATTTGCCCACCCCCAGATCGAGCCTCCTCCAGGCCTGCCCCCTTTCTGGGGCGGAGCCGTCGGCTACTTCAGCTACGATCTCGTGCGCGAATTCGAAACGCTTCCGTCCATCGCCAAAGACGATCTACTGCTGCCAGATCTGCAATTCGGTCTGTACGACATCATCACCGCCGTGGATCATCAAACCGATTGTCTGCAGATTATTTTTTGTCCGCCCATGGAACGGTTTTTAGGAGAGCCCAGAGAGAAGCTCTATTGCGAGGGCGTAGACCGACTGACCGAGTGGGGAGCCAGATTGAGCGGAAAGCCCGCTCCCCTCAAGAATCTCCCCTCCCTCGATCAGATGGATTTTCGTCCGAACCAAACACGGGACGCCTACCTCGATCGAGTCCGGCGCTGCCAAGAGTACATTGGGGCAGGAGACATCTACCAGGCCAACCTGTCGCATCGATTCACCCTCCAACCGCCCAGCCCCTACAACGATGACACAGAACGACAGCCCTACGAGCAGGAATTCTATCGACGTCTCCAAGCCGTCAACCCCTCGCCTTTTTCAGGGCTCATGCACTTCGACGATGTCACATTGATCAGCTCCTCGCCCGAACGGCTGGTCCGCTTGCACAACCGGAAGGCGGACACACGCCCAATTGCCGGAACCAGGCCTCGCGGGATCGACGCTCGTGACGATCAACGCCTCATCGACGAATTACTCGCGAATGAAAAGGAGCGGGCGGAGCATCTCATGCTCGTCGATCTCGAACGGAACGACCTGGGCCGCGTCTGCCGATTTGGCAGCGTGCAGGTCGATGAGTTCATGGCTATTGAGCAGTACTCCCACGTCAGCCATATCGTGTCTAATATCAGCGGCGCTTTAAAACCGGAAGCCACGCCCTTCGATCTGATCCAGGCCTTATTTCCTGGGGGCACTATCACGGGCGTCCCAAAGATCCGCTGCATGGAGATTATCGAGGAGCTGGAGCCCGTACGCCGTGGTCCCTATACCGGATCATTTGGGTACATCGGCTGGAACGGCGACCTCGATCTCAATATCGTGATTCGAACTTTGATATGGTGTGCGGGAAGGGGATACTTGCAGGTCGGCGCCGGGATTGTTGCCGACTCCGATCCGGCCAAGGAATACGATGAAACGCTCCAGAAAGCGCAAGCTTTCTTCAGCGCGCTGCAATAGGCATCACGATGTGGATTTATCTCAATGATCGGTTCGTGAAAGAAGAGGAGGCCGTTGTCTCCGTCTTCGACCATGGTTTTCTCTACGGCGACGGCGTCTATGAAACGATTCGCTCCTACGGGAGCCGGATCTTCATGCGGGACCAACATCTTGCTCGGCTTCGCCGGTCTGCGGACGGGATCGGCCTGGCAATCCCTATACCAGAGGACAAATGGCCGACGCTCCTCCATGAAGCGATGACACGGAATGATGTAGGACACGAACGCAACGACGCGTACCTTCGCATTACGATCTCCCGAGGAGCCGGCGACATCGGTCTTGATCCCGCCCTGTGCCAAACCCCCACCGTGGTGATCATGACCAAACCGCTTCACCCTCCCTCACCGGAACATTATCGTATCGGCGTGAACCTGATTGTCGCCCGAACGAGGCGAAATCTGCCCAGCGCCCTCTCGCCGCAGATCAAGGCCACAAACTTCTTGAACAACATCCTGGCCAAACGGGAAGCGATTGCGGCAGGCGCCTTCGACAGTATCCTGCTCAATTGGGAATCGCATCTGACGGAATGCACCGTCAGCAATCTTTTTTTCCTCCGAGCTGGCCGGCTCTATACCCCGGCAGTTGCATGCGGCTTGTTAGACGGGATCACGCGCAACATCGTGCTCAGACTCGCACAAGACGCACAGATCCCCGTTTACGAAGGATTTTTTGGGGTCGAGGCGATCCATAGGGCGGACGAGTGTTTTCTCACCAACACGAGTATGGAAGTGATGCCGGTCACCATGGTGGACGGACATCCGGTAGGGAATGGAACACCGGGGATTCTCACCCAGGAACTCCACAGACTATTTATTGCCAACCGAATACGTTTTCTCGAACCCTAGTTGTTCCACACCCCCACAGACCCCATTGTTTTTCCGCACTATTTACTACTGAAATCAAGGCACAAGACCTGCATTTTGTTGACACCCAGTGGCAGACTGGTATCGTTGCAACCATGCAGAACACCTTTTCTCTCATAATGACATCCCTTCGGCGACACGCGGCGATTGGACTTACCACAACGTTAATCGTGGGAATCGGCTCGTTGGCCTTCTCCGTGCAAACAACTACGGCAGAAATTTATCAGTTTATCGGACCCAACGGCGCAATCTCGCTCACCAACGTTCCCTCCGATCCTCGCTATCGGAAAATCGAAATCGAATCCAGCCGATTCCACGCCACCTTGTCCGAACGGGAACTCGAACCAGTCATTCGTCGGCACTCTTCGCAACACCAGCTTCACCCCGCGCTGATCCGAGCCGTCATCAAAGCTGAATCGGACTTCGACCCACGGGCGGTATCTCGCGCTGGTGCTATCGGTCTGATGCAACTGATGCCACAGACCGCCGTGCGCCTGGACGTGCGGGATATGTATGACCCGGATGATAATGTGGGCGGAGGGACCAAGTACTTACGCCAACTACTCGACCGCTTCCATGGGAATTTACCGCTGGCCCTGGCGGCCTACAATGCCGGAGAGAATGCGGTCGACCGCTATCAGACACTTCCCCCGTTCGATGAAACCAGGCAATACGTCAGGAAGGTCCTCCGATACTATCGCACGTTCCTTGTCCGCGACGGCGTTATCGCGGAACGCTCAGTCAGCCGATACGCCCCCGCAAAGACAACAGCAACCCCCGTGATCTCTGAGCTGTCTTCCCGCTAACGACTTCCCCACTCGCTAGGCGACTGTGTTGTTGCCACCCGGCCCGCTTGGTCTCCGGAAAATCAGACCGGTAATGAGCCCCGACACTGTTCTCTCGCCACAGCGCCGCTTCTGCGACGCATTGCGCCACCTGCACCATGTTTTTCACTTCCAGCGCGGCTCGACTTGCAAACGGCTGGGTCACGAGTTGGGCCCACCGTGACAGTTGCGCACAGGCCCGGATGAGTGACTCGCCCGAACGAATGACGCCGACCTGTTCCCACATCGATCGCCTGAGTGAGCTTCGCAACTTTTCTGCATCCTCCAGTGTGCCGAATTGGCCCGCTCGGAGCGTGGCCTCTTGATACGACAGTGTGGGAGGCTCGTGTCGACCGGCAAACACTACGGCTGCCGATGCCGCGCGCGCACCAAACACCAATCCTTCAAGCAAGGAATTGCTCGCCAAACGATTCGCTCCATGTACACCACTACAGGCTACCTCCCCAGCGGCAAAAAGACCCGGAACTGTCGTGGCACCAGCCAGGTCAGTCCAGACCCCGCCCATCATATAATGCGCGCTAGGAGACACAGGGATCCACTCTTCCGTGATATCGATGTCATAGCGAAGGCAGGTCGCGTAAATCGTCGGGAAACGTCGCTTCACGAACTCTGCTCCCAAATGGGTGACGTCAAGATAGACATGCCGTGCCTTTGTCGCGGCCATCTCCGCCAAAATTGCCCGCGACACGATGTCTCTCGGTGCCAATGTTCCCATGGGATGGTATTGTTGCATGAAGAGTGCCCCTTTATTGTTGCGCAATAGCGCGCCCTCCCCGCGCATCGCTTCCGACAACAAGAACGGCGGACTCGACGGCAAATACAGCGCGGTGGGATGGAATTGGACAAACTCCATATCCTGAAGCACCGCGCCAGCACGCAGCGCCATAGCCATTCCATCACCGGTGGCATTCGGGGGATTGGTCGTCCGCGCATAGATCTGCCCGGCCCCGCCGGTGGTCAACACAACCGCGCGAGTCGGCAGCACGAACTGGCGACCAGATCCTTCATCCAACACAACAGCCCCGCAGCAACGTCCTGCTTCAACGACAAGATCCGCCGTAAAGTGATGATCCAATCGCTGAATACGCTCCTGCCGATTCACCTCGCCAATCAACACTCGCACCATCTCGTTCCCCGTCGCATCCCCGCGCGCGCGCAGAATGCGGCTTCGGCTGTGTGCAGCCTCCCGAGCGAACGCGAACTTACCGCCGACTTTGTCGAACTTGGCTCCCCACCCGATCAATTCTTGAATTCGATCAGGACCTTCTTCCACGAGGACCTTCACAGCTTCCCTCCGACAAAGCCCATGCCCCGCTTTGAGCGTGTCGATTAAATGGATAGCCACATCGTCTTCCTCACTCATCGCCACCGCCACCCCGCCCTGTGCATGGATCGAACTGCTTTGAAGTGGATGCCCCTTCGTCAGCACCATGACACGGCCGGCACGGCTCAACTCCAACGCCGCGCGAAGACCGGCCACACCGCTCCCAATAACCAGGAAATCGGCCTGCACCGGAGCACGGGATCGACGCGAGGACATGGATTATTTCTTCTTGGGAGAAGGTGTGGGGTCGATTGTGGCCTGCCGAGCTTTCATACCGAAAGGGGCATCGCCTTGAACTCCGCGCAACAGAATCGATTGTGTTCCAACCCACTGCAATCGCGTATGGCCGCGCTGGCGGAGCCCCGGATCGTCCGCATCCTTTTTCCATAGCCCCTGCCAATGGACGAATACATCGATGTCATCCCCTTCGACCATGATGCGTTCGATCACGAAGTCCAACGTGATGGCGCTAAATGTTTCGAAATCGCTCCGGGCCTCTACCTGCAGCCGTTCAAGCTGGTCAGTCGGCATCATGAGCGAAGCCAGATCCGACGCATCCTTCTTCACATACGCATGGCGAAGCGATTCTACCGCCCGATCGATACGGAGGTACCGTTCGTGATCTTCGGGATACTGAACCTTCTTGCCACCACAGCCGACGCCGATCATGGATATTGCGCCGAGCAGGAACAAGACGGGAATCAGTGGGAATTTGTAGGGAAACATAATGGTCGCAGTATATAGGAACAAGTATCAGGCAGGTCAAGCGGCCCACGACCCGCCTCTCACCCATCGCAGATCTCCCAGGGAAGCGGCTCCGGCCTAATCGGGATCAATTTAATCCGTTGATGAGCTTGCAATTTAGTGTGAAAACTTTTACACTCCGCCCCTTGCAGGAGAGGGAATGCATGTCCAGTGTGCTAAAAAAACGCCGCAAAAAAATGCGCAAGCACAAGTATAAGAAGCTGCGCCGACGTCAAAAGTTTGAACGTCGCAAAAGTTAGGCTTCACCCGGGAAGGGGGAGGAGGGGTCCGTGCCCGAAGGCAAGAAGGTTCGCATCCGCGTCCGGACTGTGAACTGTGTCTATGTCGGTGACTTTCTCATTCCCCCCATGCGGAATCGTGTTTCCGACGCGATCAACGAAGAGCAACGCCTGTTTATCAGCCTCACCGACGTGGTGATCGGTGAGAATGATCGCTCGGATTTTGTGGCTATCAACAAGAACCTCATCGAATCCATCGCACAACTATAGCTATCGACAACGCCTCCAACTTGTGCCTCTCCTCCGCCATCCTCTTTTGGTTTTCCGTAGCCACCCCCTCGAACAAAATGCCGAAAAAGCCCGCCAGCCTGTCCGGTTTATGTGGTTGCATGAGACTAGCCAGAAAAACCGGACAAACCGGGCTAGTCCCATACGTGCGAACCATCAAATCTCTTACGTGCCAACATAGTTTTTCTGCAGTCTGCTAAAATCGCCTTCACTATGTCCACCTTCTCACGATTTCTCCCGTTCCTGAGGCCTTACCTGTCGCGTATGGTACTGGCAGGTCTGCTGGTCATGGGTGTCGCCGCCATCAATCTGGCCCTGCTGCGACTGGCCGGTAACCTCTGGGACATCATTACCGTGCAGCGCGACCAGGCCAGGATGACGGACATGATCACCGTCTTTCTCGGGCTTGTCGTCCTGCAAGGGCTCTGTTCGATGGGCCATAGTTATCTGACTGCGTGGATTTCACAGCGCATCATCGCCGACTTTCGTCGACATCTCTTTGAGCATTTGCATACCCTGTCGGTGAGCTTCTTTGCCCGCCAGCGAACGGGCGAACTCCTCTCACGGCTCATGAACGATGTGACGGTCATCCAATCGGTCGTGACCGAAACGCCGATCGACAGTGCTAAACAGCTCGTAACCTTCGTCGGAGGGATCGCCTTCTTATTGACGATGAATTGGCGACTCTGCCTCTTGACCCTGATTCTGCTCCCCTTGCTCGTCCTTGTGGCCAAGCTCTTCGGACGAAAGCTGAAATCCCTCTCGACCTCGATTCAAGATCACACCGCCGCCATGAGTACCCTGATCGAGGAAGTGATCTCCGGTATCCGTATCGTAAAGTCCTTCGTCCAAACAGAGCGCGAAGAGAACAGATTTGCCGCACAAGTCGAACAGACCCTGTCATTGACGATGCGACGGGCCAGCGTCATGGCGGTGTTTACTCCTGTCATCAGCTTCCTCACCTTTTCCGTCGCAGCCGCCGTGCTATGGTATGGGGGACGCCAGGTCATCGACGAGAGCGTGTCTCCTGGCGATCTCTTCGCGTTCGTCCTCTTTGCCGGAATTCTGGTCGGCCCCTTCAGTTCCGCTGCCCGTGTTTTCGCACAGATCAGGGAAGCGCAGGGTGCCACTCAACGGGTATTCGAAATTCTGGACACACGCTCCGAGGTGAGCGATTTCGCTACGGCCACGCCGTTGTCAACCGTCTCGGGACACATCCAAGCGGAACACCTCAGTTTTGCCTACGATCCACGCCAGCCAGTCTTAACGGATGTGTCGTTCGAAGCTAAGCCAGGCGAATTGGTCGCCATCGTCGGTCCCACCGGGGCCGGAAAGACGACCGTGATGAACTTGCTCCACCGCTTCTACGATCCGACCGAGGGGCACATCATGATCGACGGGCACGATCTTCGCCAAGTCACCATGGACAGTTGGTACCGGCAGATCGGGCTGGTTCCGCAAGAGACGATCCTGTTTGGCGGGACGATTTTCGACAATATCCGCTACGGACACGAGAAGGCCACTCAAGAAGAGGTGGTGGCAGCGAGCCGTGCGGCCCATGCTCACGACTTCATCATGAGTTTCCCGGACCAGTATCAGACCATTGTGGGCGAAAAGGGAATCAATGTATCTGGTGGACAGCGGCAGCGTATCGCCATTGCCAGGGCCATCGTGAAAAATCCACGGATCTTGTTGTTGGACGAAGCCACCTCTGCCCTCGACAGTGAGTCGGAGCGACTCGTCCAGGAAGCACTGGAGCAACTCATGAAAGGCCGAACGACTTTTGTGATCGCCCACCGCTTGACGACGATTCAACGAGCCGATCGAATCCTCGTCCTCAACAAAGGACGTCTCGTTGAAACCGGTACCCATGCCGAACTGATGGACCATAAGGGGCTCTACCAGTATCTCTACACCCTTCGGCTCATCGAACTCCCCTCAGAACCCGTATGATTCGTGAAGCAGCAGCCGCAAGCGCGGATACGCGGCTGTAACGGGCAGTCTCGCTGTTCAGCGATCCATGAGACGTGAAAGGTCAAGTGTGAATGGATTCGAAGGAGAAGCTTTCGGCAGTCATACGTTTCAGATTTCACGGTTCCCGGCTCCTAGGAGGAAATCAAGCACGCCTCTGGCAGACTAAGCCACTCTCCTGCTAGGGTTGTAATAAAAATCCTGCTCCGCCAACTGTTCTCCTACACGAGCCGCTGAGGAGTCGCATGCCACGTTCATCACGCCGAACTAACTCATCAAACCCGACCGGCTCACCACCGTCCACCGCGGAGCAGCAGCGGCTCGATGAAGACGCC
>Ga0187894_10000414_pt1 | contig 57609 bp, 44 predicted proteins | sample GBC1701081metaG_FD_136650 | JGI IMG/M metagenome (GOLD analysis project Ga0187894, IMG submission 136650) | White microbial mat communities from a lava cave in the Kipuka Kanohina Cave System on the Island of Hawaii, USA - GBC170108-1 metaG ...
CGACGTTCATGAATCATGCGGGTTAGGCAGCCGTCCCAACGAGGCTTTCTAGGGGAATGTGGAGTTCGCGGTGGAGGCGGCGGATCATTTCAAGAGATAAGCCGCGCTTCTTGGTGAGAATTTCCGAAACCCGCCCTCGCCCACCGAGTATCGCCTCGAGGTCCTTGCGCGTCATGCTGAGTTGATCCATCCGGAATTTGATGGCTTCGACCGGATTCGGAGGATAAATGACATGGTGCCTCGCTTCGTAGGCTTCCACGAGGGTGGTTAACACGTCCAGCTCGTCTCCGTGCTTGGTGCCCGGCTTCGCATCCATCAATTGTTCGATGCGTTGGAGTGTGCGATCGTAGTCTCGCGGGGTCTTAATAGGGGCAATATTCATAGCACCTCCGGAGCTTCAGATAGTCGTGACATCGATCGTGTCATAATCTGCGTGCGTACCGACGAAACGGATATAGACGATTCGATAGGGGTAGTTGATCTTCACAACCAGGCGGTAGTGATTCCCCGCAATGTTAAACGCCACTCGGTTATTTTGAAGCACACTTGCTGACCGAAACTGGGTTTTGACCTCAGCAGGGCTTGTCCAGTTCGCTCGATCGACTTCCTGATGCCACGCTTCCAGGGGACCTTTTGCCCTGGGATGTCGTTTCCAGAATGCGCGAAGGGTCCGTTTGGCAATGATGCGCACAGGGCTACTCTAGCATGATCCCAATTCGGGAGCAACCATGCCGAGGAGGGAAACCGGTGTCAACAACCATTGTCTGAGTTGACGGCGGTGGGCTGAGGATCTCGCAGTGAAGCTTGGGTGCGACATTGCGAAAACGAGGGCGGACGAAGAAAGGACTGATGAACGATGGTGCTGATACCTTCGATACCCTTATCCATCCCAAGGAATGGTCGTCCCGCGAGGAACTGGCTTGTCGCCGATCGAATACTGAAAGATCAGTTCCTCTTTCTCCGAGTCTGCGAGCAGAATCGAGCCCGCTTCGGCTCCCACTTCTTCCAATGCAATACGCAGGGTTGTTTCCACAAGCTCATCCAGATCGAACGACTGAAAGAGGGCCTGGCTGATCCGTTCGACCGCCTCCAACTCCGCCTTATAGTGGAGAAGCTCTGAAGTGTCTGCCTTGCTCAATCGCGTGAAGCCGGTGCTTGGCTGGTGCTTCGCATCCGGGGAGGGGGGTGCGTCATCTTCGAGTTCCTTATTCGTTTGTCTGATTTTTTGCGTGCACGAAACTAACCAAACCAACCAGAAAGTGCAATGAACCAGATAGACCAGACAAACAGGGTTTTTTGACTGTCTGCTGCCGCCTACCTATAGCGGCTTTGCACCCGTTGCGGTATCCCCTCATTCGTGGGGGCTTCGTCTGTGGGGATTGCCTAAAACGCGCAGAAGGCATACAGAACCCGCACGGAATGGCTTTGAGCCGGACGTGTGTTTAAATCTTGTATTTTTACCGGTGACATGTTCATTGACTAGCTCACCTGAAAGGCTTGAAGGCATGCGCGTATCACGACCGCCCCTGTTTCCGGTCTGTCCGTGTCTGGCGCTGCCCATGAGCCTGTTGCTCCTCGCGGGGCTGGCTGGCTGCGGACAGGCTTCCTCTGATAACGCACCGACTCTTGGCCCGCGTGCGAGCCAGGGCGAATCGCCCTTGTCTCAGAAGAACCAGCCCCCACGAACCGATCCCTTCACGTTGGCCGCGGAATCCGCGACGGCAAGCCCCGCTCCCCTAGTTTCGGAAAACGGGAACGGCTCCCTGCCTGGGAAGAAGACAGTCTCGGGTGGGGACAGCCCTAATGCGGCGCCGGCCCCATCTGCAAAGCCGGTAAACCTAATGGACGTCCTAGACATACCCGAATGGATAGCCAAAGATCTTGACTCACCGGATGTTGACACCCGGTTTCGGGCTCTGGAGACCTGGGTGCTAATCGCACCAGTTGGATCGATCGATCCCTTGATCCTGGCTTACGCGAATGATGACGAGCGGGTCCGGACGCGAGCAATGGAATTGATCCAGCAAGACTGGACTCGTGCTGCTGACCGTGTGCAATAAGACGAAGGAGTGGGTACGAAATCGGGATAGCGTGGTTGTGTTAAGGGGTAACGGGGTAATTGCGAAACGATTGACCCCATGAATCAATAAATAAAGGAATCAATCGAGGACACAGGCTGCGCAACCTAGTCGCAAGTGCACAGCATTGGTGCTGTGGGGAACAACGCTTTTAAACAACATTAGGAGGTATTGTTATGGGGTATCCATTGAAATATCTACAGCGGGCCGGGCTTCTGTCGACAATGCTGATCGGCGGAGTTCTGGGAGGACTAACGGCTCCGCTTCCTTCCGAAGCTGGGACACCGACGCTCACCCTACAGATCGATGGCCAGACATTGACGAATTCGAACAATCAACAGATTGCTGGTAATTCGATACTTGGCGCAAAACTCTCGACATGTTCTACCGCTGATCAGGGGGTGGGCTATACCGACTGTTACGGAATTCTTACTAGTACGAGTATTGCGTACAAAGCCAACAATGGTCGGCTTTATAGAATCCAGAATGCCCCGAACGCAACGGCGCGACTGAGAGTGGCTGATAATGCCGGCCTGGATGGCCTCTCGATAGCCGGGGTGCAATTTGTACCAGTGAGCACCGCGGGCCAGGTAGCGACAGTGCTGACGATTTGGAACAATGGTGATAGAAACATCAACACCAACGAAGAGCATAAGCTGGTTATAGGAATGAGTTACAAATTTGACGGTACAAGAAACAGTAACAATGCCGGGCTTCAACCAGTCGCTTTGAGGACCGGCGGCGAATTCGTAGCCGGTCCTATAGCTCCACCCGTCCCCCCTGGCGTTACCTACTGTATCTCAGGCACAACGGCGGTTGCGTGCGATACGGTCGGTAATACAGTCGAATTTTCCGGGGTCGGCATATTTACTCCCGGCGGGCAGTCCCAAGTTCTTTTAAATCCTTCTGGTTCTTCGACTAATTCCCAGACGCTGCGTAAAACAATACCATCAGCAGACAAGGGGAAACCAAAGGTCAGCTTCGGTAATCTTCCATATTCTAATCTGGATATGGCGATGGTCGATCCACAATATCCGCGATTCGACTGCCGAACGGCGGCCACCTCGACAATCTGCAACGAGACTCTTACCCAAACCATGACGGTCACGTTGAAGGGCCCTGACACATTTGTGGCGACTGGCACTGGGGATGTCAATGTGGCGCCCTGCTCCGCTAATGAGACAAACAAACTCAAATTTCTAGTGGCGGTTGCTAAGAAAGCAGTGGCGTTTCTCCAATGGTTCGTGACCACTTACCCGAATAACCCACATAACCCGCATATTCTCGCACTTATACAGAGTACAAATGCCTTCCTACTCACCGCTGATGTCCCCACAGACCAGACCTGTCCTGGAAAGTCACTTGTCCTGTTAGCTATGCTCCTAACAGGCCTACAAGATGAGATACAGCATATCGCAAACAATGCACCGCCATCGAGCCCGTCCGAAGAAACTGGCACGATCAAGATCATGAAGTTTACGAGTGGACCGAGCGGTGGAGAGACACCCGATACCTTTACCTTCAATATCAGCGGACCCTCGTCATCGACTCCTACGATCCCAATGGGTGGTGCAAATAGCGGGGAAACTGCTTTAATTACAGTAAACACAGGGACCTACAGCATATCGGAGGTTCCACTCGCTGAGTGGCTTCTGGATGGGGGTGACCGAATCCCTTCCTGCAACGACGGCGAATCAACATTCGGGACGACGGAGGTCAATGTTAGGCCGGGAAGTAATATCACATGCACCTTCAGCAACACTTTTACTCCTGGTGGCGGGACATTCAACGGTCATCAGTATCGTGTGATCAGCCTACCTGACGCGAGTTGGATTGATGCACGAACGGCTGCCAAAGCTCTTCCAGGTGGCGGCTGGGACTTGGCCACAATCACTTCGCCTGCCGAACAGACATTCATCAACAGTCTGCTAGGTCCAGCTCCCCCAAGTAATGGCCCTGTTCATCAGTACTGGATTGGCGGATTTCAGCCAATTCCAGCGGATAATTCAACAAATGAGCCGGCTGCCGATTGGCAGTGGATCAACGAGGAAGGTCCAATTGCGTATCAAAACTGGGGAACAGGGTTGCCACCGGCTGATGAGCCGAACAATGCGGGGTCGCCAATTAACGGTGTCCAGAACCACGTGGCCCTGGATAATCGCTATGGATGGGGCTGGGATGACAATGACGCCTTCCTCATCGGAATAGTGCGTGGCTATGTTGCTGAAAGAGTTTCCCCGTGAATCCGTAGGGAGGCTCCCGTTCTATCGTGGGACCGTTGCGCAATCGCAGCGTGAGTTGGCATACAACTCAGCGGGCTCTGTCAGGTACGAACACGCGTCGATTCTCTCAGCCATGGGGGGAGCAGTTGTTGCTGCTCCCCCCGTCTCGAAGGAGAGGTAGCTGTGGATGAAAGCACCAGACGGGTATGCCAACCTGATTCAATGAGGAAGGCCCTTTTGTCGGCTCTCCTCCCGACGCTTGTTCTGTTCATACTGGCGCCTACCGTCGGTGGCGCGCAGGTGCCGGTGGTGACGAACATCACCGAAAGCGGTCTTGGCACACATATTCAGCCGCCTTCCGAAGGGGTCTACAATATTATTGGGGGGACCAGACCAGGAGATGGAACTGGCCCCATCCTCTTTCACAGCTTCGGAGATTTCAGTGTAGGACAAGGGGATATTGCCAAGTTCCTCAACGACTCCGGACTTACAACCAGCAACATCCTCGGTCGTGTCACAGGCGGAAACATCTCGAACATCTATGGCACGATTCAAACCACCGGTTTTGACCTTGATGGTGTGTCTACGAATTTGTTTCTGGTGAATCCGAGCGGCATCGTCTTTGGGCCGCACGGCTCGGTGAATGTGGGCGGGTCGGTAAGTTTTTCCACCGCACAGTACCTGCGCTTGTTTGATTCGTTGAATGGGGTAAGCGCGAATTTCTATGCCGATTCCACCAACTATGGCCGGTTGGATAGTGTCTTCACTATGGCGCCAGTAATCGACTTTGGATTTCTCTCGCCGGCAGCCTATGGGTTTTTGACCGCGCCGGATTCGAATGCGACGGTCACGGTTCAGGGCAGTGCCCTATCTGTTTCCTCAGGCCAATCAATCTCGCTCATCGGCGGGCAGGTTGCCATCCAAGGTGACACACTTCCAGATGGAACGGTCCAACAATCGGCACACTTGTCGGCCCCGAACGGCAACATTTTCCTTGCCACTGCCGCATCGCCTGGAGAGTTCGATGTGACAACGTTGCAGGCACTTCCGAATGTGGACGGTACATCGTTTACCTCTTTTGGGTCCGTCTCCCTGGCGCCGGGCTCGAGCATCGACGTCAGCGGCACAAAGACGGTTTATGTCATAGGTGGACAGCTCATGCTCTCTGTGAACCATGCCACGCTGACTACTACTGAGAGCTCCGCCCCGCAAGATACAGATACGATCTCGCTTGGTCCAGGTAGTGCCATCACGACGTCAAACTCGGGAACAGGTCCTGGCGCCGATGTGCAGATCACTGTCGGGAACCTGAACTTGAATGGGTCAGCGATCACCACGGAGACCTTGGGAGATGGCATTGGCGGGAACATTACGGCTGATGTTGGCAAGCTGGCTCTCAATGGCGCGAGCATCAACAGTAACAATTTTAGCTTCGGAATCGGGAAGGGCGGGAATCTGACGATTCAAGGCCGCCAGGGGGCTGACAGTGCGGCGGACTCGGTCATGCTCACCAATGGATCTGTCATCACGACACAAACGATCAGTTTTGAACATGCAGGCGACGTGGTGATCGCAGCGGCGGACGTATATCTGGATGCCTCAACGATTAGCACAAAAGCATTCGGGGATGGCAAAGGGGGGGATGTTCAAATCACAGCCGATAGTTTGAGGCTCGAGAACAGCTCAAGTATCACGACGGAGACTACCTTCCTAGGCAAGATGGGAGGGGATGTCTTTCTGAATGTGGGGCAGTTAAGCCTCCTGGGTGGTCTGTCTGGCGGATCGCAGATCTTGAGCACAAATTCCACAGCGTTTGATCTTGATGGTGACGGGATTATCGATGTCACAGGAAAAGGTGGGAATATTACGATTCAGGGGAACCAAGGGCCGAACAGCGCGGCCGACTCAGTGGTATTTTCAGGAGGCAGTGGGATAACCAGCGAAGCGCTGTCAGGAAGCGGGGGCGGCGGAAACATTTCCATCAGATCCACATTCTTGGACCTGAAAGAGGACTCGTTCATTAAATCGTCCACCAGTGGCATTGGAACCGATCTGGATGACGATGGGGTGTTGGATGACCTCACAAATGGTGGCGGAAACATTCTGGTCAATGTCCAGAACCTACGCGTCGTCGATGGTTCAACCATTTCGAGTTCCACCAATCTGAGTGAGACGCTCGCTGTAGCAGGTGGGACGGTGACGGTGGAAGGATTGCAGTCGGGCAGCCAGGCCGGCTCTGTGCTGCTCTCCGGGCAAAGCTCTGGTATTCTCTCAGCCTCAGCCGCGGGTGTGCCGGGCGACCTCACAGTCAATGCCAGGACCCTGACCATCACGAATGGCGCCGTGATCTCTACGGGCAGTGCCCAATCAGGGCCCGCTGGGAATGTGGGGATCACAGCCGACTCACTCGTGATCTCTGCTGAGGGGCAGATCTTCAGTCGATCGGCCGCTCGAGACGCCGGCCAGGTGACTATCACGGCGAATGATGAGTTGACCCTGGACAACGGTTCGATCGTGACTAGCACCACCAGCGAAAGCCTCGGCCGCGGGGGGAACGTGGAGCTGAACGTCATCGGGACCGTGAGCCTGACGAACGGCGCCAGTATCAATAGCCAAAGCGAAGTCTTCAGTACCGGTCCGGCCGGCAATATTACGATGAATGCCGGGAGCCTGATGCTGGCGAACCAGTCGAAAATCACCAGCAGCAGCCTGGGGACCAGGGCGGATGCAGGCGATGCGGGCAACATTACCGTTCAGAGCGGATCGACCGTGGTGTTGAACAACAGCTCGATCACGACCGAAGCGAAAGAAGCTAGTGGAGGCGAGATCGAGATCAATGCTCCGGAGATGGTCCGGCTGACCAACAGCCGAATCAGCACTTCCGTCAAGGGCGTTGCGGGAGACAGTGACGGCGGTAATATCAAGATCGACCCGCAGTTCGTGGTGCTGCAGAACAGTCAGATTCTAGCGCAGGCCAATGCCGGAGCGGGCGGGAGAATCGATATCATCGCAACATCTGCCTACATCAGGGATCCTGCCAGTATCGTTAGCGCTTCGTCTACACTCGGCATCAGCGGAACAATCAATATCCAATCGCCGCTGCAGAATGTCGGCGGAGAACTGACGGCTTTGTCCCAGGAATTCTCCAGTGCGGCGGCTTTGCTGGCACAACAGTGCGCGGCTCGGGCTGCAGGCGGCACATTCAGCACCTTCGTAGTCGCCGCCCGTGAAGGCCTGCCGGCGGAGCCTGGTGGATTCTTAGCCAGTCCATCATTGACGGCCGAGTTGCTTGGATCACGCCTTTCAGCGCGGAACCCACAGACTCAGCTCTCGGCTGTCACGGGTCTGTTCCCGAAGTACGATGCCAAGCCCATCCAACTGGCGAAGCTTGGGAGCGCATGTCGCTAGCGGCCTCCGAAAAAACGCGGTCTGTCTGGTTATCTGGTTGATCTGGTTTGTCTGGTTCAACCAAATAAACAAGACAAACCAAACAAACCAGACAAACGAGCCAGGTGGGATTCTCAATGAGCCGATGCGCGGGACTGGTTGTTGCCACATTGGTGTTGTTGGCCGTCTGGGTTCTATCTGACGTAGCGTCGGCGCAGATTGTTCCTCCGCCCCCGCCGCCAATGATACCTATTCCCACTCCGCTGCCCCAGGAACTCCCGAAGCCTGAGCCGCCCCTGCCCAGTATCCTGCCCCCCGCTCCCATTCCGGAACGGCGCGGGCCCATGCCTACGGTGAAAGTCTACGTCCGGGAGATCCAGGTTCTGGGAAGCACGGTCTTCACCGCACAAGAGTTGGCTCAGGTCACTGATCCCTATCGGAATCGGGAGGTGACATCGGAAGACATCGAATCGCTGCGACTGGCCTTGACGGTGCTGTACGTGAAACATGGCTACAGCACGTCCGGCACGCTGGTGCCGGATCAGGCGATCGTGGATGGACTGCTTACGCTTCAAGTTATTGAAGGGACATTGAGCCGGATTGACGTGGAGGGTAATTTTTGGTTCCGGTCCGGCTATTTCACCAGCCGGCTCCGGCTCGATGCCGGTCCGCCGGTGAACGTGAACGCGCTTCAAGAACGGTTGCGGCTTTTTCAGACCGACCAGCGCATTGAGCGGATCAACGCAGAATTGAAACCAGGCGAGACCCGCGGGGAAAGTGTGTTGAACGTCCGGGTGGCTGAGCGCCGACCGATCAAGGGCTGGGTTGAATATAACAACTTCGCGACACCGGGGGTCGGTTCCAATCGTCTGATGGGAACCATCGTGGATGAAAACCTGTTCGGATTCGGGGACAGGGTCAGCGTCCAATATGGTCAATCGTTTGGCACTGATGTGAATGCGCATGGCAGTGGGATCAATCCGAACTTGAACGTGCACTACGCGATCCCGTTCACCCCCTATGACACGACTTTTGCCGTCGACTACCGGCGGACTGATTTCACGGTCATTGACAGCAATGTCAAGGCGCTGGACATCAACGGCAAGTTCGAATCGCTTGGGTTTACATTCCGCCAACCGGTCTTCCGCACGCCGTCTCAGGAATTCGCTTTGGCGTTGACCGGCCAGTCGCAATCCTTCAGGACATCTCTAGGTGGAGTCCCGTTTGAATTCCAGGCTGGATCCACCAATGGACTGTCTCAGGTGTCAGCGCTGCGCTTCGCGCAGGAATACGTGCATCGGACGCAGGATCAGGTCATTTCGGCCCTGTCTCGGATGAGCTTCGGCCTTCCTGTTTTGGGGGCGGTTGTAAACAGCGGGACGGACCAGGCCACCGGAGAATTTTTTTCCTGGTTGGGCCAGACGCAATTGGTCAGGCGGTTGAACCCTACGCGCATCACGCTGCTGGCGCGTGCGGATCTACAGCTGGCGAACAAGCACCTGTTCCTTATCGAGCAGATGGCGGTTGGCGGGCGTTATAGCGTGAGAGGCTATCGGGAGTTCACGCAGCTGGGGGACAATGCCTTTCTGGGATCTCTTGAGACTCGTATTCCTGTGTACACATCGGCGATCGGGGAAGAACTTCTGTATCTGGTGCCATTTTTTGATTATGGCCGGGCTTGGAACAGCAATGTAGTCAATCTTGAAGTCACCCCTTCTCCGGAGTGGTTGGCGAGCGTGGGCGTTGGAACGATCTGGAATTTCTGGCGGGGGAGCCGCTTTGAACTGTACTGGGGGCAGCGGCTCAATCCTCCTACCCAGGCTAAGCATACAAACTTGCAGGATTATGGTGTGCATGTGCAGTTGGTTGTCGAGGCCTTTTAACAGGATGCTGAAAAAGGAGGCGGGGGAGCGGCCAGGTGCCCTTCGTGCTCGCAGAACGCGCACGGTAAAACTGTGCTCGTTCGATGCGCGCAGTAAAGGGCAGCCTGGGCCACTCCCCCTTAAGAAAAGTTATAAGGAATCGGAAAACTTTCGCTGGGCCTTGCTGAACGGCCTTTTTGAGCATCCTGCGGGTGCGGGTTAGCAAAGTGACACTGGCGGGATGGGCAAGGAAGTGCTGAGTGCTGGGTTGCCAAATTCTGAATGTGAAATGTGGAATGAGGTGGCCAGAAGAGATGACGGTCTGATTCGAAGCTGGAGGTTCCCCGAATTTTGAATTCTAAATTTCGAATTTCACATTTCGGATCTCGCCAGTCTCGCGTAAATTAAGGAGAGCCGTCATGACACGCACTGTCCTCGCGAGTTTTTGCCTGTGTGTCTCGGTGGGCCTTGGTGCTGACATCCATGCGCAGGAGACGATGCCCGTTGATCAGCTGATGCAGGATGGCAGCCAGGCGTATCAGCATGGCGATTTCGAGCAGGCGGTCGAGCGCTGGACACAAGCGGCGGCGGCCTACGAGCGATCCGCTGCGCGTCTGGAGCAGATCGACGCGTTAATTCGTCTGTCCGAAGCCTATCAGTCGCTTGGTCGTTATCGGTTGGCGGCGATTCGGCTTGATGAGGCCAAGGCCCTTGTTGCGGACCGTGACGATTCTCTTTTACCGATACGGGTTCTTTGGAGGACAGGCAGTCTGTATCAGGCTACCGGGCAGCATGCGGAGGCTGAGCGGTCGCTACAAGAAGCTCTCCGGCGGGCCAAGACGCTTTCCCAGAATGGGTTGACGGCCGCTATCTTGAACGATTTGGGAAATCTGGCCGCTTCGCAGGGAAAGTTTGCCGATGCGCTGGCCGCCTATACCGAATGTTTCCAAACGGCTCAAGCTGTTCCTGTGAAGCTATTGGCGGCCACGAGCCAGGTCAACGCCGCTCGTGTGTCGTTGCCCTTGAAGCAGTATCCTGAAAGTAAGACGCGACTCGACCAGGCCGCCGATATCTTACGCGGACTTGAGCCTTCGCACGAACAGATCAGCGCGTTCATCACAGTTGGGCTGACGTATGGCAAGCTGCGCGCTTTCCTCGTTGAGCTGAACGTAGACCTCACGCTCGCGGCATTTCAAGCGCTTCATGGCGCGGCTAAACGTGCTGATCAACTTGGCGATCAGCGGGCGTCTTCCTTCGCATGGGGGTACATGGGGAAGCTCTATGAGGATGAGCGTCGGTATACGGAAGCGCTTGATGTGACACAACAGGCGATTCTGATGGGACGGCAAGCGGCGGCGCCCGATGCGCTCTACCGGTGGCAATGGCAGGCGGGTCGGGTGCTGAAAGCGCTTGGACGGCCTAAAGAGGCGATTGATGCGTATCGGCAGGCGATCATTGCAGTTCAGTCCATCCGTCCGGAAGTCTCCGCCGCTCTTGCTGAAGACCAGCCGGATGCTTCTTTTCGTGAGACCGTGGGCGCCGTGTACTTTGAGCTGGCCGATCTTCTGCTTCGAGGTTCCGAACGGGATGCCGACCCACAACATCGCGAGGCCGTATTGCGCGAGGCCCGTGACACGGTTGAACTGTTCAAAGTGGCGGAGCTGCAAGACTACTTTCAGGATGATTGCGTGCAGGCCGCGCGCGCCCACGCTACGGGTCTGGAGCTGGTTTCAAAAACCGCAGCCGTGATCTATCCCATCATGCTGCAGGATCGTTTGGAAATACTGGTGAGTCTGCCTTCGGGCATGGTGAGAAAAACCGTTCCGGTCGGAGTTGAGGCCTTGACGGAGGAAATCCGCGCATTTCGAGACCTCCTGGAGAAGCGTAGTACCAGGGAATATCTTTCCCATGCCAAGAAGTTGTACGGGTGGCTGATCCAGCCGATCGAGCCTTTGTGGGCAGATACCGCGATCGACACCCTGGTCTTTGTGCCTGACGGCGCGCTTCGGACGATCCCACTGGCCGCGCTGCATGACGGCACGCAATTTCTCATCAAAAAATATGCGGTAGCGACAACACCCGGCGTCACGCTCACGGATCCTCGGCCGCTGGATCGCAAAAGTATCAAACTTCTCTCCGTGGGCATCACCGAGGCCGTACAGGATTTTCCGGCGCTGCCCCATGTCTCGCGCGAGTTGGAGACCCTCCAACGACTGTATGGCGGCACCAGCCTCCTGAACGATCAATTTATGATGTCTCGGGTGGCGGAAGAACTGAAAGCGCATCCTTACTCGGTCATGCATATCGCGTCTCATGGGCAGTTTCAGAATGACAGTAACGAGACTTTTTTGCTTGCTTACGATGGGAAGATGACGATGGATCGGCTGGAAGAGTACGTGGGCATGCTGCGTTTTCGAGAAGAACCCTTGGCCCTTATTACCCTGAGTGCCTGCGAAACCGCTGCGGGGGACGACCGAGCCGCGCTTGGGTTGGCCGGCGTAGCGATCAAGGCAGGGGCACGGAGCGCGTTGGCGTCGCTGTGGTTCCTCGACGACCAGGCTTCTTCCCAGCTGGTCACTGAGTTTTATCAACAACTGCATGACGATTCCGTGGCTTCCACAGCGATGGCTCTCCAGCGTGCACAAATCAAATTTCTCGAACATCCAGAATACAATCATCCAGCCTACTGGGCGGCATTCTTGTTGCTCAATAATTGGCTTTAGTCTACCCTTTCGCCGTGAGCATTTTCTTGAAGGTAGGCCAATCGCTTTTTGTCGTGAGCATCCTTGCGGGAATATTGGGTGCACTCTCCATCCTCGGCATCCGGAGCACCTCGGTCCTTGAGCCCCTTGAATTAACTGTCTACGACTGGTTGATCCAATCCCGTCGTGGGGCGGAGGGAGCTGATCCCCGCATTGTTTTGATCACGGTCACCGAGCAGGATATTCTACGCCAAGGACGTTGGCCGATAACCGATGCGATCCTGGCCGAAGCGTTGACGCGGCTCATGCAATTCCAGCCGCGTGCAATCGGGCTTGATATCTATCGTGATATTCCTGTCGATCCCGGTCACAGAGAGCTGAACAGGGTTCTCGTCGAGTATCCCCAGATCATTACCGTGACAAAGCTTGGCGGTGGCATGGTGGCCCGTATCCCTCCGCCTCCAGTGCTGGCCGGGACCGAGCAAGTCGCATTCAACGATATCCTCATCGATTCCGACGGAATTGTTCGTCGTGGTTTGCTCTTCCAGGAGGTTGGAGACCAAACGGAATATGGCTTCGCGCTTCGGCTGGCCTTACTGTTTCTTGCCGAGGAGGGGATTGTCCCGCAGCCAAGTCCGGATGATCCTGAGCAGCTTCGCCTGGGACCCAGCACCCTCCGGCGGTTTGGATCCTACGACGGTGGATATGTCGGCGCTGACGCCGGCGGGTATCAAATATTAGTAGATTTTCACCGTGGGCACAGTTTGCCACTCTCATTCTCATTGACCGCCCTGCTCACTGGTCAGGTCGATGCGGACGCGATTCGGAACAAGATTGTTCTTTTTGGTGTCACGGCCGAGAGTGTTCCTGATCTGTTCCACACACCGTTCAGTTCCGGGAATGACACCGGCCGTATGATTCCTGGGGTCATTGTCCATGCCCATATCGTCAGCCAGTTACTCGGGGCTGGATTGGAAAGTCGTCGCCCGATTGCCACGCCCAGTGAATCACAGGAATGGCTGTGGACGATCTTGTGGGGTGTGTTAGGCGCCGGACTTGGTGCGTGGATGCGTTCTCCGTGGCGGCTTGCGCTAAGTTCGGCGGGCGGGTTGTTCGGTCTTGGCATCATGGTGGTTGTTGCGTTTGCTCAGGGATGGTGGATCCCGCTCGTGCCACCATCACTGGCTTGGGTTCTCTCCGGGTCCGCCGTCACGGTGTGGGTGTTGAGCCGGGAGCGGAAGGAGCGCGCCCTTCTGATGCATCTGTTTTCCAAGCACGTTTCAGGAGAAGTAGCTGAAGCTGTCTGGCGGCAGCGCGAGCAGTTTTTGCAAAATGGGCGCCCTCGGTCCCAACAATTAGTCGCGACTGTCTTTTTCTCCGACTTTAAGGGTTATACGGCTGCTTCAGAAAAAATGACCCCTGAGGCTCTGATGGACTGGGTCAATGCGTATCTGGATGTCATGGCGGGGCTGGTGATCAAACATGGAGGTGTCATTGATGATTACGCAGGGGATGCAATCAAAGCAAACTTTGGTGTGCCACTCCCGCGGAATTCAGAGGAGGAGATCGCCCAGGATGCGGTGAATGCTGTGACCTGTGCGCTAGCCATGGAAGGGCAGATGCATCGGCTCAACTTTCGGCATGAACAAGATGGGCTCGCGACGATCGGGATGCGGATTGGGATTCACACTGGACTGGTTGTTGCCGGGAGTGTTGGCACTTCGGATCGACTTAAATATACGACGGTCGGCGATGCGGTGAATACGGCGGCGAGACTGGAAAGCTTGGATCGGGATATCGTTCAGGAGACGCCGGGCCGGCGATTGTGCAGGATCTTGATCGACGAGAGCACGAAGCGCTATCTTGGGGATCGTTTCGTGCTCGATCGGATCGGAGAAGTCAGCGTCAAAGGCAAGGAACAAACCCTTATGGTATACAGGGTCATCAGTCACGCACGGGAGGAAGCGGCCGCTCAGCAGTGAAGCTCCTCGCGCGCTCTCGCGAGGATTGCCTCTTCGCGTCCTTACCCGGCCTTTCCATCCTGAATCGTGAGGTCAAAGTTTCCGACTTCGGGTAAGTCGACTTGATCCAGCAAGTCGGCCCTGTGCTTTCGCAACACCGGATCGGCCGGCGACGATTCGATCAGTTGCGAAATAGTCATCACGGCGTCATACCACAGCCCATCCGCCGCAAATTGATAAAAGGTGTCGGTTGTGGGAGCCTCTGCCAGTTTTATGTCGGCGCGTTCAACTCGCTCGATGACTCCCATCGCGATGATATCTTTTGATCGGCGCTTAGGATCGAGGACGAGGGCGATGGACCAGTTGTAGCGCTCACCAGGAATCAGTTTTACCCCATACTCTGAGAGGCGCACCCTCTGGATTCCGGCCTTCGTGGGCACCGACAATCGCTTTTCCAGCACAGGGGTATCGCCTTTTTCAAGCGTCAGGGTCAATTCGACGGGGTTGGTCACGACGTCGGAGGCAAACCAATAAAGATCCGGTTGTTCACGTACGGTTAGACCGGTATGACCGGGGGCCAGTACGGATAGAATCGGGACAGACTTGTTTGTCCCTCGCGTCCCTCCTCCTACCCGCCGCCCGGCCGAAGGAGCACCGAGACCGCGAGGTGGCTGATAGAGGAGAGTTTTCGCACCCTGTCCGGCCTGGGTATTCTGCCCTTTGACTTCCTTCGCGAGCGATGCGGGCGCGGTTGGGTTTTCCTCTGCGATCACCACAAGCGGGAGGCTGACTAGAAACCCGATTATGAAACCCCACCTCGGTAGTGTTGTTCGTTTCATAGGAGTGCCTCCTATTTTCCGATACCAGGACTTTTCGATAAAGAACGCACTGAATAGACCAGACAGACCGAACAGACCAATGAACAAGCTTCAATGTGGGATGTGCGGAAAATGACGTTCGATTCCTCTCGTTCCAGAAAGGACATCCGGGACGGCCCCGTCAGGTGTCGGGAAAATCATGCGAGCTAAGAGGCCGGTTCTGGTAGTCGTCTGTGTTTTGTGCATGATCCGTTTCAGATGCTCTTTGACGGTGTATTCGCTCAGGTTGATCCGGTTCGCGATTTCTTTGTTGGTAAATCCGAGCATGAGATAAATGATGACCATTTGCTCGCGTTCGGTTAGATGATAGCGTTGCTGCATATTGGCGTCCGGGCATTCTAATCGTTGGTGATTCAACTGCTCCACGATGACGAGGAATCTGCTGTTCCGTGCGAGGGGTTCATCTGGAATACAGAACCCGCGCAGGAGGAGCCGTTGATCGTTGGCAAAACAGAGCCGTTCCACTTGGATAGACTCGCAATCTTTGGGATGATTGCAGCACATTAAGTGACCGATGAGGTCGTGGACTATGCTATGGATCTGTTCGGGAATGAGACAGGCGCCGTTTTCTCTGGTTAAGAGGGGTTGCAGTTGTCGGGTAAAGGCCTGCGCTTCGGTGTTCATGAACAACAGCTGCCCGGTGCTTGTAAAGAGAATGACTCCAGTAGTGCCTTGTTGCCGCAGACTCTGCGACTGTTTTCGCCCATTGATGACTGGCCGGACTACGTTTTCTGATGTGATGAGCGCCATGTGCCCCCCAGTCTTTCTCTAGAAGCCTGTCAAAGCATTCGGTGAACTCAAGCAGCACATCTCTAATAGAGGTACTCCATGGACCGATGATCGGCAACCTTGAGGGACCTTTTTACTTCCGGCTCGGACGTCCTCCTACTTGTTACGAGTAATACCTGTATTTAGTTGTGGAGAAAATCGCACAGCCCGATTGCTCCTGTCAAGGTCTGTCCATCATACGTTATGGTTATTACTGGTATTGAGCAAGTACTGGACCAGAGAGTTGTCGGATTGCCATGGGGTCGGAGCAAGATTCAAAACGATGGGATTAGAGCGGTGTTTACTGGGGTACCACAGTGTCTCCGTTCAGTGGGTGGTTCAAATAGAGGATTCCGTCTGCATCTAAAACGATTCAGGCTGAATCTGATTTGATTCTCAGATGCTCTTGTGCAGGAAGCGCGAGCGAGACAGGCATGGGTCGAAGGCACAGGCTGAAGTGTTCGGATCTTCGAACTCCAACCTTCAGCCTTCAGTCTGGGTCCCTGGCTTCTACTGCTGCGGAGGTTGCTCTCGCATGGTGCGGCAAAAGAGTTCAGTCAGTGTGGGATCAAAGGCGGAGTCTGCCAGCTGTTCGATCTGTTGCAGAGGTTCGTCGATGGGGAGGGAGGTTCGTTCCGGTTTTTCGGTAGTCATGTCGTCAAACACTTGGGCGATGCTGACAATACGGGCGAGCAGAGGTATCCGGTCCTCTCGTAAGCCAAAGGGATATCCTGTTCCGTCCCATCGCTCGTGATGGAGGGCGATAATTTGCACGGCATCTAGCGGTAATCCCATTGCTCGGCCCATCCGCGCGCCGAGGTCGGGGCAATGGACCTGTTGGTCGGATTCCATGTTCAATGTGCGAGTGTTCACGATGCTGATCATATCGAGATCATGCACGAGCGCCCCGAGCGCAAGCGACTGCTGTTCGGCGAAGGGGAGACCGAGTTTATTGGCAACAAGCGTGGCATAAAAACTGACGCGGCTTCCATGATTAAGTAGATGACGATCCTTGGCTTCTAAAAGATCGGAGATCAGGGGAACTAAGGGCGATGCCGCATCGTGATGCGATGCCGGGAGCGATCCCGTATGATTTATGGTGGCATAGTCGTTGACAAGAGCCTTCCAAGCCTCAGTACAGGCCGGCTCCGGGCCCCAGAGTGTCGTCGAATTGGTGAGGCGCGGGCGTAGTTGATCGAGGCGCAGCTTCTTCTGAGCGGTCTGCAAGGAAATGGCCAACAATTCTGAGGCGTTGAACGGTTTCAAGAGGAAGCCGGCTGCGCCCTGGCGAATACAGTCCATCGCTGACTGAAGGCTGCCATAGGCCGTAACCATGATGACTTCGGTCTCGGCATGCGCACGCTTGATATCGTGCAAGAGGTCTGATCCGGAGCGATCGGGCAAGTTTAGATCTAGCGTGACGAGATCGACGCCGTGTGTGTCGAGGACGGCTAGCGCTGCATGTGCATTCTCCGCGGTGAAAATGGTGAAGTCCTGCCGAAGAATTTGTGTGAGGGCTGCGCGAGGGGCTGCCTCATCATCGACGATCAGAACGGTTGGTTTATGGTCGCTTGTGTTGGGGATAAGAGTTGAAGGCATAGGGTACTTGTATCTCTGTCCCCTCTACCGGTCAATGAAATGGTGGGAATATGCTGATGATTAGGCTGAAGGTTGATAGGCCGAAGGTTTGAAGTGTTCGGAACTTCGAATCTGATTCACGATCTTCGGTTTTCAGTCGTCGGCCTTCAGCCTTCAGCCTCAAACTCGGACTATGCTTCTCTCTCACAACTTGGGTATAATCGCCCCCGATCTCTCTATCACAAGAGGAGTACACATGGCTGAAAAAGACGACAAGAAGCGTGCACTGGATCTGGCCCTGTCCCAAATTGAGAAACAATATGGGAAGGGGGCCATCATGAAGCTGGGAGGGGCCGATGCTTCAGTAGATATTCCCGCAATTTCGACCGGATCACTCGGACTCGATATCGCGCTCGGCGTCGGTGGGCTTCCCCGTGGCCGGGTGATCGAGATCTTTGGTCCCGAATCCTCAGGCAAGACGACGTTGACCCTGCACGTGATTGCGGAAGCGCAGAAGGCCGGCGGCACTGCTGCCTTCATCGATGCAGAACATGCGCTGGATTTGACCTATGCAAAAAAGTTGGGTGTGCAAGTGGACGATCTGTTGGTATCGCAGCCCGACACCGGTGAGCAGGCCTTGGAAATTGCCGAGACACTTGTCCGGAGCGGGGCGATCGATGTCATTGTTGTGGACTCTGTGGCAGCGCTCGTGCCGAGAGCCGAAATCGAAGGTGAAATGGGTGATGCCCATATGGGTTTGCAGGCGAGGCTCATGTCGCAGGCACTTCGTAAGTTGACGGCGGCCATCTCCAAATCGCAGACGACCCTGATCTTCATCAATCAGATTCGGATGAAGATCGGCGTGATGTTCGGCAACCCGGAAACGACCACCGGCGGCAATGCGCTCAAGTTCTATTCATCCGTGAGGCTGGATATACGTCGCATTGAATCGATCAAAGAGGGGCAAGAAGTGACCGGAAGCCGAGTGCGCGTGAAAGTGGTGAAGAATAAAATGGCGCCTCCGTTCAAGCAGGCGGAGTTCGACATCATGTTTGCGCAGGGCATTTCGAAAACCGGTGAGTTGGTCGATCTCGGGGTCGAAAAGAAAGTGGTGGAGAAGTCCGGAGCCTGGTACTCCTATCAGGGTGAACGGTTAGGACAGGGACGTGACGCAGTGCGAGATTTTCTTATGAGCAATCAGCCCTTAGCGCGTGAAATTGAAGGAAAGCTGCGTGATTTGGCCGCTCTGCCAGGGCGTGCGCCTGAGAAGCCCTCTGCCGTACCGATGAAAGACGAAAAAAAGACCGAAGATAAGCGTGAAGAGCGGCGGCCCCACAAGGTTGGCGTATAACAGGCTGAGAGCCTGAGGTGGTGAGTAGGCGAGTTACAGGCAGGACGGCATCTACTCTTGATCGGTGGCTGCAACTCGCGGTGCGTGCGCTGGCTCGCAGTGATCGTACAACGACGCAGATTGAACGATTGCTCGCGGCGAAGGGGGCGTCTCCCGCGCAAATACAAGCCGCAGTTCGACGGCTGACATCGTTGAAATACCTCGACGATGTTGCGTTTGCTGCGAGGTGGATCGATCGGCGACTCGCACGCATGCCGATGGGACGTGCGCGCCTACAAGACGAACTGCTTGCCACCGGTTGCTCCAATCCTATCGTCCTCGCCACGTTGCGTGCTGCCTATCGCAAGGTGAGTGAAATAGACTTGGCTATGCAGGTAGTCAGGATGGCTGGACAGGCCAGCTCGGCACAGGCGCTTGGTCGAATAGCGAGAATCTTGAATCAGCGAGGATTTGACGAAGACACCATTGAGACAGTGATGGAGCCGCTCATGCGGGAAGAAAGCGAAGACAGTCCATAGCATGAAGAACAGCACTCAAGAATTGCGGCAAGCCTTCATTCGATACTTCGAGCAGCATGGCCATCAAGCCGTGCCGAGTTCCGCCTTGATTCCTCAGGCCGATCCCACGTTGCTCTTTACCAATGCCGGGATGAATCAGTTTAAGCGGGTGTTCCTCGGCGAGGAAACGCGTGTCTACAAGCGAGCGGTCACGGTGCAGAAGTGTCTTCGTGCAGGGGGCAAGCACAACGATCTGGAGAATGTCGGCTATACCAGGCGCCACCATACGTTCTTTGAAATGTTGGGGAACTTCTCCTTCGGCGACTACTTCAAGGAAGACGCCGTCCGGTTTGGTTGGGAATTTCTGACTCAGACGGTCGGTTTGGCGAAGGATCGGATGTGGGTGACGATTTTCCGCGACGACGACGAAGCGGATCAGCTGTGGAAGAAGGTCGGGGTCCCAGCCTCGCGAATTGTGCGGTGCGACGAGAAGGACAATTTCTGGCAGATGGGAGATACAGGCCCCTGTGGGCCCTGCTCGGAACTCCATTACGATCAGGGGCCGTCGGTACCGGGCGACGATCGGCCGAACGGCGCGGGCGATCGCGTCATTGAGATCTGGAATCTCGTCTTCATGCAGTTCAATCGAGATGCTGCCGGGATACTGCATCCCTTACCCAAGCCCAGCATCGATACAGGCATGGGCTTGGAACGGTTGGCGGCGGTAGCGCAAGGCGTCTACAGCAACTATGACAGCGATGTGTTTACGCCGTTGCTCAGCGCCGTGGCAACCAGGGCTGGAGTTCGGTATGGGGAGCAAGAGACGACCGATCGGTCGATGCGCGTGGTGGCGGATCATCTTCGCGCGATCACATTCTTGATGGCTGACGGGGTGTTGCCGTCGAACGAGGGGCGCGGCTATGTGCTGCGCCGGATTCTGCGCCGGGCCGCGCGGCATGGACGATTGCTGGGCATTGTCGAGCCCTTTCTCTATGAGCTGACGGCAGCGGTCGTCACTCAGATGGCCGGGGTCTATTCAGAAGTTCGAAGCGCTGCTGCAACGATTGCTGAGGCGACGCGAGGCGAAGAGGAACGATTCATCGCCACGCTCGATCAAGGCTTGCCGATTCTGAACGACATGATGGCGAAAGCACGCTCGTCCGGGAGCAAGGTTCTCACTGGCTCCGACGTGTTCAAGCTCTACGATACCTATGGGTTCCCGATGGATTTGATGGGTGAGGCATGCCGTGAGCAGGGGATGACGTTGGATGAGGCGGGGTTCGACCAGGCGATTGAGGAACAGCGGAACCGTGCGCGCAAGACTGGCGGGTTTGAACAGGAGACGGCTCGTCCCGCAGTCACGGAATTGGCGGGGCGTCTCGGGGCCACGGAGTTTATCGGCTACGATCGCCTGGAGAGCGAAAGTCTCGTGAAGGCGATTTTGAAAGGCGACCGGTTGGTCAAGGAAGCGGCGGAAGGCGACGAGGTTGAAATCGTTCTTGATGTGACGCCGTTCTATGCGGAAGGTGGTGGCCAGGTCGGCGACCGTGGTGTGTTAATGGGCCATGATGGGCGGGTTGAGATCAAGGAAACCACGAGACCGGCTCCGAGTGTGATTCTGCACAAGGGGACTGTCACGAAGGGGCGGATTCGCGAGGGCGAGCAGCTGCGCATGACTGTCGATGCCGCGACGCGGCAGGACGCTCAGCGAAACCATACTGCCACCCATTTGGTCCATGCCGCGTTGCGCGATATGCTGGGGCCGCACGTCAAACAATATGGCTCATTGGTCGGTCCGAACCGGCTGCGGTTTGACTTTGCCCACTTCAGGCCATTGTCATCCCGCGACATTGACGATATTGAAACGACGGTGAACGGCGAGATTAGAAAAAACGAACAAGTCCGGACAGAAGTCATGAGCATTCAGGATGCGGTGGCCAAGGGCGCATTGGCTTTTTTCGGCGACAAGTATGGCGAGCAGGTGCGGGTGGTGACGGTTGAATCCTTCAGCAAAGAACTGTGCGGCGGAACGCATTGTCGGCATACAGGGGACATCGGCCTTTTCAGAATTGTGTCGGAGACCGGGGTCGCGGCCGGTGTGCGCCGGATCGAAGCTCAGACCGGTAGCGGGGCGCTCGCGCACATGAAAAAGCTGGAAACAGACATTCGGGAACTTTCGGACTTGCTCAAGGTCGGTCAGTCTGAATTGGTCGTCAAAGCACGCAAGGTCATGACGCAGCTGAAAGACAAAGAACGCGAGCTGGAAGAACTGAAATTGAAAATGGCCAGTGGGTCATCAGTCGAGGCTACGGCGAAAACCATCTCCGGTATCCAGGTGCACGTGCAGCGGACTGATGGTCTGGATGTGAACGGGATGCGGGCGTTGGCCGATCAGTTGCGAGATAAGCTGAAGAGCGGTGTTGTGGCTTTGGGCGCCGCGAACGAGGGCAAGGTCTCGTTACTGGTCGTCGTGACGAAAGATCTGATTGCCCGGCTAAAGGCAGGCGATCTCATCAAGGAGATGGCGGCAGAGGTCGGTGGGACCGGAGGGGGTAGGCCCGAGATGGCGCAAGCGGGCGGGAAGGACCCGGCCAAGTTGGATGCCGCGTTGGAAAAGGTCTTTGGACTAGTCGAACGCATGTTGCAGCGGTACACTAATGCAGGGTAAACGAGTTCTCGCACTCGACTATGGGACCAAGCGGATTGGGGTGGCCCTGAGCGATGAATTGGGCTGGACCGCCCAACCGCTCGAAACCCTCAATCGGCGCTCGCTGGACCGGGACATCGCCCATATCGCGTCTCTCGTTGGGACGCATGAGGTTAGGCAAGTTCTGTTGGGCTTTCCCATTCAATTGGATGGCCGTGAGGGCCCGGCAATCCAGGCCATGCGTGAATTCCAGGTTCGCTTGGAGCAGGGAGTGCCTGTTCCAGTTATTCTGTGGGACGAACGGTTGACGACGAAGTCGGCGGAAGACCTCTTGATCGCGGCCGATGTCAGCCGGAAAAAGCGGAAGGGTGTGGTGGATCGCATCGCCGCTTCGATTCTGCTCCAGAGCTATCTGGCAAGCCTTGAACCAGCACTGAAGAACGAGCCGGAGTTCTGGGTGGATGAGCATGGTGACGGAGAAACGATAGAGCCGCCTCATGAAGCTACGAATCATCCTCGGATGTCTGCTGGTCGCAACGGTCGCACTTGGCGCCGCGGCCTACCAGACGATTCGCTGGGCTGAACGCCCGGTTATTCCTGCCGAAGAGCACCCTCCTTCGAAAGTGGTCGTGATCCCTGACGGGTCGACGTTTCAGCAGGTCGCGACGATGCTTGAGCGCGAAGGATTGATCAAGAACAGCGTGTTCTTTGTCTATTCAGGAAAATCTCAATCCGCCGATCGGAAGGTCCGTGCAGGCGAGTACGAGTTAAATCCCGGCATGACTCCGGCGGAAATTCTCGCGATACTGCGTAGCGGTCACGTGGTGCTCCATCCGCTGACGATTCCCGAAGGGCTGACCATCGCACAAATCGCCGAAGCGGCGGCTCAAGACGGTTTTGTGGATCGCGCGGAATTTCTCCAGTTGGCAAAAGATGAGTCGTTCATCTCGTCGCTTGGAATTAAGGCGGAGACACTGGAAGGATATCTGTATCCCGACACGTATAAGTTTCCCCGTGGGGTCAAGACGAGAGAGGTGTTGGTAGCCATGGTTGAGCAGTTGCGGCAGGAGGTTGGATCGGATCTCCATGCTCGAATGCAAGAACTCAAGATGACCATGCACGAAGTGCTGACGCTTGCCTCTGTGATCGAAAAGGAAACTGGGTCCGGCAGTGAGCGGCCTGAAATTTCCGCGGTGTTTCACAACCGGCTTAAGAAGCACATTCCTTTGCAGAGCGATCCAACCGTCATTTATGGTTTGCCAGCATTCGATGGAAATATACATAAAAAAGACTTGTCCAGCCCCAGCCCCTACAATACCTATCGGGTGCAGGGGCTGCCGCCTGGGCCGATCGCCAATCCGGGTATTCAAGCGATTCGCGCGGCGCTGTATCCGTCTGATTCTCACTCCTTGTACTTTGTCTCCCGGAACGATGGCACGCATCAGTTTTCCGCGACGCTGATAGAGCACAACAAGGCAGTGGAAAAATATCAGAAGCGGCCCTTTCGTCGAGGGGCGCGTTCCCAGACGTCGATCGTCCCTGGAAAGGAAGCTTTGTCCAGCACAGAAGGGGTGTCGTGAGAGATGTCTATATGGAACGTGGCTAGTCTTATAGACCACACGGTACTCCGGCCGGACGCCACAAAAATCGACGTTCTACGATTATGCCAGGAAGCGAAGGAGCATCGATTTACTGTAATTTTTGTCCCGCCTTGCTATGTGGATGAAGCGGTGACTGCACTGTCCGGTACGGCGATTCGTGTCGGCATCCCTATCGGGTTTCCTCTGGGTGGTCATACGACGAAGACCAAAGTTGCTGAAGCCGTTGAAGCGGTCGCGCGCGGCGCGCAAGTGCTGGATATGGTCATCAATGTGAGCCGGCTCAAGTCAGGGGATTGTGAGTATGTGCGGCAAGACATCGCCGAAGTGGTGAAGGCGACACCAGGCGTTGAACATAAAGTTATACTTGAAACATGCTATCTGACACATCAGGAAAAGCGCACGGCCTGTCAGTTGGTTGTAGAGGCGGGAGCGGACTATGTGAAGACATCGACCGGTTTCGGCCCCGCCGGCGCGACGGTGGAAGATGTGAGACTGATGAAGGAGACTGTAGCTGGCCGCGTCAAGGTGAAGGCCTCCGGAGGAATTAGAGACTGGAAGACCACGCTGGCCATGCTGGCGGCTGGTGCGGATCGGATCGGCACCAGCGCAAGTCTCGCGATCATGGCCGAGTGGTCCCGCAGTCTGAAGGTTGAAGGCTAAAGTCCAAAGTTGAAAGTCCGAATGTCGGCGATCGAAGTTCCGAACACGTCAGCTCTCAGCCATCGGGCTACGAGTGTTTCCTTCTAGCCCAGCACTCAACACTTAACCCTACGTCTGGCTTCTGCTATAGTGCGCCCATGATTACTCGTGTCATTGTGCTGGTGATCGATGGCCTCGGTGTCGGGGCCCTGCCCGATGCGTCGGAATATGGCGATGCAGGGTCCAACACCTTGTCTCATCTGGCCGATTCCGTTGGGGGTCTCAGCCTCCCCACGCTGGAAGCGCTCGGGCTTGGACACATCACGGAGATCAAAGGTGTGCGGACGATGGGGCAGCCGGAAGGGTGTTTTGGTCGTCTTGGTTTTCTCTCGAAAGAGGTGGATTCTGTCGCCGGCTACTGGGAAATGGCTGGTCATCTGACCGACGTTGCCGGGCCGCACTATCCCGACGGGTTCACTCCTGATATGGTCGCGGTCCTTGAACAGGCATTTGGCCGCAAGATCATCGTCAATCGCCGCTTATCTGCCGTCGCCATATTACGCGAATGTGAGGCGGAGCATCTGTCGTCCGGCGCGCTGATCGTCTGGACAGACGGACGACGAACTTGCCATGTGGCGGGGCATGAAAGTGTCATGCGCCGGGACGAGTTTTTTCAGCGTTGCCGCGACGCGAGAAAATTGCTCAAGAATCCATGGGGGATTGTTCGTGTTTCAGCCCATCCACTTCTGGGTGATGCCGGCGCAGTGCGGTTTGGCCCGCAACCCCGTGAGTTCGTGGTCGAACCACCCGGGCCGACCATGTTCGATGTGCTCAATCGCGCGAGCCAGATACTGATCGGAGTAGGGAAAGTCAGCGATCTCTTCAGTGGTCGTGGGCTCACTCGTTCCGTGCCTGTGGCGCACTGGGCCTCATTATTTTCCGAGATCACGGGCATGTTGAAAAAAGTTCCACGCGGATTGATTTTTGCCGGACTCGACGTTATAGAGTCGGATGCGGCACAATCGGCCATGGCCCTCCATGATTTCGATCGACGGCTTCCCGGGTTACTGGAACAGCTTCGCCCAGGCGACCTGCTCATCCTGACGGGCGACCATGGACGGGATATGACAAAGGCTGATCTGGTTCCCACGCGAGAATACGTCCCACTCTTGGCCACTGGTCCGAAGTTGGCATATGGGGTTCATCTCGGCATCAGAGCGTCCGCTGCCGATCTGGGGCATACTATTGTGGAAGCGCTGTTGGGGGATCAACTTCCTGTGGGCGAGAGTTTTTTGGATGCTCTCCGCACAGGGTAATGGATAAGACGTGAAACGTGAACCATAAGAGGTAAAGGGAGCACGCGGGTTGTCCGGATGTCCTACGAACGCAAACTGAAGGAACTGCATGTGGAGTTGCCAGCACCACCACAACCGTTGGCAACCTACGTGCCGGCGGTCCGAGCCGGAGATCTCTTGTTTTTATCCGGCGTTCTTCCCATGCGAGATGGACAGCTAGCATTCATCGGGAAGCTCGGACGTGATCTGACTATCGAGCAGGGGACAGAGGCAGCCAGGCTCGCTCTTCTGAATGCACTGGCGATTGCCAAGCAGGCACTCGGATCGTTGGACCGAATTACGCGTGTCGTGAAGGTCGTCGGGCACGTGGCATCGGCGGAAGGTTTTGTGCAGCAGCCCCAAGTCCTCAACGGGGCCTCGGATCTCCTGGTCGATATTTTTGGAGAAGCCGGCCGTCATGCGCGTGTGGCAGTGGGAGCCGCTGAGTTGCCTCGCGGGGCTTCCGTCGAAATCGAAGTTATTTTCTCCGTATCCTGACTGATCTCCCACCACGTCTCTGAACGCTGATCCGACGCGGACTCGCCGGATTGACTCTCTAAAAACCCACTTGTTATAGTTCGTCGGTCCTTCGTTTTTCATAGGCTCCACGCTTTTCTACCTTCAGCGTGTGAACCCTTCATGTCACGCGTAGGGAATCCGTATCGTATTCTTGCCTGACAAGGATCAGTACATGCGCGCATTCGTCACCGGGCTGAGTACGATAACTTTGTGGGCAAGCCTGACAGTTGGCGTGTTTGCGGCCATTCCTTCGGCGCTTGAGCTACAGCCGTCAACGGCGGTTCCAGGCGCCACTGTATCGATTGGAGGGAAGGGGTTCGGAGCATTTCGTTCTGTACAAGTCAATCGTGTGACTGTCGGTGGGTTTCCCGCGTTGATTCAGCGATGGGAGCCCGACCTGATCGAGGTGAAGGTTCCTTTCCAAGCGCAAACCGGCCCCGTTGAAATTGTGGCTGGGAAAAACAGGATGTCTGCCGGAAAATTAATCGTCGTGCAGCCGACAATTACTGCGGTGACACCGACGGAGATCGAAGCCGGCCATACCATACAAATTACCGGCGTGCATTTTGGCGCTACCGCTGGTCCCCGCGACCCTAATACGATGTTCGGAGTCAACGATGTCACGATCGGGGGTGTGGTCGTCAGGCCACGTCGATGGAAGGACGACCTCATCGAAGTCGAGGTTCCCCCCAATGCTGTGTCTGGTGATGTGATGATTCGATTGGCCTCGTCCGATCCCTTGCCGGACGGATCTTGTTGCGCGCCGGTCCAGTACAAGGTGAGCAACGCTGTTCCACTGAAACTGATTCCGAGTATTCGAGTCGATCCTCTCAGTGGGCCGGTCGGGACGAAAGTGGTTTTCTTCAGTCAAGGTTTTGGCGCAACGAAGGGAGCCGATGACAAGGTGACGTTCGGCGGACATCACGCCAGTATTGCTCAGTGGTCCGATAGCGCCATCGTCGTGCATCTCCCGATGGATGCGGAGACCGGACCCATCGTTCTGACTACGCAGGGGCGTGAGCGCGCAGCCGGAACCTTTACGGTTCATGTGCCAAGAGTGATCGCCTTGACGCCTCCGTCCGCTCCAATCGGCACACTCCTGAGAATCAGCGGGGAACATTTCGGATTCTATTCAGAAAGTGGAGCGTCCCCCTACGCGTTTATCGATTTCAATACGGGAGAGAATCGAGTCGATATCGGCGGGGTCCGCGCCGTCATCTATCGCTGGCAAGACGATCGCATCGATGTATGGGTACCGTTTAGTGCGAAGAGCGGGCCGGTCATTGTGTATCGAGGCGCGACCAAACCCAATCCCGACGGTTCCTGTTGCGCGACGAAGGATACGCTCAAGACTGAGGCCGGAGTCTTTACGGTTGTGACGCCGAAGATCGACTCCTATAATCCGCAATCGGGCGGACTCGATGAACTGATCACCATCAAAGGGTCAGGGTTCGGTTCTTTCTTAAAAACAGCAGAACATGCCTATTTGGGTCTCAACCAGGGGGCGTACAAGCGACGAGAAGATATCGAGTTGAGCGAAAACGTCTCGCGGACGGAAGTGCTGTTCAGCAACATCGCGGCGCAAGTAATGTCTTGGACGGATACGGAAATCGTGGTGCGAGTGCCCCACCGGAATCTCTATGGCCTCGGGAAGCGCAATGAGTTCTTCAATGAGCTGGCTACTGGCCCTCTCGTTGTGCGGCGTGGCTCCTGGGATGTGCAGCCTGACGGAACCTGTTGCACTCCGAAAAAATGGCTGACGTTAGAAGCGGGCACCTTCACCATTGAAGCCAAGGGATTGCCGGATACTGGGTACTTCAATAAAAACCGCCCAGATGCCGACACGAATCAGTGAGATACGGATGGCCAGGATCATGGCGGTGGTTCTCTCTGTCCCGCGCTGGAAGCGTTGCGGTCATGGTGCTGATGACGCTGGTATGCACATCTCCCTCGTGGACTGCCGACCCTCCTCTGACGATCACATCTCAAGCAAGCCATACGGAAGCCCTGCTGATGGGGCTCTATTTTCATACGCCGCAGTTAGGTTGGGCCGTCGGCTCTAGCGGCACCATCCTGAAGACGGTCGATGGCGGGAAGAAGTGGAGAAAGGCCGTCAGCGGCACCACGGCAAGCCTCTCAGCTGTCTTCTTTCTCGACGAGAAGCGGGGCTGGGTCGTCGGAGCCAATGGCACGATTCTCCGGAGCCAAGACGGGGGGAATACGTGGCATCAGTTGCCCGTTGATACCCAAGTGCCGTTCTATAGCCTTTCGTTTGTGTCGTCCGGCGTAGGGTGGGTGGTCGGCAGCAACGGAACCATTCTTCATACGAAGGATGGCGGGACCCATTGGGTCGATCAATCGAGTAAGACGAGCGCAGCTCTGTATGGTGTACAGTTTCTCACTGCGCAGCATGGGACGGCGGTTGGAGCAGTGGGGACCGTGTTGATGACGGACGATGGCGGGATCACCTGGATTCCGCAAGAGACACAGGGGGCTGCCACACTGTTCGATGTGTATTTCACAGACATCTCGACCGGTTGGGCCGTTGGGAACGCCGGCGCGATTTTTCAAACAACCAACGGCGGGGAGCAATGGATTGACCGTACGCTGCCCTGCGCCCGTACCTGCACGAAGTTGACCGACCTCTTGCGCGTTCGCTTTACCGACCCTCAGACCGGGTGGATCGTAGGGGAACGGGGTATGGTCTATCGGACTATTGATAGTGGTTTTACTTGGACAGAGCAGGGAGCGATTGCCAAGGTCTCGCTGTTCGGCCTGTCGTTTCCCGATGCGACGCTGGGTTGGGCTAGTGGAGAAAACGGCATGATCGTTCATCTGGCCGTTGGTCGCTAACCGCGCGTCCTATTCCATCTCATCGAGTCTCGATTGGAGAATACCGAGCGCGACGATCGCCGCGGTCTCGGCCCGCAGGATTCTCGGTCCGAGAGCGAGTGGAAGGAAGCCCTGTTCCTGAGCAAGTCGCTGTTCTTCCGGTGCCCATCCTCCTTCCGGTCCTACCAACAAGACAATTGGACGAAGGCGATCCGGTCGTAAGGGTGTGGTACCGAGCGACGGACCGTTAGAACGTTCTACGAGCATGCCTTTCAGAGAGGCCGACGCATACTGTCGACAGATTCCTGCCAGGTCTATCGGGTCTGCGATGGTGGGAATGGTCCATCGTTCCGACTGTTGCGCCGCATCCCGTGCAATACGTTCCCATCTGGAGCGTTGATGTTCCAGACGTTCCGGGTTGGGTTTGATGACGCTATGTGTGCTGTGAATGGGCACAATAGCAGCAACTCCGAGTTCTGTGGCCTTCTGAATGACCCAGTCCATTTTGTCGCCTTTGATGAACGACTGTCCGAGCACGATCGGTGAGGCCTTACGCGTCGGCTCGGTCTGTCTATCGATGATACGGGTGTCGAGAGTCTGTGAGGTCACGTGGGTCGCTTCCACGCGATAGCGGGTTCCGCACCCATCAGTCAGGGTCAGAAAGTCCCCCTGGCGCAGGCGGAGACTATCGCGAAGATGATGGAGCAGGTCGCTGGTTATGCGAATCGTAGTGGGAGTGATGGAGCCGGGGTCGACGAAGAACGTAGCCATAGTGCGGGAACCGCCGGCGCTATTCGAAGAAGGTCTTCATCTTGTCGAAGAAGCCGTCGCTGTCTTCTTCCATCGACATGCCGCTCTCTTTGGCAAATTCTTTGAGCAATTCTTTCTGGCGCACAGTCAGTTTGGTGGGAATCTGAATCTTGATGACGAATAATTGGTCGCCGGTACTTTGGTTCTTAAGGCTGGGAACGCCGAGGCCTTTGATGCGTAAGGTCTTGTCCTGCTGCGTGCCGGCAGGAATCTTGATAATCGTATTGCCTTTCAGCGTGGGAACTTCGATTTTGCCTCCAAGGACAGCCGTGACGAACTGAATAGGGACGTCGCAGAAAATATCATGGCCTTCACGTCGGAAGATTGGGTGCGGCTTGACGATAATCGCCACATAGAGATCGCCTGGCGGGCCTCCATTGAGGCCATGTTCCCCCTCGTTCGAGAGGCGGAGCCGCATGCCTGACTCGATGCCTGCCGGGATGTGCACGGCGATGGTCCGCTCTCGATAGGTGCGTTGACGGCCTTGGCAAGCAGGACAAGGTTCTGTGACGATCCGTCCTGCCCCTTCGCATTGGCCGCAGGGACGGGTGATGCTGAAGAACCCTTGCTGGAACCGCATCTGTCCTGCCCCTTTGCAACTGGGGCAGGTCTTGACGGAGGCCGCGCTCTTCGCGCCGCTTCCTTTGCAATCGCCGCAGACTTCCCACCGCGGGATTTTGAGTTTGGCCTCTTTCCCGTAGACGGCTTCTTCGAAGGTCAGTTCCAGATTGTATTGGAGGTCGTTGCCGCGCTCTGCGCGAGTGCCGCCACGCTGGCCTCCGAAAAAATCTTCGAAGATATCGTTGAAGGCGTCGCCGAAGCCGCTTCCGCCGAATCCAAAGCCATCGGGGCCGCCACCCTGTTGGGTTCCGGCATGGCCGAACATGTCGTAGCGCTTGCGTTTTTCCTGATCGCTCAGTGTCTCGTAAGCCTCATTGACTTCTTTGAATTTTTCTTCTGACGTTTTCTTTTGCGCCTCTCCCGTCTGGAGATCGGGATGGTGCTGGCGAGCCATCTTCCGATACGCCTTCTTGAGATCGTCGTCGGACGCGGTTCGATCCACGCCTAAGGTTTCGTAGTAGTCGCGCTTGGACACGGGTGCCATGTCTCAGGGTGAAAGAGCAGCAAGACCGAGCCTCGTATATTCGCGAGGCTCGGTCTACTGACGGTATTCTAACTTACTTCTTGTCTTTGTCTACTTCTTCGAACTCTGCATCGACGACCTTTTCGTCGGTCTTGGTCTCGCCGGTTCCGGCCCCATTTCCGCCTGCTGCGTCGGCAGGACTGCCGGATGCAGTTGATGCCGATGCCTTCTTATACATTTCTTCGGCCAACTTGTGTGACGCAGTCGTCAACGTTTGGGTGGCGGACTCGATTGCCGCCGGGTCTGTTCCCTCCATCGCTTTCTTCAGCGCGGCCACCGCTTCCTCGATCTTGGTCTTGTCCTCCGCGGCGATTTTGTCGCCGTGCTCGCTCAGATTTTTTTCCGTCTGATAGATCAGGGTGTCGGCCTGGTTTTTGGCTTCGGCGGTCTTCCGCCGCTTCTTATCATCATCGGTATGGGCCTGCGCATCTCTCACCAGCTTTTCGACTTCTTCCTTGCTCAAGCCGCTGGAGGCCGTGATCTTGATGGACTGTTCCTTTTGTGTCGCCAAGTCTTTGGCTGAGACATGGACGATGCCATTGGCGTCGATGTCGAACGTCACTTCGACTTGCGGCATTCCGCGAGGCGCAGGAGGAATGCCGACCAAGTCGAACTGGCCGAGGAGTTTGTTGTCGTTGGCCATTTCCCGTTCGCCTTGGAAGACTCGAATGGTCACCGCCGTCTGATTGTCGGCAGCCGTCGAGAAGACCTGGCTTTTTTTGGTCGGGACGGTCGTGTTCCGTTCGATCAATTTGGTAAAGACACCGCCGAGGGTTTCGATGCCCAACGACAGCGGTGTCACGTCCAGGAGCAGCACGTCCTTGACTTCGCCTTTGAGTACGCCGCCTTGAATGGCGGCGCCGATCGCCACCACTTCATCAGGGTTCACGCCTCGATGCGGCTCTTTGCCGAAGAATTCCTTGACGGCCTGAATGACTTTGGGCATGCGGGTCATGCCACCGACAAGGACAACTTCCTTAATGTCGTTCGCGGAGACGCCGGCGTCGGCGAGGGCCTTCTTGCAGGGCTCGATCGACCGCGCAATTAGGTCGTCGACCAGGTGTTCAAGTTTCGCGCGGGTCAATTTCACCACCAAGTGTTTCGGTCCGTTGGCGTCTGCGGTGATGAAGGGCAGATTGATTTCGGTTTCCTGCGACGAGGAGAGTTCGATCTTGGCTCGTTCCGCCGCTTCTTTCAGGCGTTGGAGGGCCATGCGATCCTTCCGAAGGTCAATGCCTTGATCCTTCTTGAACTCGTCGACCAACCAGTCCATGACGCGCTGGTCGAAGTCGTCGCCGCCGAGATAGGTATCGCCGTTGGTCGATTTGACTTCGAAAACGCCGTCGCCGATCTCAAGGATGGAGACGTCGAATGTCCCGCCACCCAGGTCATAGACGACGATCCGTTCGTCTTTCTTCTTGTCCAGACCATAGGCAAGGGACGCGGCGGTCGGCTCGTTGATGATCCGGAGGACATTCAAGCCTGCGATTTGGCCTGCATCTTTGGTGGCTTGGCGCTGGCTATCATCGAAATAGGCAGGGACGGTGATGACTGCTTCAGTGACTTTCTCGCCAAGATAGTCCTCTGCAGTCTGCCGCATCTTTTGCAGAATCATGGCGGAGATTTCCGGCGGGCTGTAGCGTTTGCCGCGTAGTTCGACGTGCGCATCGCCATTGTCCCCTTCGGTCACCTTGTAGGGCAAACGCTTGACGGCGTCGGTGACTTGTTGACTACGGAATTTACGGCCCATGAGGCGTTTCACTGAGAAAATCGTGTTCTCCGGATTCGTGATTGCCTGGCGCTTCGCAATCTGTCCGACGAGGCGTTCACCCTTTTCTGTGATGGCGACGACGGATGGTGTCGTACGGGCCCCTTCTGCATTGGCGATTACAACTGGTTCGCCGCCGCTCATGATGGAAACGCATGAGTTTGTGGTTCCAAGGTCGATACCGATCACTTTGCCCATGTGCCTACTCCTTCCTCACTAGATCTGTCTTAGATGATGTGATTACGATGTCCTGATCGTGTCGTCTGTTCCCGATGCGCCGTCGGTCTGTCCCGTCGATACACTCACCATGGCTGCCCGTAAGATACGGTCATGCAGCAGATATCCTCGCTGAAACTCCTCCACCACATGTTGCTCCGGGATCTTCTTGGACGAGACGGAGGTAACGGATTGATGTGTGGCGGGATTGAACAGCTGGCCGACCGTCTCGACGGGTTTGACATGAAATCTCAACAAGACTCCCGTCAACTGCTTAAGCGTGAGATCCACGCCCTGGATGAGAACGTTGCTGTCCCCCCCCTCTTGTGAAGCTTTAATGGCTCGTTCGAGATTGTCGAGGACTGGTAACAACTCCTTCAGCAGTTGTTCATTGCCGAATCGGATTTGATCGCGCTGGTCCCGCTGGATCAATCGTTTGTAGTTATCAAACTCTGCGGCGAGCCGGAGATACTTGTCGTTCAAACTCCTTACTTCTTCAGCCTTTGCCGCGAGAGCCAGCTGAAGCTCTGTGACCAGGCTGGCTTCCTCTGCGGCTGAGGTTGTGTCGGGTGCCAGAGCATCCAAGTTCTCGATTGTATTCGCGTTCTGGTGTTCCTCAGCCATGAAAGACTCCTTTATCCGTGTGAAGATAGCCATAGGGTCCATAAAGTCAACCGGGCCAAAAAAATTAATTACTTGTGGAGGGAATGGTCGTCTTTAAACCTGCATGGTGGGAGGGGAAGCACCGTGGGTTCGTCGGTAGAGAAGTTCAAGGCCTTCTAAGGTCAGGAACGGTTCAATTTTTTGAATCGAAGCAGTTTCGGCCGCCAGGATGGAACTGAGCCCTCCTGTACCGATGACATAGGCCGAGCGTCCGAGCTCCTGTTCCATCCGCCGGACAACGGTATCGACCATTCCGGCATACCCAAATAACAAACCGGCTTGAATGCTGCCGGCGGTGTCGGTGCCGATTACAGTTTTCGGACGGATCAGTTCTACTTTGGAAAGTTTGGCAGCTCGCGTGAACAGGGCTTCTGCTGAAATCCCAAGGCCGGGAGTGATCACGCCTCCGAGGTAGTGGCCCTCTGCCGTGATGGCGCAAAAGGTCGTGGCGGTGCCGAAATCGACGACGATGAGATCCCGTCGGTACTTATGATACGCAGCTGCGGCATTCACGAGCCGGTCACTGCCGATTTCCTTAGGATTGGCATAACAGAGTGTGAGCCCTGTGTCCGTATCCGAGGACACAATCAGGGGGTGCTGATGAAAATATTGGTTGAGCATGTCCTCGACGGTTCCAGTCAGCGCGGGCACGACGCTGGAGATAATGGCGCCGGAGAGGCGTTGAGGGGGAATTCCTGCTGCCATGAGAAGATTGGTAAAGAGGATGCCGTACTCGTCCGACGTTTTCTTCACGTCGGTCGCTAATCGCCAATGAGCCGCCAGGGCGCGGTCGTCATAGACGCCCCAGACAATATTGGTGTTACCGATATCCACGACGATGAGCATAGGAGATATTGTACGTTTTGGTTGAGTGATTTGGCTAGGTTCTCAGATGGAGGATATCGGCGACACGCAAATGGACGATTTCCGGTGTTCCTGAGCCAGGTTGAGCCCGCTGCGGTCGCACGAGCAAGGATCCATCCTGACCGATTCCCTCGGCAAGCCCCACGAGTACCTCTCTATTGGCCAATGTCGCTTGTACTCTGCGGCCGATGGTCGAACACCGTTGGGAATAGGCCAAGGCGAGCCTGCTTGTTCCATGAATTGTTAATTCATCGAGGCACTCTTCGAGTTCGTGGAGCAGTTGCGCGAGCAGCCTGTTACGGTCAACGACGATTTTTCGTTCCTGCCAGATCGACGTGGCGGAGTCTCGCAGGTCTGCGGGCCAGTCATCCGTATCCATGTTGACATTGATGCCGACCCCGATGGTCTGGAAAGGCCCTGACCTTGCCCCTGTGCCGCTTTCGCAAAGAATTCCCCCGGCCTTTCGTTCAGAAATCAGGAGATCGTTGGGCCATTTCACAGAAACACGGATGGACGAGACTTGCTCAATTGCTTCGGCTGCGGCTAGCGCAGAGATTAGCGGCAGCCAGGAGAACCATTCTGCGAGGCGTTCCGGCGGGCGTGCGGCACTGAGGATGACGGAACAGTACAGGTTGGCGCCGGCCGGAGAAAACCAGCTTCTGGAGAGACGCCCGCGTCCGGCAGTTTGGCTGTCGGCGACAACGACGGTGCCGTGCTCCACTGCTGCCTGTGCGAGCTGAACGGCCTCCCGGTTGGTTGACGGGAGAGATTCGAATAGCTCGATGCGGCGCCCCAGCCACGTGGTGGATAGGGTGCTGTGAATTGTCTGGCGGGCGAGTGGTGGAGAGGGTTGCATATGTTATCCAAATGAACCGGACCTGCTAGACCGTCGGTGCGGTTCGAGCACCAGGCTGAGCGTCGCGGCAGGGGCTGAATGAGTGAGAGCGCCGATGGAGATGCGGTTTGGGCCGGCTGCCGCCATGGCGCGGACATTCTTCAGTGTAATTCCTCCGGACACTTCAACGACAGCTCGCCCCTTGATCAGCTGAATGGCTTGACGGACGGTCGCTGGATTCATGTTATCCAGCAGAATGATGTCGGCTTGTCCTGCAATGGCTTGCCGCACCTCCGCTAAGGATTCCACTTCCACGATAATATTCACACCGCGAGGGGCATTGGTTTTCCCTTTGTGGCAGGCTGTCAGGACTGGCCTTGTCGTTCGATTGAGGAGGGCCAGATGATTGTCTTTAATGAGGACGCCATCGCTCAGGGACTGGCGATGGTTCGTGCCTCCGCCGAGGAGGACGGCCCATTTCTGAAGCGCCCGTAAGCCCGGGATTGTTTTTCTCGTATCCAGGATGGTCACGGGATATCCGCGAACTGCGTCACAGAATCGGCGCGTCAAAGTAGCAACACCGGAGAGGTGTTGGAGAAAATTCATGGCCACTCGTTCGGCCTTCAAGATCGATCGCCCATCGCCTTCGATCTGGAGGAGACAGTCTCCATCTTGCGCACGTTCTCCATCTTGGCGGTGGAGGGACAAGACAAGGGACGTATCCACGGTTCGAAAGGTTTGCATGGCTGCGGCAAGGCCGGCAATCACCAGCGGTTGTTGGGCGATGATGCGCGCGCGCGCCGGTACGGGAGAGAAAAAAAGCGCGGACGTCGTGATGTCGCCGAGGGGAAGGTCTTCATGGAGTGCCAGTCGAACAGATCGCCGTATGTCGGCAACCGGGGGCTTGACCATCGGTCACTCTCCCAGCATGGCGCGCAACTGTTGCTCACTGCTCGTGAGCATGGCTTGATCTCGTCGCAGGCTTGTAAGCCGATTCTGGTGATCTGTAATGACTTCAGGCGGAGCCTTGGACACAAACTCCTGATTGCACAGTTTCCCTTCCAGCCGCTGGATTTCCTTCGTCTGCTCGGATCGTTCCTTGACGATGCGATCTAACGCCTTGTTGAGATCGACGTCGCCGGCCACCACGATGCCGACGGATAGACCTTCTGTGATGAGCCGGAGAAGGTTGCCGGTCGGCCAGGTTGTCGTCGGGGTCAGATCGACGGCGCCACGGCCGAGATGGGCGAGGTACTTCCGGAGTTGCTCCAAGTGGCGTTGTTTCTGCGGCTCGTTGTGCGAGACGTAGAACGTAATCTGTTGTCCCGGAGGATAGTTCAAGAGGACGCGGGACGCGCGCACCAATCCGATCGTCTGTTCGAGCAGCCCAAAACGTTGCTCCATGTCAGGCGCAATCCACGCGCCGTCCGAGGTCGGATAACGCTGAACCACGATGCTCTCACCCTGGTGCGGGAGCGTTTGCCAGATCTCTTCAGTGAGAAACGGCATGAAAGGATGCAAGAGCCGCATGGTGGTCTCTAGCGTCTTGACGAGTGTCTGTCTGGCCCCCGGCGCGTCAGGGCTGGTGTGATCCTGCAGCGCAGGCTTGACCAGTTCAAGGTACCAGTCGCAGTACTCGTGCCAAATAAATTGATACAGAGCATTTGCGGCACGATCGAATCTATAGTTCTCCAACTCGGACGTGACAAGCTGGATCGTGTGATTGAGGCGGCTCAAAATCCAACGGTCGGGGAAGGCGCGTTCAGCCGGCGCGACGGCTATTCGTGGTCCGTCGAGATTCATGAGGCTGAAACGCGCTGCGTTCCAGATCTTGTTCGCGAAATTACGGTAGCCTTCGATCCGTTCCTCCGCGAGCTTGATATCGCGTCCCGGTGAGGCCATCGATGCAAGCGTGAAGCGAAGCGCGTCCGTGCCGAATTCCTCCATGACATGGAGTGGATCGATGACGTTGCCCTTCGATTTGCTCATCTTCTGCCCTTCGGCATCCCGCACGAGGGCATGGATGTATACGTCGCGGAAGGGAACATCGCCCATAAATTTCAAACCCATCATGATCATGCGGGCGACCCAGAAAAAGAGAATGTCGAGCCCGGTCACGAGGGTCGAGGTCGGATAGTATGTCTTTAGTTCAGGAGTAGGCTCGGGCCACCCCAATGTGGAGAAAGGCCAGAGGGCAGAAGAAAACCAGGTGTCGAGGACGTCAGGATCGCGAATGAACTCCTTGCCCCCACACACCGGGCAGAGCGGGGGTTGAGTCTTCGCGACAACCGGTTGAGCCTCGCGGGGAATGATCCAACTACCGTCTGATTTGGTTGATATCAGCACCGTGCCGTTGCATGCCCGGCAATACCATGCGGGAATCTGATGGCCCCACCAGATTTGTCGTGAGATGCACCAGTCCTTAATCTCCCGCATCCAGCCCAAGTAGTTATTGGTCCAGCTTTCAGGAACAATCCGAATGCGTCCATCTTCAACTGCTTTGATTGCCGGTTCGGCAAGCGGTTTGATCTTGACGAACCATTGCGGTGACAGATATGGCTCGACCACGGTTTTACAGCGATAGCATTTTCCCAGAGACATCTTATGATCTTCGGTTTTAAGGAGAAGACCAGCGTGCTGTAGGGCTTCTATGATGATCGGGCGCGCTTCGCGCACAGGGCGTAGAAGGATCTTTCCTATGATCTCAGGGTCTACTGCTGCTTCAGTCAATCCATTCGAATCCATACGTGCATGATCGTCGAAGATCGAGATCCTTGGAAGATTGTGTCGTTCACCTGCTTCAAAGTCATTGAAGTCATGAGCCGGGGTAATCTTCACCGCACCGGTCCCGAATTCGCGATCGACCAGGATTGCATCGCCGACAATCGGGATGGTCCGACTGGTCAGAGGAAGACACACGCGTTTGCCGATCAACCCGTTATAACGGGGATCCTCAGGGTGGACGGCCACGGCAGTGTCGCCCAACATCGTTTCAGGTCTGGTTGTCGCGACGGTGAGGCGAACGACGGGATCATGCTCGAGTGGGTAGTCGATTGCGTAAAGTTTTCCTTTCACGTCTTCGTGCTCGACTTCGATGTCCGACAGAGCCGTCAGGCAGCGGGGGCACCAATTGATCAACCGTTCTCCTCGATAAATCAGCCCGTCTTCATACAGCCGCACGAAGACTTCGAGGACGGCTTTCGACAGTCCTTCGTCCATCGTGAAGCGAAGACGATCCCAGTCGCAGGACTCACCAAGCCGTTTCTGTTGACGGATAATGGTATCCCCTGATGTGGCTTTCCATTGCCAGACTCGTTCGATGAAGCGTTCTCGCCCCAGGGATTCCCGTGAAGCGCCTTCGGTCATAAGCTGTTTTTCCACGACGTTCTGTGTGGCAATTCCGGCATGATCGGTGCCGGGTAGCCAGAGCACATTGAGGCCTTGCATGCGCCGCCAGCGGATGAGGATGTCTTGTAACGAATGATTCAGCGCATGGCCGACATGGAGTGAACCCGTCACGTTGGGCGGGGGAATCACGATGCTGTAGGGTTGGCCTGCATGGGACGGCGAGGCGTGGAAATAACCTTGTTGCTGCCAGAACTGAGACCAACGTGCTTCGACCGCCTTCGGATCGTAGATTTTATCGAGTTGGGGAGTGCTCATTTTAATTGAGGGTGTCCTAGCAGGCTATGAGAAAACCATGTTCAAACCGAAAACCAAACGGTCCGTCTGTGTGGCACAACAGGGAATAGTCCGAGCAGAATGCTCAAAAAGTTTGTCCAGCAAGGCCGCAGGCGAGTCGAAACCGGAGGCGTACCCTCTGGGGTACGTTGAGGATTTCGATGAGCCGAGAACGAAGCTGGAAGACTTTTTCAGCATTCTGCCAGAAGTGCAGGACATCTTAGCATGCAGGTGCATGCCTCTCAAGGCGACGGAGGGACAGACATTACTTGAGGGGTGTGAGGCCGTGTGTTATACAGACTCGCACAAGGCGAGGGCGAGGAGTTCGTTCCGCTTCCACTTTTCACCATTTGGAGAGACTATGGCCACAGGCCGTGAAAAAGATCGCAAGACGAGAAAGAAGCATCGGAAGAATGTCGCGCGGGTGAAGACATTGGCGACAGTCAGGCGGAGTAAGGCCAAGAAGAGCAAGAAGGGGTAAGTCCGAGCGGAGGCGAGCGCACTACGCAGCTTGTGTAAGGCGAACGATCTCTGCTTTGATCTGTTCTTCGGCGAGATTTGGCACGAGGCGCAGAACAGCTTGTTCGATCTGCTCGCGGGCGGTTGCCCTGACGAGTGGTTCGGCTATCTCAGTAGTGTGTTTGGCAGCAGCCTGCCGGATCTCTTCCTTGACAAGTCCCTCAAGCGAGCTGAGTTGCTCTCGAACCATATCGGATAGCGCGGTGCGAACGGAGGTGATTTCTTCCTGGACGAATTGATCGATGCGCTCCTTGATCAGGGGGTTCGCGGTTTCGAGTACACTCTGTCTGATGATCGGCTGGATGAGGGACATTTCCCGTGAGAGGACCTTTGGCAGTGCCGTCATGAGCAACGGTTCAAGGACTTGAGTCAGCCGTTCTTCGGAGAGGGATGCCCCCGTCTGTGCGCGCACCTCGGACTCCACGGTTTTGGCCACGAGGGTCGCCAGATCTTTTCCCACCATCTTGGGGAGCAAGTCGGCGATCTTTTTTTCCGTTCGTTCTGACATGGATTGGAGGAGTTGACCGAAGAGGCCTTTCATCGCCTCTTCCGGCTCCGCTGTCGATACGTGCGCTTTGGAGGCAGCTGCCGCGGGGGCGGCTTTCGGTTGGAGAACGGGCGCGACTACCTGGTCTTCTTCTCCCTCAGTCAGACTGTCATCGTCGAAGGCGGCATCATCCGAGTCTGTCGAACTTGATACAGGAGGCCAGGAGCGAGATTTCTTTTTTGTTCCGTTTGCCGTGGCTGCTTGCTGTATTTCCAGATCCTTGATCACATCGATGAGGTCTTCAGACTGAAACGGTTTGTTGAGAAAGGCTTTGACTCCCAGAGAACGCAAGTGGACTTCATCTACACGATCCGACGAGCTGGTCAATGAGACGATAAAGGTCTCTGCCAGATTGTCCAGCTTGTGGACTTCTTTGCAGAACCCGGAGAAGGTCATGCTTTCCAAATGATAATCTGCGATGATGAGATTCGGGCTCATCCGGCGAGCCGCGTCCAGGGCTGTGGGGCCATCCTGAAATCCCAGGACTTCACACCCTTCCTGCTTTGAAATATGCTCGACTAGCCGGCGGACAGCGGGGCTGCTATCGACAACAAAGATGGTTGATGTCACCTAACCCTCCAATGGTATTGAACAATATCGAAGCTAGCAGTGAGGGTATTTTTTGTCAAGAAATCGCATGATTAGCAGTACACTCTGACTTCGGATTTTTGAGCGAGCTACAGTTCAACCCCAGTCGGATTGATTCGACCGATGAAAACCCCGATCCACGTCATCTTTTTCGATGCAGCCGAGACGTTGTTCCATATTAATGGTTCGGTGGCGGGCATCTATCTTACACATGCGGTTCAGCATGGGTTTCGGCAGACTCCCGACTCTCAGGCCTCGATTGCGCAAGCCTTTCAGCGCGCGTTTCACGATGCAGCGCCGCCGGTTTTTTCCGCAACGGATCCTATCGAGTTGAAACAATGCGAACGACTTTGGTGGTTCGACATCGTGCACAACGTGTTTTATCGCGTCGGGATGTTCGAGCGGTTCGATGAATTCTTCGAGCACGTCTTTCAGGTGTTTGAAGATCCTCGCTCCTGGACCTTGTTCCCTGAAACCTATGCCGTGTTGACCAAATTGCGTGAAGAGGGGTTTGAGCTGGGGATCGTCTCCAACTTCGATTCCCGTCTCTTTCCCGTGATGCGTGGGCTCGGCATCGACCGGCTTTTCAATACTGTGACGATCGCAAGCCTTGCCAGGGCCGCCAAGCCGGCGCCGAAGATTTTCGAGATCGCACTTGAGAAGCATGCGATCGATCCGAACGAAGCGATGCACGTGGGCGACAGTATTCGGGACGATGTAGAAGGGGCGACGAAGGCCGGACTGATCGGCGTGTTGCTGGATCGAACAGGCCGCGTTCAGGTGTCGGGTGGGATTACGATTCGGACGTTAGAAGAAATTCTTCCCCTGGCGCTGGCGTCAAAGAAGTAGCGGAACCAGATCTTTCGCCCGTCCTTGCAGCGAGAGATCAACCAGGCCGGATTGCGGGGTGTTCTCGAGATTGATCTCGATAACCAGCGCGCCCACATCTTTTGCAACCGACGCAAATCCTGCCGCGGGATAAACGACTCCCGATGTGCCGATCACAAGGAGGAGGTCGGAATTCCGCAGTGCGTCATCACAGCGGCGGAGGTCTTCCTCCTGGAGCGATTCCCCAAACCACACGATATGAGGCCGGAGCAGTGCGTGGCACAATTGGCACACCGGCAAGATGGAAAGAGGGACTTCCCGGTTTTCCGAGATGACGCCACAACCCGTACAGCGAACCTTCCAGATATTGCCGTGAATTTCTGAGAGCTGTTGCGAGCCGGCGGCTCGATGGAGTCCATCCACATTTTGCGTGATCAGCCAGAATGTATCGCGCATGCGACGTTCAAGTTCTACAAGGGCGATGTGGGCCGGATTCGGCTCTTTCGTGGCGATCAATTCTCGCCGCCAGTTGTACCATTCCCAAACCAGTTGCGGATCTCGCTCAAAGGCTTCTGGTGTCGCGAGGTCTTCTGCGCGAAAGTTGCGCCATAACCCGTCCGTCCCGCGAAAGGTCGGCACGCCGCTATCCGCAGAAATGCCGGCTCCCGTGAGAACCGTCACATGCCGAGCGGAAGCGAGGTGTGTGCGGGCGAGGAGGATCTGATCGTCGGTGGCCATGAGCGGATTGACGAATTGTACCGCATTTCGAGCTAACGAATCTGCGTGATATAGTAGCCTCCGCTATCGTTATGAGGTGCATGATGAAACAGATTCTTATGGTAGGGGCAGGATCGGTCGGTGGGTTCTTCGGCGCGCAGTTCGCGAGAGCGAATCTCTCCGTATCGTTCCTGCTGCGACCCAAGACGCTCGCAGCCGTGAAGCAGAATGGTCTCACGATCCGGAGCGCCAACGGCTCCTTCACCGTGCATCCGCCGGCCGCTTCCGATCCACGAGATCTCCCAAAGCCGGACCTGATTATCATCTCCATGAAAGCCTACGATCTGGACGAGGTAATGACCCAGATCGAGCCGGTCTTGACCGATCAGACTGTCATCTTGACCTTGCAGAATGGGGTCGATACCGAAGATCGCATCCTCGCGCGTGTTCAACGGGACTGTGTCGTCGGCGGTATCGCGTATATCTATTCCAAGATCACAGCCCCCGGCGTCATCGACCACTATAAGAGGGGGGCAGTGACGATCGGGGAGCTGATGGGCAATCAGAGTTCTCGTTTGTTGGCTATCGCGGATTTGTTCAAGCAGGCGGGGATTCCTTGCCAGCTGGCCGGCGATATCCGGCGGAGCAAGTGGGAGAAGATGTGTTGGAACTGCGTCTTCAATCCCTTGACCGTGATGATCGATGACAAAGTGGCCAAGGCGCTCGATCATCCTGAGATGCTACAAGTGATTCACCAAATTGTGGATGAAGTTGTGGCGGTGGCAGCCAGCGCGAAGGTGCCGTTAGCTGCCGATATGACGGAGAAGGTGGTCCGGTGGACACAAGAGATTCGAGATATCCATACCTCGATGTATGACGATTGGAAGGCTGGACGGCCGACCGAGATCGACTTTCTGAATGGGTATGTTGCGAAGCTCGGGCGTAAGTTCGGCATTCCGACGCCACTAAACGACATGCTGACGGCGGTGATCAAGACCATCACCGAACGGGATCGAACCGGCCCTGGTATCGTGCGAATGGACGGAGCAGTGGTCCAACCTGTTTCGCTCGATCGTGCCGCGGTTGCGTCGTTGCCGGCAGAACATCAGCTCGATATTTCGACGGTGATGCCCGGCATGCAGGGTAAAGGGATTCGCGTGAAGGGTCTGCTAGATATTCCGGCGCTGGCCATCGGGGCGGACCATATCACTTTTCATTCGGCAGACGAGAAGTACTCCGCCTGCCTCACGCTCCAACAGGCGAGAGAGTATGGGGTTCTCGTCTATGAACTCGACGGAGCAGCATTGCCGGAATCAAACGGCGGTCCATTCCGGTTAGTGACACCAGGTCTCGGAGATCTCTGTGCCAACGTGAAGGGGGTCTCAAGAATCGAGGTGACCATTGGAACCGGAAAAGATACAAGGCCAACGAACTGCTAGCAGGATGCTGAAAAATCCCGCCAGCTTCGTTCTCGGGTCATCGAAATCCTCAACGTGCCCCAGAGGGTACGCCTCCGGTTTCGACTCCCCTGCGGCCTTGCTGGACGGGCTTTTTGAGCATCCTGCGAATCAGCGATCCGATTAATAATATAGTGCGCCAGTCTTAAGTTGAGGAAGCGGTTGATAAGATTCTTAGCTGTGACCAGAGTTATATAGAAGTGAGTACGTTGTTTGCGTGCTATGTCGGTCAGTATGTTCAATAGTTAGGTGCCACAATGGATCCGATCTTTACTCTTCATTGGCCAGAATTCATTTTGTCGAATCGCCTTCAGAAGCTGCTGCCAAAATCGCAGGGCTACTCCGTGTTCGTTCCGGCATCGCGCCAGGAAAAGGGTATCGATCTCGCCATTGTTAAGAAAAAGACTAATGGTCGTTCTCGCGTCGTCACGCTGCAAATAAAAGCATCCCGCACGTATGCGCAGAAGGTCCCAAAGAGAAAATCCAAAAAAGAGCATTTCCGTTTCCACACATGGTTCAACCGCTTCGATGTCCCAAAGGAGGCAGATTTCTTCCTTCTATTCGGTATGTTTGCACCCGATGCGTCCAGAACCAAACGCGTTGGGGTGGAGTGGTACCGAGATTGCACGCTACTCTTCACACAGAAAGAGATGAAGGAGTTGATGGCTAAGTGTCGAACCGTAGCTGGCACGCCGGACAAGATGTTTGGCTTCGGCTTTAGTGATGAAACGAGGGTGGTCCAGACGCGCGGCGATAGATCTAGGAAGTTCCAGAATTTCACTGGGAGGCTTCTTGATAATCGGGGTCGTGTGCTCAAGCGAGCGCTTGGCACCTAACAACGCGTTCCAGCCGACGCCGCCGCTTCGCGGCGGTTCCCTCGCTTGCTTACGCTTGCTAGCTGCAGCTGACCTTGGGCGTTAGGCTCCTCAAGGGGGGGCCGCATGAAGACATTCAATGTGTACCGGCACCCCGTCCAAGGCCTCGAAGCTGTGAAGGTCGGTTTTTCCTGGCCGGCAGCATCTGCAGGCCCGGTCTGGATGCTTGCCAAACAGCTATGGGGCTTGTCCGCTCTTTGGATCGCATTGTACGTTTCCTTGTCACTGGTCGAGACCGGTACTGACAAATTCGAACCAGATAGCGCCCAAGCTCTGGTCTATCTTCATCTCGTCGCAGGATATTGTGCCCTCAGTCTCATACCTGGTTTCAAAGGGAACAAGTGGCGGGAGAAGAATCTTGTCCGGCGCGGGTTCGAAATACTCGGGACGGTTCAGGCCGAAACCCCCGATGTGGCAATCTCACAGATGGCAACGCCGCCCTAACTTCGCACCGCAGTAGACAGTGAATTCTGGGAGGTTCGCACATCAACCGCTGAGCGAGCCGGTTTGGCGGAAAACAAAAGGGGCGTGCCGTTAGACACGCCCCTTTGTTTCGTGCGGAAAAAACAGTTACTTCAACGCGTCGATGCCGGCGCCGAAGTTGATGTGGAAGGCCGCGCCATTCATTACCAGGGCCGGGACTGACTTCACGCCGGCTGCTTCGGCTTCTTTCACACGTCCTTTGCTTGTGCCGAGGTGGACGTGTTCCACGTCATATTTCGACGGATCCAGAGCATTGGCCACGCTTTGCTCGGCCGCGACGCAGACGGGGCATCCTGCGTGGTAGAAAATCGCTTTTGTTTTCATAATCATCTCCTTTCAAACGTGATAATTTTAGTGAAGTTACCGTATCTACTATTTTATTGTAGAAACGATGGCAGGCTTGAGGTAGCCGACACATTCGGCTTCTCGGCCACTTGTGAGTAACATACTGACAAGCCAACAACGAAATCAATAAAAAAATCTACCACACCAGGAGCGTGAACTGTCATTCATGAAGTGGAGTGCGAATGGCCGACAGGTTTTCCTGTTTATTCGGTCTATTTAGTTTTTTGGTTGAACGAAACTCACCAGATAAACCAAACAAACCAGGCTAGCGAATAACCTGAATCGCTTTCCACCGTTCCGATCGGTAGCGCCATAAAAGCAAGGCCATTCGAACCGTCCAATCTGCGATCATGGCGCTCCACACGTAGAGCACATCGAGTGCGAGCCAGGGGCCTGCAATCGCTGCGAGAGGCAGGCGGACTCCCCACATGCCGATGGTCGTTGCCAACATGATGAACCGAGTGTCGCCGGCTCCACGTAACGACCCGGCCAGAACCATGGTGAGGGCGAGCGGGACTTGGAGGATGGCGACGATGCGCAAGAACACCGTGCCGAGTTCAACGACGGCTTCGTCGCTGGTAAAGGAGCGGAGCAGCATGTAAGGAAAGAAAAAGAACAGAACGCCCATTGAGGCCATCGCGATGCCCGCCAGGCGGTTCGCCTCCCAGTTTTCCAATTTGGCCCGGACATATTTCCCTGCGCCGATACTCTGTCCCACCATCGTGGCGGCTGCGATGGCGAAGCCATATCCCGGCAGGAACGAGAGGGACTCGATCGATAAGCCGACTTGATGGGCTGCATAGGTCACGGTGCCGTAGAGCAGGACCATCTTGGTGTAGAGGATAATCCCTGCCTGTTGAAAGATCCGTTCACCAGAGACCGACGCGCCAATCTGCCAGGTCGAGCGCAAGAGATCGCGCCGAATGTGGAGTGATCGTTTCAAGAGTGTTCGGCAAGACCAGAGGAGGTAGGCCACGCCTGTTCCTTCCGCGAGACCGGCTGCCACGGCTGCTCCAGTGATACCCAGGGCAGGGAGGCCCCAGAGTCCGTAGATCAGCGGGTAGGCGATCGTCAGATACAGGAGATTTACCGCGATCAAGGCATACATGGGAGTTTTGGTGTCTCCGGTGCCTTGTATAATCGAGGAGAGGACCTGCAAGAAGATGGTGCAGGGAATAACCAGGAAGATGAAGTTCGAGTAGGGAAGGGCTAGTGTAATGACGTCCTGTTCTGCTCCCAACAGCTCCATGATGATCCGATTCAGCAACAATCCGAGTATTATGAGCAAGCAGGACACGATGGCGGCTAAACCCAGGAGATGCGTGGCGGCTTGTCCGACGTCTTTGTTGCGGCGAGCGCCCCATAATTGGGCGATGAGGACGTTGGCGCCCACCGATAATCCAGAAACCAGTGTCGTGGCGATGAAGGCCAGCAATTGACCAAGTCCGACGGCCGCGATGGATGTGGCGCCGAGACCACCGACGAGGAATACTGCGGCGATGCCCTCAGTGCGTTGAAGCAGGGTGCTGACCGTGACCGGTAAGGCCAGGGTGAGGACTGATTTTCTGATTTGTGCAATGCTGGATGCCATGGCGGGCCATCCTAGCAGTCTGTTGATGAAGGCCGCCAGCTTCGTTCTCGCCTCGAAAGCATCCTCAACGTAGCCAGGGGCTACGCCTCCGGTGCTTTCATCGGCTGCGGCCTTGCTGGGCGACCTTTCTGAACAGCCTGCGACTGATTCTGGTTGATCATTCTGCCTGCTGGACAAAGATGTATCTGACCGATTAGTGTCATTCCACCATGACTGAACTCAGCGATCCCTTGCTCGCTTCTTGTCCAAAGTCCCCGCGTCTGTCGAAGTCAAAATTCCTGTCCGGCCTTCAATGTCACAAGCGACTGTACCTCGAAGTTCATCAGCCTGCTCTCGCGACCAAGCCGGATGCAGCGACTCAGGCCATGTTCGATATGGGAACAGAAGTCGGGGAGTTGGCCCGGAGTCGCTTTCCCGGTGGAGTCTTGGTGACGGCGGGTTATCGCCAGACGGAAGCCGCTCTCGCGCAGACGGCTGAACTGGTCCAGGACCTCACCGTTCCGGCCATCTTCGAAGCGGCGTTTTTGCACGGTGGAGTGTTAATTCGCGCGGATATCATGGAGCGTGTTTTCCTGGAAGATGGGCAGCCAGACGGCTGGCGCCTGATCGAGGTCAAGTCTTCAACGAAGATCAAGGACGTGCATCTCGAAGATCTTGCCGTGCAAAGTGACGTGATACTGGGCGCCGGACTGACGCTTGTATCAGTCTGCCTCATGCACATCAATACCGGGTATTTCTATCGGGATGGGGCGATCGATTTGACAGAGCTATTTGCGATTCAAGATCTATCCGAAGCGGTGGCTCAACGACGGGCTGCGGTACCAGAACGGTTGGCCGCGATGACTCACATGTTGCTCCAGACGCAATCTCCTGAGATCGAGCCGGACGGGCATTGTCATACACCCTATGATTGTCCTTTCTGGGAACATTGCACCGAAGACAAGCCGGAGCGGTGGATTCATTACTTGCCGGGCTCAAAGCAGGTCGTCGGTCAATTGCTTCAACTGGGGGTGACGACGATCGACGAGATTCCAGCCGGCACAAAGCTGTCGCCGGTTCAGCGTCGTGTAAAGGAGAATGTCGAGTGGGTGTCCGAGAAACTCGGTCCTGTACTGAAGGCTGTGCAATATCCGGTGCATCACCTCGATTTTGAGACGATCATGCTGGCAGTGCCTCGATTCTCGGAGACCAGGCCCTATCAAGCGCTGCCGGTTCAGTGGTCGAATCATATCGAACAGGCAACCGGTGAGTTGCGTCATGAGGAGTTTCTGCACAAGGATGTGAGCGATCCGAGGAAGGCACTTGCCGAGGCCTTGCTGAAATCTTTGGGTGAACAGGGGAGTATCTGTGTCTACTCCCCGTACGAGCGGTCGATCCTGGAGCAATTAGCCGTCGCGCTTCCTTTGCTGAAGTCAGCGTTGTCGCATATCATTGGCCGGCTCTGGGACCTCTTTCCAATCATACGAGACCATTATTACCATCCGGCGTTCGCCGGGTCCTATTCCATCAAGTCGGTGCTTCCGGCCATAGTCCCCTCCCTCGCCTATGACGATCTGACGATCAAAGACGGAGGGCATGCCGCCAGTCAATATTACCGTATGGTCTTTGTCGAAACGGATTGGGTGGAGCGAGCGGCGATTGAAGAGGCGCTGCTGCGATACTGCGCGCGAGATACGTTGGCGATGGTCGAACTCAGAAGAGCACTTCTCAGAAAATGTGACCCTCAATACAGAGGCGACATGTCTGGTTTTCAATGAACCTGCGTGAGGCCTCTGTTCAATCGTGTGGGTTTGCGCGAAGGTGCCGTCGTAAGCTCCCCCGTCAAGGAGACAGTATCAAAGGAGAACTTCCAGCGGTTGACGTTGGCTCCGTTCTGAGACGGTTCTTAACTAGAGCACCCGACTTCTGCGACGGTCTGTAGGGCCTGACGTTGTTCAAGAAACTCGGTCGGGGTCAGGTGCCCGAGCGAGCTATGCGGGCGGGGCTGATTGTAGTCGAGCCGCCAGTTTCGATGATGGGCTGCGCCTCGACGCCTGAGGCGAATTGGGGCACGTTCAAACATTCATCACGCAGTCGACCGTTACAGGATTCAATAAAGGCATTTTCCACAGGCTTTCCCGGTCGAATGAAGTCGAGTGGCACGCCCTGCCGATAGGCCCAATCTTCGAGCGCTCGCGATTGAAACTCGGTCCCGTGATCCACTGTGATGGACTGGGGGCCTGAAACGTTGGTCAGTACTGGGTCTAAGGCCTGGCCCACCGTTTCACCCGACATCCGAAAACCAGCCTCTAGCATCGGACTGTGCCGACTCCAGTGATCCACGACCGTCAAGACTCGAAACGGTCGCCCATCCGCCAGGGTAGACGGTCGTGCCGCCCTCTGCGTGCCGCAACGCGGCCAGCATCGGCTCGTCGGTATGCCCACGTCGGGGCCTCTTTTTGAGTCAAGAAGACCGCGCCGCACGCCCTTTCCTCACGCTGCCGTTGGCTACTTTTCGGGTTTTGGATCAACTCTGTCTCGGAGAGGAGGTACGGTTCATGGCTGGATCTCTTGGCAGTGTAGTTTCCCATACTTATCGTGAATCACAACGGCGAGAGGTATCGTCACTAGGGTATAGTTTGGCACGGCTGGCTCAGCATCCATGGTACAAGGCCCAACACAAGGCGTATTGAATGATGTCCCTTTACAGGGGGGAATCGTCCACTCGGTGCAGCCGCTCATCACCAGCACCAAGAGCACGAGTCCCCCTACCCAACTGTTTCTAAACCCATAAGACGGGAAGCATTGAACAGGGAAGCGACGGTGGGGACGAATAGAAATGGGCACGAGAGCCTCGCAGACGCGTATTGTAGGCGGGTTATTAACTGAGACGCAAGAGCCATTTGCATTGAGGTCAAATGTATAAGTAGGTGTGTATAGTCATTGGTCCTCCAAGCCTTCCTTGTATAGAATCGAACGAGCAGAGCGCTATACTAGGACATAGAAGAATCCCCGTCATGAGAAGAGCGACGGTGCAACTCGTGCGGCAGGTAGTCAGCGAAGGCGATCGCGCGAATGGCTTGGTCAATAATTGCGTGAAGGCAATGCGCTGTTGACGGTGCAGGCATTTACCGAGGATAGTGAAAAGAATAAAGCCCGGCCCCTTTCGGAGCCGGACTGCATCGGTCCCCCAGAATTCCCATGGCGTTCACGGTTTGTTCACGCGTCCGCGAGGCCGTGTTCCCATCGCGTCTTCTCAAGTTACCTCAACATTAACTGCACCCGCGTTAACGCCATACTAGGAAACACCCTAGTCTGATTTAGGCCCATTAGCTTGAAGGAGGCAGCCGACCGGTTGGATACCTATGTTGCATCTGGGAAGACAGCGGGCAGGATTAACTCTGACCTAGGTTCACAACCCCTCGAAATTTTGGCGGAGAGGGTGGGGATCGAACCCACGGTCCCGTTGCCAGGACAGCAGTTTTCGAGACTGCCCGATTCGGCCACTCTCGCACCTCTCCGCATGGTCGAACTCGTCTCACGTCAAGGTAGGGTTGGGGCGGATGTATTGTCGCTGCGATCGGCTGTGTGACAGCTTACCCCTGGGAGTGTAATTTTTCAATTGGTATTCTTCAATTTCTCCAAACCTGAGTACAGGGAATACGGATTTATTCATGGAGAACAGTCGTTGTGGAAAATCAAAACATTCTTTCGAGTTTTTATCAGGCATACTACTCTGTCCGTTGTTGTGGGCAATGAGGAGAGAATCTGACCCAAAACCCGAAAAGTAGGCCAGCGAGCACTTGAGGAAAGGATCGGCGGCGTGGTCGTCTTGACTGAAAAGGAGGACCCGACGAGGGCACGACGACGAGGGCACACCGAGGAGCAGATCCTGGCCGCCTTGCGGCACGCAGAAGGCGGGACAACCGTGGTGGAGATCTGCCGGCAGGTCGGCATCAGTGAGCAGACATTCTACCTGTGGAAGCGAAAGTATGCGGGGCTTGGGCTGAACGAGCTGCGGGAGTTGCGACAATTGCGGGAAGAAAACACCAAGCTAAAGCGATTGGTGGCGGATCTCTCGCTCGATCGGCATATGTTGCAGGAGATCGTCCGAAAACAGCGGTAAGGCCTCGGGACCGGCGGGCCCTGGCCCGCTGGGCGCAAACGACCTACCAGGTCAGTGAGCGCCGGGTCTCGAGGCTGGTGCCGATGGCGCGGGCCTCGTTGCGGTATCAGGGGCATCGTGATCCGCAGGAGGCGTTGCGCATGCGGTTGCGCGAGGTGGCGGCGAGCCGGGTGCGGTTCGGCTATCGACGACTCACGGTGTTGTTGCGACGGGAGGGGTGGCGGGTGAACGCGAAGCGGATCTATCGGCTGTACACGGACGAAGGCCTGACGGTGCGGACGAAACATCGCACCAAGGCCGCCGGCCGAGCCCGAGGACCGCAACCAGGGGCCACAGCTCTCAATCAGCGATGGAGCATGGACTTCATGAGTGAGCGGGTCGCGGATGGCCGGTGGTTTCGGATTCTGACCGTCGTGGACCAGTTCACCCGCGAATGTCTCTGTTTGCTGGCTGATCAATCGCTCACCGGGGAGAAGGTCGCACAGGCCTGCGAGCCGATCGTACGCCAGCGTGGTGCACCGCGTGCGATCACCGTGGACAATGGCAGCGAATTTACCAGCCGGGTCATGGATGCCTGGGCCTACCGGCATGGGATCCAGCTGGATTGTATTCGACCGGGGAAGCCGGTGGAGAATGGCTTCATCGAGAGTTTCAATGGGCGGCTCCGCGATGAGTGTCTGAATGTGGACGTGTTCTTCACGCTGGACGATGTGCAGGAGAAATTGGCGCGATGGCGGACGGACTATAACCTCCTGCGCCCGCACAGTGCGCTCCACGATCAAGCGCCCGCATCCTTTGCGGCAGGCTGGGCAATGACCGTACAGACCGCCCCTGCCTCCCAGGAATTACTGGAGACCCTCACGTGAGCTATGGTAGGTTCGCATCGCCGCATGGGCGGCTTCAACCGATCACGCGCAGGCCAACTCCTCAGGTCTCGATCGGTCCAGTTTCGCGGGGCGAGTCAAATCAGTCTTCACTATGACAGAAGGCTGGTCTTATTCCTTTGGGTTTCGATGATAGCCCTTTCGAGGGGTATCATCCTCCACGCGTCCTTGAGAGAATTCCCGATGTTCTTCCCCTTATGATAGTTAGGTCTAACCGCTGATGCCAAAGCCTCTGCTTCCGTCTCATCACAGTCTCGCTGACCTCTTCGAGTTTTCTTGTCAGCGAAAGCCGGAAGCCCTTGCCTATGCATTTGTTCGTGACACCCTCGACCTTGAGAATCAGCTGACCTATGGCGAGCTCGAACGCGTGGTACGCTCACTAGCCGGCCATCTTGCATGCAGGGTTCAACCGGGGACAAGAGCCCTTCTCCTTTACCCACCGGGGCTCGATGTCGCTTGCGCGTTTTGGGCCTGTATGTGTGCCGGACTGGTGCCGATTCCTGCTCCCGCTCCGGATCTCGTCAGGCGAAAACATAGTCTGCCCAGGCTCCGCGCCATTATCGAAGATGCTCAGGTATCGCTTGTGCTCACAACCTCTGGTATCGAGGCCGTTTCCTCGGAGCTTTCGATCGCCAAGGATGGGAGTCAGATCGAATGGCTGGCCACCGATCAACCCTACGATCACGCAGATGCGGGCGAGTTGCCCCGCCTCAAAGAAACCGCCCTAGCGTATTTGCAATACACCTCAGGATCGACGGCCACTCCTCGCGGCGTCATGGTCAGCCATGAAAATGTCTTGTCTCATTGCAAGGCCATGAGTCTGGCCGGAGGAGTGTTGGACCGTAGCCGGTCGCTCTGTTGGCTACCCTATTTCCATGACTATGGATTGCTGCATGGAATTATCGCTCCATTCTATGCCGGTATCCCCGCCTATCTGATGTCACCCGTCACGGTTCTCAGACGACCGTTACGATGGCTTGAAGCGGTGTCTCGATTTGCCATCACGCACAGCGGTGGACCGAATTTTTCCTACGAGTCTTGTATCCGGGCTGTCAGGCAACAGAGTGAGTGGCGGGCTGACTTGGGTACGTGGACAGTCGCAAGTTGCGGTGCGGAACCCATTCATGCAGATACGGTCGAGAAGTTTGTCGAAACATTTGAACCACAAGGTTTCCGGCGAACGTCGTTTGCGCCGGCGTATGGACTTGCCGAAGCAACGCTGTTGGTGACGATGAAACAGTCTGGTGCTGAGCCGACGTTCCTGAAGGTAGAGGCAGAAGCGTTGGCTGACTCGATTGTCAAAGTGTCTTCCGCGTCAGAAAGAGGGACTCGGACATTGGTCGGATGCGGAACGCCCCTCGAAGAGACTCGTGTGCTGATTGTGAATCCTGCGACCCAACGCTCATGTCAGGTTGGTGTAGTGGGAGAAGTGTGGTTGGCCGGGACTGGGATTGCCACCGGATATTGGGGGAAACCGGAGGAAAGTGACGCCACTTTTAAGGCTACCCTTGATGGGTCAAGCGAGGGTCTCTATTTACGAACCGGAGATCTCGGATTCGTTCATCAGGGAGAGCTGTTTCTGACTGGCCGGCTCAAGGATCTGATCATTGTACGGGGGCGGAACTATTATCCCCAAGATTTGGAGTGGACGGCTGAGCAAGCGCATCCGGGGTTGCGGCGAGGATGTGGAGCGGCCTTCTCAATTGAGCGCGAGACCGTGACGCGTGTGGTACTGGTCTATGAGATTGAGAAGAAGTTGCCTGAATCAGATATGCATCAGGTGATGAGTTGTATTCGTCGCGCGCTGGCTGACGAATATGAACTGGAAATTCACAATGTGGTGCTGGTCAAATCCGGAACGATTTCAAGAACCTCCAGCGGAAAAATTCAGCGGCATGCCTGTAGGGCGGACTATGAATCCGGACGGCTTGCTGTGGTCGGGACGAGTATGCTGGGGGCAACCGAGGAAGAGCAGGACATTGAGCCGCTGAGCGAGATCCCACGAACTCCGGTCGAGATAGGGCTGGCTAATATCTGGCAGGAGGTGCTGGGAGGACCTCAGCCACGACGCCATGCGAACTTCTTCGCGCTCGGGGGCAACTCTCTGCTTGCCGCACAGGTTGTGGCACGAATCCTCGATGTATTTCACGTCGAACTTCCTCTCGGTGTTTTCTTTGAATGTCCCACATTTTCTGCGCTGGCCACTCGCGTCGATGAACTCAGCACCAGTAAGCGTACGACAGAGGCTGCCGTGGAGGGGGTTGGATTATCAGGCGACAGTGGGTTGCAGCGTCCTCTCGTATCGCTTTTCCCTGTATCAAGACAAGACAGGATGCCTCTCAGTTTCGCGCAGCAGCGACTCTGGTTCTTGGAGCAGGTCCATCCTGCCAGCTCGATTAATCATATCTCAATGGGTGTGCGCGTACGGGGCCCTCTTAACCCTGAGATGTTGGAGCGGTCGGTACAGGAAATCATCCGTCGACACGAGATTCTTCGAACTCGGTTTGTATCGGATAGGGGAGAGGGATTCGCGGATATATCCGATGAAGTCGTCTTTACGATAAGGCCACATGATCTCCAGCAACTGAACCAGGCCGAGCAAGAAATAGCGGTCCGGCATTTCCTACGGACGGAGGCCGGCCAGTCTTTTGACCTCGGACGGGAGCCATTGTTCAGGGTCGCGCTGGCAACACTCGACCAGAATCAGTATGTCCTGGTGCTGACATTCCATCGCCTCATAGCTGATGGTTGGTCTCTGCGTGTGTTCTGCAAGGAATTGGCTCTTCTCTACGAAGCTGGCAGTGACGCTCGAAGGGCTCGACTATCGAAGTTGAGTGTTCAGTATGCAGACTACGCGAGTTGGCAACGAACCAAGCTCAATCAAGGCCTTCGTGAGGCACATCGAGAATACTGGATCGGACAGTTGAGTGGCGCCCGCCTGCCCGTCGAGCTACCAGCCGATCGTCCGAGGCCCCGCATGCGGACGTTTGAGGGAAGCGTGCGGTCACAGTCTCTCTCTCCGGGACTTGTGGCAGCTCTGGATCTGTTCTGTCAACAGCAGGGTGTGACCACGTTTATGGTGCTGTATGCCGTCTTTGTGACATGGCTGCATCGCTATACACGAGAGTCTGATGTTGTGGTTGGATCGGTGGTGGCGGGCAGACGTCGTGTAGAGCTAGAGGATATGATCGGATACTGTGTGAACACGGTGGCGTTGCGGTCTGAACTTTCGGACGGACTCACGGGACAAGAGTTGTTGAAACAGGTACGCCGCGTGGTGGCAGCTGCCTATGATCATCAGGAACTGCCGTTTGAAGAGGTGATCGAGGCGTTGTCACTACGACGTGAAGGGACGCTTTCTCCGCTCTTCAACGTGATGATTGTGTGTGAAGACGACCCCTTGTCCGCGTTCAAAATTGGAGATCTTGAGGCGACCCATCTTCCCTGGGAGCCGACCGTGTCGGAGTTCGACTTGGTATTGATAGTCGTGAACAAGGGGCAGGGCTTGGAACTGGCGTTGCTCTACAATTCTTCGATTTTCGTCGACTCGACCGTCAGTCGCATGTTGGGACAGATCGAGACGCTTCTCAGGGAACTCATCAAGAAACCTGAGGCCCGTCTTAGTGAGCTATCGCTACTCACTTCGGAGGAGCGTGAGCAAATTCTTCTGGAATGGAACCAAACTACAGTTCCAGTTCCACTTTCTGCCGGTATTCATGTTCTCATCGAAGCACAGGTTGAGCGGACTCCCGACGCAATCGCCGTCAGCTGCGGAGATGATTCCATCAGCTACCAGGAGTTGAACCGGCGTGCGAATCGAGTCGCCCATGCCTTGAAGAAGTTAGGGGTGTGCGCCGATCTACCGGTGGGTCTCTGTGTCGAGCGCTCGGTGGATGGTATCGTGGGTCTTCTGGGTATTCTCAAGGCGGGGGGAGGCTATGTCCCCTTGGATCCGTCCTTTCCCGATCACCGCCTTCGGCTCATGCTGGATGATGCGCAGGTTTCTATTGTGGTGACGCAGAGACATCTCCGCATCCATTTACACAGCTTTGGCGGCCAGGTATGTGATGTGGAGACGCTCTGTGAACCCACAGTGAGAGGAGGGGAAGAGAATCTCGCGGCCCCGGTTCTCCCTGATCAGCTTGTCTATATCATGTACACCTCGGGATCGACCGGCAGACCCAAAGGTGTGGCAGTGACACACCGCAATCTGGTGATCTCTCTTCGTGCCAGACTTCGTTACTACCCGGAACAGGTGTCTCGGTTCTTGCTGACTTTCTCTCTGGCCTTTGACGGATCCGTAACGGGTATTTTCTGGACGTTGTTGCAAGGGGGGCAATTGGTTATTCCCTCTGAGGCCGCCCATCGCAATCCCACAGAGCTTGCTGTTCTCGTTGAACATCACCACATCTCCCATGTCGTGTGGGTACCTTCTTTATACAATACCGTGCTCGGTGATGCGTTGAATGGCCAGTTGGATTCACTTCGCACCGTCATTACCGCCGGAGAAAGCCTTCCTCTTGAACTCGTCCGATCGCACCATCAGCTACTGCCTTATGCCATGTTGTACAACGAATATGGGCCGACGGAAGCTACGGTCTGGTGCAGCGTGTACCAAACGACACGCGAGGAAGCAGGGGCGCGAGTGCCGATCGGAAAACCGATCAGCAATACGCAGCTCTATGTGCTGGATGCGGACCTGGAGCCGGTTCCCATTGGTGTACCGGGTGAGTTGTATGTGGGGGGAGATTGTCTGGCTCGCGGGTATGTGAGCCAGCCGCAGTTGACCCAAGAGCAGTTTCTCGACCACCCCCACGTGTCCGGCGCCAGGCTGTATCGGACCGGCGACTTGGCTCGGTACCGCGAGGACGGCAATGTGGAATTCCTTGGGCGGGTGGATCAGCAGGTCAAGATGCGTGGGTATCGGATCGAATTGGGTGAAGTCGAATATGTGCTGAGTAACTTTCCTGGCGTCTATCAGGCTGCTGTTCTGCTTCGACAGGATAAACCGGAACAGCACCGGTTGGTAGGCTATGTGACCGGCCAGCCGGCGCTTCATGCGATGCTCGATCAAATTCGGAGTTATGTCGCAACCCGATTACCGCAATACATGGTGCCGCCCATCATCCTGTGGATGGAAACCATGCCTCTCACTGCGACAGGAAAAATCGATCGAAGCGCCCTTCCTGTTCCGGAAGAGACCGCAGGCCTGGAGGAAGCCAGAATTGCTCCGCGGAATCAGGTAGAGGAGGCGGTGGCCGAGCTGTGGAAGTCTGTTCTTGGTGTATCAGAGGCCGGCATTCATGACAATTTCTTTGAACGAGGAGGCCACTCCCTTTTGGCCACACAGCTTGTCTCTCGGATGCGCGAGACCTTTGATGTAGAAGTCTTGCTACGGGTAATTTTTGAGCGACCCACTATCGCGGATTTGGCAGAAGAAGTGACGCGTTTGCGCCGTGGGGAACGTAAAGCCTCAGTCATTCCGCCGATCGTTCGGGTGCCCCGAGATCAGCCTCTGCCTCTTTCCTATTCTCAGCAACGCATGTGGCTCATGTATCGGCTGGCTCCTGAAGGCACAGCGTATAACATGCTGTTTGCCTCGCGACAGATGGGACAACTCAACAAATCGGCCCTTCGCTGTACGATTGACGCCATCTGCAGCCGTCATGAGGCGTTCAGGACAACCTTCGCGATGACAGGTGAGGGGCCGGTGCAAATCGTCAGCCCATTCCGGCCTCCTCATTGGGTTGAAGTTGATCTCTTACGGTTACCGCGCGAACAGCGACGCCAGGAGGCGGCTCGGCTTGTGGAGCAGGAAGCGAACCAGCCGTTC